>Ga0335079_10003443_pt1 | contig 18299 bp, 17 predicted proteins | sample Lox_Sample_33_FD_206719 | JGI IMG/M metagenome (GOLD analysis project Ga0335079, IMG submission 206719) | Soil microbial communities from Loxahatchee National Wildlife Refuge, Florida, United States - Lox_Sample_3.3 | ecosystem: Environmental > Terrestrial > Soil > Wetlands | place: USA... | reverse complement strand
ATGATGATGCTGCCGCCGGTCCTCGTGTCCCTGCCGTTCAAGCTGCTGCTCTTCGTGCTGGTGGACGGGTGGAACCTCGTGGTGGGATCGCTGGTAAGGAGCTTTCAATGACGATAGACATGGTAAAAGAACTGTCCGGCGAAGTGTTCAAGACGATCCTCATCGTGTCGAGCCCGGTGCTGCTCGTGAGCCTCGTGGTCGGGCTCGTCATCAGCCTGTTCCAGGCCGTGACGCAGATCCAGGAATTCACGCTCACCTTCGTGCCGAAGATCATCGCCGTATTCGTCTGCCTGTTCCTGTTCTTCCCGTGGATCGCTCAGACGCTGATGACCTTCACGACGAATTTGATAACGAACATACCGGCGTATATCCGGTGAAAAAAGAGGAACCACGGGGCCGCTTTGCGGACACGCAGAGAGCCCTTGATTCCCGGATGAAAAGAAGATTGTAACCGTGTGCGGCGAAGCCGCCAGTGGTCTGCATGAATATGGATATAAGCCAATATATACCCAACTTCCTCTTCATCCTCCTGCGGGCGGGCATCGTCCTCATGCTGATGCCCGTCTTCGGCAGCCAGAGCTTTCCGCCTCAGTTCCGGATCGGCCTGGCCGTGGCCATCGCCCTCGTCCTGGCGCCGGTAATCCCGTTCCAGGTCGCCCGGGCGGAGATCCCCGCGGTCGTGGCCCGGGAGGTCATGTTCGGCATGGTCTTCGGCCTTGCCGCGCGCTTCATCTTCTTCTCCGTGGACATGGCGGGCCAGGTCATGAGCAACGCGACCGGCCTGTCCATGGCGACCCTGTTCAATCCCGAGATCGGCCAGTCCACGGAGATCTCGCAGCTCTACGGCATCATCACGATGCTCCTGTTCCTGGCCATGGACATCCACCATGATCTCATCGCCGTGTTCGTCAGGAGCTATGAGTGGCTTCCGGCGGGCGCGGCCAGCGCGGGGGCGCTTGCCGCGGCCGGCGTTTCCTTCGCGACGAAGCTCTTCGTCATCGCGCTCAAGATCAGCGCACCGGTGATCATCGCCATGTTCATCGCGAACCTGCTCATGGGCTTCATCTACAAGGCCGCGCCGCAGATCAACATCTTCTTCGTGGGGTATCCGGTCCACCTCTTCGTCGGGTTTCTGGTGATGCTGATCAGCATCCCCGTGTTCGTGCTGGTGATGGGCGGGTATTTCAACGGCCTTAAGGATGAGCTGAGCCGTGTTGTCGTGATGATGAAAGGCTGAAAGGCCGTGAAGGGCGGGACGGAAGGGCGGAAATCCCTTCTCCCCTTTCCCCTGGCGCCGGCCCCTTACGGATTTTACCATGGCTGAAACAGAGAGCGAAGACAGGACAGAACAGGCAACACCCCGGCGGCGCCAGAAAGCGCGCGAAGAGGGCCGCATTGCGCGGAGCCGCGAACTCGTCGGCATGGCGTCCCTGGGCGGCATCCTGTCCGTGTTCTACCTGGCCGGGACCTCTTTCATGAGGAACCTGGCCGGCCTGACCGGCAGGCTGCTCGGCCTGCGGTACGGGCGCGACTCCCTCGCGGTCATCCGGTCGGCCTCCCTCGAGATGATGTGGATCCTGGCCCCCTTTTTCGCGGCCGCAGTGGCCGCCGCCCTGCTGTCGAGCCTTGCCCAGGGCGGGTTCCTGGTCAAGCCGCTGAGCTTCGACCTTGAACGGATCAACCCGCTCAAGGGGTTCAAGAACCTCTTCTCGATCACCGCCCTCCCGGGCTTTCTGAAGAGCCTCCTCAAGTTCGTGCTCGGCGTGACGATCTTCTATCTCGTCATGAAAAAGGTCCTCCTGGCCCTTCCCGTGGCCTCGGCCCTGGAGATCGGCGATATTCAGAGACTTGCCGGCGCCCTGGTCGGCAAGGCGGTCCTCTACATGTTCGGGACGTTCTTCGTGCTGGCCGGGGCCGACTATGCCTACGAATGGTGGAAGCTCGAGCGGTCCCTGCGCATGACCAAGGATGAGATCCGCGAGGAGTTCCGCGAATCCGAGGGCGACCCGCTCATCAAGGCGAAGATCAAGGCGCTGCAGAAGGACATGGCCCGCCGCAGGATGATGGAGGCCGTTCCCAAGGCCACCGTGGTGATCACGAACCCGACCCACATCGCGGTCGCGCTGTCCTACCGGAAGGAAGAGAGCGAGGCCCCGCGGGTCGTGGCCAAGGGCAAGGGGTTCGTGGCGCAGAAGATCAAGGAGATCGCCCGCAGCCACCGCATCCCCCTGGTCGAGGACAAGCCGCTGGCGCGCGCCCTCGTGAAGTTAAAGCTCGATGCGGCGATCCCGGCGGAGCTGTACCGGGCGGTCGCGAAGATCCTGGCGTACATCTATAAGCTGCGGGGCGCCGCGGCATGAGCGGCAATAAGAACCCGGACCGCATGACGCTGTGGTGCATCATCACGGCTCTTCCTGCGCTGTCATCCGCGTCCGTCAGTGCCGGACTTCCCTTGAGGTTTGAACGATGGCCTTCATAGCAACCTTACAGCAGCGCGGCGACGTGATCGTTTCGGTGAGCGTCGTGTCGATCCTGGGCGTGATGATCCTTCCGGTCCCGGCCTTCGTTCTCGACATCCTGCTCTCCTTCTCGATCTCGCTCGCGGTCGTGATCCTCGTCTCGGCCGTGACCATCAAAAGGCCCCTGGACCTGTCCGCGTTCCCGTCGATCCTGCTGATGACCACGCTCTACCGGCTGTCGCTCAACATCGCCTCGACGCGGCTCGTCCTGCTCAAGGGGAACGAAGGGGTCGACGCGGCGGGCCAGGTGATCAAGTCCTTCGGGAACTTCGTGGTGGGCGGAAATTTCGCCGTGGGGTTCATCGTCTTCATCATTCTCGTCATCATCAATTTCGTCGTCATCACCAAGGGTTCCGGCAGGATCGCCGAGGTCGCCGCGCGCTTCGCACTGGACGCCATGCCGGGAAAACAGATGGCCGTCGACGCGGACCTGAACGCCGGCCTCATCGACGAGGCCACGGCGCGGAAGCGGCGGCAGCTGGTCGCGCAGGAGGCTGACTTCTACGGCGCCATGGACGGCGCCAGCAAGTTCGTGCGCGGAGACGCCATTGCCGGCGTGCTGATCACGTTCATCAACATCATCGGCGGGTTCACCATCGGGACGCTCCAGAAGGGCATGCCGATGGCGGAGGCTGCGAAGACCTACACCATCCTGACCATCGGCGACGGCCTCGTGGCCCAGATCCCGGCGCTGCTGGTGTCCACCGCGGCCGGCATAGTCGTCAGCCGGGCGGGGACCGAATCCGATATCGGAAAGGACATCACGCGGCAGCTCTTCATCAATCCCAAGGTGATGCTCACGGCAGGCGGCATCATGGCCTTCCTGGGCATGGTACCCGGGCTGCCGCACGTCCCCTTCTTCCTGCTCTCGGCGGCCTCGGGCGGGCTCGCCTATGCCCTGGCCCAGACCGCGGCGGAGGAAAAGAAGGAGGAGCTCCAGAAGGCCGAGGCGGCTCCTCCCCAGGAGCCGGCAATCGAGACCTTCATCGAGCTCGAACCGCTCACCTTCGAGATCGGCTACGGGCTCATCCCGCTCGTGGACGCCGGCAGGCCGGAGCTGCTGAACAAGATCAAGGCCATGCGCCGTCAGCTCGCGTCGGACCTCGGCTTCGTCGTGCCGTCGATCCACATCAAGGACAACCTGCAGCTCCGTCCCCACGAGTACACGCTCATGATCCGGGGCATCGAGGTAGCCCGCAGCGAAGTCATGATCGGCCATCACCTTGCCGTCCCGTCGGGCGGCGCGCAGCGCATCGAGGGCGTCCCGACCAAGGAGCCGGCCTTCGGCATGCCCGCCTTCTGGATCCAGGAGCGCGATGTGGAGCAGGCGCAGACCCGGGGCTACATGGTGGTCAACACCGCGACGGCCATCGTGACCCACCTGACCGAGGTCATCAAGTCCCATGCCTGGGAGCTGCTCACCCGGAACGAGGTCCAGAGCCTGCTCGACAGCGTCTCCAAGAACTACCCCAAGCTTGTCGACGAGCTCATCCCGTCGAACCTCACCCTCGGCGGACTTCAGCGCGTGCTCCAGAACCTTCTCAAGGAGCGCGTGCCGATCAACGATCTGATCACCATCCTCGAGACCCTCCTCGACTACGCCGCGTCCACGAAGGACGCCGAGGTGCTCACCGAGTTCGTGCGCCAGTCGCTCGCCCGGTACATCACGAAGCAGTACACCCTCTCCGACGGCGGCGTGCACGTGCTCACGCTGGACCCGCGGTTCGAACGGGCCCTGATCCAGGCCATGGAGGCCGGCGGCGCGATCAACCCGGACGTCGTCACCAAGCTGATGCGGACCATCGAGACCGCCATGGCGGGCGACCGGATGCGCGGGATGCAGCCCATCATTCTCTGTTCGACCCAGGCCCGCCGGTTCCTGCGGAAGATCGTGGAGCGGTTCCTGCCGGCCATCGTGGTCCTGTCCAACGCGGAACTCGCCCCCACGGCGCGACTCTATACGACGGGAGTGCTGAAATATGAAGATTAAGAAATTCACCGCGAAGACCTTTGCCTTGGCGCTGGCGCAGGTCCGCAAGGAGCTGAGCGAGGACGCGATCATCCTCTCGTCGGAGGAGAAGAAGGGCCTGCGGCCCCATGTCGAGGTCACGGCGGCGATCGACTTTGACGCTGCCGAGGCGCCGTCAGTCCGGGGTTCGCAGTTCGGAGTGCGGAGCAAACCGCAGGCGGACAGCTCCGACCTTCCCGCTCCGGACTCCCTTCAGCCATCCCGTCCGTCAGCCGCGCCCTCAGGCGCCGGCGTTGAAGAACTGAAGGCGGAGCTGAGCGGCCTCAAGACCATGCTCGAGGGCATGAAGAACAGCGGGTACGAGATGTCGCTCCCCGCCGCGAAGCGGGCGGTGGTGAACTTCCTCACCGAGCGGTCCGTTCGCCAGGAGTACGCCCTGCGGCTGTCCGACAAGACGACGGACCTCAGCGAGATACCGCTCTACCTTTCGGCGGACATCCGGGTGAAGCGCTCTCCCCTCATGAGGAAGGCGGTCATGCTCATCGGACCGACCGGCGTGGGCAAGACCACGACGATCGCCAAGCTCGCGGCCCAGGCCGTGAAGGCGGGGAAAAAGGCTGCCGTCATCAATCTCGACACGTACCGGATCGGGGCGGCCGAACAGGCCCGCATCTACTCGCGCATCATCGGCATCCCCCTGGCTACGGCCACCACCACGGCAGAGTTCCGCAGCAATCTGATCAAGTTCAGCGAGAGCCGCGACGTGGTGTTCATCGACACGACGGGCCGGAACCCCCGGGACGAGTCGTACATCAGGGCGCTGTCCGAGCTCTGTGCTTCGGACATTCCCCTCGAGACCCACCTGCTCATGAACGCCAACGGCGACGACGAGTGCATGATCGAGGCGTACCGCTCCTATTCGCGGCTGCCGATCGACTACATCGCCTTCACCAAGGTGGACGAGGCCGTGCGGTTCGGGTCCCTGTACAACCTGATCCTGACGTACCAGAAGCCCGTTGCCTACTTGACGACCGGCCAGCGGGTCCCGGGCGACATCGAGTACGCCACGGTGGGCAGGCTGGCCGGCCTCATCGTGAAGAAGGAATGCAGCGTGTGAAGTTCGTTTGAGCCGTTTACCCGACGATGTACGTGAAGGAGTTCGCAATGTCGAACGAGCAGGAAAAGAAGCGATACGTGAAGACCATCGCCGTGGCCAGCGGCAAGGGCGGCGTGGGAAAGACGAACGTCGCCGCGAATCTCGCCATTGCGCTGCGGAAGCTCGGCAAGAGCGTCATGATCGTCGACGCGGACCTGGGCCTCTCCAACATCGACGTCCTGCTTCACCTGGCGCCGAAGTACACCATGCAGCACATGCTGAGCGGGGAGATGGCGCTTAAGGACATCGTGGTGGAGGGCCCGCACGGGGTCAAGATCCTGCCGGCAGGCTCCGGTGTCCAGGAACTGACGGCTCTCGACGAATTCCAGCGCCTGAAGATCCTCGAGGCCTTCGATGCCTATGAGAGCGACATCGATGTGCTCCTCATCGACACGGCCGCCGGGATCTCGGAGAACGTCGCCTTCTTCTGCATCGCGGCCCAGGATCTCGTCATCGTCACATCGCCGGAGCCGACCGCCATCACCGACGCCTACGCCCTGATCAAGGTCCTGCACACCCGGTACCAGGAGAAGGAGTTCCTCGTCCTGGTGAACCAGGCGGGGAGCGCCGACGAGGCCGTTGAGGTCTTCCGGCGCCTTTCCCTTGCCGCGGAGAGGTTCTTGAACATCTCGCTGGATTATCTCGGCTTTCTTCCCTACGACGAGGCCGTCCCTGCGTCGGTCCGCGCGCAGAAGCCGTTCCTGGACCTCTATCCCCGGAACGACATCTCCCGGCGGATCACGGAGATCGCGAAAAAATTCCTGGACCGCTCCGACCGCGTGAAGGGAACGCTCCAGTTCTTTATCGGCAACCTGCTGTCAACCGCGGATACGACGCGATAAGAAGCGGAGGCGCTATTCCCGGAAGGGCCCGTCGCGCGAGGACACATGACAGGGCAGAGCGGAGACAGGACGTCAGAGAACCACGTACGCCGTTAGTCAGTTCGGCAGTGCTTTTTGGTATGACCATGAGATTCTGCAATGTGAACGTTGCCTTTTTAGTGAATTTAAACCCATAGAGTGAGGTGCGCCATGCCGGACTACGCCACGGAATTGAGCGAGCAGGAAAAAGAACGGATCATCAATGACTCGATGCCGTTCATCAAATACACGGCCTACCGGCTTATGCACCGGCTTCCGCCGCAGCTGTCCGTGCAGGACCTGATCAGCGTCGGCGTCATGGGGCTGCTCGACGCGCTCCAGCGGTACACCGAGGGACGCGTGAAACTGAACACCTTCGTGGAATACCGGATCAAGGGCGCCATGCTCGACGAGCTCAGGTCGAACGACTGGGTCCCCCGCTCGCTGAAGGACAAGATCGGCCAGATCAAGAGGGCCCATCGCCGGCTGGAGCTGGAGCTGGGGCGTCCGCCGGACGAGGAGGAGGTGGCGCAGAGCCTCAAGATGACCCTCGACGAGTACTACCGGACGCTCCAGAGCGCGAGCAACGCCGTCGTGTTCAGCTTCGAGGACTTCCGTGACCGTGCCGGGGAAGACGGCGACATGGACGTGACCGAATGCATTCCCGACAAGACGATGAAGACGCCGCTCGAACATCTGGAGGAGAACAGCGCCCGCGAGGCGCTCGCCCAGTTCATCGGGCAGCTTCCGGAAAAGGAAAAGCTGATCCTGTCGCTGTACTACTGGGAGGAGCTGACACTCAAGGAAATCGGCAAAGTGATGAACCTCAGCGAAGGCCGCGTATGCCAGATTCATAACCAGGCCCTGATCAGGCTCAAAGCCCAGATGAAGGCCCCCGTCCTGCGCTAGACCGCCCGCTCACCCACGGCCCGTTCTCCCTCTTTGGCCGGGAGACCTAAAGATTTCCCCGGGAAATGACGATAAGTACGTTCGAGAGGACTTTGCCATGCTCGAACGAAACGAACTTACCACGTGGTTGCAGAAGCTTGCCGATGCCGACCCTGTCGAGAGAAGATGCGCGGCTGAGGCGCTTGCGGCCGGAGATGAACGCGCGGTCTATCCCCTCATCCGGGCGCTCCGCGACGATAACCCCGGTGTCCAGGACGCGGCCATGCGGTCGATCATTGCCATTGGCGGCGAGGCGACCGCTTACATGGCGCTTCCGCTCCTGCGGGAAAACCCATTCCTCAGAAACACCGCCCGCATCATCCTCCACCATATCGGACGGCCCTCGGTCCCGCTCCTCCGCCCGCTGCTCGCCGACAAGGATGACGATATCCGGACCTTTGCGCTTGACCTCGTCGGGGACATCGGGTGGTGCGAATACCAATCCGACATCGCGCGCCTGCTCAAGACCGACCCGAACCAGAACGTGCGGGCATCGGCCGCAAAGGCCCTGGGCACCCTGGGCGATCGCGGCGCCCTCCCGTCGCTGATCGCCGCGCTCACGGACAGCGAGTGGGTCTCCTTCTCGGCCCTCGAAGCCCTCTCCCTGCTGAAGGACGAATCCTGCGAAAGCGCGGTCCGGGAACTGCTTTCGGGGCCTTCGGAAGCACTGCGTTACGCGGCCATCGAGACGCTGGGTAGGATCGGCTCGCCCCGCTCGAGCCTTGCGCTGGTTGACCGCCTGTCCCACGCGGGAACTGGCGAGAAGTCCGCGATCGTGAAGAGCCTGGTCCAGATCGGCCTCACGCCGTCCATGGCCGAGGTCGGGGACCTGCTGATCGAGATGTTCACCCGGGGCGACTGGGAGGAGCGGCTGATCGCTCTCCGGGGGCTTGCGGACCTTGCCGACCGGCGCGCCATCCCGGTCATCCTCGACATCGCGGGCTCTCTGGATCCCTCGGACCCGGAGAACGAGGAGCGGCTGATCCTCGCGCGCCAGGCGCTGGAGAAGTTCGGCTGCGTGCCGGCGCTGACCGCGGTCCTCGCCGACCCGGCAATCAAGTTCCGGGGAAAAGTGCTCGCCATCGAGGTCATCGGCGACCTGCAATGTCCCGAGGCGGTGCCCAGCCTGATTGCCCAGATGGAGGGCGACCTGCGAGAAGTGCGGAGGGCCAGCATCCTTGCCCTGTGCGGGATCGGGGGCGAGCAGGCGCTCCGGGAGCTCCGACTGCGGATCAACGACCGCGACGGCCATGTGCGCCGGTGTGCGATCGCTGCCCTCGGCCGGTCCGGCGACCGGGAGTCCTTTTCTGCCATCCTGTCCCACCTGGACGTCGAAAACTACCGGGATGTCCTCGAGGAGACGGTACAGGCCCTCCTCCGGATCGACGCAGCGGCCCTGTACGCGCAACGCGGCGCTCTGGTCCCCTTCGTGCGGGAGACGATGGCCCGCTTCGCATCGGGCATCGACATGCTGATCACACTTTCCCGCGACACGGACCCCGCCGTCCGGCTCGCGGCCCTGTCCGGCCTCGGACGGTCCGAGGACGAACGGTCGACTGCGCGGATGACCGAAGCGCTCCGGGACGAAAATCCGGAAGCGCGCAAGATAGCCATCGCGGCGCTGGGCGCCCGGCGCTGCTGCCTCGACGATCTGAGATCGGCGCTGGCGGACGCGGACCCCTGGGTGCGGCTTACGGCGGTCAGGGCTTTCGGCGAATCGGGCTCACCCGAGGCGGGCAAGGCCCTGATACCCCTGCTCTATGACCGGGAAGCGCCCGTGGTGCTCGCGACCATCGAGACCCTCGAGCGGCTCGGCGCCGGCGAGGCCGTCAGACTGGCCGCGTTGCAGAACCACCCTGATGCGGCGGTCCGGGAGCGGGTCGCGGAGGTCGTGGAGCGTTTATGCTGAACCCTGTGTTGCCCGACCCCACCTTCAGGCAGATCCGGGACTTCATCTACGAGAAGAGCGGCATTTATATAACCGACGCGAAGAAGTATCTCGTCGAAAAGAAACTGGGCGCGCGGCTCCAGGACAGGAACGTCGGCAGCTTCGAGGACTACCTGTCCCTGGTCCGGTACTCCGGCGGCGACGAGCTCGGCCGCCTCTTCGATGCCATCACCACGAACGAGACCTACTTCTTCCGCGAACCCCAGCAACTGCAGGTCTGCGTCGAATCCGTGGTGCCGGCGGTCCTGCAGCAGAAGAGCGCCAGGGACATCCGCATCTGGTCGGCCGCCTGTTCGACCGGCGAGGAGGCCTATACCCTGGTCATGATGCTGATGGAGAAGAGGAGCTGCAGCCGCATTGACGTCGTCGCCTCGGACATCAGCAACGAGGTGCTGGCGTCGGCACAGAAGGCGGTCTACGGCTCCTATTCGATGCGGAACGTGCCGGAACCGTACCTGAAAAAGTACTTCAAGAGCAACGGCTGGACGCACGAACTCGACCCGTCCGTCCGGGCACCGGTCCGGTTCATGAACATCAATCTCATCGACGCAGCGAAAATGCGCGCGGTGCAGGGAATGGACGTCGTATTCTGCCGCAACGTGCTCATCTATTTCGATGACCGGGCGAAGCAAAAAGCGGTATCGCTGCTGTACGACAGCCTGCGGCCGGGGGGCTTCCTGTTCATCGGCTCCTCCGAAAGCCTCCACAATGTGACGAGGGCGTTCAAGCCCGTCGTCTTTGACAAGGTCGTTGCTTATCAGAGGGTGTAGCCATGAAAATACTGATCGTGGACGATGACGCGACAACGCGGAAACTGCTGGGCCTGTACCTGAAGACGAAAGGGTACGAGATCGCCTATGCCGAGAACGGGCTCGACGCCATCGAGAAGGTGGGCAGGGAAAAGCCCAACCTTATCATCACGGACCTCAACATGCCCTACATGGACGGTATCGAGTTCGTGAAGACCATGCGGGCCGACCCGGCGCGGCAGGAGCTCCCGATCCTGATGGTCACGACCGAAGCGGACCCGGAGGAGCGCGAGCGGGCGATGTCCGTGGGCGTGAACGGCTATCTCGTGAAGCCGGTGACCGCGGATGTGGTCATCCAGAACATACGGCATATCTTAAAGAACATGTTCGCACAAGGAGGAAGTTCCCATGCCTGATCTCAAGATGAAAATACTCGTCGTCGATGATTTTTCGACCATGCGGCGGATCGTGAAGAATGTGCTGAAGCAGATCGGCTTCGAGAACATCGAAGAGGCCGAGGACGGCGCACAGGCACTGGCAAAAATGAAGGGCGGCGGCTACGGCTTCGTGGTGACCGACTGGAACATGCCGAACATGGACGGCCTCGAGTTCTTCAAGACCGCCCGCCAGGAGCCGGCCCTCAAGGATGTCCCGTTCCTGATGGTCACGGCCGAGGCGGAAAAGGACAAGGTCATCACGGCGATCCAGGCCGGCGTCAACAATTACATCGTGAAGCCGTTCACGGCCGAGATCTTCAAGGAAAAAATGGACCGGATTTTTGAGAAACTGGAGAAAAAATAGCGCAGCCGGGAGCGCTCGGGGTCGGGAGAGACAGCGTGAATACTGCACCGAGCACCCAACTCGACGCTCCGAACGGGAGTCAATCATGCCTGATGAAATGGAAGAAATAATTGCGGAGTTCGTGACCGAGTCCGAAGAGACCCTGGACAAGGTGGACCCCCTCTTCGTGGAACTGGAGGCGAAGGGCCACGACCAGGAGATCCTGAACAAGCTCTTCCGGAGCGTCCACACGATCAAGGGCGCGGCCGGGTTCCTGGGGCTGCAGTCCATGGTCGATGTGGCGCACAGCGCGGAGAACATCATGAAGAAGCTGCGCGAGGGTGAGATCGCCATATCCCGCCGGCTCATGGACGCTGTGCTCAAGAGCGTCGACATGCTCCGGCTCCTGCTCAGGCATGTGAAGGACAAGGACGGCGCCCAGGAAAACATCGGACCGGTCGTGCAGGAATTGAATGCTGCGCTCGAGCTGGCCCTTCAGGCAGCCGGCGCCGTGGCAGCGACAGCGACGGCCGGTGAGCAGAAGAACGGCCGAAGCCCGGACAAGAGCCCGACGCCAGACGCCCCGGCTCTCAACGCCGAACTCCGGACGCCGGGCTCCGAACCGGAAGCGGCGATGGCCGGGCAGCCGCTCATTGCCGAAGCCGGACCAGCCGCAGCGGTAACGCCTGAAAGGCAGGACGCCCTCCAGACCCTCCGCGTGGACGTGAACAAGATCGACAAGGTCATGGACCTGACCGGAGAGGTCGTGCTCGTGCGGAACCGGCTGCTCAACATCGTGAACCGGCTCGAGCACCAGTACAGCGACGACCATGACGTCCAGAGCCTGCTCGAGGCCGTTTCCTTCCTCGACCTGATCACGTCGGACATGCAGCTCGGCGTCATGAAGATGCGCATGCAGCCCATCGCGAAGGTGTTCAGCAAGTTCCCGCGCCTGGTCCGGGACATTTCCGGCCCGCTCGGCAAGGCCGTGGAGCTCAGGGTATCCGGCGAGGACACCGAGGTGGACAAGTCGGTGATCGAACAGATCGGCGACCCGATGGTGCACATCATCAGGAACGCCGTCGACCACGGCCTGGAGACGCCCCAGGAGCGGCTCGGGAAGGGCAAACCGGCCGCCGGCACCATCTCGATCAGCGCGGCCCAGAAGGGCACCCAGATCGTGATCGAGGTGTCCGACGACGGCAGGGGCATCGACGTGGAGAAGGTGAAGCGGAAGGCGATCGAGAAACAGCTGATCACCGGGGAAGACGCCGCGCGCATGACCGAAGAGGCGCTCGTGAACCTCGTCTTCCTTCCCGGTTTCTCCACGGCCGAAGTTGCCACGGAGCTTTCCGGCAGGGGCGTGGGCATGGACGTGGTCAAGACGAACATCTCGAAGCTGAACGGCACCGTCGAAATCATTTCGAAAAAGGGCGCGGGAACCACCTTCAGCATCCGGATCCCCCTCACCCTGGCCATCATCCAGACGCTCATGGTGCGGTCGGGCGGCTCGCGGTACGCGATCCCGCTCGCACCCGTCGAAGAGACGCTCACGGTGTCGAAGGACAGCATCTCGGATATGGGCGGTACGGAAGCGCTGGTCATTCGCGGGAAGGTCTATCCCCTCTTCAACCTGGCCGAGATCATCGGCTCCGGCGGGAATGGCGGCGTTCTCCGCTATGCCGTCGTGGTCGCCATCGGCGACAAGCGGTTCTGCATCGGCGTCGACGAGCTGCTGGGACAGGAGGAGGTCGTGATCAAGGCCGTGTCGGGCATCAACACGGGCTCATCCTCCATCCTGGGTGCAACGATCACGGGCGAAGGCAAGGTCGTGTTCATCCTCGACCTCGCCGCGATCGCGAAGAGCGCCGTGGGCTACGCACGGGTGTGAGAAAAAATCGATTTTCGCAGCGCTCAATCCTCATTGAGGATTTCGAAATCAGGCATTCGAGTTTACAGGACACGTAAGGAGGCCGTCAGTGGAACAGTACATCGGGTTTCATCTTCACACGGGAGAATATGGGATCCCGATCACGCGGGTGCGCGAGATCATCAACCTGCCTGAGATCACCCAGATACCGCAGTCCCCGCCCTACCTCAGGGGCATTACGAACCTCCGCGGGAGCGTCATCCCCGTCGTGAACCTGAAGCATCTGATCCGCGTGAAGGACGACGGCACGGGCGGCCGCAAAGTGATCGTCATCGCCAGCGGCAGGATAACCTTCGGCCTTCTCGTGGACGGCATCAGCGGGGTCATCAGCATCGATGAGGCGGCGATCGAGTCGCCGGAGAACCTCACGCAGGGCCACTCGGACCAGGTGCAGGGCGTGGCCAAGCTCGACGGCCGGCTCGTCGTGCTGCTGGACATCAAGAAGCTCATCCCCCTCGACGACATGAGCCTCCTCGAGGACATGGCCGCTGAAGTTTCGGACGCCGGTGCCGACGGCGCCCGGTCGGTGACGCGGTCGGTCCAAACCATGGGGGGCGAGGTGAGGATCAGGGAGCTTCTCGAAGCCCGCTCCTCCTACGAGAAGACGATGCGTGTCGCGGAGAACGACCCGCGCCAGGAGATCCTGAACGACATCATGTGCTTCATGACCGCTGTTTCCGAGCAGAACTACGAGACGGCCGATGCTGCGATCCAGACGATCGTCAAGAACGGCCATGGGGACCTGTTCAAGGAGGTCGGCAAGATCACCCGGAAGCTGCACGACTCGATCAAGAGCTTCAGGGAGGCCGTTGATCCCCGCCTCAAGGACATTACCCGGGCCGAGATCCCGAACGCCGTGGACAAGCTCCAGTTCGTGATCGAGAAGACCGAGGAGGCAGCGAACAAGACGATGAGCGTCGTGGAAAAGTACATCCTGCGCATGGACGACCTGTCGGGCCATATCCGGAAGGTGCAGGGACCGCCCGAGACGATCGAGTATCTCAAGGTGTTCAAGAACGGGCTCGAGGACGACTTTACGGAGATCCTGACCACCCAGTCCTTCCAGGACCTGACCGGCCAGACGATCAAGAAGGTCATCACGCTCGTGAACGACATCGAGGGCGAGCTCGTGCGGCTCGTCACCTCCTTCGGCGTCAAGATCGAGCCGGGGTCGAAAGAGCCTGCGGCTGCGGCCGAGAAGGTCTCCCAGTCCGACGTCGATGATCTGCTCAAGGAGCTGGGATTTTAGCAGGTGCGAAATCAACGGGCATATGTGCGGCCTCAAGGCTGAGTGCCTTGAAGGCGGCGGAAAGGATGCTTCATGAATCAACGACGGGTCTTCTACAGCACCGACCGGGGAGGCCGCCTATGAATATCGGCGAAAACAGCATCGGCAAGCGGTTCCTGATCCCTACACTCCTCCTGATGGTTGCCCTGCTGGGATTGCTCGGACTGTTCATGACCATCAGCGGGACGGCTGCACTAAAGGGGATGATGGAATCGAAAGGCACGGCCGAGGCGGACTTCATGACGAAAATCAGCGCGGCGTCCTACCAGAATTTCGACGTCATGTCTCTCGAGGAATACGTCAGGAACATCACGAAAGACCCGGAGGTCGCCTTTGCCGTTTTCACCGATCCGCAGAACAAGCCGGTCACGAAGGCCAGCTCCGAACCCGCGGACACGGCCGACCTCCTGATCTTCGAGAAGCCCATCGTCAGCGCAGACGGGGTCGCGCTCGGCAAGCTCAAGCTGGCGTACCACCGGACTGCGCTCGAAGCCGGCATCCGGAAGAACGTTCTGATCGTCATCCTCGGCATTGCAATCGCCATCGCGCTCTTCGCCGCCGGGCTCACCCTTCTCGTCGACCGCCTGATCACGCGGCGGGTCAGGGCCACGGTGGACCGCATCCGGGACGTTGCCCAGGGAGAAGGCGACCTTACGAAGCGGCTGAAGGCGGACGGAAGCGACGAATTGAGCGAACTGGCACAGTGGTTCAATACGTTCCTGGACAATCTGCAATCCATCATCGGAGCCGTTCAGGCCGGCATCGGGGACATCTCTTCAGCGAGCCACACGTTCATCAATACCGCAGGCGACCTCAAGCGGAAGGCCGACGAACAGCGGGCGCAGACCGAACAGGTGGCGACAGCCATGAGCGAGATGTCGCAGACGATCACCGACGTGGCGAAGAATGCCACCGATACGGCTTCAACGGCCCGGGAGTCGGCGGACATCGCATTGCGGGGCAAAAATGCCGTGGAGCGGACGGTCCAGGAGATGGTCCGGATCGCCGAGTCCGTCGGTGCGGCGGCCGGTACTATCACGGAACTGGGAAACAGCTCTGCACAGATCGGAGAGATCGTCACGGTGATCAACGGCATCGCGGACCAGACCAACCTGCTGGCCCTGAATGCCGCGATCGAGGCGGCGCGCGCCGGCGAACAGGGGCGTGGATTTGCCGTCGTGGCCGACGAGGTGCGCAAGCTGGCGGAGCGGACGGCACATGCGACCAGCGAGATTGCGGAGCGAATCCGGAAGATCCAGGCGGACACGGAAAGTGCCGTGGCGAGCATGACGACAGGCAAGGCGGAAGTGGAGAACGGCGTCAAGCTAGTGGAAGAGACAAAAGGCTCCCTGGACCTCATCTTCTCTGCGGCGACGAAGGACATGGAGCGTGTCAGTCACATAGCGGCCGCGTCAGAGGAGCAGTCTTCCGTTGCCGAGGACGTGACCCGGAACATGGACTCCATCGTCGCAATTACCGTACAGACAGCGGGCACGACGGACCGGATCGCGGCGGCATCCGGCGACTTGGAGCGCCTGTCGTCGGACCTGAAGGCAAAGGTAGGCTGGTTCAATGTCGGAAGGGCATGACTTTCCCGCATCAAATAGTCTTGGGGTCATTGCAGAGCCATACACTGCATGAAAGCCTAAGATGCAAAAATATGAAACCACAGTGGTCGCAGAGGAAAGCCGAAGCAGAGGAGAAAGCTGTCAAGAAGTTGAACGGTCGGCTTCTCTCCGCCTTCTTCTTGTCCTTGGTGGTGCAAGATTTTTTTCGCGAAATATCTGAAGAGGAGGAGCTATGGCACTGATCACCTGGACGGAAGCACTGAGCGTCAACATCAAAGAGTTCGACGACCAGCACAGAAAGCTCGTCGCCATGGTCAACGAACTTCACTCGGCCATGGGCTCGGGCAAGGGCAAAGACGTGATGGGAAAGATCCTCGACGGCCTGGCGGAGTACACGAAGTCGCATTTTGCGGGCGAGGAGCGTCTGATGCAGAAGCACGGATATGCAGGGTATGTTGCGCACAAGGCGCAGCACGACGCGCTGACCAAGCAGGTCGCCGAACTGCACGCCAGTGTACGCGAAGGAAAGGCGGTCGTCACCGTCGATGTCATGAACTTCCTGAAGGACTGGCTGGCTCGCCACATCATGGATACGGACAAGAAATACGGTCCGTTCCTGAACGGAAAGGGCGTCGCGTAGGCCTTTTTTCGGATGAGGCAGCTCCGACGGATTGGTGAGGGACATGACCGTAACGGTTCTCATAGTAGATGATTCCGCCTTCATGCGGAACGCGCTCACGAACATGCTGTCCTCGGACCCCGAGATCCGCGTGATCGGCACGGCGCGCGACGGAGTCGAGGCGGTGGAGAAAACGGCCCAGCTCCAGCCCGACGTGGTGACCATGGACGTGGAAATGCCGCGCATGGACGGGATCGAGGCGCTGCGGCTGATCATGGACAAGACGCCCGTCCCGGTGATCATGGTGAGCTCGCTCACCACGGAAGGAGCCCAGGTCACGCTCGAGGCGCTCGAGCACGGCGCCGTGGACTTCATCCCCAAGAACCTGTCGGAGCTCTCGATCAACATCGTCAAGATCAAGGCGATGCTCATCGATACGGTGAAGCAGATCGCGCACAGCGGCAGGCTGAGGAAGCGGCGGTCCGTCCCCCTGGTCCGGACCGCGGAGGCGCCCCGCGTGATACCCGCCCGGTCGACGGGCGAGCGGCGGATGGGAATCGTGGCCATCGGCACGTCCACGGGAGGCCCCAGGGCGATCCAGGAGATCCTCCCCCGGATTCCCAAGGACTTCCCGGTGCCGATCGTGATCGCCCAGCACATGCCGCCGAACTTCACCGGCCCCTTTGCCGAGCGCCTGAACCAGCTTTCCCAGATCACGGTGAAGGAGGCGGTCGAAGGCGAGGCCCTCAGGCCGGGCGTGGCCCTCGTAGCTCCCGGCAGGGGCCACATGCACCTCCTGCGGCCCCGCGGCCTTGAGACGGTCGTCAACATCTCCGAGAACCGCGATGAGTTCATCTACCGGCCCTCGGTGGACTATCTGATGCAGTCCGTCGCGGATTTGTTCCCCGGCAGGGCCCTCGGTGTGATCCTGACCGGCATGGGCAGCGACGGCGTAAAGGGCTTGGCTGCGCTGAAAAAGACAGGCGGCAGGATCTTCGCTCAGAACGAGGAAAGTTGCGTTGTCTACGGCATGCCGCGCGCGGTCGTGGACGCCGGCATTGCCGATAAGATACTGTCCATCGAGGAAATGGCCGGCGAGATCGTGAACGCGGTGTAAGGAAAAGAACTGCTCCAAAGAGGTGAGATATGAAAATGTCACTGTCAAAGAAGCTCTACGGTTCTGCGGGCGTCATGATCCTGGCGCTCATGATCGTGTCGGTCCTGTCCGCTCTCGGCCAGCGCTCCCTGATCAAGGGATATAAGTCCCTGTCCGACGATGACGGCGCCCAGATGCAGGCCAGCATGGAGTCGGTAAACCGGCTGGGCCAGGCCGTGCAGGCCTTCAAGAGCTTTACGATCCGCGGAGACGACAAATATGCCAAGGAGTTCAGGGAGCACGTCCAGGTAATGGGGGACAAGATCGAAATCTTCCATAAGCTTGTGAAAGACGACGTCGAGCGGAACCTGTACGAGAACGCAAAGGCGGCCTTTGATGCCTATGAGCACGGCATCGATGCCCTGATTGAGGCAAGGAAAAAGAGCCGCGATATCCTCGCCATTGACAAGAGCGTTGGCGTCGGCGTGGACATGCGGCTCCGCATTGCGCTCGAAGACATGAACGATCAGGCCAAGAAAAACTACGAAGACAAGAGCGCGAAGCTCGCCATAACAGCGTCGCGGCTGAACTTCTTCCAGGCGGGGCTCGCCATCGCTGCCGTCATCGCGGGCCTCGTGCTCAGCACGTTGATCATCCGCGGCATCCTGCGCTCGGTTGCCGCCGTCAAGACGGCCGCCGAATCGGCCTCCCGGGGCGACCTGTCGCAGGAGATCAGCATCGGCACGGCGGACGAGATCGCGGAGATGGCCAGGAGCTTCAACCAGATGACCATGAACCTGCGCCGTGTCGTGGGGGAGATCAATACGGCGACGAACGCCCTGGCCTCGAGCTCGGAGGAGCTGTCGGCC
>Ga0335079_10003442_pt1 | contig 18301 bp, 11 predicted proteins | sample Lox_Sample_33_FD_206719 | JGI IMG/M metagenome (GOLD analysis project Ga0335079, IMG submission 206719) | Soil microbial communities from Loxahatchee National Wildlife Refuge, Florida, United States - Lox_Sample_3.3 | ecosystem: Environmental > Terrestrial > Soil > Wetlands | place: USA... | reverse complement strand
TCGGTGTACTCGGCCTCGGCTTATGCCTCGCGCGAGCTGCCCAGCCTTGACGTGTCCCTTCGTGGCGCGGCATCGATCGCGCGTAGGTTGCAGGATCCGCTCGCGGAACTCGTCAAGATCGACCCCAAGTCGATCGGCGTCGGCCAGTACCAGCATGATCTGTCCGAGGCCAAGCTGTCGCACTCGCTGGACGCGGTCGTCGAGGACTGCGTGAACGCGGTGGGCGTCGACGTCAACACCGCTTCCGCGCCGCTGCTCTCGCGCGTCTCTGGCATCAGTGACGGGCTCGCGGCGGGCATCGTCGCGTACCGGGACGCTGGCGGCGCGTTCCGCTCGCGGCGCGCGCTCAAGGCGGTGCCCCGCCTTGGCCCGAAGGCGTTCGAGCAGTGCGCTGGATTCCTGCGCATTCTTGACGGCGACGACCCACTCGACGCTTCCGCGGTGCACCCCGAGGCGTATCCGGTGGTACGCAGGATCCTCGCGGCCACGGGCGATGACATCGCGACGTTGATCGGCAACACATCGGTGCTGCGCGGGCTCAAGCCGATGCAATTCGCCGACGCCACGTTCGGGATACCGACCGTGACGGACATCCTGAAGGAGCTCGAGAAGCCCGGCCGCGACCCGCGGCCCGCCTTCACCACCGCGTCGTTCAAGGAAGGCGTGGAAACCCTGGCGGACCTTCGGGCGGGCATGGTGCTCGAAGGTGTCGTCACCAACGTCGCCGCCTTCGGCGCCTTCGTGGATGTCGGAGTGCATCAGGACGGCCTGGTGCATATCTCGGCGATGTCGAGGAGCTTCGTCGCGGACCCGCGCGAGGTGGTCAAGCCAGGCGATGTCGTGCGCGTCAAGGTGCTCGGCGTCGACGTCGCTCGCAAGCGCATCGCTCTCACGCTGCGTCTTGACGACGAGGTCGGTGGGGCTGGTGACGGGGCCAGTGGTGAGGCCGTTTCCGGCGGCTCAGTATCGGGCCATCCTGGTGATGCGCGCGGCGCCGGTGGTAAGCGCGCGCAACCGCGCCCATCAGGCAGCGGCCGTGACCGCGGCGGTGCGGAGGATCGTGGGTCTGGCGGTGGTTCGGGGGGTCGTGGGTCTGGCGGTGGTTCGGGGGGTCGTGGGTCTGGCGGTGGTTCGGGCGATGGTTCGGGCGGTGGCGCCCTCGCGGACGCCCTCAGACGGGCCGGTTTGGCCGATGGCCCCCCGGCTAAAGATCCGCTATAACCCACTGATCAAGGCCCGGAGCCGCAGCTCAGCGCGCCGCACCTCAGTCGCACCGCCGGACCCATCCTGCACCTCGCGCCCGCGGGCAGCTAAGTCGGGGCCTGCCGTGACTTCGGTTTAGTGCACGGCGTTATGTGCGCGGCGCCGGGCGAACGTCGCCAGGCGCGGTGTGTCGCATGGATCGCCGTCACCGCCTTGACCCGCGACTTTCCTTGATGAATTGTTACGCTTGCTCCGGGCCGTGGGTGAGTACGACCTGGTCGCGGTGATCGAGTTCGCCGACGAGGAGACCGCTATGGCCACCCTTCTCCAGCTATGCCGTGCGGGCAACGTGCGCACCAACACGCTGCGGGCCTGCGAACGCCGATGAGATGAGCGCGATCGTCCGCCGCGTCGGCTGAGCGCGATCGTCCGCCGGGCACGGCGAAGTTCGTTCCACCCTCGGCGGCGGTGGCGCCGAGTGGGAACGGGTTGCCCGGGAGCGCTGGGGCGCGGCTGGTTGCGGCGGGCGCCGCGGTGCGCGTGGTCATGGCCGGGCTCCCCGGCCAAGGCCGCGGATCAAATCGCCGACGGAGCTGACCGCGCCGTGGCGGCGGCGGATCACGTCCGCGATCAGGCCGGTCCAGCCGGTCTGGTGGGAGGCGCCGAGCCCGGCGCCGTTGTCGCCGTGGAAGTACTCGTTGAAGACGAGGTTGTCTTTCCAGGCCGGGTCGTGCTGTAGCCGGTCGGCCCAGCCGAAACACGGCCGCCGCCCGTCCGGGCCCGCGATGAACAGGGAGATGAGCCGGTCCTGCAGGTCGGCGGCGATCACATCGAGGGGTACCCGGTGCCCGGAGCCGGCCGGGTACTCGATGGTGAGCGCGTCACCGAAGAACCGGTAGTAGCGTTCGAGCACGTTGACGACGAGGTAGTTGAGCGGGAACCACAGCGGTCCGCGCCAGTTGGAGTTCCCGCCGAACATGCCGGTGGTGGACTCGGCGGGCTCGTAGTCGACGGTGGCGCTGAATCCCTCGACGTCGAGCTGGTAGGGATGGTCGCGATGGTAGGCCGATAGTGCCCGCAGCCCGTAGGGGGACAGGAATTCCTGCTTGTCGAACAGCTTGGCGAACAGTTTCTCCAGCCGGTCGGCGCCGACGACGCTGAGCAGCAGATGCTGGTCGCCGGGCACGCCGCGCAGCATGCCGGTTTCGCTGAGCTTGGCGGGGTCGTCCAGGCCGTGCCGGTCCAGGAAGTCCGCGAACTGCTTGCCGACCGTGCGCGCCTGGGTGAGCCAGCTCTCGTCGATGACGGCCGCCGACAGCATCGGGATGATGCCCACCATCGAGCGGTACTTGACCGGTACCGCGGTCCCGTCCGGGGTGAGCAGCCGGTCGTAGTACAGCCCGTCGGCGTCGTCCCACAGCCCCTGGTCGTCCATCGCCTGGGTGATCGCGGCGAAGTGCTCGAGGAACTTCAGCACGAGATCGACCGCCGGGCGGCGGCCGCTGCGCTGCAGCACGCCGGCGATGCCGGCCATCGCGATCGCGTAGAAGGCCATCCAGCCGGTCGCGTCGGACTGTTCCAAGGTGCCGCCGACCGGCAGGTGCGACCGGTCGATCGGGCCGATGTTGTCCAGTCCGAGGAAGCCGCCCTCGAACACGTTGTTGCCGCCCGCGTCCTCCAGGTTGACCCACCAGGTGAAGTTGACCAGCAGCTTGTCGAACACCCGGCTCAAAAAGTCCAGATCGCGGCCGCCGTCGATGGCGAACACCTCCAGCGCGGCCCAGGCCTGCACCGGCGGGTTCACGTCACCGAAGTCCCACTCGTAGGCCGGCAGCGCCCCGTTCGGATGCTGGAACCATTCGCGGCACAACAAGATCAGCTGGTACTTCGCGAACGCCGGGTCCAGGTGCGCCAGCGTCACGCAGTGGAAGGCCAGGTCCCAGGCCGCGAACCAGGGGTACTCCCACTTGTCCGGCATCGACATGAGGTCGAAGGAATCGAAGTTACGCCACCGCGCGTTGCGCCCGCCGCGCCGTCCGGGCGGCGGCGCGGGCTGGGTCGGGTCACCATCGAGCCAGCGGGCCACGTCGTAGTTGTACAGCTGCTTGCTCCACAGCATCCCGGCGAACGCCTGCCGCATCACCATCGCCTCGTCCGCGCTGGCCCCCTCCGGCGTCAGCTCCGCGTAGAACTCGTCAGCCTCGGCCCGGCGCTCGTGCACCACGCGCTCGAAATCGCTGCCGAGCGCCGCCCCACCGCTCGGTCGCCTGCGGCGCGCGGCGTCCGTCGGGCGCAGCCGCAGCCGCAGTTCGGCGGTTTCGCCGGGCGCGACCGTCAGCTTGTACCAGAAGGCGCACTTGGTGCCCCGCTGATCGGGATTGACGGTGGCCGCCCCGTGGATCACGTGGTCGCCGATCCCGTCCTTGGGGTACGGCGTCGCCGGCGCTGCCCCGTACAGCCGCGCCAGGTTGGTCTCGTTCTCACAGAACAGCGCAACCGGCCTCGTGCCGTTGGGGCCCGCGCTCGCGAGCAGCTCGAGTGAGCCGAGGAACGGGTGCTGCACCGTGACCGCGGAACCGCCCGCTCCCACCAGGGCCGGCTTGGGCGCGCCGGCGTCCCAGGACCAGGTGTTGCGGAACCACGCGGTCGGCAGCACGTGCACGGTGCTGGCGTCGGGGCCCGCGTTCGTCACCCGGACGGTCATCAGCAGGTCGGTCGGATCGGCCTTGGCGTAATGGACTTCGGTGATCCAGTAACGGTCATCGTTGAACACGCCGGTGTCCAGCAGCTCATACTCGGGGTCGTGCTTGCCGCGCCTGCCGTTTTCCGCCCGCAGATCCTCATACGGGAACGCGGCCTGCGGGTAGTGGTAGCGCCAGCGGTTCCACGCGTGACTGGGCAGCGCGTCCAGGTACCACCAGTACTCCTTGACGTCCTCGCCGTGGTTAGCCTCCGCACCCGTCAGCCCGAACGGCCGCTCCTTCAGGATCGGGTCGCGGCCGTTCCACAACGCCAGCCCCAGGCACAGCCGCTGCTCCACGTCGCAGAAACCGGCCAGGCCGTCCTCGCCCCACCGGTAGGCACGCGACCGGGCGTGATCGTGCGGCAGGTAGCCCCACGCCCCGCCGTCCGCGCTGTAATCTTCGCGGACCGTTCCCCACTGCCGCTCGCTCACATACGGTCCCCACAGGTACCAGTCGCTGGCCTGCCGCAACCCATCCTCGAGCCGCCCGAAGCCGTCCACCCGCTCACGCTCAGCACTCATCACTGTTCCCCTGGCTGTCGCCGTTTGCTAGCTGTCGCTGATCCCTCGGCCCTCGCTGCACCACAGCACCTACCCGCGGCGGAAGCTGGTTCGTTACCCCGGCCGTGGCGCCGGCGATGGTCGGATCCGCGCACCTGAACGATGCCGCAATCGCAGGTAAATTCACGCGCAATTCTGCCGCCTGGGTGCCGGTGCGAGGCGACGTCTCGCACCATGGCCGGTGGCTCCCATCCGCCACGAAGCCGGATGAGCTCGCGAGGGGGGAGGCAGCGGCGAGTCGGTGCATGACGTAGGCCTCAACGGTCAGGTATGTCATGTTAACTGTCGGCAGGCGCGCAGGGGACGCGCGTCACCCCATAAGGGTGATCCAACGCCCCGCATATCCGCGCATGGTTCAGCTGTACCACGGGTCGGCACGGGAGAGGGCATGGCTGACGTCAGTGAGCACATGGATCAGGCGCACGCCGACGCTCTCAGGCGTCGCTACCTGATCCGGTTCGAAGAAGACACGCTGAGGCAGCGGCCGCTGCGGATCCGGGTGGTCATCGAGTTCATCGGCACGTTCGTGCTCGTGACCGTGGCCGCCGGTTCCGGCGTGATCAACCACTACGTCGGCGGCGGACCGATCAGCAGAGCAGCCGCGGTGATCGCACCTGGTGCGGCCGTGATGGCCATGATCTATGCCTGGGGTCCGCTGTCGGGGCTGCACATCAACCCGGCCGTCACCTTCGCCTTCACCAGCCGCAGGGTTTTCCCGACGGCGTGGGTGCTGCCGTACCTGGTCGCCCAGTTTGCGGGTGCCATCTGCGCGGCCCTGTTCCTCCAGGTCATGTTCGGGGACGTCAGCCAGGGGGGTAACTATCCCATCGCCAAGCCGGGCGGCGACTGGCGGTCGTTCGTGATGGAGATGGTTCTCACCGCGATCCTGGCGAGCATCATCCTCAACACGGCGACGGGTCACCGTAGCATCGGCCACAATGCGGCCCTCGCCGTCGGGTCGACTGTCGCGCTTCTGGGGCTGTTCGCCAGCCCGATCAGCGGGGCGTCCATGAACCCGGCCCGCTCGCTGGGTCCCGACATCGTCGGCAACGACTACGCGGGCTGGTGGGTCTATATCGCCGGTCCTGTCGCGGGCGCCGCCATCGCCGTCGTGATCATCGCCCTGGTGCGCGGCGTGCCTGACAAGCAGGAGCGGGCGGCGGCGCAAGGCGGCGAGCTGCCCCTGGAAGGCCCGGTGCCTGACGGACCCGTTGTGCCCCCGATCAGGCCGTGAAGGCGCCCCCATAGGGCGCCCTATAGAGCCGACGCCGATGGGTCAGCGCTTCAGATCAGATATCGCGTTCGGCCTTGATGCGCCCGGAAGCGGCGGCGGCTAGCGCCGCGTGGTCGCGCTCGTTCTGGTCGGCGTAGGCGGTGGAGAATTCCGCGATCGCCCGGTCGAAGACGTCGCTTCCACCCAGATAGGAAGCGATCGCGATCCGGTCACCGGACCTTGCGTGCGCCCGCGCCAGTGTCCACCCGCAGAGCTCGCCATACAGCCGCAGGCCATTAGGGATCATGCTGTCGATTTCGATGGAGAACTTCCAGTCGCGCAACTGGCGGATGTAGAAGTCCCTGGTCTTGCCGTCGAGTCCGCGTTCAGTGCGCTGCCAGCCGAGGAAGATGTCGCTGGACGCCTGCATGAGCCGCTGGCCCGCGACGACCCGCTGGCCTTGGTTGGCGTACTTGCTCGCGCCGACGAAGGCGCTGAGCACAGAGCGTTCCGCCTCCTTGACCTGGAGGAACAGCGGATCGGACTCGTCGCGGCCGAGCATGAGGACGATCCAGCACCTGGTGCCCACGCTGCCGACCCCGACGACCTTGCGGGCGATGTCCGCGAACTCGAACTGCTCGATGAGGTGGCGGCGGTCGGTCTCCAGCGTGCGCCGGTACTTCCCGATGAGCGGGCCAAGCTGGTCCTCGAGTCCTGCCGCGTCCGGCCGCTGCGCGATGAGATCGGACAACGGGACGAGCAGCGGGGGATCCGCGGCGATCCGCGGTCGGCCATCGACCATGTGACAGAGCTTGTCGAACGCCTGCAGGCTGTCCCTTGTCTGCGCCTTCGCCAGGCCCTTGGCCACGGACTTGCGCTGCCGCTTGTCCAACATGGTGCCGAACTGCGCCTGCAGTTCGTCGAGTTCCACGCGCGCATACCAGATGTCCAGGTTGCGCATGCCCGCGAAGCGCCGCATCGCCACGCGGTAGCGCGCCACCGCAGCCACCACGATGTCCCGGCGCTGCTTGCCACTGAACCCGTTGCCTCGCGCCGCCACTTCGAGGCTCGCCGCCAGCCGCTTGACATCCCATTCCCACGGCCCGGGCAACGTCTCGTCGAAGTCATTGACGTCGAACACAAGTCGGCGCTCCGGCGAGGCATAAACACCGAAGTTCGACAGGTGCGCGTCCCCGCAGACCTGCACCGTCAGGCCGGAGACAGGCGTCTTGGCCAGGTCGCTGGCCATGGGCAGGGCGGCGCCACGGAAGAAGGTGAACGGCGAGACAAGCATGCGTCCGTAGCGGACAGGGACCAGCTCTGGCACCCGTGACACTGCCTGCCGCTCAAGCAGGCTGACGGGGTCCGGACGGTCTGCGGGCGGGTCGAAGACCGCGTGGCTTGCGCGGGGCACCTCGGCCCGGGCTGCCTTGCCGCGTGCTGCTCGCTCTGCCGGGGTTGGTTGCGCGAGCGCGATATCGGGCTGCGCGCGCGATGCACGCCCGTCGACTGCCTCGGGCTGTTTCGCGGCGGGCGTCGCGGGTCGCTTCGCGGCTCGCTTGGATCGCTGTGGGCGCGTCGCGGGCGCCTGCGCTTGAGTCTCCACCACGAGACCACGATGACCTGATCAAACCGTACCGCGCGTCACCCGGCGTGGGTGACTGTGTGTGACTACGGTCAAGCTAGCCCGCTGCGGGCTTCCTGGCGACACCCGCGTAGTTGGGTGCCCTTCCCGGCGAGCCGACGCCATCAGCCGGCCGCCACCTGTTGGTCGCCACGACCCCGGGCTCGAGCAGGTCGAGGCTGTCGAAGAAGCGGCAGACCTGCGCATACGTGCGCCGGGTCTGCGCGGTGGAGACGAGTGCGTTGTACCGCTGCGTCGCCCGCGCGGCGGCGTCGGCGTCGATGTCGCTCGCCGGATGGGACAGCGCAAGGTAGCTGCCGGCCGCGGTCTCGTCCATCAGCCGCCGCACGATTCCGTACGGATCATCGGAATCGGGGATCAGGTGCAGGATCATCAGCAGCATCACCGCGACCGGTCGGCTTAAGTCCAGTGTCCGCGCGGCAGCCTTGAGGATCTTCCCGGTGTCACGCAGATCGGCGTCCAGGTACGCGGTCGGTCCCTCGGTGCTGTTCAGTAACGCCCGGGCGTGCACCAGCACTACGGGGTCGTTGTCGACGTAGACGACACGGGATTCGGGCGCGAGCGACTGCGCCACCTCATGGGTGTTGTTGGCGGCAGGGATGCCTGTGCCGATGTCGAGGAACTGCCTGACGCCCATCTCGCCGGCCAGGTGGCGCACGGTTCGCCGGAGGAACGCGCGGTTCGCGCGCACCCCGACGAGGATGGCGGGTTGCGCCGCGATCACTTGATCTCCCGCCTCGCGGTCGGCGGCGAAGTTGTCCTTGCCGCCCAGCCAGTAGTCGTACACCCTCGCCGGATGCGCGACGCTGGTATCGAAGCCGGGCTGGCGGTCTTTGCGCGGCGGGCTAGCCGGTGATTCAGGCATTTCGCTACGACACTACCTAAACCTAAACCGCAGCGTCAGCGATCCGGGGCGGCCCCTGGCGGACGCGGCTCAGCGCGTCGGCAGTGCTGCCGCGCCACCAGCCGAGCGCCTCGACCCACCAGGTCAGGCCGACTCGCGCGTACGGCACGACGTGCTGCCCGCCGCGGTCCGCGGTGGAGCCGTCTGTGCGCCCCTCGAGTGCCACGTCGAACGGCGTCCGCGCCGTACGCTGTGCCCGCGGCGCCAGGCTGGCTGTTCAGGTACGCACCCGGGCCGAGGCCGTGACCGCGCTCGCGGCTGGCGCGGATGCGCTGGTCGCCCAGGGCACCGAGGCCGGTGGGCACACCGGGTTCATCGGCACGCTCACGATCCTGCAGGTCGTGCTCGACGTCGTCGGCGCCAGTCCGGTGCCCGTTCTCGCCGCTGGCGGCATCGCAACCGGCGCGGCCGTCGCGGGCACGCTGATCATGGGCGCCTCGGGCGCGTGGATCGGCAGCGCGCTTTCCGCGGCGCAGGAGGCGGACGGGCCGCCAGCTCGCAAGGAGCGCCTGCTCAGTGCCGCGGAGACCGACACCGTCCAGACGCGGGTATTCGACATCGCACTTGGCGCCGGTTACCCGGCGGCGACCCCGGGCCGTGCGCTGCGTAACCGGTTCACCGATCAGTGGCACGGCAAGGAGGACGACCTGCAGGCCCGCCGGTCGGGGGAGAACGAACGGCTCCGCCAGGCCCGCGCCGCGGACGATTTCGACACCTACCACGTGTACGCCGGCCAGGCGATCGGCTTGGTCCGCGCGGTCGAGCCCGCCGCCGCCATCATCGGCCGTTTCGCCGCAGACGCTGAGCGGGCGATCGGGCGCAGCGCCGCGCTGCTCGGGCGAGATTCCTGACTGGCCGCGTTCCACCACGGAGCCGCCGCGCGTCTGAAGTCCGGTCTGACCGCAAGATCGGCGCGACCGCGCCGAGCCGCCCTGTCCCATCAGACCAGCCTCGGACTGCCGCGACCGGCGCAAAAGTGACTGGAACGACATCATGCGCTAAATTCCAGCCATGCACGCCGTCGCCGTGGTCGTGTGGGATGAGGTACCAGTGTTCGAGCTGGCCGCCCCCTGTGAAGTCTTCGGTGTCGACCGCCCCGATCTCGCCTCGCCCTGGTACCGCATGCTCCTGTGCGCCCCTGGGCGCGGGCCCGTGCCGATCGGAACCGGCTTGTCGGTGCCCGCCCCCTACGGCCTCGACGCCGCCATCGGCGCCGCCACCGTGATCGTGCCTGCCTGCGCGAGCGTCGGCGGCGACATCCCAGCGCCGGTGATCGACGCGCTGCGCGCGGCGCATGCACGCGGTGCGCGGATCGCCTCGATCTGCACCGGGGCGTTCGCCCTGGCTGAGGCGGGCCTGCTCGATGGCAGGCGCGCCACCACGCACTGGATGCACGCGGCGCAGCTATCCAGCGGCTATCCGCGGGTCAGCGTCGATCCGGCCGTGCTCTATGTCGACGACGGGGACGTCTTGACCTCCGCAGGCGCGGCCGCGGGGATCGACCTGTGCCTGCACCTTGTCCGCAAGGACCACGGCACCCGAGTGGCCAATGCGCTCGCCCGCCGCATCGTCGTCCCGCCGCACCGCGATGGGGGCCAGGCGCAGTACGTTGACCGGCCGCTTTCCGGTTCGGACGAACCGGGTCTTGGTCCCGTGCTCGACTGGGCCCGCGCCCGGCTTGACCAGCCCATCACCGTCGCCGATCTTGCGCGCGAGGCTGGAGTCAGCCCGCGCACATTCACCCGCCGCCTGCACGCGGCGACAGGCGCCAGCCCGCTGCAGTGGCTGCTGCACGAGCGGATCCACCTGGCGCAGCAGCTACTTGAAAGCACAGCGGAGCCGGTCGAGCGGATCGCACACACGTGCGGCTTCGGCGCGGCGTCGGGGATGCGGCGGCATTTCGTCCGGGTCGCCGGAGTCTCACCACAGGTGTATCGGAGAACTTTTCATAACGGCTCCGCGTGGCGCGACGGCTCCGCGGGGCGCGACGGCTCCGCGGGGAGCGACGGCTCCGCGCAGCGCGACGCCTCTGCTCTCGCGGGCGCGCCGAGATGAACCACGAGGCGGGCGACGGACCCGCCATCAGGCAGTTGTCGTCGCGGGTCGTCTACGAGAACGCGTGGATGACCGTCCGCGAGGACCGGATCGAGCGGCCCGACGGCTCACGCGGCATTTACGGCGTGATCGACAAGCCGGACTTCGCGCTGGTCATCCCGGCAGAAGACGGCGGATTCCACCTGGTCGAGGAGTATCGCTACCCGATCGGGCGGCGCAGTTGGAGTTTTCCTCAGGGCACGATGCCAGGCCGCGCGTCCGCCGATCCTGAGCAGTTGGCGCGCCGCGAGCTTGCCGAGGAGACGGGCCTGCGGGCGGGCACGCTGGCGCATCTTGGCTTCCTGCACTGCTCCCACGGCATGAGCCGGCAGGGCTGCAACATCTATCTCGCCACTGATCTGCGCCACGGCGTGGCGCGGCGCGAACACGAGGAACAGGACATGCGCCAGGCATGGGTCTCCCGCGGCTCATTCGAGCAGATGATCGTCGGCGGTGCCATCACCGACGACGCCACCCTGGCCGCTTACACCCTGCTGATCCTGCACGAGCGCGGCGCTCATGGTGGCGCCACGCTCGGCCTTGACGCGCACCTTTAGCCTCGTCCGGCCCGCCGCGCACCGTCCCTTCTCATGATCGTGGTACCTAGCCCGTGATATGCGCGGCTTAGGCACCACGATCATGAAAATGTCACCGTGCCGAACCTCTCCTGGGGCTGCGCCCGTGCCGACCCGATCAGCCGGGGAAACATGCCCTAACTGTCGCGCTCGACCGGGCAGGTCATGCAGTGCGAGCCGCCCCTGCCACGGCCAAGCTCGTTGCCCCTGATGGTGATGACCTCGAGGCCGCTGCGCCGGAGGAAGGTGTTGGTGGTGTCGTTGCGCTCGTATGAGATCACCACGCCAGGCTCGATGGCCAGGACGTTGCAGCCGTCATCCCATTGCTCACGTTCGGCGGTGTAGACATCGTAGGTCGGGGTGAGCATCTTGACATCGTCAAGCCCGAGCGCCGCCGCTATCGCCTTGTGCATGTCTGCCGGCGGATGGTCGGTGACCTTGAGTTCCTTCTCGTTGTCACCTGGCTCGATCGTGTAGGCGGGAAGCATCCCGAGCCCGGCGTATTTGGTGAACACTCCGCGGTCGACCATGGTCATGACCGTGTCGAGGTGCATGACAGCCCGTGCCTTCGGCATGTTGACCGCGACGATGCGCGCTGCCCCGCCCGCGGCGAACAGACGCCGCGCGAGCATCTCAATCGTCTGTGGCTGGGTCCGCTCACTCATCCCGATCAGCACCGAGCCGTTGCCGACCGGCATCACGTCGCCGCCTTCCATCGTGGCAGGCGCCGTGACGCTGCCCTCGTTCCACACCTCAAACCGCCCGTCCGCGAAAATCGGATGCCACCCGTACAGGGCCTCGTAGTGGATGGTTTCGCGCCGCCTGGCCCGCTTACGCATCGCGTTGATCGACACACCGCTGTAGATCCAGCACGAAGTGTCCCTGGTGTAGAGATGGTTCGGCAGTGGGCTGAGGACGAAGTCGTCAAGTGCCAGCGAGTGGAACCACACGCTGGGCGGCTGCGGGATCCGCTCAAGTAGTTCGCGTTTGGTGATGCCCCCGACCAAGTACTGCTCCAGGGTGTCGACGTCCATGGCGTCGAACGCGTTGCGGACCGCGTCGATGGCCATCGGTCCGTAGAACCGCTCGTCAAAGGTCCGGTCGAGCACGTAGGTGCGTGCCTCGGGTGTGGCTAGCGTGTCGCGGAGCAGGTCACCGAACAGGTGCACGGTGACGCCGCGTGCCCGCATCGCCGCGACGAAGTCGTCGTGCTCCTCGCCCGCCCGCCGTGCCCACAGCACGTCGTCGAAGAGCAGGTCGGCGGCGTTGGACGGGGTCAGCCGGCTCAGCTCGAGGCCAGGCCGGTGGACGATGACCTGCCTGAGGCGGCCGACCTCGGAGTTGACCTGCAGAGCCATGGTTGCCTCCAGGCAGACATGGGGATCCCCGATCAGAGATGCCCCAAACCCGCTATTCCCGAACGGCTGCGCGGTGCGCGACCGCTGGATACCAGTGAGACTGGACGGTATGTGGCCCACAGAGGCGGATGCGCTGATCGAGGAGCAGCGGCGCCTGGCGGCCGCCGCGCCGCCCGCCTGGCAGCCGCCGGCTGGGGAGCTAATGATCGCAGGCTGTTTCGTTTGTTTCGGGCGTGACCGTCACGGCCCGGGCGCGGCAGGTGAGCCGGCCTGGGCCGCTGCGGTGGCGCTGCGCGGTCGCCGGCACCTGGCCGGGACGGTCCGTGCGGGCGTGGCGAGCGGCCCGTATGAACCGGGCCTGCTCGCCCTTCGCGAGGGCCCGCTGCTCGAGGCAGCCGTCCGTGACCTGCCCACAGAGCCCGCGGTGCTGCTCGTCAACGCGACGGGGCGCGATCACCCACGACGCGCAGGCCTGGCGCTGCACCTTGGTGCGGTGCTCGGGCTGCCCACCGTCGGCGTCACCCACCGGGCACTGCTCGCGACGCGGGAACTGAACTCAGCGCCGCAAGCGGATTGGCCACCTGATCGGTACGGCGCCGCGAGCCCCATCGTCATCGATGGCGAGCAGGTCGGGTGCTGGCTGCGGACCCGGGCAGGTACCCGCCCGCTTGCCGTCCACGCCGCCTGGCGGACCAGCGTCAACGTGGCCGCCGATGTGGTGCTCAGAAGCTGGTGCAGGCGCCGCACACCAGAACCGCTACGGCAGGCGCGCCACCTCGCCCGCGCCGCGCGTGCCGCCTGAGAATCGGCGCGCCGCGGTGCATGCGGTGGGCCCATCCGCGTGCGCTTGCGGGTGGCGGGTCGCGCCGTCAGCCGGTCACGGGCAGCACGATCGCGGACGGGTGGTCCGGGTCGTGGAAGACCTCCTGGTGAGCGGTAACCATAGGGGCGGCCCCCAGCGGTTCCCCGGTTCCAGGGTTGCGGTCCACCCGCGGGTAGGCTCCGCTCGCCACCTGGACGCGCAACCGGTGACCTGGCAGGAAGCTGTGCCCGGCCGGCCAGAGATCAACCGGCACGCGCCGCACGCCGTCGGCGGCGGGCTCAGGATTTCCAGCCACTAGGCGGCGCACGCCCTCGCAGACGTTGATCGACGTGCCGGTCGGCCCCACATCGCAGAGCCGGACGACGAGGTCGGTGTGGACGCGGTTGGACCTGACGTACAGGTCGGCGGTCACCGGCCCGATGATCTCCAGGCTGGACCACAGTATCGGGCCGGTGAACGTGAGCACGTCCTTGCGCAGCTCAAGCCGCCGGTTGTCCGCAGGCTCGGAGTTGCCGACAAGCGTGGGGCCGCTGAGGGTGGGTGTCGGGTGCGCGGGATCGTAGCGGTAGGTGTCGGGCGGCGACGCCGCGGGCGGCGCGGGCCGAAGGCGCCGGCCCTGCTGCAGGTGCCAACGTTCCTGCCGCATTCCAGGCACTGGCCAGTCCGGATAGTGACGCCATTCACCAGCACCTGTGATGTACAGGCGGACCGGCTGATCACGCAGCTGGGACTCGTCGCCGAGGAGGTGGGCGCGGAACCAGGCAAGCGCGTCGGCGCTCGCCGCGCGCAGTTGCCGTGGGTCGACGTGATACCACGGCCCGATCGTCAGCTGCGGCTGCCGACCGGCCTCGCGCAGTACCGCGTAGTCCCGCAGCTGCCAGGGCAGGAATACGTCGTACCAGCCGCCAAGCAGGCTGATGGGGACGGCCACGTCGGCGACGCTGCCGCTGTGGTCGCGGCGCTGCCAGTAAGGCCCATCAGTCGCCTGGTTACACAGCAGGTCCTGGAAGAAGGGGACCGGTGCACCAGCGGCAAGGGTGTCAAGGTCGGCTAGCGGCCGTCCCGTCAAAGCGGCACGCCTGGCCCGGCGGATGGACGTGACGGCCGCGGTCAAGCGGCCGATCGGCCGCTCGATGCGGGTGGTCAGGTCGCTCCAGCTGAGTGTCGACTCGAGCGCGAACGCCCCGCCGACGTAGGCCGCGTCGTGGAATTGGGACGCCGCCATTTGCGCGGCCATGGCCTTCAGTTCTGGCCCGGCGTTGGCGGCGATCGCCCACTGAGAGTAGCCGAGATAGCTCGGGCCGTACATGGCGAACGTGCCGCCGAACCACGGCTGCGCTTTCAGCCAGGCGACGGTGGCCAGCCCGTCCTCCCGTTCGTTGCCGAGTGGGTCGAATACGCCGCCAGACCCGAACGTGCCGCGCACGCTCTGCACGACCGCCTGGAAACCGTGCTGGGCGAAGAAGTGACCGCAGGCGAGGCCGACCAAGCCGCTGCGCCCGTACGGCGAGCGCACCAGGATCACCGGCGGCTGCCCGCTGCCTGGGTGATCCGCGCTACCCGGCTGATCTGCGCTGCGCGCCTGCTCCCCGTTGCCCGCCTGATCCCCGATGTCGGTGGGGAAGTACCTGTCCGCGAGCAGGGTGACGCCATCGGGCATCGGCACGGCAAGATTGCGCTGCACGGCCACCGGGTGGGACCCGCGCGGCAGCCGCAGCGCGGCGAAGCCCAGCTTGCGCGCGGTGCTCGCGGCCCTGTCTCTGGCGGCGATCACGCTGGCGCCGACGCCGCCCCTGGCGGCGGTCGCGGTCGTGACCTTGCTGCCACGGGCCAAGGCGCTGCCGCGCCGGATCGTCGCGACGGTGCTGCCCAGGGCGGTGGCGAGGGCGCCGCCCGGGGTGGTGGCGCCTGCGCCGTCCGGAGCCATGGCGCCTGCGCCGTCCGGAGCCATGGCGCCCGCGCCATCCGGCGAGGTGGCCACGGCGCCGGACCTTGCTGCTGTCGCCGCCGCTGTCGTCACCGTGCTCCGTTTGACGCTGCGGACCGTGCGTAGGGCGCGGCTGCGTAGCGGCTCGCCAGGAGACCGCATTTTCGCCCCCTATCCGATTACCTACCAGCAAGTAATAATACCGGCCGATCGGTGCGGCAACGCGGGATCCGCTGCGCCGCGCCCGCCCCCGGCGGCCCGCGGCCGGTCAGGTCGCCGAACCTGCGGCGGCGCCTGTCACCAGGTCACCCCAGCGAGCGAGCGCCGCGTCGAGGTCGAGCGGCGCGATCATCTCGCCCGTGCGCAGCTCTTCCGCCCAGTCCTGCACCGGAACCCGCCACATCACCTCGAACTCGATACCGTCAGGATCCTTCGCGTACAGCGACTTCGACACCCGGTGGTCGCTCGCGCCGACGAGGACGCCGTGCGCGGCGAGCCTACCGCGCATCTCCACAAGCTCGGGCAGGGTCCCGACCTCCCAGGCGAGGTGGTAGAGGCCGGGCCGTGGCGCGCCGTCGGCGCGCCGGGCGCCTGGCCCGCTCCCTGACGGCTGCGCGGCGGCTGCGACCTGGAACAGCCCGAGATCATGGTCGTTGGAGGTGCCAGGCGCGCGCAGGAATGCGGCGCGGCCCGGGATCTCGGTCGCAATCTCGAAACCGAGCGCGTCGCGGTAGAACTTCACCGAACGTGATACATCGCTGACATAAAGCACGGCGTGATTCAGGCGGCGAACGGACATAGTGCCAACTCCTCGGTTTCTGCTGCTAGCCATCAGAATGCCTGCCGTGTGACGGCTGACACCCATCGGCGGCCACGCCTCGCCCCGCTGCCCTGCCAGACGAGGGATACCGCGAGGCGGGAGGCCGGATGCGTCAGTTACTTGAGCGCTTCGCCACCACTAGCCGAGATCTCTTTCCACAGATCCCGGTAGCACTGCGCGGCTGTGCTCCGTGGGGCGTAGGCGGGCAGCGGCGCGCGGCGGACTGCCATCTGCTCGATCAGCGACAGGGCGGGGACCGCGGCGGTGGCGACGTCGGAGCGTTCTTCCGGTAGGTGTTCGACGATGTCGCGGTGCAGCCGTTTACGCCTGTCGACCATGGAGAAAAACGCCACGATGGCCGGCCGGCGGCCATCGAACGCGCCGACGAAGCCGGTGAGCTGGTCGAGGGTGCGCGTGCAGAGCGTCGTCGGGATGAGCGGCACGATCAGGGTGTCCGCGGCGTTCAGCACGTTCTCTGATGCCAGCGACATGCTCGGCGGGCAGTCGAGGAAGACGGTGTCGTACTCGCGCGCCAGCGGCGTGAGCAGCCGGGCGATCTGCCGGGTGGGTTTCTTGGCCGCGTCGAGGACAAGGTCCATCCTGCGGTAGGTAAAGTCGGCAGGCAGCAGGTCGAGTTTGTCGAAGTCGGTGCCCTTGATCGCGGCGTCCAGCGGTCGCGCGCCGCGGACCAGAGCCTTGCTGCCGCCTTTGACCCGCGGCCGGATCCGGAACAGAAATGTCGCCGCGGCCTGCGGATCCAGATCCCAGAGCAGAGTGCTGCCCTCGCGGCTCGCCAGGTAGGCGAGGTTGACCGCCGCCGAGGTCTTGCCGACCCCGCCCTTGACGTTGTACGTGGCGTAAACCCTCACGCGGCCGCGACCTTTGTGAGGCTGGCGATGAGCCGGGCGTTGCGGCCCCCGGTGAACCGGGCGAAACGCCTGCCGAAGTCGTCGCGTGCCCCGGTCGCCGCCGCGTCAAGCTGCGCCGCGAGCTCGCCCATGGCGAGGAGTGTGGCGGCTGGCGCGGCGCGCTCGGCCACCATCCGTGCGGCGAGCGTACGTATCGCCTCGCGCTGTACGTGCCCGTCCTGGATCTCGCCGAGGCAGTCCTGCAACTGCTTCAGCTCCCTGACAGCGCTGCGGTGTGTCGGCGGGTCGTGCAGCGCGGCGAAGAACTCGAGCAGGTACCGCAGTTCCTTGCCGCGCTTGCGGACCGTGTGCAGGTCCTCTTCTGGTGAGCTCGCGGTGACGGCCGCGCCGGTCCTCGTGAGCCTGCGGTACGCCCGCTGGACCCGCGCCGCGGCAAGGTCGGCAATGGGTGCCTGCCCTGGTCCTTCCCTGTCACGGGCGGACCCGCGGGCCTGCGTGCCCGCCGCGGTGCTGCCGGGCGCGATGTTGGCCAGTGCGATCCGCCATTGCCTGGTGAGCTCGGTGAAGCGGGCCGAGCGTAGCCCACGGACTAGGCGGCGGTGCTCGGCCGCGCGATAACGGACGAGGCTGCCGTGCAGCGGCGCGAGATCGGCAGGTGCCGCCGTGACGAGGCCCGCTGCCGCCTCGGCGAAGCCGAGCAGGTGCACGTCCAGGTCGCGGGTCGATGTGGTGAGCTGCCCGAGCCACTTGAATTCGGCGGCGAACCTTGCCGCCAGGTCGCCAGGCAGCGCGTCGCCCGCGAGTTTCAGCGCGGCCCTGGTGCGGCGTACCGTCACCCGCAGATCGTGCAGGAACTCGGTGTCGATGTCGCGGATGACGCCGTCGACGTTCGCTTCCACTATGTCGAGCAGGCGCAGAAGTACGGCCGCGACGGCCGCGCCCGCCGGCATCGACGATGTCAGCGCGACGTCCACCGCGCTGCTGTAGTCGCCCGCCCGGCGCCCGACGGCGGCGAGTGTCAGCGCGAAGGCCGATCCGTCGGCCGCGGTCAGGCCGGGCAGTTCGGCGAGCAGCCGCTCGACCCGATCGGCCTGCGCATCATAGCCGCGTACCGGCGTCACCGTCAGTCGCGGCGGCAACGCCGTCGCGGCCGGGCCGCGAAGCGACCCGTGGTCGATGGTGAGGCGCACGACCGTCTTGTCTTCGCCGTCGAGCAGGCGCAAAGTGCGCTGGGTGCTCGCGGCCGTGGCGACAGGGAGCAGCGCCCGGAGTCCGGCGAGCGGCGCGACGCGTTCGCGCAGCAGACCAGCGGGAAGCGTGCCGGACATGCACGGCAGGCTCATTCGCGGCACGGCCGCGGTAACCCGTGCGCCCCCATGTGTGCCAAGGGTGACCTCGTGCATGCCGCCGCCACTGACGTACTCGAGCGTGCAGCCCGCGTGGTGCAGGCGCCAGTCGAACGTGTCCAGCCACACCCGCCGCACCGTGCGCGAGCCGTCCGCGGCGAGCTGGAACGTGGAGCGCAGCACGTCGGCCATCCCGTTCCACGCAGCCGTATCCGTGCCA
>Ga0335079_10003441_pt1 | contig 18306 bp, 12 predicted proteins | sample Lox_Sample_33_FD_206719 | JGI IMG/M metagenome (GOLD analysis project Ga0335079, IMG submission 206719) | Soil microbial communities from Loxahatchee National Wildlife Refuge, Florida, United States - Lox_Sample_3.3 | ecosystem: Environmental > Terrestrial > Soil > Wetlands | place: USA... | reverse complement strand
TCTGGCAAGCCCAACGCCGGAAAGCGCTTCTCCTACCGACACCGCATGTAGCCAGATGGCGCCATGACGTTGCTCAGGCAGGTTCTTCAGGCCGGGAAATTCCAGGCCCAACCGTTCCCTTAAATTGGAGAAATATTTTTTATGGCGCAGCCCTTGCACCAGCCAGTACGGCGAAAGCGCGCATGCCGCTAACAGCATCAAAACGCTATAGGCAAAATACACGTATCATGGCTCCGGTCGTCCGTGCCCTGCGTTCCGCTGCGCTTCACCGCGCGGGGCAACCTTGTATCTCCTTGAGGAATCGAAGGCGTCCAGATGCAGACAGCTTATTATAAACGCGTGCGCGCTGCGTCCCTAGTTCTGACTCTCTTCGCTCTGCCGCTTCTCGCGACTGCCGCAACCCGCCAGGGGTCCGAGCCTGTCAAATCTTCCGCGGCGGATTCGCATGAAGGCTTGACGGTGAGCGCCGAACCGTGGACCTCCGCCGAAGAGTACAAAACGAAATTTCCCAAGAAGTCTCCCCTTGCAGCAGGCATTGTGGCCATTCACGTTGCGTTTCGGAACAGCACCGACGAAAGCATCAAGATCGGACTGGACAGCATCCGCCTGACGATCTCGATTGACGAGAATAATCGTCAGGAGCTTGAGCCGCTCACTCCCGAACGGCTTGCCGACGTGGTTCTCCGGCCCGCCGCCAAGGATCCAACTTCCCGCTCCCGTTTGCCCTTGCCTCTGCCCACTTCGAGCGGGGGCCGGAACAAACAGTGGCAGCAACTCAAGACTGCCGCCGAGGATGCGGGCGTACGAGACGGTGTCATTGCTCCCCACATGACTGTCGAAGGCCTACTCTATTTCGATTTGCGCAGCCAGTTCGACCTGCTCAATTCAGCACGGCTGTACATTCCGAATCTTGTCATGCTGGAGTCCAACCACCAGCTCCTTTATTTCGAACTCGACTTTAGCCACACTTCCCGGAAATAGCTTTCTGGGCGGTTGAATTTGGATTTCAAGAGTTTATTGGCCGCCAGAGCAATTTGCGCCGCGCACGCCCGTCCGCTACCATGAAATGGCTCAACCCTTTCCACTCACGGACCTATGCCTAATCTTCTGGACGAACTAAACCCTGAACAGCGACTTGCCGTCGAATCCACTGAGGGCCCCGTGCTCATCCTTGCGGGGGCCGGCACCGGTAAAACGCGGGCGATCACTTACCGGATGGCCAATCTTATTTCCAGCCCGGTCCCGGCAGAGTCCATCCTGGCTGTGACGTTCACCAACAAAGCGGCGGAAGAGATGCAGACTCGCGTCTCGAATCTGCTGCTGCGCGCCGGCGTCCCACCGGAACGCCCGTGGATTTCCACATTCCATTCTCTTTGTGCGCGCCTGCTTCGCCGGGAAGCGCAGTCGGCGGGACTCCCGCGCGATTTTGCCATTTACGATGACGACGACCAGATGGCGGCGGTGAAGCTCTGCCTCAACGGCATGAAAGCGGATGGCGAAGGCCCCAATCCGCGCGAGATCCTCAGCCGCATCAGTTTCGCCAAGAACCACGCGCAGACCCCCGAACAAATGCGCGCGGAAGCATTTACACCGGATGGGCGGCGAGCCGCGGACATTTTCGCGGCGTACGAGCTGCTCCTCAAAAGGAGCAACGCCCTCGACTTCGACGATCTTCTCTTGCGTTCCGCGAAACTGCTTCGCGAGTCCGAGGCGGTTCGTGACCGCTGGCAGCGGCGTTTCCGCTATCTCCACGTGGACGAATATCAGGACACCAACCGCGTGCAGTATGATCTCCTGCGGCTCCTTGTCGGGGCGTCGAAGAATATTTGCGTCGTCGGGGACGAGGATCAGTCCATCTACCGCTGGCGCGGCGCGGATGTTTCCATTCTGTTGAGTTTCTCTCAAGACTTTCCCACCGCCAAGATTGTTCGACTGGAGCGGAACTACCGCTCGACACAAAACATTCTGGATGCGGCGGGCGCGGTTGTGAAGAACAACACGGAGCGTCTCGGCAAATCGCTCACGGCGCAAAAGGGGCAGGGTACCAATTTGCGGTACTTTGAGGCCCGCGATGCTCAAGCCGAGGCCGAATTCGTTGCCAGCGAACTCGATCGCATTTTGGACGACGATTCCTCGCAAACCTGCGCCATCGAGTACCGCACCAACGCTCAATCGCGCGCCTTCGAAGAAGTTTTCCGCCGCAACGGACGACGCTACAAGCTGGTCGGCGGCTTCAGTTTTTACAGTCGCGCTGAAGTTAAGGACGCGCTCGCTTACGTTCGGCTAGCCATGCATCCTGAGGACGACATTTCCCTGCTGCGTGTCCTCAACGTGCCGCCACGCGGCATTGGGAAGACTACCGTGGATTCTCTGCGCGATGCGGCCCGTCAGGATGGCTCCTCTCTCTGGTCTGCAATCTCAAAATTCGTTTCTGGCGCCTCCGCAGGACGTGCCGTCGCTCCCCTGCGTGCTTTTCAGGACTTGATGGCTCGCCTCCAGGACGCGCTTGACGCCAAGGAGCCGGCCGAATTTCTTCGCTTTGTCCTCGACGAAACTGGCTACATGGAAATGCTTCGCGACCGCAACACACCCGAGGATGTGGCGCGCATCGAGAATCTCGAGGAGCTCACCCGCGCGATCGCCGACAGCTTGGAGGCCGGCGAAACCTTTACGGATTTTCTCGACGCCGCCGCACTTGTCAGCGACTCTGATTCTTACGACGAGAAGCCGGGCATCACGCTCATCACCCTCCATAGCACCAAGGGCCTCGAATTCGACCACGTCTTTCTTACCGGCATGGAGGAGGGCATTTGTCCCCACAGCCGCTCCGTGGATGAGGAAAAAGGCGTTGAAGAGGAGCGCCGGCTGGTTTATGTGGGCATGACGCGGGCTCGCAAGACGCTCACGCTTACGCGTGCTGTCTATCGCCGCGTCTTCGGCAATGAGCAGCAGCTCCGCGCTTCGTCACCCTCGCGTTTTCTTGGCGAAATTCCCAGCGAGCTTGTGGACACCATCCGTGGCTCACTGGCCGAGATCGGCGAAACCCGCCGCTACGAGCTCGATCCCGAGTATTCCTATTCTCCCGAGGAATTCCTTCGCCGCGTGCGCAAGGGATCGACTCCGGCTTCCAGGTCAACGCAGCGGGAACGTAGCAGTTCCAGCTTTGGCCGGCCTTCCGTTCGCCGCGGCGCCGATGCCAATCCTCTTCTCGGCCAAAAAGTTCGTCATCCCGAATACGGTGTAGGCACGATCGTGGCTGTTGAGGGCGAAGACGAAGACCGGCGGCTGTCGGTCAGCTTTCCCGGGCGCGGCACCAAGAAATTCGTGGAGCGCTATGCGCAGCTGCAACACGTATAGGCACCCGCCTCTCCAAAGCTCTCGCCGCCGCCTTAATTTGCTTGCTCTCGTACCTGCTCGCGTGACATTTCCTGCGCGAGTTGCGCCTTCGCCGCATCTCACGATAGAGTGAAGCGCGCACGGTTCCTGACTTCCGCATCCGGCTAAGGCACTCCTCGATCTCGCCGGGATGCTCCTGGAGAAGCCGAGTGGGATCACAGCTCTTCCGCTGCAAAAACATTGATCAACTCATCGCGGACGCGGAAAACCCTGAAAAACGGTTAAGAAAAACACTGGGATGGATCAGCTTGACCGCTCTTGGCATCGGCGCGATCATCGGCACGGGAATTTTCGTTCTGACGGGAACCGCAGCAGCCGGCGAGGACGTTCTCTATCCGTCCATTTTCAAGGCGCCCGTTTTGGAAGTCCTCTTCCACGGCAGCCATGCCACTGGAGTTACTGGCCGGCCCGGCGCCGGGCCTGCCATTGCTCTTTCGTTTTTTCTGGTGGCAGTTGTTTGCGGCTTCGCGGGCCTTTGCTATGCCGAGCTCGCTTCCATGATTCCGATCGCAGGAAGCGCGTACACCTATTCCTACGCGACGCTTGGCGAACTGGTTGCCTGGATCATTGGCTGGGACCTCATTTTGGAATACGCCGTGTCCAACATGGCCGTCGCGGTGGGTTTCTCCGCTTATGTTGACAGTCTCCTGCAATCGTTCGGCATTCATCTGCCGCCCTTTCTCAGCACTCCCGCTTATTCGCCCGCGACCGGATGGGTCCCGCATTTCAACGTCATCGGCTTCGTGGTCGTCATGCTTCTCACGCTGCTCCTGGTGCGCGGCATCCGGGAAACTGCGGGCGCCAATTCCATCATGGTTGGCGTCAAGTTGATCATCATTCTAATCTTCATCGTTTTCGCGGCGCACTACATCAAGCCACAATACTGGCATCCTTTCATGCCCAACGGCTGGCAAGGTGTGCTGACCGGCGGCGCCATAGTGTTCTTCAGCTATATTGGCTTCGATTCCGTTTCGACCGCGGCGGAAGAATGCAAGAACCCCAAGCGCGATCTTCCGCTCGGGATCATCGCTTCGCTTTTTGTCTGCGCCTTGCTCTACGTTGGCGTGGCTGTTGTTCTCACGGGCATTCAACCCTTTTCCATCTTCAAGGGCGACGCCGCGCCAGTTGCCACAGCTCTGCACAACATCGGCCTCGCAAAACTCGAATTTTTTGTCACCATCGGCGCGCTCATCGGTATGACTTCTTCCTTGCTCGTTTACCAGCTTGGCCAGGCGCGCATCTGGTTTGCGATGTCTCGTGACGGCTTGCTGCTGCCCTCTTTCTCGAAGGTTCATCCCCGTTACCGTACTCCTCACGTTGCCACCTGGGTTGCAGGTTTCGTCGTCGCGATTCCGGCAGGCATCTTCGACATCGGCACCTTAGCGGATCTTTCGAATATCGGGACACTGTTCGCGTTTCTGCTCGTTTCGATCGCCGTGCTCATCCTCCGCAAAACGCAGCCGGACCGTCCCCGCGGATTCCGCGTTCCGCTGGTTCCCTTTCTTCCCATACTCTCCGTGCTCTGTTGTCTGGTTCTCATGGCGAGCCTGACGCTCGAGAATTGGGTAAGATTCTTCTTGTGGCTGGCCATTGGTCTGGTCATCTATTTCGCCTACAGCAGGCATCGCAGCACGCTCCGCCTGGCTGGGGACTGAGGTTGGCGGTTGATGCGTTGCGGACTTACGCGGGAAATTTCCGTTTTTGCCATTGTTCTCGCCGTTGTGTCTCTCTGCGGGTTGCTCCCTGCCTCGGCATTCGCCTGGGGAACCAACGCAAACAAGCTCATCCTCAATCGCGCCATGGAGACTCTCCCCGATGACATGCGCCCTTTTTTCGAGGGCAACCGCGCATTCCTGCTTCTCCACGTCGATGACCCTCTCGCTGCCGCGAGGAAGAATCCCGCGGAACGAAAAAATAGCTTTCTCTATCTCGACAAGTACGGCCGCTTCCCGTTTGAGAATCTGCCGCGCAGCTACAAAGCCGCTGCTTCCAAATTTGGACGAGCCAAGCTCGAAGCAAACGGCCTTTTGCCCTGGGAGATCGGCGTCTACAGCGAAAAGCTCACGAACGCCATGCGCACCGGGAATTGGGACGACGCCAAGCTTTTCGCCGCCATTCTCGCCAATTACGTCGCGGCCTCCCATGACCCGTTTAATACCACGGACAATTCCGATGGACGTCTTACTGGCCAGCCAGGCGTGAACGAGCGTTTTGGCACTTCGCTGGTGGACCGCTACTCATCTTTTTTCCCCATGCGTCCCAACGATGCCATATTCATCAACGACCCCACGGATCACGCTTTCGAAGCCTGCCTCAGCGCGCACAGTTGGCTGGAAACGATTCTTCTTGCTGACCGAAACGCTCGCCGGGGCTTGAACTCCTATACCGATGAATACTACGACCGTTTTTACAATCAGGCCGCCGCCATCCTCATTCGTCAGTTATCTGACGCTGCCACGGACGTTGGTTCCTACTGGTACACGGCGTGGAAAAATGCCGGACAGCCGCAGCTTCCCCATTAACGGAACAAAAATGAGCCACGGTCCGCTTTCGGCATCGTTCTGTTCGCTTCCCAAAGCTGAATTGCATCTGCATCTCGAAGGATCCATTCAGCCCGCCACGGTTTGCGCATTGACTGCCCGGCACGGCGTCGTTTTCACTGAACAAGAAGTCCGCCGCGAGTATGCCTATAAGGATTTTCTCGGATTCCTCGAAGCTTTCAAGTGGGTCACATCCTTTCTTCGCGAGCCGAAGGATTATGCCTTGATCGCCCGCGATCTTTGCGAGCATCTTCTCACGCAGCGGGTTGTCTATGCCGAGATCACACTATCCATCGGCATCATGATTCTCCGCAAACAGTCTCCCGAAAGAAATTTTGAGGCGCTGCTTCGCGCCACGGAGGCGTTCGAACGCCGCGGCCTGCGCATCAATTGGATTTTCGATGCCGTCCGCCAGTTTGGCGTGGAAGCCGCCATGCAAGTGGTCGAATCCGCCGGCCGATGCGCGTCAAAGTCCATCGTCGCCTTTGGAATCGGCGGCGATGAGATGAGCATCGCCACTGCGGATTTTCGGCCGGTGTACGACCGGGCCGCTCATCTAGGGCTGCACAAACTGATCCATGCGGGAGAGGTTGGTGGTCCCGAGAAGATTCGCGAAGCCTTGGAAATTCTCGGCGTCGAGCGCATCGGACATGGCATTGCTGCGATCCATGATCCCACTCTGATGGATCTCCTCGCGCAGCGCCGGATCGCCCTCGAAGTTTGTCCGGCGAGCAATCTGCGCACTGGCGCGCTCGCCAGGCAGCTACATCGCACGGAGGCCGCGATCCAACACCATCCGCTTCCCCGCCTGTTCCGGCATGGCATTCCCGTCGTGCTCTCCACGGATGACCCGGCTATGTTCCATACCGAGCTTGCTCAAGAGTACGCGCACGCGCGCGACATGGGCCTCACGGAATCGGAGCTGATCCAACTTGCCTCCATGAGCTTCGACCACGCCTTTCTTTCCGGCTCCGAGCGCGCAAAAATTCAGTCTCTCCCAGCAACGGCCTAGCCGCCGCGCTGACCGATCGACTGCAGGTTCGATGTTATACTTCTCGCATGAAAGCTCACGTCTGGGTGATGCCTAAACGCACGGTTCTAGATCCGCAAGGCCAGACCATTCAGCATGCGCTCTCCAGCCTCGGCTATTCTTCCGTGACCGATGTCCGCCAAGGCAAATTCTTCGTCCTGAACCTCGACGGCTGGACGCGCGATGAAGCCCAAAAGCAGCTTGATCGGATTTCCCGCGAAGTGCTCACCAATCCCGTGATTGAGGAATACCGCTTCGAGATCGTCGAATAACCGGCGCACACTTTCAGCTATATAGCTTCACTTTGCTCATTCCAGTCTCTGCGTAACCCAAATCGCAATCGCTTGCTTTTCCGTTCGTGGCTCAAGCGCACTCCCGTGCTACGCTTTTCTTAGCTTCCCCTGGAGAACTCCTGCATGTGCGGCATTGTCGGCTATATCGGTCGCAAAAAAGTTGTGCCCGTCATCGTTGAGGGCCTTCGCAAGCTCGAATACCGCGGCTACGATTCCGCCGGCATTGCCGTGGTCGGGCTCGATGGCAAACTGGAAATCCGCCGCGCCTCGGGCAAGCTCCGAAACCTCGAAGATGCAATTCTAAAGTCGCCCATTGACGGGGTGTTCGGCATCGGCCACACCCGCTGGGCCACCCACGGCCGCCCGACGGAAGAGAATGCCCATCCTCATCGCGATTGCGCCGGCCAGGTGGTCGTCGTTCATAACGGCATCATCGAAAACTACCTGGAGCTGAAGGAACAGCTTCAAAAAGAAGGCCACAAGTTCGTCACCGAAACCGATACTGAAATCGTCGCTCACCTTGTCGAGAAAAACATGCCGGGCGGCGTTCCCCTTGAAGAAGCTGTTCGCCGGTCGCTCAAGCAGCTTCGCGGCATTTATGCTCTTGTTTTTCTTTCGACGAAAGATCCTCAGAAGATCGTCGCGGCTCGTCTTGGTCCGCCGGCGGTCATCGGGCTTGGCGAAGGCGAGTATTTTGTCGCCAGCGATATCCCCGCTCTTCTCGAACACACGCGCAACATTTTTTTCCTCACGGATGGCGATATCGCCGTTCTCACGCCGCAAGGCGTCCGCGTCATGGACCACGACGGCAATCCGCTCGAGCGCAAGCCGCATTACGTCGCCTGGGATCCCATCATGGCGGAGAAAGGCGGCTACAAGCATTTCATGCAAAAGGAAATTTTCGAGCAGCCGCGCGCCATCCGCGATACGCTCCTTGGCCGCATTTCCCAGGACACGGGCAAAATTTATCTTGGCGAAATGGACATTTCCGAATGCCAGCTTCGTTCCTTCAACAAGGTCCGCATCGTGGCTTGCGGCACCAGCTGGCACGCGGGCCTGGCCGGAAAATTCATGATTGAGCGGCTCGCGCGACTTCCCGTTGAGGTGGATTACGGCAGCGAGTTTCGCTATCGCGACCCGATTCTCGACGCCGGTACGCTCACTGTATGCATCAGCCAGTCAGGCGAAACTGCCGACACTCTGGCCGCGCAGCGCGAAGCCAAGGTTAAAGGCTCTCCCACGCTTGCGATATGCAATGTCATGGGATCCATGATCACGCGCGAAGCCGCCGGCACGATCCTCACGCACGCCGGGCCGGAGATTGGAGTCGCTTCCACCAAGGCTTTTACTGCGCAACTGACGGCGCTGATTCTTCTTGCGGCGTATCTCGGCGAAATTCGCGGCGCCCTGCTCCCGGAATCCGCGAAGGCTTTACTTCAGGAATTCACGCGCATTCCGCACAAGATTGAGACCGTTTTGCAGGCCGACGAAGCCGGCGCCTACGAAACCCTCGCGCGCCAGTTCTTCCGATGCACCGATTTTCTCTATCTCGGCCGCGGCATTCATTACCCCATCGCCCTCGAAGGGGCGCTCAAGCTGAAGGAAATCTCTTATATTCACGCGGAAGGCTATCCGGCCGGAGAGATGAAGCACGGTCCTAACGCCCTCATTGACGAGAATCTCCCTGTTGTCGTCCTCGCGGTCCGCGACGAATCCGACCCCGCTTCCATGACTCTTTACGAAAAGAGCGTTTCCAACATTAAGGAGGTCAAAGCGCGCGACGGCATCGTCATCTCCATCGTTAGCGCCAACGATCACCTTGCCCGCGAGGCTTCCGACCACGTCATCGAGCTGCCTGCTGCTCCCGAGCTGCTCGTGCCGCTGATCGAAATCATTCCCTTGCAGCTTCTGGCTTATCACATCGCCGTCCGGCGCGGCTGCGACGTGGACCAGCCCCGCAACCTCGCCAAATCGGTCACCGTCGAGTAGCTTTCAATACCGGCCGCTACTTTTTTGGCATCGGATGCCGCGTACTTTCTCCCTTGCTCCAGTGACCCTCGCTCGCACTTTTGGCTAGAATAGAGCCATGAGGCTTTGCTTTCTTATCCTGTGCTTCCTGTCTTTGTCTGGAGCACCTCTCTTTGCCGCCGCCCACAGTTCGTTTCAAGGCGCGACTTCCGAAGCCACCGCCCCTCTGCACGATATCAAGGTGGATGGACTCACCAAGCTCACCCAGGAACAAGTCATCGCCCTCACAGGTCTGCAAATCGGCTCCCAGGTCGGCCGCCCGGAGCTTCAGGCCGCGGCCAATCGTCTCTATACCACGGGGCTTTTCAAGGACGTGAAGTATGAATTCAGCACGAATAACAATGGAGTTTCTCTTTCCTATCACGTCGCCGAATCTCCGCGCCTTCCCGTGCTGTTCGACAATATTCCCTGGTTTGGCGACTCCGAGCTCAACGCCGCCATTCGTGCCAAGTTGCCTTTCTATGACGGCACGCTTCCCGAGGGAGGCAACGTCCTCTCGATTGCTACCGATGCTGTCAGGGACTTAATTGACTCCCACAAACTCAATGTCACCGTGCAGCTCCAGATCGTTCCCAATCCCATTGGCGACGGGAGCGTCCAGGAATTTACGATTGAGGGCCCTTCTCTTCGCATCGCTAAATTGGAATTCAGCGATCCAGCTCTTGCCGACAACCGCGCCGTACAGCAGCACCTTTCGGAGATCATTGGCAAGCCATTCTCGCGCATGTACATTGACGTTTTCCTGTCGGAGCACATTCGGCCGATCTACACGCAGCAAGGGTACCTCCGGGTAAAGCTCGGTCCGGCGCAAATTCGTCTCACTGGTGATCCGAATCTTCCCCTGCCCACGGAGATTCCCGTCTACATCCCGATCGTTCCCGGCCCGGTCTACCATTTCACGGGCGCGACGTGGTCCGGCAACAACGCGATGTCGAGCCTGACTCTGGATAGCTTTTTGGGCTCCAGGAATGGCCAGGTGGCCGACGAAATGGCCCTCGAAGGCGCGTGGGAACGCATCGGCGAGGAATATGGCCGGCGCGGCTACCTGGAAGCGAAAATTTCGCCCGACCCGTCCTACGACGACTCTGCGCATACCATTTCCTACAAAGTTCAGATCAACGAGGGCCGCCAATACCGTATGGGCGGATTTGTCCTTACCGGTATTTCGCCGACGGGGGAGGATAAGATTCGATCCACGTTTCCAATTGCCGCCGGCGAAATCTTTGACAAGATCAAGTACGAGGATTTCTTGACCAAGCTCGAAAATCATTCCAAGGAAATCTTTGGCGATCTTCCCATTCACTACGACGAGGTCGGCCACTGGCTCCGCACTGACGCCGAAAAATCCACCGTGGACGTCCTTCTCGATTTCAAATAGTGCGTTCCTTCCGTTGCCGTTGCTCTACGCCTTCTTCTCGAAGCAGTGTCTCTCGTTTGGTTTTCTTCTCGGATGGTGCGTTATACTTTCATCGTCCGTGAACGCCTTCGTACAAATTCGCGCCGGCGATTCTTCACAACTCTCTTCTGAGGAAAAAGAGCGCCTGCTTCTCTCCCGACTTTCGCAAATTCCATCTCTTATCGTTGCACTTTCCGGCGGAGCGGACTCCGCTTATCTCGCCTGGGCCGCTGATCGAGCTCTTGGCGAACGCGCGCTTTCGGTCACAGCGGTCTCCCCCAGCTTTTCTGCCCATGATCGCAAGCAGCTTGAATCTTTCATTGCCGCGGCCGCCGTTCGCCACGAGTTCATCGAAACACGCGAATTCGAAAATCCCTCCTACCGCGCCAATGGGGGTGACCGCTGCTACTTCTGCAAGGACGAACTTTTCTCCGTTCTCGATGCGCTTGCCAGTAAGCGCGGCATTTGCGCCGTGGCCTATGGCGTCAACGCCGACGATACGCTGGATTTCCGTCCCGGCCACCGCGCCGCCTCCGAGCATCGTGTGCTTTCGCCTCTGCTCGATGCCGGCCTGCGCAAATCCGAAATCCGCGCACTCTCTCTCAACGCCGGTCTTCCTACCTGGGACCGCCCCGCTTCGGCATGCCTTTCTTCCCGCCTTCCTTACGGCACGGAAGTCACTCCCGAGCGCCTCGCTCTTGTTGAACGCGGCGAAGCCGCCCTGCGCGAACTCGGGTTTCGCCAATTCCGCGTCCGCCTTCACGATCAACTGGCCCGCGTCGAAATCGCGCCCGACGAACTCCCGCGCGCCTTCGCTCCAGAAATGGCTTCTCGAATCGCCACCCGCCTCAAGTCCGCGGGTTTTCTCTATGTCACTCTCGATCTCGAGGGCTACCGCCAAGGCTCTCTGAACGCTGCCTTGACAAAGTGATCCCCTGGCCCATCCGGCCTTTGTGGAACATAATCTGTTGCCTTTGCGTACCAACAAACAGGGAAAGGCTCAGATTGTAATCTTCCCCCGGAGGAAGAATGCTTCGTCACACAAAATTCGCGCCTGCCATAATCGCCCTGGTTTTCTCTCTCTCCGGCTGCGGCATCGGTCCAGGCGCTACCGGCTCTTTCGAACGCACCCTGAACGTCAGCGGCCCAATCCGTCTGGACCTATCCACCGCTTCCGGCGAGGTCGTCATCACCGGCGGCTCTCAGGGCAAGGTTCAAATCCATGCGAATGTGCGAGCCCATGGTTGGCTTTTCCAGGACGCCCAGAAGCAGCTCAATGAAGTTATCTCGAATCCTCCCATTGAGCAGCGTCTCGATTCCATCCGCATTGGTAAAGACTTCAACGACTTTCGCAACGTCGCCATTGATTACACAGTGGAAGTCCCCGACTTGGCGGAGGTAGACGTTTCAGTTGCCTCCGGCTCCGTCACCGTGCGCAAGGTTCACGGTCCGGTATCGGTGGACTCGGCGTCCGGCGCCGTCCGCGTCGAACAGGTCTCCGGCAGCGTAAAGATTAATTCCGCGAGCGGCTCCACCGATGTATCCGACGTCGGCGACGACCTTCGCGTCTCCAGCGCATCGGGTTCCGTGAATGCCTCCTCCATCAAAGGCTCTGTTCAGGTTGACGCACTTTCCGGCTCCATTGACATCGTCAATCCCGGCAGCCGCGTGGACGCCAATACCGCCAGCGGCTCCATCAACGTGAGCGGGGCCAATAATGACGTGCGGGCCGCCAGCGCCTCCGGCGGCCTTACCGTGATCGGAAATCCTTCAGGCAACGCGTATTGGAGTCTGAAGACCGCTTCCGGCGGCGTTACGATCACGGTGCCCTCCAATGCGGCGTTCTACCTTACTGCGGACGCCACTTCGGGGGAGATTCGTACCGGCGTTCCCATCGTCGTCGAAGAGCAGGGCCGCCATTCTCTGCGGGCGCGCGTCGGCGCGGGCGGCGGCCGCGTCGAGATTCACACGATTTCAGGCGCCATCAATATCCAGCGCGGTTCCTGAACAAATCTCTTTCCGCCTCTCTTCGCCGGCACGCGATTCCCCTGATATTTTTCCTCGTCGGTTTCGTAGAATATTCAGGAGCCTTGGAGAAAATTCCTGTTCTCCGGGGCGCTCTGACGAAAAGGAATTGCTATGAGCGTTCGGGAAGAGCTTCCCGCGCCAACCTCGCCCTCCGCTTCGCTCACGCGTTGGCAGCGTCTCGGTCCAATCCTTCTTTTGCTCTTCTTCGCGCCGCTCTCCGGTGAGCTCCTTTCCGGAGCAACCCGCCTCAGCTACATTTTCGTGTTGATCCCGGAAATCATGGTCTGGGGTGTCGGGGCTTTGCTCATCCGCGAAGCCGTGCGCCGCACGCGCCGCGGATGGCCCAGCCTGATTTCTCTGGGCCTGGCTCTCGGCGTCGCGGAGGAATGCGCCATCCAGCAAACGTCCTTTTCTCCCATCGTTGGCTTGGATCCGCTTCACATCTACGGCCGCGTATTTGGCGTGAACTGGGTGTGGTTCTTCGCGCTCATAATCTTCGAATGTGTCTGGATCGTTCTTGTTCCCGTTCAGGTGGTGGAATTGCTCTTTCCCTCGCGTCGCAACCATCCGTGGCTGCGCTCTCGAGGCATTGTGATCTCGTCCGTTGTCTTTCTCCTCGGCTCCTGCATTGCCTGGTATCTATGGACCCAACGCGCGCGCCCGATTGCGTTTCACGTGCCGATCTACACGCCCCCACTCGCCTACATTCTCGCCGGGCTCGTCGTTATCCTGATTCTCATTGCCATCGCCTTCTCTTTTCGAGCCGATTCCGGGCCGCCCATCATCGCCGCCCGCCGTGCACCCGTCCCGATCGTCACGGGTATCGCCGCGGCCATTCTCTCCGTTCCGGCGTTCCTGTTCATCGGCTTGAACTTCATGCCGCGTCGATTGCCGCCCTTTTGGATTTCCATCGCCGCCGGAATTGTCTGGGCCGTTCTCGCGCTGGCAATCATACGTTTCTGGGCCGCCTCTCCTGCCTGGAGCGATATGCATCGCTATGCCCTCGTCTTTGGCGCGCTCATAGCTTGCATGGCTAGCAGTTACGTGTCACCCGGATGGCTCCGCCTCGACTTCATCGGCAAGGTCGTCATAAACGTCGTCGCCGTGATCCTGCTGATCCTCCTGGGCTTTGTTCTCAAGCGCCGTTCGGCACTTTGATTCCGGCGCTCACTCTTCTGCCTGCGTCTTTCCCTCATCGCGCATTCCGCTTACAATCAGCCCAATGAAGCTCTCTCGCCGATTTCGGCTGGTTTTTTTGATTCTGATTCTTTTCGCTCCGTTCGCATCCTCCCGCGCCCAGGATGCCTCGCCCGCCGCGCAGCCCAAACCGAAATCCCGCTCCAGCAAAAAGGAATCCACCGCGAAGCCTCCATCTCCCGCCGAAGAACTCCAGAAGGCCATTAATTCCGCGGGAAATGACCGCGCCGCGCTTGTCCGCAACCTCGAAGATTATCTCCGGACTTACCCCGAATCTCCCCAGCGCCCGCAAATCTACCGCGCTCTCGTCGAAGCCTGCCTCCAGCTTCGCGATATCCCTCGTGCCACCGACTACGCCGAGCGCATCGTCGCCCTCACTCCCGACGACATGTCCATCACCATTGTCGCCATCCAGCTCCTCGAAAAATCCGGCGACGAAGCTGCGCTGCGCCGCGCCGTCAACTATTCCTCGCGCGTTCTCGAATACGTCAAAAGCTCATCACTCGGCGAAAAATCGCCCCGCGTTTCCCCGCGAGAGTGGGAAGATCAAAAAAATCGCGACGAGATGAGCGTTCTTCTCCTCCGAGGGCGCCTCGAATCCAAGCTTCACGATACTTCCGCTGCGCGCGCGGACTATCAAGCCAGCTATTCGCTTCTGCCCAATGCCGCCGCCGCTCTTCACCTCGGCGAACTCGACGAACTCAGCAAGGATTACCCTGCCGCTATTACCGAGTACGCCCGCGCCTTTGCTCTTGCCGATTCTGCCTCGCCGGGAGCCGGCCGGGAGGAAATCCGCCTGAAACTCGGCAACGTTTGGCGCCGCTCCCACGGCGACGATGCTGGCCTCGGCGATTTCATCCTCCACACCTACGATGAAGTTACTTCTGCCTCGGCGCCCAAACCTGCCCGCAACGGAGGCCTCAAGGATCCCTACGCCTTTATCCTGCGCACCGCTCCCGCGGGCGAGGCGTTTCCACTCGCTCCCATAAAGGGAAAAGTCCTCATCGTGAACTTCTGGGCCACCTGGTGTGGCCCCTGCCGCGCTCTCGAACCTCAGTACGAACACGTCGCCTCCGAATTCCAGAGTGAAAAGGACGCCGTCTTCCTTTCCGCCAATTGCGATGACGACGAGTCACTCGTTCCGCCGTACCTCGACGAAGTGAGACCCAAGACCACCGTTGTTTTTGCCGACGGCCTGGACAATCTATTCGGCGTCGAGGACTTCCCTACCGTGATTGTCCTCGACCGCTCGGGAAAAATCGTCTACCGCTCGGACGGCTTCGGCGACGATAGCTTCGAGAAAAATCTCTCCTCCGCCGTTCGCTCCGCCCTCTCTGCGGCTGCGCCGTCTCCGATTTCAGGGGAATAGAAGTTCGCACTTCGCTCTCGAAAGTATTACGATGTGTGTCCGCAATCATCCTTTCTGGGGGAACTGGAATGAATCTTCGCCGCATCTCTGTGTTCATCTTTGTCCTTTTTCTGTCCACCTCCGCGTCTCAACTCGCGCGCAGCTCGCAAGCGCAAACGCTCGACGCCAAGCTTTGGTCCGGCATGAAGTGGCGCAACATCGGACCGTTCCGCGGTGGCCGCGTCGAAGCCGTCACCGGAATTCCCGGTGATCCCGATGTCTACTATTTCGGCGCCGTCGCGGGCGGCGTTTGGAAAACAGAAGACGCCGGCAATTCCTGGGAACCTCTTTTCCAGCACGAATCCGTCTCTTCCATCGGCGCCCTCGCCATTGATCCCAGCGATCACAACGTCATTTACGCCGGCACCGGCGAGCCTTGCCTGCGCGGAAATATTTCCCACGGCGACGGCATCTACAAATCCGTGGATGGAGGCAAAACCTGGGCCCGCATCGGCCTTGAGGATTCCCGCCACATTTCCAAAATTTTGATTGATCCCAAAAATCCAGACACCATTTTGGTCGCCGCCATCGGCCACGCTTACGGCCCGAATCCTGAGCGCGGCGTTTTCCGCTCCGCCGATGCCGGAAAAACCTGGCAAAAAGTCCTCTACAAGGACGACAAAACCGGTGCCGTGGATCTCGTCTTTGATCCCAACAATTCGCACATTGTCTATGCTTCGCTCTATCAGGAAGTACGCACTCCTTATAGCTTCACCAGCGGTGGACCCGGCAGCGGGATCTACAAGTCCGTGGATGGCGGCGCGACCTGGACCCAGCTCACCGGCCACGGACTTCCCGAAGGCGTCTATGGCCGTATCGGCCTCGCAGTCGGGGCCGACTCCGAACACGTTTACGCGCTAATCGAAGCCAAGAAAGGCGGCGTCTACCGCTCCGACGATTCCGGCGCAACCTGGCATTACATCAACGGCGATCAGCGCTTCACGCAACGCGCCTGGTATTACATGCACATTTGGGCCGATCCCAAATCGCCCGAGACCATCTACATCCTCAACACCGGAACCTACCGTTCCACTGACGGCGGCGCGCACTTCACCGTTGTCCCCGCTCCACACGGCGACGACCATGCCCTCTGGATTGACCCGCAAAATCCTAATCGCATGATCGAAGGCAACGACGGTGGCGCCACCATCACCGTGGACGGCGGCAAAACCTGGACCACGCAGGACAATCAGCCCACCGCGCAGTTCTATCACGTCAATGTGGACAACCAGTTTTTCTACCACGTTTACGGCGCCCAGCAGGACAACTCCACCGTCGCCATCGCCAGCCAGACCAATCACGGCCTCATCACCGATAAAGACTGGTACGACGTTGCCGGAGGCGAAAGCGGCTACATCGTTGCCGATCCCCGCGATCCTGATATCGTCTATGCCGGCGGCAATTGGGGCATCATCACGCGGTACGACCGCCACACCGGCCAGATCCAGGACATTACCGTTTGGCCCGTCAATCCCAGCGGTTGGAGCGCCGGAGCGCTTCCTCATCGTTTCCAGTGGACCGCCCCAATCTTCATCTCTCCCTTTGATCCCAACGAGCTTTACATCGGCGGCGAGAAGCTCTTCAAATCCACTGATGCAGGTATGTCCTGGACCGCCGTCAGCCCCGATCTCACGCGCAATGACAAATCAAAACAACTGCCTTCCGGTGGCCCCATCACTATTGATCAAACCAGCGTCGAATACTACGACACCATCTTCACAGCCGCCGAATCTCCCGTGCAGCGCGGCTTGATCTGGGTTGGCAGTGACGACGGTTTGGTCCACGTCACGCGCGATGGCGGCAAGAATTGGGAAGATGTCACGCCCAAGGGCCTTCCCGATTGGTCCCGTGTCAATCTGATTGATCCTTCTCCATCCGACGCGGGCACCGCTTATCTCGCCGCCGATCGCCATCGCCTCGACGATTTTCATCCCTACGTCTTCAAAACGGCGGACTTCGGCAAAACCTGGACGCAGATCACAAGTGGCCTTCCCCAATCGAATAGCTGGGTCCATGCCGTCCGCGTGGATCCCGCCCGCAAAGGCTTGCTCTATTGCGGCACGGAAACCGGCATCTTCGTCTCTTTCGACGACGGTGCTCATTGGCAATCGCTCCAGCTTAATTTGCCCACCACTCCGGTCACCGACCTCATGATCAAGAATGATGACCTTGTCACCGCCACCAACGGCCGCTCCTTCTGGATTCTCGATGACCTCTCGCCTCTCCGTCAGGCTGCTGCGGATCTCGCCACGAATCCCGTGCATCTGTTTAAGCCCGCGGTTGCCTGGCGCACGCGCCGCGGTTCCGCCAATCCCCGCTATTTTCTCTGGTACGGCGAAAACGCTCCCGATGGAGCAATCCTGAACTACTTTTTGAAGGCAGCGCCAAAGGCTCCCATCTCGCTCGAGATTCTCGATTCCAAGGGCAAAATCATTCGCAAATATTCCAGCAAGAAAAAAGAAGAAGAAAAGCAGCCCTCGGAAGCCGGCGACGAATATCACGCGCCCGAATCCATTCCCGATGAGGCCGGAATGAACCGTTTCGTCTGGGATTTGCGCTATGAAGCGCCCGTCCTCATTCCTGGCCAGGTCTGGGATAGTGCCGACGTTCCCAAAGGCACTCTGGCTCTTCCCGGCGAATATCAGGTCCGGCTCACTGCCGAGGGCAAAACGATCACCGAGCCTCTTAGCGTGAAGCTCGACCCTCGCGTGAAAGTCGCTCCGGAAGCGCTGACCAAGCAATTCAATCTATCGCTCAAGATTCGCGACGAAATCTCTCTCGCGGACTCGACCGTCAACGAAATGAACTCCGTCAAGGAACAATTCGCCGCTCTTCGCAAGCGCATCGGTTCCGATGAGAAGAACAAAGACATTCTCAATGCTTTTGCCGCCATCGAAACGAAAATGGAGCCGATTGACAGCCAGCTCTGGCAAGGAAAAATGAAAGCCAGCGAGGAAGATCTCAACTATCCCGACGAGATCAACGATCAG
>Ga0335079_10003440_pt1 | contig 18309 bp, 15 predicted proteins | sample Lox_Sample_33_FD_206719 | JGI IMG/M metagenome (GOLD analysis project Ga0335079, IMG submission 206719) | Soil microbial communities from Loxahatchee National Wildlife Refuge, Florida, United States - Lox_Sample_3.3 | ecosystem: Environmental > Terrestrial > Soil > Wetlands | place: USA... | reverse complement strand
CGACCGCGCCGACGACGACGCCGACGACGACCGCGCCGACGACGACCGCGCCGACGACGACCGCGCCGACGACGACGCCGACGACGACCGCGCCGCCGACGACCGCGCCGACGACGACGACGACGCCGACGACGACCGCGCCGACGACGACCGCGCCGACAACCGCCGCGCCGCCCACGACCGCGCCGCCCACGACGCCTACGACCACCGCGCCGGTGTCTCCGGCTCACTAAGCCGATCCGCGCCGTGCTCGCGGTGTTCATGCACGCCGAGCCAGCTGACCATATAAGGGCTATGCGTGTGCGACGAGGCTGACCGTGGATCCCGGGATGGTGTATCCGCTGTTGGAGCGCCTCGGGCAGCACCTTGATCGCCTGGGCACCGCGTGCTGCCGTTTAGTAGCTGAAGGTTGTGGCGCCGTCGTCGCCGATCCATTCCCACATCTGGACGGTGCCAGCGAGTTCGGCGTTGGGAAGCAGGCTGTCCTTGTCGAGTTGCTTGGCGTTGAAACAGATGGGGCAAACCATGAACGTCCCGCCCGCCTTCTCATATCGTGCCAGAAGGTCGGGCAAGGCGGGGCATCCGTCGCAGGCGACGCCGGTGGCCACCCCGTCGAGGGCGAGCCGGACGGCTTCCTTGGCCTGGAACATGAGGGTCGGCCGCCCGGATTCGGCGGCGCCGACCGCGACGAGGAATGCCACGGTCACCTTCTCCGGGTCCTCCAGGCCTGTGGTAAGACTGATCACTGCCTTCCCGGCCATTGCTGCCTCCTTTATCATGTTTTGGCCTAGTTCCGGTGGCACTTAGTGAAGGGTTCCGCAGGTGGGCCCGATTGTGGATCGCCACACGGCCGCGCCGCTGCTTGTTTGGAATCCTGAGCAGAGCAGGTCGGCGGCCAGGATCGGGCCGCGACGAGCGTGAAATAGGCGACCTGCTCGACGTCGGCGTCATCGCCTCGGTAACCAGCAGCCGCTTCCGCGGCCCGATGACGATGGCATCCGAATCACGCAGCTCAACGGCCGACGCGCCCGGGAACCAGGCTCATGCCCCCCGGCATCGTCAGTTGCCCCCCGGCATCGTCAGTCGCACGTGGCCGCATCAGACCACCGTCCCCAGCGTCCTGCTCGCGGCCATGGCCATGTCTCCCTGCCAAGACTTAGCACGATCATTCGCGCTAAGTTGGAACGTACGACCGGTCGTGCTATGTTGTCAAGACGATGAGCGACGCCGCCGATCAAATCATCCGTGCACAACGACGGCCGCGCGCGGATGGGGAACGCACCCGCGGCGCGATTCTGCGTGCTGCCGCGTCGCTGGCCACGGTCGACGGACTGGAGGGCCTGTCGATCGGGAACCTGGCCACAGCGATCGGCATGAGCAAGAGCGGGCTCTACGCGCACTTCGGCTCCAAGCAGGAACTTCAGCTGGCCACCGTAGAGGAGGCTGGCAGGATCTTCGAGGAAGAAGTCGTGCAGCCCGCCCTCGCGGCTCCCCCCGGGTTGGACCAGCTGGTGGCGGTTTGCGAGGCTTTCTTCGATCATCTGCGGCGCCGTACATTCCCCGGAGGCTGCTTCATGGCAAGCGCGGCGCTGGAGATGGGCACCCGCCCGGGCCCGGTCAAGGAACTGGTCGCCGCGTTCCAATCGCGGTTTGTCGCGCTGATCCGGGGTTTCGCCGCGACCGCGCTTGAGCAGAACGAGCTTCCCGCGCACGAGGACCCTGACCAGCTTGCATTCGAGCTGAACGGGATCATCCTGGTCACTGACACCAACTTCGTGCTGCACGACGATCCCGGAGTCCTGGACCTGGCCCGCCAGATCGTCCACCGGCGGCTCGGACTCGACAGCCACCGAACCGCGGGGCAGACGTAAGGCCAAACGGGTCTGCGGGCAGCCCGCCAACGTTGTCCGAGTTCCCTTGATGGCCCGCCGCGGGGCCTGCCTATTCGCCTGCGTATGCCTTCTGGAGTGCGGCGATGTCGAACTTGGTCATTGCGAGCATCGCATCGGTAGCTCGCTTGGCCTTCTCCGGGTCCGGATCGCTGATCATGTCGATGAGCACGGTGGGGATAACTTGCCAGGAAACCCCGTACTTGTCCTTCAGCCAGCCACAGGCGACCTCCTGTCCACCCTCGGAGAGCTTGCTCCAGTAGTAATCCACCTCCTCCTGGTCCGTGCACGGGATCTGGAACGATATAGCCTCGTTGAAGGTGAACTGCGGTCCGCCGTTCAGGGCGACGAACTTCTGGCCACTGAGTTCGAACTCTACGGCCATGACCGAGCCCGCGGGACCCGGCCCGGCGTCGGTGTAGCGGCCGACCCTTCCGAGCTTGGAGTCTTTGAAGATGCTCAAGTAGTGGTCCACCGCCGCCTCGCCTTCGGTGTCGAACCACAAGCATGTGGTGAGCGCCTTGTCGATCACTAGGGTCCTCCCTGCGCGTGCGCGTTTTCCCATACTGACCGATCTCGTGCCGCAGATTCATCGGCGGCAAGTCAGCAAGCGTTGACCCGCCAGAACCGGCGCTAGACGGTACTCCTTGGCTGACCTCTGGATGCTTCAGAAATGCTAGGTCGAGGGCGCGCGTCAAATTGCCCCAACGTGTTCCGCTTCTGGTGGCGCGGCTCACGCAACAGCCGGTTGACGATCCCGACCGGAGAGGGCGTGGCATCAAGGAATTCGCGCTGATCTGCGGGCCCGGCCGCGTCCGTGATCCACTGCACGTAGACGGCAGCCCCATAGGGGCCCTGACTGCGGCCACGGCGCCCCGGATGGCGTCGCGGTGCTTAGGCGCCAGCACGTCCCGGATGAGCGCTTAGCGCGCTCACCTCCTCGTGCTTCATCTGTTCGCAAAGGCCGGCGGACAGTTCCCCGATGTGTCTGCGAGGTCGCCAGGCTGGCACCGCATCGCCTTATCGACCGCGTTGAGCAGGGGGTCGGGACTAACGTCGGGCTAATCCCGGGCGGGATGCCCGGGCCGGGCCCAGGACCGTGCGGTTCGCGGCCTGCAAGGAGGCAGATCACCAGACCGGCATGCGGCGGGAGGATGGAGGCCCGAGCGCGAGGCAGGAGGGCCAGGGCCAGGGCTCAGGCGAGGCCGGATGCCGGGGGCGAGGCCAGGACCGGAGGCCAGAGGCCAGGGCTGGTCCGGCAGGACCGGACGCCGGGGCCAGGGCCACAGGCTGGGGCCGGCGACAACGTCGTAACCGGTTGCACATGCCGATCAGGAAGTCGCAGGGCGCACTGACCAAGACTGAGCTGGTGGTCCCGCTGGTGGGGTCGTGCACTGCCCAGCTAACTTAGCCGTGAGCCGTCATCCGGCCACGGTGACCAAATGCGGGCAATTTCCCAGCGCCAGCCATCGTTGTCCGCACAGATGATCGCTTCGCCGTCAGCGGTCCGTCCGGCAAACCAGCGATCTGAGTCGCGGCAGGACTCGACGGGCTCGTAGCACGTCGGCGCAGCGCGTCATACGCGGGCTGGCTCGGCGATCTGCTCCCACAGATGCGAGGCGGCCGCGGGGTCAGTTTCGCGGGTCCAGGGAAACCAGTATTCAGATCGGGGGCGCCGGTCGTGCCAGAATCGCCCGGTGCCCAATCGCTCCTGATCAGCCGTCGCGAGCCAGACGATCGTGTCGGCCCCCTCTTCCGGCGAGCGCAGGATCGGTCCCATGACCCGGTGAAAGCTAGGTAGCGAGCTGACGATTCCCGGGGTGTCTACCCAGCCGGGGTGCATGGCGTGGAAGGCGACGCCTTTCGAGGCGAGGCGCCTGGCCCATTCCCTGCTGAGTGCAACTTGAGCTCGTTTGGCCCGGGCATAGGCGGTCACCCCGTTGTAGTCGGAAGCCTGCATCTGCAGCGATGCAGGGTCGAGTCTCTGCGTGTACATACCTCCCGACGAGACGACGATGACGCGGGAGGGTGCCGCGGCAAGCAGCGCGGGCATCAGAAGATCGGTCAGCAGGAACGGCGCGATGACCTGACCGGCGACGGTGAGTTCGACGCCGTTCTCGTCCGTCCGATAGTCGCCGTGAATCGCCCCGGCGTTATGTATGAGCACATCGAGACGTGCATGGCTATCGAGGAAATCGCGGGCGAAGGCGCGGACCGAATCGAGGTCGTCCAGGTCGCCAATGCCGAACGTGACGTTGCCGTGGCTGGCCGCAGCGCTGATCTCGCGTTGCGCCTTGGCGGCACGGGCGGGATCACGGGCGAGGAAGTGCACGGTTCCGCCCCGCCTCGCCAGTTCGATCGCTGCTGCGCGGCCGAGCCCAGAGGTGGCGCCGGTGATGACCGTGACCCGGCCGCCGAACACACGACGCTGCTCGCTGGTGAACTCGGGCAGCACCCGGGAGCGGACGGATATGCCGACCCGCGAGAAGCTACCGACGATGCTCGCTTCAAGAAGCCCGTCCACGGCGCGGGCGAAGGGCATCACGGGCCTGGCGTCCGCTGCGGCGCCGGGGCGGCCGACAGGGTGCGGGCGAGCCCTGCGGTCGCCCGGTCGGCGACGCTGCGGAACCCCCGGCTCATCAGGGGATCAAGTAGCCGCAGCGGCCCTCGCAGCTGGATATTCGCGTCATAACTGACGCTGGCACCAGCGTCCGCGGGCGTCACGACAATCCGGTCGGTGGATCGTAGCAGCCGGCTTGTGGCGACCAGGACGACCTCGTGGTGGGGGGCGTAGTCGGTGATGCTGTAGGTCAACGGCAAGTGGCGGCCGAGGAAGGATACGACGAGGCGGAAACGGGATCCGACGCGGAGGGGGCCGGGATCTAGCTGGTCACCGGCGAGGACACCGGGATCCCATTCCGCCGCGTTGCTGAACGCTGCCATGTAGCCGAACGTCTCATCCGCGGAGCGCCGCGAGCCGACGGTGGCGTGATAGTGGGCCATATGAGTTCCTCCTCCTCGAACTCTGCGAGCGGGAGCATCCTGGACGGGCCGTTGCCCCGCCGCCGCTGTCGCTGACCGATCCGGTGACGGCGACGGGCCATCGGCTCCATCTCCGCCGATGGGCCATCGGGCGATCTGGCCCCACTAATGGGCCCTGGGTGCCTTCAGTAACAGACAGGATTAGCTGGTCCTCCGGTTGGCGCCCTCGGCCGCGATCGGCACCGCCTCGGTAGGTATCCGTACGAGGCGGTGTGGATGGATGCATCCGCGGGCAGCCTTCTTCCGGCGGGCGCGCTGGGCCGACGGGGCGGGCCGGGCCCGGCTACCCTCGCCGCTGCGGGCGCTGGTCGAGCTTTTCTACGATCAACCGGTATAGCTGGCGCGGCCGGCCTGGCTGTGGCGACCGGTTCGGCGGCAGCGGCCACGCGAGACCCTCCTCCACCAGAACCCGAAGTAGGCGCCGAGCGGTGCGTGGGGTGACTCCGAGCAGCTTGCCCGCCGCCTCCGCATCAACGGTAAGGGAGCTCTCTTGCGCAGGCAGCTTGTCGGCGAGCCTGGCAAGCGTCTCGATGCCCCTGGGCTGACCGGCCGCGGGCAAAACCGTCGACGGGCGTGGCGGCGGCACAAGTGCCCGGCCCTCGCGGTCGAGTGCGAAACCGTGCTGGCCGCGGCCCGATTGCGCGCGGGTAAGTGCCGCGCGTGCATGGGTTTCTGCCTCCTGTGCGCTGCGGCCCATGCCGACACCCACCTCGAGCTCAACGCCAAGTTCCGCCTGCGCCCGCTCCACGAACGGCGGGACACGGAATCCCTCGGTCACCGCCGCCAGCGAGCCGCGGGTAGCGGTGACAAGGAAGCAGTGCTCGCCCACCGGCATCACCGCCGCGCCAATCCGCTGGGCATCTTGCAAGAGGAGGCGGTGCACGCTGAGCCGCAGTTCGTCACGCCAATACCTCGGTGCCGTCCTGCGTACCGTCTCCCGCAGTGTCTGCACGTCCACGACGACGATGGCGAGCGCTGCCTCTTCGAGTCGGTGATGTGCGCCGAGCAGGGCCGCCGTGCGCAGCGCGGACCGGATGGCGCTGCCCGTTGACCGTACCGTGATGGCCGGCACGCCCGAGGCCGCGAGCCGCTGCGCCACGGCGTGCACGCAGGTGAGTGCGACGGTTGTCTCGCCGCGCCGCCACAGCCGATCATGGAAGGCGGCGAGCATGGTAGCGCTCGCCACCTCCTCACGCGCGTGCACGTGCTCGGCCGACAACCCAAGCTCGGCGTACATCTCGTCGATGTCGGATCTGGCGAGCACGTCCAGGCTGATCCTGGTCAGATCGAAGTTCCCAGCCAGGCTGGCGTGCAGCAGCGCAGTGCGCAGTGCGGCGCCGTTTAGCGGCACGAACGTCGCGGGTCCGTTGATCGCGCCCGCCCGCCGTGCGTACTCATAAGGAACCGGGCTTGCGAACAGACACACGTCGACATTCGCGCCAAGCCTGCTTGCCTTCTCCGCCGCTTCATGTTCGTCGCGGTAGGCCGCTGCGACCAGCCGCGCGGCGAGGCCGTAGCCCATCCAGGACGCGCCGGCCACGGCGCCCGGCTGGGCCGGCGGAGCCAGTCCCTGCAGCCCGCTACCCGCCTGGCCGGCCGCCGCGCCCGCGGGGTTGCCCTGCGGGCTAGACGACGAGTAGTTTCCGCTTCCAGCGCCGCCGCCGGACAGCATGACCCGTTCGACCATGTCGTGCGGCCCCACGATCCCGATGGTGAGCTCGCCGGTACCTGGCCGGTGGCTGCTCATCGCGGAGCCCCTGACGCGAGTCCCCGGAGCCGCGGTTCGCCTCGGCTACGGTCCGACCGGCCACGAGCGCCCACGCCCGCTAAGCCCGCGCTGCCCGCTGCTGACATCGTCCCCTGAGCTCCCAACGTCCAACTTACCTACGCGGTGTGACCACCCGATCGTACATTTAGTAACCCATGGAGAAGATCGTGGAAAAGAGGGTGAATGTCACGTGTGCGTGCAATTTGTCATCAAATGTGCTTGGGTTGCGCCGATGACCAGGTAAAACGCGACGTTGAGATGTTGATCAGTCCAGATGCTGAGCTAACTGTCAATTTCGTGTGATGTCCGCGCCGAGTGCGGTGAGCCGCTCCGCGACGTTGGCGTGGCCCCGGTCGATCAGGTATCCGGGAGATACGACGGTCTCCTCCTCCGCGACCAGTCCCGCCAGCACCAGCGCGATGCCGGTGCGCAGGTCGTGGGCGACGACCTCGGTGCCGTGCAACTGAACAGGTCCGTGCACGATGGCCACATTCCCGTCCACCTCGATCTTCGCACCCATTTTGTTGAGCTCGCCGACCAGGGTGTAGCGGCCGTCATAAATGGTTTCCCTGATGTAACTTGTCCCATCGGCGAGGCAGCTGAGCGCCATGATCGGCGACTGCAGATCGGTCGCGAACCCGGGGTATGGGCTTGTGATCACGTTGATGGGCCGCAGTGGCCGGTCCTGGCGCACCTGCAGGATGGCACCGTTGATGGCGAACTCCACGCCCATCTGCTCCAGCTTCCAGCGGACAACACCGAAATGCTCCAGGGACGCGCCGACCAGGCTCAACTCGCCACCAGTGATGGCCGTCGCCATTGCGAATACGCCGGCATCGATGCGATCGGGCATGACCGAGTGCTCGACGGCCGTCAACTGGTTAACGCCGTGCACGGTGACGAATCCGGTCCCACCGCCCGTGATCCGCGCGCCCATTTTGCTCAGGAACGAGATGACGTCGAGCACCTCTGGCTCAAGAGCGGTGTTGTCGATTACCGTTTTGCCAGGGGCGAGCGCCGCCGCCATGATCAAGTTCTCAGTTCCCGTGTGGGACGGAGTGTCGAGGTAAAGGTGTGCCCCGCGGAGGTGGCCAGCCTTTATATGGATGACGTGGTCGCCTTCTTCCACCGTCGCCCCGAGCCGCGCGAAGCCCCGGTAGTGAAAGTCGAGGCTGCGGCTACCGAGGTGGCAGCCGCCGATTCCTTCCATAACCGCCTCGCCGAGCCTATGCAGCAACGCGGGCACGAAAAGTACCGCGCCACGGAATCTACGAGCGATCTCGGCCGGGAGCACCGGGCTGGTCAGCTGGGATGCGTCCACTACGAGGGTGCGCTCGGGCTCGTGAAACTCGACGCGGGCGCCGACCGCCTGGGCAAGCTCGACCGCGCGGCGGACGTCCTCGATCGGCGGAACGTTCCGTAGTACGGTCCGTCCCTTCTCCGCGAGCAGCGACGCGGCGATCATCTTCAGCGCGGCGTTCTTGGCGCCCTGCACGAAGACGGTGCCATGCAGCGGGGTGCCTCCCCGCACTCGGTAGCGCAACTCGGGGCCGATGGTCATGTGGATGCAACTCCTGTTCGAGAGGTGAAGCACAAGGCCTGCGGCGGACCTTGCTAAGTATGGCATCGGCTAGGTCATGGGCCGGCCAATGCGGGGGGCGCCCCCCTGGGCGGCGCGGTGCCCCCCTGGCTAGCTGGCGCTATGCTCCGGCCGGGCCCTCGGCCGCCAATCCGCACCCGTTCCGGGCGCCGTCCCGCGCGACGAGCACAGCCCTAACGGCTGGCGCATGGCACGTCATTCCCCTGGCCAGCAGAGGATTCGTGGGGTCGTCCCATGCGCTCCTCCGCGTGCTCTGCCAACCCGCGTGCTCTGCCAACCCGCGTGCTCTGCCAACCCGCGTGCTCTGCCAACCCGCGTGCTCTGGCAACCCAGTGCTCTGCCAACCCATTCGGCTCAGGTGTCACAATAGCTAACCCCCGTCATGCGCCGCGACTGGCGCCAATGGCCCATCTGCTGCCAGAACTGGCACCTAATGGGCCATTTGGCACCAGTTCCTGAAGCGATCAGGGTGCCGGATGAACCGGATCCGATCCGCGCGCAATGGGAGAGAACCTCAGCTTAGCCGCGCGAGGCGGTCGAATACCGCTGCGAGCCTGGTCAGGTAGTGTTCCGGGCGGCAAACCTCGGCTAGCCGTGCCTCGTCGAGCGGCTGCCCGCGGGCCACCGCCTGCTTACGCAGTGTCTCACGCAGGGGTATGCCCGTCTGCCACGTTTCCATCGCCGCCGCCTGTACGAGCGCGTAGCTGTCCTCGCGCGACATCCCGGCCCTGACCAGCTCGAGAAGTACCGCGGAGGTGTAGATGAGGCCCCCGGTGGCATCCAGGTTCGCGCGCATCCGGGCCGTCTCGACGACCAGGTCCCGGATCAGGCCGGTGGTCAGGTTCAGCAGGTAGTCGGTGACAATCGCGGCGTCGGGTAGCGCGACCCGCTCTGTGCTCGAATGTGAGATATCTCGCTCATGCCACAGTGGTATCCCTTCGAGAACCGGGGTGGTGAGACCGCGGACGATCCTCGCGAGGCCACATATCCGCTCGGACCGGATGGGGTTCCTCTTGTGCGGCATCGCCGAGGAACCCTTCTGGCCAGGGCCGAACGGCTCGGCGAGTTCGCGGACCTCGGTGCGCTGCCCGTGCCTGATCTCGACTGCCACCGCCTCGCAGATGGTTGCGGTCAGCGCGAGCGTGCACACCCATTCGGCGATGCCGTCGCGCAGCACGACCTGGGTGGCCACATCCGCAGGCCGCAGACCGAGTTCGGCCAGTACCGCCGCCTCGATCGCGGGATCGATGTTGGAATACGTGCCGACCGGCCCGGACAGCTTGCCGACGGCGACCGCTTCCCTGGCCCGGCGCAGCCGATCACGGCAGCGCGCCAGCGCGAACGCGAAGTCGGCCACCCGGTGCCCCCAGGTGTCGGGCTCCGCGTGAATCCCGTGCGTCCGGCCGGGCCGCACACTGTCCTTGTGTGCCAGCGCGTGGTCGCGGAGCGCCGCGACCAGCGCGTCCGCCTTGACAAGCAAGATGTCGGTGGCCTGGATGAGCTGGACCGCGAGGGCGGTGTCGAGCAGGTCGGACGAGGTCATGCCGAAATGGACGTAGGCCGCGGCGGTGCGGGGATTGGTGTTGTCCGCCCACGCGGTGAGGAACGCGATCACGTCGTGATCGGTGACCGCCTCGACCGCTGCGACCGCCGCGGGGGTCGGCGGCGGCGCCTGACGGACCGGTTCGACGCTTTCCGCGGGCACCGTGCCGGCGCCGGCGTGGGCGGCGAGGACAAGAGTCTCTACCTGGGACCACAGCTCGTACTTGTGTGCCTCGCTCCAGACCCGGCCCATTTCTGGCAGCGTGTAGCGCTCAATCACATGCCCATTCTCGCGCATCCGCCCGCCCGGCGTGCCAGCGGCCTTCTGCGGTGAGTAAGCACCACGCCGATGAGTATCGGGATGTGCGAGTAGAAGATCCCCTTAGTGCCATGCCCGGCCGCCTCAGGTGGGGCCGCCGTCAGCACCTGCTCGGCGCGGCGCGGCACCTGCGCTTGGCCGGCCCTTGAGAGGACCGAACGCCCTCGTCGCGCCGGTGATGCTCGTGGACGAGCCGGTCGCGCCGCCGCGCGGGGGCAGACGTCGGCTTTTCCGGCGGCGAGGTTGGGTTCATCGTGGACGTCGGGGCGGGACGACCGAGGTCCACCGGTGGTATGCGGCCGCGTCGTGCGTGCCCAGTGGCTTCGCCTGGGGCAAACGCCATGGACGAGGCGATCATGCAGGCCGTGAGGGCCGAGCCCGCGCTGCGCCTGGGCCGCAACGCTCGGCCTCGCGAAGGCGATCTTTTCTCAGTAGCCCCCCGTCGAATTGATCACGACTGGGACGTTCTGATCACCGTGGTTTGCGGCCGAGCTGCCGCCGCCTACTGCCGAGTACGCGGCGTGTGCTTCCCGGAACGCGATAATCGCGGAGCTGGGACGGTGCTGGGTGAGCAGGGGCGGGCGATTGAGGAGCTGCCGGCCGGCCGTCAGCTTCTTGGCCTCCACGACGCCAACGAAGCCCGAGCGGATACCGGTCAAGTGACGGACACACCGGTCAAGCCGGAAGGCCACCAGAGGTACACCTACACACATTTCTCAGCCTGCCTGCCGTATCAGCTTGGGACATTTGTCCTCTTATCCGTCGAAGACTGCGGCAACCAAGCCCTACGGCGACTTGCCGCCGCGACCGGCCCGGCCGGTCAGGGCGGGCCGAGCTCGTCGGCCACCTCGGCCCGAAACCTGGGGCGGGATGGGGTGGCCGCGTAACGGCGGACCCGCTAGCTGGCGGGGGATCTCAACCTGGACGGGGACAGCTCATGTTATCTGTGCATTCGCAGCCCATCAAGGAGGTTGATCAAGATGTTGCTGCCTTTGGGCCTGACAGTTGGAGTCTACGGCGTGCTCGTGGCCGGGTTAATCGCAAGAGGCTACGGCCGGTGGGCTCGCCGCTGGTGGAGGCGCTGACGCTGACTGTCGTAATCCCGGCTCACAATGAGGAAACCTGTCTGGAGGCAACGCTGGAAGCGCTGCTCAAGCAGACCGTGCCACCGGAACGCATCGTCGTCTTTGATGACGGGAGCACCGACGCCACGGCCGCCATTGCCCGGTGTTACCCGGTGGAGCTAGTGCAGAACCCGGTTGCGTCGGGCACCAAGTCACGCGCGCTCAATCACGTGTTGCCAACCTGTGACACCGACGTCGTTATGAACCTTGACGCGGACACCATGCTCGCGCCTAATTTCGTCGAGAGGATCAAGGCGCCGTTCGCTGACCCCAAGGTGGCTGTCGCAGCAGGGATGGTGCAGGTCTGGAACCCGCACGGCTTTGTCCAGCGGAGCCGGCAGATCGAGTACCTGATGGGCCAGCACTTCTTCCGCGCGACCCAGAACCAGTGGTCGTCCCCGACCGTCTGCCCTGGCTGTGCCTGTGCTTTCCGGCAGGAGGCCCTGGACGTCTCTGGCGGGCTGCCTGACGGCACGATTGCTGAGGATATGGACTTCACCTGGCGGGCCATGATCAAGGGTTACCGCGCGGTCTACGTGGCCGACGCGGAGTGTTATGTTGTCGATCCGCATACCCCGCGCCAGCTCAAGACACAGCTATGGCGGTGGATGTCCGGTTACTTCCAGTGCGTACGGCTGCACTGGAAAGAGATCATCCGTGCCAAGCGGCTGCTCGCGTTGCTCGTGATCGCAACCATCTGGGACATCTTCACGCTGCCGATCTTGCTGGCCTCACCGTTCGCGCTGTGGGCGTTGTTCGGGATCAGCTTGCTCAAGTCACTGCTGGTTGCATGGCTGGGCACTGACCTGGTGGTCACGCTCCCGGTCGTCATGTATGGCGGGGTACGGCGTGGGTGGAATCCGCTCTGGATGCTGATCAACGGCCCGCTCATATGGGTCAACAAGCCGTTCGTCTTCTGGTACGCAGCCAAGGCCGCGCTCACGGAGCTGGTACTGGTTCCGCTGGGCTGGAAAAAGAGTCTCGCTACGTTCCTGAAGGGACACTGAGTTAGGGACACTGAGTTGAAGCTGCTTATGAAGCGTATGACCGTAATTCTCTCGGCCCTGGCCCTAGCGCTGGGCGTACTCGCGGTCGGTGCCTGGCGGAGTGGGTTCTTCCAGATTCCGCCTGACAAGGTTGCTGCTGCGCGGCTGCCTGTGCCGCCCAAGGGTGTCCCGGTGCTGGATAATAGCTGTTCGGCCGGCTACGTCACCTTTACGTTTGATGACGGGCCGGACGTTAACACTCTGATGCTAGTCAGCGAGCTGAAAGCTGAGCATGTTCAGGGCGTGTTCTTCGTCATCGGCGAGAAGGCGGCGGCCAATCCCGCGATCATCAAGGCTGAGAACAAGAACGGGTTCGTAATTGGTGATCACACCTGGGACCACCACTCCCTCACTGGGCAGGACGGTCCCACCAACAAAATGATGACGGATGCTCAGGTGCGGTCAGAGCTGACCCAGGCCATCAACGCCATCACGGCCACCGGCTTGCCCAGGCCAAAGCTGTGGCGTGCTCCGTACGATGACGTGACCGCGCACCAGGCCGCTGTAGCGAAGTCGCTTGGCCTGCAGTTGGTCATGTCTTACGGCGCTCCTGGTGGTGGCATTGTGGACAGTCAGGACTGGACGGGCAACTCTCCGCAGTCGATCGCAAATTACATCGAGAATGGCGATGTCTCGAACAACCAAACCGGCGCGATCTCGCAGGCGACTCCTGCGGAGATCGCTCACGCCACTCCCGCGAACGGGTATGACGCGGGCGACGGCGGGACCTACACCCCGGGTCTCTCGGCTGGCTCGATCCTGAGCTTCCACGACGGGCTCCCGTCCTCGGTCAACACGATCAAGGCCATACCGCTGATCGTGAAATACCTGAACGCGCACCACCTGTGCTCGACCACCGTGGTCCCGGCGAACTCGACCGGCGGCGACTTTGACGGTAGCCCGGCGGGCGGTAATGGCTGACATGAGGAAGCGCTCGAGAATGGCAGGGCTGGCTATCGCGGCAGCTCTGGCGCTCGCTGGCTGCGGTGCGCGGCACAGCATCCCGGACCCTGTCCTTACCCACACCACTGTGTCCGCAGCGGCCACGCGCAGCGTGGAGATCACGTTCTACGGCTGGCCTGACAATGACCCTGCCAACAGCGACGTGCTCCAGAACGGAGGACATGCCGGCGGAACCGGCACTTATACGGACCCGATCACGCTTGCCACGGACAGCCGTGAGCTTGCGGCTGGCACGAGGGTCTATGTCCCGTACCTGCGCAAGTACTTCGTAATGGATGACGCTTGTGCGGAGTGCATAACCGACTGGACCAGTCATCACCGGGCGCACTTTGACCTGTGGATCGGCGGCAAGGGGATGAAGGCCCCCGCGGTCTTGGCCCAAGAGAGCAAGCTGACCCCTGCCGGCCCGGTATCGGTGATCGTCAACCCTCCGCCTAACAAGCAGGTGGACACGAAGGCGCTGCTCCAGTATCAATCTCTGTCCGATGGTCAGGGCATGGCGGTCGATGGAGCCGAGCGGGCGCTCTTTACCGCCGACATCTGTCGGCCCTGCTCGATCGGCTTTCATGTCACCGCGGCCACGGCGCGGGCGCGCTCAGGAGATCTTGCGGGCGGACGACGTCATCTCGACCAGGCACAGCGCATAGCTGGTATGTGGCAGGGCGGCCCGTGGCGGGCCGCGGTGTGGGAGGCTCGGGGCGCGTTACGGATCGCCGAAGGTGACTGCCCGGAGGGGCTCGCTCTCTTCCGCGAGGCAGCCTGATGGCCACGCGCGACAAGTACATCGATACGCTTCGCGCAGCAGCCCTGGTGAGAGTGGTGACGTATCACAGCTTTTCCCTGCCCTGGTTGCCGTTCGTCTTCCCCTCGATGGGCATCATGTTCGCGCTGGCTGGTTCGCTGGTCCTCGGGTCTTTAGACCGCACTCCAGCCAAGATGATGCTTCGTCGCCGACTACATCGGCTGCTCCCACCGGTCTGGGTGTTCGGGCTGGTGGCCGTCACGCTGATGCTGTGGCATGGCTGGACGGTCTCCGACGACGGACCGGCCCCACTGACCTGGCGGACCATTCTGTTCTGGGTGTTCCCCATTTCGGACCCGCCGGGCAGTGTGTGGGGATTCGACATGGTCGAGCCGCTCTGGTACATCCGCGCCTACTTGTGGTTCCTGCTCGCCTCTCCGATGTTGCGTTGGGCCTGGCGGCGCTACGGCATGGCCACCCTGGTCGTCCCGTTGGCCGTGCTCGTCGCCACCCAGATGGACTGGCTCTCGGTCGGTCAAGGCCGGGTGGGAGAGGTGATCACTGATGCCGCTGTCTTCGGGGCGTGCTGGCTGCTGGGTTTCGCTCATTACGACGGGAGACTGCGGAAAATCTCGCTGCGCTGGCTGCTCCCAGTGGTCGTTGTGGCGGCGGCGGTGGGGATGACATGGGCGCTACACCACCAAGAACCGGCTCCGGACCTCTGGGACATCAACAACATACCGCTGGCGGATGGTTTCTGGTCCTTCGCGGCAGTGTTGTTGCTCCTGCGCTTCTACCCGAGTTTCAACTGGCTTGACCGGCACGCGGTGCTTGATCGACTGATCGTGGTGATCAATGCGCGAGCGATGACGATCTACCTGTGGAACAACGTTGCGATCTTCGGTGCCTACACCATCACCGGGTGGTTCGATTGGGCCGGGGGCTGGCGGGAGGTTGTGCTGATCGTTGCACTGACCTGGGCGGGCGTCGGGCTTGCGGTCCTGGTCGTGGGTCCCATCGAGGATCTAGCAGCTCGACGTCGACCGACTCTGTGGCCTGGGCGTCGTGCTGATCAGCCAAGGCGCCAGCGCCATGTTGACGAACTGGACGCCCTCGCGTGACAGGCCACGCCGGTCGCGCGGCGCTTTCAGGTCTCGTGTGGGCTTGCGGAACCCGGAACGGGCAGACGAGGGCCAGCAGCCGCCATCAGGTGCCGTGGTCGGTCTCGGCGACGACCGCGTAGAAGTACGTGGACACCTGGACCCGCTGTCGGCCCAGGTGACCGTGTTCTGGCGGGTGCCGTGCGGTGATGGTGTCGCCGGTCACCTCCGTCAGCCGGGTGCGCGCTGCCGGTGGTCCTCGGGCGTTTCCTCCAGCAGGCCGATCCGCGCGCCGCGCAGATCCATGATCTCGGTGGGTGGGCATTCCCTTCGGTCATCAGCACCCGTTCCGACAGGTGGGCGATGTACCAGCTTCCGGCGTTCCTGTCCCACGGCCTGCTCGGGGATGGGTTTCGGGCCTCCGTAGCTTAGGCAACGCCGCCTATGCAGCCGTCAGCTGTGTTGAATGGCTGACCAGCTAGCGCCGGCCACTGCTGCGGCGATTCGTCGCCTATCGGGTAGACGGCGACCCCCCCGATTTGACTGGCATGAAGGTTGTTCTGCTTGAGCCATGCGGCCAGATCTTCCATCCTCTGCTCCGTACTGCAGGCATCATTGAACCAGACCGTCATGCCCGCGCTCGTGTACGTGACCTCGGCACCCACCCGACGAACCGTGCCGGGGTCGGGCACAATCGCCTGGGCTTGACTGAAGGTCAGGCTCGGGTCACGCCGCTTGGACCCGTAGACGTAGCCGTACCACGGGATCCCAAGCCAGACCTTACCCGGCGGTATTTGCGTCAGCGCATAGTCCAGCCTGACGTGCACAAACGTCAATGAGGCCGTCGGGCCGGCCGGGCTAGTGCCCCAGTGCTCGTCATAAGCCATAAGGCGGACTTGATCGGCAGCCGCACCCAGCGCATGGTAATCGAAGAACGCGGCCCCTTCCCAATCCTTTACACCGGTACGCGAGATCACCGACACGGACAGGATCTTGCCGTGGGCATGGAGTGCGGCCGCGAATTTTTGCACGAACGCCGTAAACCGAGGCGAAAGCTCAAGAACTCGCTCAGAGGTCCAGCCCCCCACGGCCCCCGAGGCGGCTTGCGGAATGGACTCCCAGTCGATATCGAAGCCGGTGTAGCCTTCGTGCATTGCTACGGCCACTGCCTGCTGGATCAAAACCTTCGGATCGCGGAGGATACCGGCGGCGACCTCTGGATGGCCCCAGGTGCCAGCCGCATCCGTGTCGACGATGGTCGGCATGATTTGTACCCCAGCGTGCTGCGCCTCCTTCAGCTTCGCTGTCTGGTCCGCGCTCAGCAACGACACCAGCTTCTGCGGCCCCGCGTCCACCCGGTAGGCGAACGGGGACGCAAAGCAGATGTATCTTGCGTGGTTGACCAGATCATCGAACGGGCCGGTGCCGGCGTCAGACCTTAGCCATACGCTGGTCTTGATGCCCACCGCCTCCGCCTTCCGTGAAGCGCTGCTCGGGCACGAAATGCTCGGTGCTGCCGCCGCGGGAGAGGTAGCGAGCGCCGTCGTGGGCTTCGATCCGCTCCCGCAGGCCACCAGTAAGCTGCCTGCGAGTACCGCAGCGATAATCGCACCCGCACCGGGGATGATACTTGGGCGTTGCATCACGCGCTCCCCTCGTAATTGCGAGTCGGGTGCTGGGGTGAATCGCTGCGTAAAAATGGCGGGGCTAATTTAGCTATTCAACCCTGGAGCGGGGCCGTGTCAAGCTGGCTTCGGCCAATGCCACTTAGCCTATCTGACGATCACGGCTCTGACCTGCGGGTTTGATCTCAATGGTAAATCCGGCCATGTGATACGGCTGTCGGGCATCCATGCTGGTCAGACGCATGTGACTCTTTCTTCAACTCGCCAAGATCAACTTTGCCTAAGTGGCATTGAAGCTTGAGCTGGGGTGTTCGGGTTGTGGCGGCTGTGCGAGGGGGTGCGTGACTAGCCTCTCTCATTCCCCGATAGCTGCCGACCCGATAGCTGCCGACGTTTATGGCGAGCGGCCGGGCAGGTCAAGGACCGGGCGGAGCCCGGCCGCGGGAGCGGCGCCGGAGGCGTTCTTGAGGCGGCTGCCCCGGAGCCCGATAATTGGGCGGCTGGGAAAGGGAGCCGGGGTCGTACTGCGTATTCGGTTGCTTCAGGTCGTCCCATGCTCCGGGTTACCCGGTGCGGGCAGTGCCGCTGGCAGCATTCATCCCTTCGCGTATTCCCGGCCGTGGCCGGGGGGCATGGGGCGGCTCCGCGTCAGAGGGTGGTCAGGCGGGGCAATCAGATGAGCGCCCTGCCGCACGGCTCGTGTTTCCGAGTTTCGACCCGGCAAGTGGGTGAAAGGCGCCCTTGATCGCCTGGTGGGCAGGCCGCGGCGTGGCAGGCCTGCGGACGCCCCGGCGTGGATAGCTCTGCGTAGCCGATCGTCGCGGATGGCGATAATTGATCACGATCCGGTAGCCGGAGCGCGTGCCGGCGGGACGGCAGCAAGGAAGCCCCATAAGACAGGTGACTGTTCTTGATCATCTGATGCTGTGAGGCTTCCTTGGCTGGCCAGTCTGCCATCTCGTGCTGCTTTCCGTCCGGCGCCGGCGGTAATAGAGCGCAAGAGGACGGCTGTCCCGCTGGTGAAAGCGCCGATGATGGCCCGCCCGCCAGTGCCGGTGACCGGGCGGAGGGAACCGCCCGGGTTCCCGGCCCGGGCCTGCCGGTGCCCGTGACCTGGCGGGCCCTGCTGGATGAGCTGGCGCCGGTGTTCAAGCGGCGTTCCACCCACGCGCTGTTCGTGGCGCTGGCGTGCGGGATGATCCTGGCCAGCCGCCGCACCGTGGTAGCGGTCGCCGCGGCGGCCGGGATCGCCGGGCAGTTCCGGCGGGCGTGCTGGTTCTTCTCCTGCGCGGTGTGGGATGCGGACGACCTCGGGGTGGCGGTGGCCCGCCTGATCGTCAGGTACCTGCTGCCCGAAGGCGAGCCGGTCACCGTGGCCATCGACGGGACCTTCTTCAAACGCTGGGGCCGCAAGGTGGCGCGGGCCAGGTGGTCTTACGACGGGTCCGCCCAGGGCGGGAAGAAGATCGCGTTCGGGAACACCTGGGTGATCGCCGCGATCGTGGTCCGGCTGCCGGTGTGCTCCTCACCGGTGGCGCTGCCAGTGCTG
>Ga0335079_10003438_pt1 | contig 18318 bp, 19 predicted proteins | sample Lox_Sample_33_FD_206719 | JGI IMG/M metagenome (GOLD analysis project Ga0335079, IMG submission 206719) | Soil microbial communities from Loxahatchee National Wildlife Refuge, Florida, United States - Lox_Sample_3.3 | ecosystem: Environmental > Terrestrial > Soil > Wetlands | place: USA... | reverse complement strand
GCCCGGTCTCGAGCACCTGGTGGGGACGATGATCGAGGTCCCGCGGGCCGCGCTCCGCGCCGACGAGATCGCCGAGGTCGCCGACTTCTTCTCCTTCGGCACGAACGACCTCACGCAGACCACGCTCGCCTTCTCCCGGGACGATGCCGAGGGGAACTTCCTCACCCGCTACCTGGAGGACGGCGTGCTCGCGCAGAACCCGTTCGAGACGCTCGACGTCGACGGCGTGGGCGACCTGATGCGGATCGCCGCCGAGCGGGGGACCGCCGTCGCGCCGGGGCTCAAGCTCGGGATCTGCGGCGAGCACGGCGGCGACCCGCGCTCGATCGCCTTCTGCCACGCGCTCGGGCTCGACTACGTCAGCTGCTCGCCGTTCCGCGTCCCGCTGGCGCGGCTCGCCGCCGCCCAGGCGGCCCTGGCCGAGTCCGGAATCGCCGCGTACGCCGCCAGCGGCGGATAGTTCCGAACGTTGCAATCAAGTGTGCGATACGGCACAATTGCGCGACACCACTGACGTCTGTGGCAAGCGTCGGCCCGGCGAGGGGGAGGCGCCCGCAGCGCGATCTCGCCGGTCGATGCACTCGCGGTGGGTGGGGTGGGGGCCCTACCCACCGCCGCTTTTCCCGGATCAGGAGTAGCCGCGGACCTGGGTGTACGCGACGACGACGCTCACGACCACGACCGCCAGGGTGGCGAGGACGCTCAGCTCGGCCGACCGTGCGAAATGGGTCATCGCCCACATCAGCACGAAGCCGGCGATCAGGCCGCCGATGTGGCCGCCGATTGAGATCCCGGGCACGGCGAAGGTGAACACGAGGTTGATCACGATCAGGGCGAGGATCTGGCCGTTCGAGGAGATGATCCCGCGCCGCTCGAGGGCGAACAGCGCGCCGAAGACGCCGAAGATCGCGCCCGATGCGCCGACCGTGGGCGAGTTGGGCGTGACGATCAGCGCGCCGGCCGAGCCGGCGATCCCCGCTGCGAAGTAGATGAGCGCGAAGCGCCAGTGCCCGATCACCTGCTCGAGGACGGTGCCGCCGAAGTACAGCGCCAGCATGTTCAGGCCGAGGTGGATGGGGCCGTAGTGCAGGAACGCCGCCGTGACGAGCCGCCACCACTCGCCGTGGGCGACGCCCATGATCGGCTGGCCGAAGGAGAAGGCGCCCGACGCGAACAGCGCGCCGTGCTCGTAGATCCAGTTGTTCTGGCCGTCGAAGTTCCCGCCGATCGCGAGCTCCGCGAGGTAGACGGCGACGTTTACCGCGATCAGCGCCCAGGTGACGACCGTCGCCCCGCGCGCCAGGCCGCCCCGCCGGAGCGCCCGGCCCGCCGGACGGACGAGGCGCTGCTGCCCTGCGTGCTCCGGGCAGCGGAGCCCGACAGGCGCCGGGGTCATGCACTCGTAGCAGATCGGGCGCCCGCATTCCGAGCACGAGAGGCCTGTCTCGCGGTCGGGATGCCGGTAGCAGTAGCGAGGCTCGTCCACGCGGCTAGCGTATCGGCGTGCGTGTTCACGTCGCCTTCACGCCCGATGAGAAGGCGTCGGCACCACTCGGCATCGTCGTCGACGTGATCCGCGCGACGTCGTCGATCGCCCAGGCACTCGCCGCAGGCTACGAGCGGGTGCTCTGCTGCGAGGAGATCGCCGATGCGCGCACGCTCCGCGCCGAGCTGGGGGACGAGGCGGTCGTCGGCGGCGAGCGGAACGCCGTCGTGATCGACGGCTTCGACGTCGGCGCCTCCCCGCGCGAGTTCGCCGAGGGCGCGCGGGCGAAGACGCTGATCCTCACGACGACGAACGGGACGAGGACGATCCTGACCGCGGTCGAGCGCTGCGACGTGGTGCTGCTCGGCTCGCTTCTCAACCTGCGTGCGGTGACCGCCCGTGCGGCCGCAGAGGGCGGCGACGTCGCGGTCGTCTGCTCCGGGTTCAAGGGGGCGTTTGCCCTGGACGACGCCTACTGCGCCGGCCGTATCGTCGCCGGGCTCCCCGGCGAGCGGAGCGACGCGGCGATCGCCGCCGAGCTGATCGCCCGCGCCTGGCCGGTTCCGCTCGACGGCCTCAACGCACGGACCTACGGGCCGCCCGGCCTCGAGGCCGACATCGAATTCTGCGCCCAGACCGACCTGCTCGACGTCGTCCCGCGGTACGCGCGGATGGTCGGGCCGGCCGCCGAGATCGTGAAAGGAGATCCTGCATGACTCAGCCCCAGACCTTTCCCTTCGGACAGGAGCACGTGCGCATCTACCGCGAAACGGGCGGCGAGACCGGCCACATCTGGAAGGAGGGCTCCACCGTGCTCCTTCTGACGACGGCCGGACGCAAGACGGGCAAGCCCGGGACGACGCCGTTGATCTACGCGGTGGACGGCGACCGCTACGTGATCGTCGCCTCGCAGGGCGGCGCTCCGACCGACCCGGGCTGGTACCGCAACCTCGTGAAGACGCCCGAGGTCGAGCTGCAGGTCGGGCCGGAGGTGTTCCGCGCACGCGCCACGACGGCGCGCGGGGACGAGCGGGAGCGCCTCTGGCGGAAGGCGAACGAGGTGTGGCCGCACTACGACGAGTACGCGACGAGGACCGACCGCGAGATCCCGGTCGTCGTGCTCGAACGGGTGTAGCTACGACGCGGCAGACCAACCGCGGTACATCTCGCCGATGTGCCGGTGGTCGGTGCCGCAGCAGCCGCCGATGACGGTCACGCGCGGCAGGCTCGGCCGCAGCTCGCCGTAGTGCGCACCGAGCTCGGCCGGGTCGCCGTCGTCCAGCGAGTCCGACTCGTCGAGCTCGGCGTGGCTCTTGGCCGATGCGTTCGCCCGCAGGCCGCCGATCCGGTCGACCCAGGGCTCGCCGGCCCCGATCGCATCGGCGAAGTGCGTCGGGTGCGCGCAGTTGATCATGAAGTACGCGGCGGCTCCCTCCGTCTCGGCGTCGACCTGCTCGACCGCATCCCGCAGCGGCTGGCCGCTCGGCAGGCGACCGTCGGTCTCGACGGTGAACGAGACCGCGACCGGGATCCCCGCGGCCACGCCGGCATGGACGACACCGGCCGGCTCCTCGGCATAGGTCATCGTGAGCACGCTCACCATGTCGGCGCCGCTCGAGGCGAGCGTCTCGACCTGCGGTGCGTGATAGGCGGTCGCCTCGGCGGTCGTCATGCGGCTCGAGGCCTGATAGCCGTCGCCGCGCGGCCCGACGCAGCCGCTTACCACGATCGGGGGCCCGTCGTCCGAGCGGAGCTCCTGGACCAGCTGCACGCCGTCACGGTTGACCCGTTCGAGCGCCTCCTCCGAGTATCCGAGCTTCGCGCCCCAGTCGCGGTTCGCGCGCCAGGTCGGGGTGTCGAGGAGCAGCCCGACGCCGAGCTCGCGTGCGAGGTCGACATACGACGCGTAGTAGTCGCGGAGCAGCTGCCGCCCCGCCTCGTCCTTCAGGAGGTCGAACGACGCGAAGTGGGGCAGGTCGACGCCGTGGTGGAAGATCAGCGTCGTCTCCATACCGCCGTCCGTGATGTGGAGGTCACCGTCGAGCTGCGGGAGCCTGCCGCGGGGCACCGTAGTCCGAGGCTACCGCTTGACAGGGGAACACGTGTTCGTGTAGAACATACGTTCCCGTGGTTGCCACCATCGTCATCCCGGCGTTCGATCTGCGGGCGGCCCTCCGCCGGCGGCCGGGAGTGCAGGCGCGGCCCGCGGCGCTCGCACCGCTGCCGGGCACCGAGCCGCTGATCGGCCCGGTGACAGGGGCCGCAGAGGCGGCCGGGGTGCGGCCGGGGATGCGTCTCTCGGAGGCGCTCGCGACCTGCCCGCAGCTCGAGCTGGTCGAGCAGGACCCGGCCTCGGCCGAGCACGCCTGGGAGGAGATCCTGCGCCGGCTCGAGGATGCCGGCTTCGCGGTCGAGCCGGACAGCCCCGGTGTCGTCTACTTCGACACCCGCGGGGTTGAGCGCCTGTACGGCGGGCTCGAGCCCGCGCTCAAGCGAGCGCTGGCCGCGGTCGGGACGATGTGGGACCCGCGCGTGGGCGCGGCCGAGCGGCGGTTCGCGGCGCTGGCGGCGGCGAGCGTCGCCCGGGCGGGCCAGGCGCTGATCGTCTCCAACGACCGTGCGCAGGCCTTCGTGTCCCCGCTCCCGCTCGAGCTCTTGCCCCTGGATGCCGCCCGCTACGCGGAGCTCGAGGAGCTCGGGATACGCACGATCGGACAGCTTGCCGGGCTGCCGGGTGGCGCCGTCGCCGAACGATTGGGGCCGGTCGGCCGGCGCGCCTGGAGCCTGGCAGGGGGTGAGGAGCCCGGAGAGCGGAAGGTCGTGCCGAGACGGCCGGCGGCGGCCCTCCACGAGACACTCGAGTTCCCGGAGGCGGTGGCCAACGAGCTGACGCTGCGGCGGGGGCTCGCGGTGCTGCTCGAGCGGCTGCTCGCCCGGCCGGAACGCGCGGGGCGTCCGCCGAGGAAGCTCGCGCTCTGGGCGCGGCTCGTCGGCGGAGCCTCGTGGCGCCGGACGGTGACGCTGCGCGAGCCGACCACCGACCCGGAGCGCCTGCGTCTGGCGCTCCAGCCGAAGCTGGCCGAGCTGCCGCAGCCCGCGCTCAAGCTTCGTCTCGAGGTGTCGGCGCTCGCGGAGCACACCGGCGAGCAGCTCGAGCTGGTGGCCGGAGAGGGGGTGGTGCTGCAGGGACGGCTTCGTGAAGGGCTTCGCCAGGTACGCGCGGCCGTCGGCGCGGGTGGAGTCTCGACGGTGGTGGAGGTCGCGCCGTGGTCGCGCATACCGGAAGCGCGCGCACTGCTCGTTCCGCGCGACGACTGAGAGGTCGGGCCCGCATGCGATTCGTCGACTGGGCGTGATGGACGAGCGTGATGCAAGGACGCAGGGAGTGCCGGTGGTAATCGCTACCGCCGCGACCGAGGACGCGGCAGCGCGCCGTCCAGCGCGTCCAGGCGGCTCAACACGTATGCGGGCCCGGCCTCTCAATGCACCCAGGCCGGCGCTGGTCGAGGCGCACGCCGACGGGCTGCCGCGCCGGGTGAACCGGCAGGACGTCGCGCTCGTGCGGGAGGAGTGGCGCGTGGTCGACCGATGGTGGACCGACGAGCCCGTGCATCGCCGGTACTTCGACGTCGTCCTCGAGACGGGTGAGAACGCCGTCGTCTACCACGACGACGACGCGGGCGCGTGGTTCACGCAGCGGGCGTAACGGGCCTAGGGGCGGTAGCCGCGAATCGAGCCGGCGAAGCCCGCATCGGGCGTATGGAAGTTGAGCACGCGCGCCGGCCTGCCGGCGCTCCGGAAGCCGTGGCGGGAGCCCGGCGGGGCAGCGACCAGCGTTCCCGGGCCGGCGCGGATCGTTTCGTCGCCGACCGTGAACTCCACCTCGCCGTCGAGGACGAGGAAGGAGTCGGTGTGGTCGTCGTGGGTGTGCGGGTCGACCGTGAACGTCTCGTCGAACGCGATCTCGAGGACCGAAAGGCCGGGGAGGTCGACCAGGATCGTGATCGTGCGGTTCTCGCGCTCGAAGCGCTCGCCGTCACCGGGCCGGCTGACGACGGGGTCCATGAGGCGATCGTATGACGTTCGCCTCGCGCGACGCGTTCCCGGCCCGCGGCGGCGTCGGCGACGAGCGACGGTTGGACCCGGTGCCTGGCACCTTGGTGCCTGGCACCGCAGGCGGCCCCACGCCGTACGTCGAGCTGCACGCGCACTCGGCGTACTCGTTCCTCGACGGGGCGTCGCTGCCGGAGGAGCTCGCGGCCCGGGCGGCCGAGCTCGGCTACGACACGCTCGCGCTGACCGACCACGACGGAGTGTCCGGCTCGCTGGAGTTCGCGCACGCGGCGAAGCACTTCGGCGTCCGCCCGATCACCGGCGCCGAGGTGACGGTCGAGGGCGGGATGCACGTGACGCTCCTCTGCGAGACGCAGGGCGGGTACGCAAACCTCTGCCGGATCCTCACCGACGCGCACGCGGGAACGCGGCCGGAGGGAAAGGAGCACCGGGAGCTCCTGCCGGCGGCGACGTCGGTCGAGTTTCTCGCGGCGCATGCCGAGGGGCTCGTGTGCCTGTCGGGGTGCGCGCGTCACGGCATCGGGATTCGCGACGCCGGCGGGGCGGTGCGGCTGGCGGCGGCGTTTCGCGGCGCGTTCTACGTCGAGCTGCAGCGGCCGTTCGAGCGCGGCGATGCGCGTCGGAACACACAGCTGCAGGACCTCGCCGAGCAGCTCGGCGTGCCGACCGTCGCGACGGGCGACGTGCACGTCCACCACGAACGCCGATCCGAGCTGCAGGACGTGCTGGTCGCGATTCGCCATCGGGCCTCGCTCGACGGCAGCGAGCGCGAGCGGCGCGGGAACCACGAGTCGGTGCTGCTCCCACCGGCGGCGATGCTCGAGCGCCTGCCGCGCGAGGCTGCGCTGCGCACGCGCGAGGTCGCCGACCGATGCGCGTTCGACCTCACGCAGGAGCTCGGCTATCGCTACCCCGACTTCTCCGACGGTCCCGATCCCGCCGACCTGCAGCTGCGCGAGATCTGCGACCGTGCGTTCGCGGAGCGCTACGCACGTACCGGTGGGCTTGGCCGCAGGGCGCGTCGTCGGCTCGACGACGAGCTGCAGCTGATCGCCCGGCTGGGCCTGAGCGGGTTCTTCCTGCTGCACTGGGAGGTGCTCGAGCTCGCGCGGGAGTGCGCGCTCGAGGTGCGCGGGCCCGGCAGCCCGCGCCACGTGCTTCCGCCCGGACGGGGGCGGGGCTCGAGCGTGGGCTCGATCGTCTGCTACCTCACAGGGCTTTCCCACGTCGACCCGGTCGCCACCGGTCTGTCGCTCGGTCGCTTCATCAACGACGAGATGGCGGCCGTGCCCGACATCGACCTCGACTTCCCGCGCGACATCCGCGAGAAGCTGATCGTCAGGGTCACCGAGCGCTACGGCAAACGACACGCCGCGCTCGTTGCGAGCTTCGCGACGTATCGGAGCCGCGGCGCGATCCGCGACGTCGGCAAGGCGCTCGGGCTGCCGTTCGCCGAGCTCGAGCGGCTTGCGCGGGTCACGGACGGGTGGGATGCGACGCGCATCGCCGACGAGCTTGCAGGGGTACCGGGGGCGCATTCGGGGCCCCGCTGGGACGCGTTCCGCCGGCTGACACGCGAGATCTCCGGTCTCCCGCGGCACATCAGCCAGCACCCCGGCGGCATGGTCATCTCCTCACGGCCGCTGATCGACCTCGTGCCGGTGCAGCCGGCCGCGATGGCGGGCCGCCAGATCTGCCAGTGGGACAAGGACAGCTGCAGTGATGCCGGCTTCCTGAAGATCGACCTGCTCGGGCTGGGGATGCTCTCGGCGGTGGAGGAGTGCATCGACCGGATCGCCCGGCTGCACGGGGAGACGGTCGATCTGTCGCGCATCTCGTTCGAGGATCCGGACGTCTTCGCGGAGATCCAGGCGGCGGACACGGTCGGCGTGTTCCAGATCGAGAGCCGTGCCCAGATGCAGAGCCTGCTCCAGACGCGCCCCGAGAACCTCGAGGACCTGACGGTGCAGGTCGCTCTCGTCCGGCCGGGGCCGATCCAGGGAAAGGCGGTGCACCCGTACATCGAGCACCGCCGCCGGCGGCGCGTCGATCCGTCCTTCGAGCCGCCGGTCGAGCACGAGTCGCTGCGCGAGCCGCTTCGCGACACGCTCGGCGTCGTCGTCTTCCAGGATCAGGTGCTCGACGTCTCGATGGCCGCTGCGCGCTTCTCGGTCGGCGAGGCGGAAGGGCTGCGGCGTGCGATGAGCAGGAAGCGCAGCGAGGAGGCGATCGAGGCGTACCGGCCGCGCTTCGTCGAAGGCTGCCTCGGCAACGAGATCGACGAGCAGACCGCGCACGCGATCTACGACAAGCTGGTCGGCTTCTCCGGCTTCGGCTTCCCGAAGTCGCATGCTGCGGCGTTCGGGCTGCTCGCCTACCAGTCTGCCTGGCTGCGCCGCTACCACCCTGCCGAGTTCCTGTGCGCATTGCTGAACGCGCAGCCGATGGGCTTCTATCCGCCGTCGTCGCTCGTCCGCGACGCGCAGCGGCGCGGGGTGGAGGTGCTGCCTCCGCACATCAACGACTCGGAGGCGCGGTGCACGGTCGAGAGTGGTGCGGTGCGAATCGGGGTCGGGTACGTGCAGTCGGTCGGCGAGGCCGATGCGGAAGCGGTCGACACGGGCCGGCCGTATGTCGATCTCGGCGACCTGGCGCGGCGTGCGGAGGTTTCGCGGAGCGCGCTCGAGGCCCTCGTCGCCGCCGGCGCGTGCGACGCCTGGGGGCCGCGGCGGGAGCTGTTGTGGAGGCTCGGCGTCACCGCGAGGGGGGAGAGCGTCCCCGGAGGCAACCGGCAGCTCGCGCTGCCGCTCGAGCCGACCACCGAGATTCCGGAGCTGCCGGAGCAGACGAGCTGGGAGCGGATGCTCGCCGATTACCGGCACACGTCGCTGTCGGTGGGCGTGCATCCGCTCGAGCTCCTGCGGCCGCACCTTCCGGCGGGCGTCGCGACGAGCGCCGAGCTACCGGAGCTTCCGAACGGCGCGCTGATCCAGCTCGCCGGGCTCGCGATCGCGCGCCAGCGGCCGTCGACGGCGAACGGGATCGTCTTCATGCTGCTCGAGGACGAGCACGGGCAGGCGAACCTGATCGTGCCGCCGCCGGTCTACGAGCGCCACCGGGCGATCGTCCGCGGCGAGCCCTTGCTGCTCGCCCGGGGCAAGCTCGAGCGTCACGACCGCAACATCAACCTGCTCGTATCGGAGCTGGAGTCACTGGGGCCGCTCGCCCGCCGTGCGGCGAGCGAGGCCGAGGTCACGCGGGCGCTCCCGCGTGCCCATCACTTCGGGCATCGCTGACCGGCTCGCACCATGTCTCGAAGGGCGAGTCTCGTGTCCGAGGCACCGGTGCCTGCCCCCGGTAGGGCATCCCGCCCCCACGCGTCGAACGATGGAACGATGCGCTTCCACCCGGCGCTTCGCAATGGCTGTGGACGGGTTGTTGCAGTTCCTCAACGGTGCCTGGCCCCGACTGCGACCCGCGCTCACCGGTTCTCGAGCTCGAGCCGGAACGGGGCGAGCCGCTTGCCGACCGCCCGGTCGAAGTCGCGAAGGTAGTCCTCGGCAAGCGGGTCCTCGAGGGTCTGCGCGTAGTTGTCTCGAAGGTCGGCGAGGATCTCCGTCCCGGTCTCGAGCGCGTCGAGGTAGTCGCCGTAGAGCTCCTCGGCCTCGTCCCGCGCCGCGGCGTTGTACGCGTCGAGCTTCGCGCGCGCCTCGTCGATCACATCGGCGTGCTCGCGCTCGAACCCGTCCAGCTGCCGTCGGATCACGTCGGCGAACCGGCTCCGGCGTCCGATCACGCGAGCGTCCGATAGAGAGCGAGGTGCTGCGCCGCGGCGGCGTCCCAGGTGAGCTCGGCACGAGCACGCTCGGCGCCGGCGCGTGCAGCGTCCAGCTCTCCCGGGCTGCCGAGCAGCGTCTGCACCGCTTCCGTGAGCGCGTCGACGTCGCCCGCCGGCACGACGCGCCCGGCGCCGAACTCGCGCACGGGCTCGGCGAGCCCTCCGACGTCGTAGACGACCGCCGGGACGCCCGCGCCGAGCGCCTGCAGCAGCGCTCCGGACTGGTCGAGCTCCGCCCGGTACGGGAAGACGGCGATCGTCGCCTCGCCGAGCGCCCGGTCGAGCTCGGAGGGCGCGAGGTACCCGAGCCGCCACTCGACGCGCTCGGCGTCGCGCAGGCCGTCGAGCGGCATCGCCGGGTCGCCCGCGACCAGCAGCCGCGCGTCGGCGAGGCGGCGCGTCGCCTCGACCGCGTCCGCGAGGCCCTTGTACGGCCGGATGACGCCGAGCGCCAGCAGCGTCCGGCCGTCGTCCGCCCGCTGCGCGGCGCTCGGATACACGGGATGCGGGATGACCGTGGCATCGACTCCGAGCTCGGCGAGCGCCTCGCGGCCGCGCGCCGAGTGCACCACCACACGGTCGAACCGGTGCAGCAGCCGGCGCCACAGGTCGCGCTTCGAGGCTGTCCGGCGCGGGAGGAGGTCGTGCGCGGTGAACACCGACGGCGAACGGAGCCGCATGCGCACGTCGAGCTCCGGGAACGCGAGCCACTGGACGTGCAGCACGTCCGCCTCGATGCGGCCGAGCGAGCGCACGACGCCGACATGCTCGACCCCCTTGACCGGCAGCCTCAGCCGCGACCGCTTGAACGCGCGCGAGGACAGCGGATAGAAGCTATCGCTGCGCGCGTAGCCGTCCGGATCGGGCGACTCGCCGAACCGGAACGGCGACGTCACGAGCTCGACGTCCGCGCCCGCGCGTGCGAGAGCCGCCGCCAGTTCGTGGTCGTACCACGGCGTGAAGGCGGGCGGATCCGCGACGACGACGCGCATCGAAGTAGCGTAGACCGGTGCTCGTCCGCAGCTGGAACCTCTTCCACGGGAACACCGTGCCCGCGGGCCGGCACGCGTACCTCGACGAGATGGTGAGCCTCGCAACCGCCGACGACCCCGACGTCCTCTGCTTGCAGGAGGTCCCCGCGTGGGCGCTCGACCGGTTCACCGTCGGAGACCTCGCCGCACGGCCGAGCCTAGGCCCGCTCCCGATCCCGGCCGCCGTCGGGCGGCTGCTCACGGCACCGAATCACGGGTTGTTCCGCTCGCTGTTCGCGGGCCAGGGCAACGCGATGCAGATCGGCCCGCGCCTGCGCGTCCTCCGCCACGACGTCGAGGTGCTGAACCCGCGCAGCTTTCGCAGCGCTCAGAGCGCGTCGCTCGGGCTCGACACCGTGATGCGGCTCGCGTGGGCGAAGGAGAGGCGCGTCGTCCAGGCCGCGCGCCTGCGCCACGACGACGGACGCACGATCGTCGTCGCGAACATGCATTGCACGAGCTCGCGCGACTCGCGCATTCCGACGGTCGAGATCGAGCGGGCCGCGCGCTTCGCGCTCGCGTGCGCCGAGCAGGACGACATCGTCGTGCTCGCGGGCGACTTCAACGTCGTCGCCGGGGCGGCCGTCTACCGGGAGCTGACCGAGACGTACGCCTTCTCGCACCCGGGGCCCTGGATCGACCACGTCCTCGTCCGCGGGGCCGACGTGTCCGAGCCGCGCGTCTGGGACGACGGGCGCCGTGCGCGCGGGCCGGTCCTCATGTCCGACCATGCCCCCATCGAGGTCGATGTCCGGTGAGCTGGGAAGCAGAGCGCGCGCGGTTCCCGGTCCTCCGAGATCACGCGTACCTCAACGCCGGCACCAACGGCCCGCTTGCGCGGACGACGATCGACGCCGTGGCGTCGCTCCACGCGTGGGAGGCGGCGAACGGGCGTGCCGGCAAGGCGTACTTCGACGAGATGCTCGAGCGCCGCGAGCGCGTCCGCTCGCTGATCGCGACCCAGATCGGCGTGCCGCCGCGCAACCTGGCGCTCACCGACTCGACCACGCGCGCCGTCCACGTCGTCGTCGGCGGCCTCGAGCTCCGGCCCGGCGACGAGGTCGTGACGACCGACTCGGAGCACTTCGGCCTGCTCGGACCGCTTCTGGCCTCCGACGCGACGGTCGAGATCGTCCCGATTCGCGAGCTCCCGGCCGACGCGGTGCTCGAAGCAATCGCCGCCCGCATCACACCCCGCACGCGGCTCGTGGCCGTGTCGGCCGTCGTCTGGCTCGACGGCCGCGTCATCCCCTGGGCCGAGCTCCGCGAGCAGACCGGCGTGCCCGTGCTCGTCGACGGCGCGCAATCGGCGGGCGCGATCGAAGTCGACGCACGCGGCGCCGACTACTACACGGTGAGCGCGCAGAAGTGGCTGTGCGGGCCGGACGCGACCGGCGCGCTGTACGTCCGAGACGTCGAGTCGCTGCGGCCGCTGATGGTCTCGTACCCGGCCGCCGAGTCGTACGACCTGCAGACCGGCGCCTGGGAGCCGAAGGCGGGTGCGGCGCGGTTCGACACTGGATTCTCGCCGCCGTCGTCGCTCGCCGGCCTCGAGGCAGCGCTGAGCGACCTGCCCGACGGGCGTTTCGCGCGCGCCCGCGCGCTCGCCGAGCGCTGCCGCCGGCTGCTGCTCGATGCCGGGCAGGACGTGGTGACCGAGGCCGGTCAGGCGACGCTCGTGTCGTTCCGGGCCCCGGGTGACCCGCTCGAGCTGCGGATCGCGCTGTACGAGCGCAAGGTCCTCCTCCGCGACCTCCCCGGGACCGATCTCCTGCGCGCGTCGGTCGGCTGGTGGAACGACGAGAGCGACCTCGACCGCCTCGTCGCCGGCCTGCGCGCCTGAACAGCTACGCGGCTTCGGTGCGCAAGCCGAGCTCGCCCGCGATCGGCTGCATCGCCGCGATCACGTTGGCGATGTGCTCGTCGAGCGGCAGCTCGAGCAGCTCCGCCCCCTCGTAGACGTCGTCGCGCGACACCCCTGCCGCAAACGAAGGCTGCTTCAGCTTCTTCTTCACGGATTTCGGCTCGAGACCCTCGAGCCCGGTCGGCCGGACGAGCCCGCACGCGTGCACGAACCCGGACAGTTCGTCGCACGCAAAGAGCGACTTCTTCAGCGGCGTGTCGCGCGGGACGTCGAGGTGGTTGGCGTGCGACAGGACCGCCTCGATCACCACCTCGGGATACCCCTCCTCGCGCAGGATCGGGGCGCCGTTCTGAGGGTGCTCGTCGAGCGTGGGGTGGATCTCGTAGTCGAAATCGTGGAGCAGGGCGGCGACCCTCCACAGCTCCTCGTCCTCACCGAACTTCCGCGCATAGAAGGCGGTCGAGGCCTCGACGGCCAGCGCGTGGCGGAGCAGCGCCTCGCTCTTCGTGTGGGCAGTGAGCGTCTGCCAGGCTTGATCGCGAGAAGGAGTCAGGGCCTCGCTAGCATAGTGCGCTCCCGTGTCCTCGACCGTCGTCAGACCGTTGGCGGAATCATTTGTGATCGAGGGGGGCTATCCGCTCTCCGGCCATGTACGCGCTTCCGGGAACAAGAACGGTGCGCTCCCGATCCTGGCCGCCTGCCTGCTCTCGGACGAGCCGGTGACGCTGTCGAACATCCCGCGCATCCGCGACGTCGAGACGATGTGCGGCCTGCTTGCCCATCTCGGCGCGGAGGTCGACTGGCTGGGCCCGAACGAGGTCCGCGTGCACGCGGCCGACGTCGGCTACGACGTCGACCCGGAGCTTGCGAGCCACATTCGTGCGTCGTTCCTGCTTGCAGGCCCGCTGCTTGCCCGCCACGGGCGTGCGGTCGTGCCGCCGCCCGGCGGTGACGTGATCGGGCGCCGGCGGCTCGATCCCCACTTCCACGCGTTCCAGGAGCTCGGTGCGACCTTCGAGATGACGGATCGCTACGAGATCTCCGGCGTCCTGCGCGGTTCGCATCTCCATCTCGACGAGCCGTCGGTGACCGCGACCGAGAACACGGTGATGGCCGCTGCGCTCGCGCCCGGCAAGACGATGATCTCGAACGCCGCCAGCGAGCCGCACGTGCAGGACCTCTGCCGCTTCCTCGTCGCGCTCGGCGCGAAGATCCAGGGGATCGGCTCCAACGTCCTGCACATCGACGGCGTCGACCGCCTGTCGGGCGGTTCGTACGCGATCGGCCCCGAGCACGTCGAGGTCGGGAGCTTCATCGGCATGGCCGCCGTGACGGGCGGCGAGGTGACGATCGACGGGATCGTCGGCGACGACCTCTGGCCGGTGCTGCCGGTGCTGCGCCGCCTCGGCATCGAGGTCGACCTCGGACCCGACTTCGTCCACGTGCCGGCCGCGCAGCAGCTCGCGGTGGTCGACGACCTCGGGGGCGCGATCCCGAAGATCGAGGACGGTCCGTGGCCGCAGTTCCCGGCCGACCTCACCTCGATCGCCGTCGTCGTCGCGACGCAGGCGCGGGGCACGGTGCTCGTGTTCGAGAAGATGTTCGAGAGCCGGCTGTTCTTCGTCGACAAGCTGGTCTCGATGGGCGCGCGGATCATCCTCTGCGACCCGCACCGCGTCGTCGTCACCGGGCCCGCACGCCTCTACGGCCAGCGGATGTCGAGCCCCGATATTCGCGCGGGGATGGCGATGGTGATCGCCGCGCTCTGCGCGGACGGGATCTCGACGATCGGCGACGCCTACCAGATCGACAAGGGCTACGAGCGGATCGACGAGCGCCTCCGCGCGCTCGGCGCTCGCATCGAGCGCGTCGAGAGCTAGATGGCCGACACCCAGACCGGCGTCCGGCTGATGCGTGCCGCCCGGCCCGGCGCGGCGAACGTCGCGACGGGCGTGCCGGTGCTCGACCACCTCGTCGGCCTGCTCGCCCGCAGCGGGCGCTTCGACGTCACCCTCGAAGTCGCCCCGGAGCGCGCCGACCAGGCGGTCTCGGCTGCCGGGCGCGCGCTCGGGAGCGCGATCGCCGACCTGCTCGACGACGACAGCAGCGGGCGCGGCTGGGCTCTCGTCCCGTCGGACGAGGCTCTCGCCACCGCGGTGCTGGAGCGCTCGGACCGTCCGATGCTCGTCTCGAACGTCGACTTCTCCGACCTGCGGGTGGGCGGGCTCGAGACCGACGTCGCGTCGCAGTTCCTCCGCGAGCTCGTCGACGCCGCCCAGCTGACGATGCACGTGCGGCTGAACGAGGGAACCGATCCGCAGCACGTGCTCGCCGCGATCTTCAAAGCGGTCGGCGCCGCGCTCGGTCAGGCGTGCCGGCCCGAACCGTGAATCGACGCAAGGAGGCCTCGTGAGCAAGCAGATCGTTCGCACCGACGCGGCGCCCGGCCCGTTCCAGGGAGCCCCGTATTCGCAGGCCGTCGTGGCGGGCGGCCTCGTGTTCGTGTCGGGGCAACTCGGCCTGAAGCCCGGGGCCAAGGAGATGGTCCCCGGCGGCATCACCGAGCAGACCGAACAGGTGCTCGCGAACCTGAAGGCGATCCTCGAGGCGGCCGGATCGTCGGTGGACCGGCTCGTCAAGACGACGGTCTACCTCCAGCGCCTGGAGGACTTCGCGGCAATGAACGAGGTGTACGCGAGATACGCGGGCGACGAGCCGCCGGCACGGGCGACCATCGAGGTCGCGAAGCTGCCCTCCGGCGCCCTCGTCGAGATCGAGGCCGTCGCCTCCGTCTGAGTTGTCGTCCGAGATCGAGGAGTACGTCCGGTCGCTCGGGCTCGACGCGTACACGGTCGGCGGCGCCGTCCGCGACGAGCTCGCTGGCCGCGGGTCGAAGGATGCGGACTTCCTCGTGCCGGGCGTCGACATCGCCGGGCTGCGCGACGCCCTCGCTGCGCACGGTCGGACCGAGGAGCTGATCGTCGCCGGTCGGCCGGTCGGCGTGCGGTTCTTCCCGTCGGATCGCGGCTTGCGGCGGAAGGTGCCCGCCGGCATCGAGCTCGCTCCTCCGCGGCGCGAGGTCTCGACGGGCCCGGGGCGGCACGACTTCGACATCGTGGTCGATCCCGCCGCGACGGTCGAGCAGGACCTCGCACGGCGGGACTTCACGATCAACGCGATGGCGCGGCGGCTCGCCGACGGCGAGCTCGTCGATCCCTACGGCGGCAGAGGCGATCTCGAACGCGGGATCCTGCGGACCGTCTCGCCGACGAGCTTCGCCGAGGACCCGCTGCGGCTCGTGCGCGGCCTGCGGTTCGTCTCGCAGCTCGACGTCGACCCGGACGACGAGACGGTGCGCCAGATGCGCGAGGAGGCCGACGGCGTGCGGCTCGTCTCGGGCGAGCGGATCGGCGGCGGTCTCGCCGCCGACGGTCTCGGCGAGCTTTCGAAGCTCCTGCTCGGCGCACATCCGTGGAAGGCCCTGCGGCTGGCGCGCGACACGGGCGTGCTCGTCGCGCTGCTCCCCGAGCTCGGGCCGTCGATCGGGTTCGACCAGGAGAGCGCCTACCATGGGCTCACGGTCGACGAGCACACGTTTGCGGTCGTGCAGGCAGCCGCCGACGCGGGCATGCCGCTCCGCATCCGGCTCGCGGCGCTCCTCCACGACACCGGGAAGCCGCTCGTCGCGTGGCGCGGACGCGACGGCCGGCTCCACTACTACGCCCGGCCGGGAAGCTCGGAGCGGTCACACGAGCAGGTCGGAGCCGAGCTCGCGCGCGAGGCGCTCTCGCGGCTGCGCTATCCGACCGAGCTTCGCCGCCGCGTCGTGCAGATCGTGCGCCACCACATGCTCGCGCCACGCGGCGACGAGGCGCGTGCGCGGCGGCTGCTCGCGCGGTACGGCGACGAGCTGACGTTTGACCTGCTCGACCACAAAGAGGCCGATCTCCGCGGGAAGCTCGGTCCGGGCGAGCCGCCGCCCGCCGACCAGCTGGCAGATCTCGCCGCCTTCCGGAAGGTCGTCGAGCGCGAGCTGTCGAGCCCCCACCGTCTGCGCGACCTGGCAGTGTCAGGGACCGATCTGATCGAGCTCGGCTACACACCAGGCCCTGCCCTCGGCCAGGTGCTGCGCACCCTGCTGCACGAGGTCGTCGAACGGCCGTCGCGAAACACGCGCGAGAACCTCCTCGCGCGGGCCGAGGAGCTGCGCGCGTCGTGATCCGGTGGAGCGAGCCGGGATACGTCGTCGGGTTCACGACGCGCGTCGGCGGAGTCAGCGGCGGCCCGTTCGCGTCCCTGAACCTCGGCCGCTCGACGGGTGACGACGTTGCGTGCGTCGACGAGAACCGAAGGCGTGCATGTGCGGAGCTCGAAGCCGAGCCCTCGCTCCTCGCGCTGAACCGCCAGGTTCACTCGACGACCGTGAACGAAGCTTCGCCCGGCGTCCGGGGCCAGATCGGGGACGGCCTGTGGTGCGACCGGCCCGGCGTCCCGATGCTCGCACTCGCCGCAGACTGCGTTCCGATCGCTGTCGCCGCCCGCGGCCGCGGCCGGCTCGCCGTGGTGCACGCGGGCTGGCGCGGCCTCTCGAGCGGCGTCGTCGGCGCAGGCGTCTCGGCCGTTCGCGCCGGTGAGGAAGACGTCCAGCTCGCCGCCGCGATCGGCCCGTCCGCCGGCCCCTGCTGCTACGAGGTCGGCGCCGAGGTGTCGGATCTCTTCGACGCCGACCTGACGCGCGCGCGCAAGCTCGATCTCTGGGGCGCCACCGAGCGGCTGCTCCGGGCTGCCGGCGTCGGGCTGGTCGAGCGCGTCGACCTGTGCACGATCTGCCGGCCGGAGCTGTTCTTCTCACACCGCCGCGACGGCCGTCCACGCGGTGTGCAAGGAGTGATCGGGTACGTCGCCTGACGAGGTGCGTGCGCGGCTCGCGCGCGTTCAGGAGATCGTAGGGCCGGACGTGACCATCGTCGCGGCGACCAAGTACGTCTCGCTCGCCGAGATGCGCGTCCTCGTGGAGGCAGGCGTGCAGGTGGTGGGCGAGAACCGTGCTCAGGACCTCGAGTCGAAGCACGCCGAATACGGATCGGCGTTCCGCTGGCACTTCATCGGCCACCTGCAGTCGAACAAGGTCAGGGTCGTGAACCGCTGCTGCGAGCTCGTGCACTCGCTCGACTCGCACTCGGCCGCGCGGCGGCTCGAGATCCCCGCGCTCGTGCAGGTGAACCTGGCCGATGAGTCGTCGAAGTCCGGGATCCTGCCCGCCGAGCTCGACTCGTATCTCGGTGAAGGCGTGATCGGGCTGTCGACGATGCCGCCGGCGGCCGGCGACCCGGAGTTGTCGCGCCCGTGGTTCCGGCGCCTGCGCAGGCTCGCCGAGGAGCACGGTCTGACGCAGCTCTCGATGGGGACGACGCAGGATTTCGCGGTCGCCGCGCAGGAGGGTGCGACCTTCGTCCGCGTCGGTTCCGTTCTCTTCCGCAACTGATCTAGACTGGCCGCCGTGGCGCTCGGCGACCTCTGGAATCGCACGCTCGTGTACTTCGGCATCGCCGAGGAGGACGACGACTGGGAGGACGAGGACGGGTACGCCGCCGAGGAGAGCCTCGAGCAGACGTATCGCGAGCGGCCGAACGTCCGCCGCCTGACGCCGCGGCGGCGCGGCCAGGACTACGACGACTGGACGGAGTCGGAGGCCGACTCCGAGACCGCCCGAGTGCCGGCCGTCCGCCCGACGCGGCTGCGCGAGGCGCGCCCGCAGATCGAGGCCGTGCCGAATCCGTCCAGCGTGCGCGTCCACCTCGTACTGCCGCGCAGCTTCAACGACGCACAGCAGATCGCCGACCGCTTCAAACAGGGCATGCCGGTGATCCTGAACCTGCAGAGCGCCGATTCGGAGCTCTCGAAACGGCTGATCGATTTCACGAGCGGGCTCACGTATGCGCTCAACGGCGGCATGCAGCGCGTCGCCGACAAGGTGTTCCTCCTGACGCCGCGAAATGTGGAGGTCTCCGCCGAACAGCGGGCC
>Ga0335079_10003435_pt1 | contig 18320 bp, 13 predicted proteins | sample Lox_Sample_33_FD_206719 | JGI IMG/M metagenome (GOLD analysis project Ga0335079, IMG submission 206719) | Soil microbial communities from Loxahatchee National Wildlife Refuge, Florida, United States - Lox_Sample_3.3 | ecosystem: Environmental > Terrestrial > Soil > Wetlands | place: USA... | reverse complement strand
TGCGTGGTGGGCGTGGGCACGGCGATGACCATCGATCTCATCGACGGCGCAGGTCGGCACCGGGGCGGGGTGATCATTCCGGCGCCTGAGCTCATGGTGGGGACGCTCCTCGAAAACACCCACGGAATCCGTCGTCGCGCGCGTGGCGGCACGAAAACACCGGCGGGGATCTTCGGGCGCTCGACGCGTGCGGGCGTCATTCAGGGCGCGCGCTACGCGGCGGCGGCACTCATCGATCGCGCCGTGCAGGAGGCCGAGGCGCTGCTCGAGCGCCGCCCGCTCGTGGTGATGACTGGAGGCGAGGCGCCCAGCGTACGACCGCTGGTACAGAGTCCCTGTGTAGGGGTGCCCGATCTGGTGCTGCGGGGACTTGCGGCGCTTGCACTACCCGCACAGCCTGAGCTGCGCGGTTGATCTACAATTGCCCGGTGCGCATTGCCTGCTTCGCGCTGCTCTTTGCGAACCTCGTGTATTTCGCGTGGGCGCACTGGGTCGATGTGCCGCCGCCGCCGCCGGTGAATTTGCAGATCGCGCGCCTGCCGCAACTGAAGCTCGTCGAGCAGCTGCCGCCCTCGCAGCGACCGCAGGCGGACGCGGAGAAGATGGCACTCAATCAGAACTGCCTTTCGGTCGGGCCGTTCGACAACCTCGACAACAGCGCCCACGCCGCAGCACTGCTGAAGGCGAGGGGGTTCGAAACCCGACAGCGTGCCGAGGAAGGGCCGATGACCGAGGGGTACTGGGTGTACATCGGCGGGCTCAAGACTCAGGCCGATACGGACCACGCGCTCGAGACGCTCGAGCGCGGTGGGATCAAGGACGCGCTGGTGATGCCCGAGACTTCGGATGCGGGCCGCCGCCTGTCTCTCGGCGTGTACAGCGAGCGCGCCCGCGCCGAGCGGCGTGCGCAGGCGGTCGGCCCGACGGGCCTCAAGGCGGAGATCGCCGACCGCAGGCTCCCCGTGTCGGTCTACTGGGTGGACCTGACTCCGCCGCCGGGCATCAGTGCCGTGCCGCTCCAGGACCTGTTCGCACAGGGCGTGAGCTCCCGCGTCGCCGTGCAGCCGTGTCCGCCTCCTGCCGCGACGACCCCACGCGCACCCACATCGGCGCCCCCCGCGACCGGTACCGCGACCGCGACGAGTCCGGCAGCGCCCACGCGCGAGCCGGCAACGGCGAGCAATCCGCCGCCGCCGACGGGCGGGCCACCGAACCTGCCCTGAGGCTGCGGAGGGCCTGCCCCGGGGAGTGGTGGGCGAGGTGGTGCCGCCGGTCTGGATCGAACAGACGACCTGCCGCTTACAAGGCGGCTGCTCTACCACTGAGCTACGGCGGCGATAACTTTCCATTGTACGCCGCTTCGCCGATCCTCCGGATGCTCGTACCGAGGCGTTCGGAGCCGTTGGAGAATGGTGACGGATTCAGCAAGAATCACGCTATCGTGTGTTGGTTCGAGCTTCGACGCCAGCTCGCCTACAAGCTTGCGCTGATGGCCCGTTGTGCCGCGCGAGCGTAGAGAGGACGCCATGCCGACAATACTCATCACCGGTGCGAACCGCGGATTGGGACTGGAGTTCACCCGCCAGTACCTGGCGGAGGGCTACACGGTCATTGCCGCTTGCCGGACTCCGCACACGGCGCAGGCACTGCAGCAGCTCGAGCGCGACTCCCGCGGCGCTGTGACCCTGCTCGAGGTCGACGTCGCCGACGGCGCGAGTGTGAAGCGCGCAGCATCACGCCTGCCCGGGGCCACGATCGATGTTCTCGTCAACTGCGCCGGCCTCATCGGCGCCCACGGACAAACCATCGGTTCGCTCGATTACGACGACTGGATGCGGGTTCTCGGGGTCAACCTCATGGGCCCGGCGCGCATGTGCGAAGCATTTCTCGAGCAGGTGACGCGAAGTCAGCGGCGACTCATCGTGACGATCACGAGCGGGATGGGATCGCTCGCCGACAACACCTCCGGCGGCTCCATTCCCTATCGAACGTCGAAAGCGGCGGTCAACATGCTGATGCGCAGCGCCGCGCTCGATCTCAAGCCGCGCGGGATTATCTGCGTCGTGCTCAATCCCGGCTGGGTCAAGACCGACATGGGCGGGCCGAACGCAAAGCTCGCACCCGAGGAGAGTGTCGGCGCCATGCGACGCCTCATCGCGAAGCTCGGCCCGAAAGACTCCGGCCGCTTCTACAACTACGACGGCCGCGAGTATCCATGGTGATGCGCCGCTGAACGGAGCGTCGACCAGTGTGACCGGCGGCGCCCGCAGGCCCTGGGAGCCTAAGGTCGCAGCTGGGCCTCGAGAGCCGCGACGCTTCCCGCAGCCAGCGGCGCGCCACCGAGCTTTGCCGCATGCAGCGCGGCTCCGGCGTCCGGCGGAAGTCGGGCGGCGACGAAGGAGTATTTGCGTGAGCGGCTCGCCAGCGACGCCTCGAGCGGCGCGAGCAGCAGGTCACGCAGCTGGAAAAGGCTCCCGGAGTACGACACCGGCAGCTGCATCTCGCCCGGCACGCGCAGCCGCGCGCGCACGGCGTCGACGATGTCCGTGAGCTCCGCGGCCGCCTGTGCGAACAGCGCGCGCGCCTGTGCATCGCCTGCGCTCGCCGCCTCGGCGACCACTTTGGACAACTGGGCGAACTGACTGCGCTGCATGACGCTCTTGCCATAGACAGCCGCGCACAGGTCGAGGTCCTCCTGCAGGGCGAAGTGGAGTCGCACCCGCTCGTACAGCACGCCACGCACCGAGCGGCCGTCGCTCATGCGCGAGAACAACCGCAATCCCTCGCGCGCCAGCCAGTAGGCCGAGCCCTCGTCGCTGAACAACTCGCCCCAGCCGCCGGCGCGCGCGCTGCGACCGGCGTACTCACCGTAGGCGATGGAGCCCGTGCCGGCCACGATGTTGATGCCATCGCCGCCGGCGAGCGCGCCCGCCCAGCCGCACACCACGTCGTTGCCGCAGCGGTAGCGTCCGGCCGGGAGCACGGCGCAGGGCGCGGCGTCGAGCGTCGAGAGGAGCGAGCGATCCTCGCCGTAACCGGGCAGCCCGAGGAACGCAAAGGTCAGATCGGTCGCCGCGGTGCCGCCCTGCTTGAGCGTATGGGCGATGCCGCGCGCCAGCATTGCCCGCAGTGCCTCGAGCCCGGTCTCGAGGTAGTACGCCGGTCCCTCGTTGTGCGAGGCGAGAACCTTCCCGGCTTCGTCGATGAGCAGGAAGCGAGTCTTACTGCCGCCGCCGTCGACGCCGAGATAGGTTCTCACCGCGCGCCGCCATAGGGGTAAATGGAGACGCCCTGTACCACGCGGTTCACCGTGCCTGCGGCGTTCGGGCTGTCGGGCGTAAGGCCGAGCGACAGCGAGCGCAGCATGGCGAGCGCCTGCGCGAACACCACGTAGGGAAGGCACAGCTCGAGGTCCGTCAGCGGCTCGGCCGGCGTGCCGGCAGCCCCATCCGCGCCGCCGGCTGCTGCGTCCTCCGCGAGCACCAGCGTGTCGGAGTGCTCGGGGAGGTGCATGCGATTCGTGAGCGCGATCACCCGTCCCGCCACCGCATCCCGACGCAGCTCGGCGAGGAGATCGAGGTCGTAGCGGCGGGTGTACGCGTCGTTGCTGAGGAACGCCACCACCAGGGTGCTGCCGTCGAGAACCGTCTTCGGCCCGTGGCGGAAGCCGAGCGGCGCCTCTCCGACGGACACCACCTTCCCGTCCGTCAGCTCGAGCATCTTGAGTGCCGCCTCTCGCGCAAGGCCCTTGAGCTCACTGCTGCCGAGGTACACGACGCGCTCGAACTGAGCGCGCACCAGACTGGTGAGCTCCGCCACGCACGACGCCAGGACATGCGCGCCGAGACGGGCCAGGCGGGCAGCACGGGTGCCGTCCGCGCTGACTAACCGCAACGCCACCGCCGCGGCGAGCAGCATCCCGCTGAAGCTCGAGGTCATGGCGAAGCTCTGGTCGTTACAGGCCTCCGGCAGCAGCACCGCGTACGCGCTACGCGCGGAGCTGGCGCGTCGGTACAGCTCGCCGTGGCGGTTACAGGTCACAATGAGATGAGCGCAGCGTTCGATGCGCTGCTCGGCGAGTTCCAGCGCCGCGACGCTCTCCGGACTGTTTCCCGAACGCGAGAAATGCACCATCAGCGTCGGCTCGTGCGGCGCGAGGGCGCTTGCGGGGCTTGCCACGATGTCGGTGGTCGGCATGGCCGCAGCGCGCTGCGCTCGCTCGCGCCTGAGCGCCGGTGCCAGGCACTCGCCGATGAAAGACGACGTGCCGGCGCCGGTCAGGACCACGCGCAGCTGCGGATCCTCGAGGAGCGGGGTGAGAAAGGATGCGAGTGCCTTATCCGCAGCGATCAGCCGCACGACCTGCGGCCACATCTGCGGCTGCTGCGCGATCTCCCGCGCCGTCCAGTACGCGCCCGCGGCGTGGATCTGCGTCGCGGTGAGTCCCAACGCTTCCATGGGCTCTCTCACGCGTCAGTAGCGATAGGCGAGACCGACGACGTAGGTGCGGCCGTAAGCGCTGTAGCCGATACCCACCCCGCTCTCGCTTGCGCCGACGTTCTGACCCGGCGCCCAGGGCAAGTACGGGTTGCCGTTGAGGTACGTTCGTGCGATCGAGTTGCTGAGGTTCTTGCCTTCGGCGTAGACCTCGAAACCCTTGCCAAAGCCGTAATGTACGCTCGCCGTGACCCACTCGAAGGCATCCGAGACCGCTGCCCACCCCGGGACCTCGGTGCACTCGCTGCAGGCTTCGGTGTAGCTCGACTGGTGGTCCCAGGTGACGTCGGCGCTGAGTGGTCCCTTCTCGTAGATCAGGCTGATCGACCAGGTGGTGGGCGGCGCGGCGTTGATGGAGCCGACGAAGTTGCCGAACTGATCGTAGCTGCGCGTCCGTGTCGCGGTGTACTGCATGCGTGTCCCGAAGCCGTTCTCCATGATGTGCTGCCAGGTGAGCTCGATGCCCGAGAAAGTACTCTGCACCCCGTTGGCCGGTTGGGTGACTGTCCAGGGGAATGGTACCCCCGGCACCGTGCCCGGCGGACCGCCGAAGTACTGCAGCGTGCCGAGATCGACGTTGGTCTCGACGGCGGAGTAGATGTCGTCCTTGAGCTTCTTGTAGAACACCGCGGCTGTCAGCGCTGAATGCGGGCCGTAGTACCACTCGATCGAGAGGTCGGCCTGGCTCGCCTTGATGGGCTTCAGTCCCGCCGTGCCGTTGTAGTCGAGCTCCGGCGTGCCGTTGATGGCATTGTTGGAGGAAGTCGGCGCGAGCTCGCTCAGGTTCGGGCGTGCCATGGTCTCGGCGAGCCCGAGCCGCGCCTGCAGAGTCTGCGGAAGCAGCCAGTAGGCGAGGTTCAGGGACGGCAGTGCCAGCGTGTAGTCGCCGTTTGCCCCGATCGGCTGCGAGGTGCCGTAGATGACGGTCCACGTCGGGGTGCTGCTGTTGAGCGAGGCCTGCGACGCCCACAGGGCCGTCGGCACCGCTGAGGCGGTGGAGGCCGTGGTCTGGGTGCGCACCACGCGCACCCCGAGATTGCCCGACCAGTTGCTCGCGGCGAAGGTCTGCTCGACATAAAAACTCGCGGTCTTCTCCGTCACGGCGTACGAGTTGTAGGGGTTCACCTGCGGCAGCGTGAGCGAGTAGTCGAAAGGAGCGAAGTCCGAAGGCTGCGTGCAGCGAGTATTGATGCAGTACTGCGGGTTCGGCTTGCCGTTCAGGCTCTGGAGGAAGGCGAGCAGCTGCCCGGCGTTGAGCTGCGGCAGTATCTTCGGGTACGAGCCGCCGGCGCCCTGCATGAAGTGCGGTATGTTCACCATCGAGATGACGTTGAATCCCTGCGAGGCGAAGGAATATGGGTTGCACTGAACCGGGCAACCCGCGGTCTGATACAGCGTGCCATATTGACCCGAGCCGTTGGTCCAGTCGTTGCTGCTGTCGTTACGGGTCTTCCTGCGATCGGTATAGCCGAGCCCGAACATCAGCTGGTCGAAGATCCCCTTGCTGAACCGCCACGCACCGTCGAGGTTGACCCCCGTGATCTCATCGTGGACCGAATAGCCGTTGAGCCCGACGTAGTGCGTCGACCAGTACTTGTTGTTGTTGAGGAACCCGGAGTTCATGAGCGCGGTATAAGAGCACATGCCGGCGTTGGTGGTGCTCGCAGTGCCCGAGGGGCAGGTGGTGAGTCCCAGCTGGCCCGGCGGCACGACCACGTTGATGTTCGGCAGGCTGTTCGGCTCGTTGGTAAAATTGAGTATGTCCACCGCGGTGGGTTGGGCATTCACCAGGCCCGCCGTCACGAAGGTATCCGCGCCTCCTTCGGGCCGGCTGGCGGTCGAGCGGTACCCATCGAGGGTGAAGCCCAGCCGCTCGAGCGGCTTCCAGCTGGCGTTGAGACCGTAGAGATAGGTATCGACCTTGCGATTCATGGTGTTGTTCACCATCTCGGGCTGAAACTCGTTGACCGACAACGAGTTGATGACCCCATTGTGCACGACCGCGTTGGTCGCCCAGGGCGTGCCGTCGCTGTAGAAACCCGTGTCGTCTGGCGCCGCGAAGTAATACGACTGGTTGTAGCCGATCTGCGGGTCGTCGAGGTGCGTCCAGAGCGCATCGGCGGTCAGGCGGAAGGTCGAATCCGGGCGCCACTCGAGGCTGCCGGACAACGCCGAGCGTTTCTTGTCGTCGAAGATCGAGCCGAAGGTGATACAGCACGGAGTCGCCGTCAGCGGTACGGAATCGGGTCCACCGGTGAACGGGTAAGTCGTCGGGCCGTAGATGTTCTGGTTGTAGGCGTTGAGTGAGTCGGTACGTAGCTTGGCGTTGGAATATACCCCGCCGAGCACGAAGCCGAGCGTCTGCGCGGAGTTGGTGTTCTCGATGAACGCCGAGTACTTGGTGCCCCATAGCTCCGACATGTCGTTGTAATTGCCTTCGACGTGAGCGCCGGCATGAAAGCCGGGGTTATCGAAGGCGCTCGCCGTGCGCAGGTTCACCGTGCCGCCGATGCTGCCCTCGACCGCGGAGGCCTGCGGCGATTTCAGCACATCGGCGCCGGTGATCAGCTCGGCCGGCAGCACGTCGAAGGCGAGATCCCGGCCGTCGTCGTCGCTCGCCAGGATGCGGTTGTTGAGGGTGACGATGTTGTACTCGGAGGTCAGGCCGCGCACGGTGATCTTCTGACCCTCGCCACCGGTAGTACGGTCGATGGTGATGCCCGGCAAGTGGGCGAGCGAGTCGGCGACGTCGGCGTCGGGAAAGCGACCGAGCTCGGTGGAGTTGATTGAATCCAGCACCACCGGAGCCTCTCTCTTGATGTCAAGTGACTTCTCGAGGTTCGCTGCCATGCCGTACACGACCACCGTTTGCAGCTCGTCCTTCTTGGTGGTAGCGGGCTTTTCGGTTGTCGCATCGGGCGTGCCCGACGTGTTGGCAGCCGCCGCAGCCGCGGCGGGTGCCGCAGTTACATCGGCTGCGGCCGCCTCGGCCGCATGCGCCGTGGTGGCGCCGGCGAACGGCAGCACCAAGAGCATCGTCCAGGACCTGAAACCGCTCCTCGACCGGGATTGCGCTCTCATTGTGTGGATCCCCCGTTAATCTGCTGCGCCAGCGCTCGGCTCGCAGGCCCTCGAGTACTCGCCGAGGACCTGCCGGATGTGGTGTATGACGAAGCTCTGCGCGCTCACCTGGATCTCGCCCCGGCGCACTGCCGCGTGCACCGCCGGCAGGTACTGGCGCAGCAGCGCCAGGGGCGGTGCAGCGCCAGCGAACGCGGCTTCGAGGCGTGTCAGCGCCTGCGCCACCGCGGGCAGCGGCCAGTAGTAACGGGTGCGGTCGCTCAGGCTGTATTCGAGCTGCAATTCCAGCGTGCGACCGCTGCCGCGGTAGTACTTGCGCCAGTGTGTGGGGTCGGCGCGCATGGCCGCGAGGAGCGTCTCGCGCACCCGCGAGCTTTGCTCCTCTCCCAGCCACTCGCGTTCGATGCGGTCCAGTGCCCAGACCGCCTCACGGAGCGCAAAAGTGAGCGCCGGGCCGACCTTGAGAATGGCAAAGTGATCGCGCACCAGCGCGGCAAGAGCCTGCGGCGGCTGGTAGTCGGTCGAGTGCGCCTCGAACACGAGGCGTGGTACCGACTCCAGGCAGCCGCTCAACTGGCGCGCCTTGGCGGGGTCGTACTCGATTACGTGCTCATTATCGAATTCGACACCCGGCTGTACGACGAGCGCGATCACCCGCTCCCAGGCGGCTTCGAGCCCGCGCCGTGAGAAAGCCGTGCGGTGCGCGGCGATGGTGGCAAGCGCGGCCTGCGGCTCGGTCACGGCCAGCTCGTGCAGCGCCTCGTGCGCCCCGCCCGGGGTCGGCACCTCCGAGCCGATCACGTACACGGGCGGCTCGCCACCTGCGCTCTGCCCGGCCTCCTCGGCCCGCGCGCACAGTGCCGCGGTGCGCTCGGCGATGACCTCGTCCGGCAGCGCGGCCGCATCGCCCGCGCACGACATCGAGCAGTCGAGATGGATCTTGCGAAAGCCGGCGAGGACATACTCGGCGATCATGACAGCGGCACGCTCGAGCGCGGCGTCCGCCGGCTGCGTCTGCCAGTAGTTGGGGCCGAGATGATCGCCGCCGAGGAGCACCCGCTCGCGCGGCAGGCCGATCTCGTCTGCCATGCGCCACACGACATCGCGAAATCCGGCCGGTCGCAGCCCGGTGTAGCCGCCGTCCTGATTCACCTGGTTGGAGGTCGCCTCGATCAGCGCCGCGCCGCCGATTGCCTGCGCGTGTCGCAGCGCAGCCCGCAGCACCAACGGATGTGCCGAGCAGACCGAATAGATGCCCAGCGGCTCGCCCGCGCGATGACGCCGCACCCGCTCCAGCAGCGCGTTCACGCCTGCTCCTCCGGCTCGATGGCGAGCAATGCCGCGGCCACGAATGCCAGCGCGATGGCGACCAGCTTCAACGGCTGCGGGACGAGGCCGAGGAGCGCGAGCGCAATGAGGGCGGTAATGAGCGGTGCACCGGCGTTGGTGAGCGGCGATACCACGATCGCTTTGCCGTAACGGAACGCGTACACCAGAGTCAACGCGCCGACCGAATTGAGGATCTGCGTGATGGCCGCGAGCCAGGGGCCGCCGAGGCCGTAGTTGATCGGCTGTGAGAAGTCGGTCATGTAGAGAGCGAGCGGAATGAGCGCGAGGGCAGTGAGAGTCATGTAGAGGAAGATGCTCTCGGCGCTCATCGTGCGATTGGCGAGCTTCATGAAGAACGCCTGCACCCCCCAGGCGACCAGGATGACGAGTGAGTAGAAGAACCAGGCGACGCCGTGGCCGCTGGCCGATTCCCCGGGCGCATAGTCGAAGAGGGGCAGTGCGGCAAGCGCGAGCGCAATGCCGATTGCACCGACCCAGCTGACCCGCTCGCGCAACCACCCGACCGACATGGCGATCGTCACGACCGGCGACAGGGCGATGAGCGGAAAGATCAGGTAAGTCGGCCCGGTATGGACGGCGTGAAAGAGCAGCATCTGCCCACCGGCACCGGTGAGGCCGATGAGGACGCCGAGGAGAATCGAGCGCGGGTCGTGCTGCCACTTCCAGCCGATGCGCGCGAGCGCAAAGACAGCCGGAGGAACCATCGTGAAGGCCCACACCACGTACACGAGCGTCTCGGGGAAGCCGTTCTCGGCCGGACGACCCGCGAATGCACCCCAGACGCCCCAGAGTCCTGTCGTCACAAGCGCGAAAACCAAACCGGCGTGGCGAGTCATGGACCCCCGCTGCGGATCCGAGTGCTCACCGCGCCGCGACCCCGCGGGTTCATCATGGGTACCGGCGTCTGTATAATTCGAAATAAAACGAAACCCCTTTGCCCGGTATGATTCTTTTCTTTATTTTCCACACTATTTCGAATACTTTCATATCTGTCAAGACCCGTATGACGCTCGGGCGGGACGCCCCGCTCAGCATGGCGCGCGCCGCACGGGCCGTGCCGCAGGCCATGGTGTCAAGCGGATTGGATAGACTCGTCCTCGACACGCGAGAAAGCCGTAAGGCGTGAGCCGCGCCCCCACCAGCAGACGTCGATTTCTTCAGCTCGTAGCAGGCACGGGCGTCGCTTCGCACACGCTCACCGCCGCGACCCTGTCACGAGTCCCCGATACCGCTGGCACGGGCGCTTCCGGCACCGCAGCCGATCCGTCACAGGGCACACAGGCAACAGCGGCCGCGATCGGCGACGGCCCGTTGCGGCTCGAGTTCGACCACGCCCTGCGCTCGCGTGTGTGGCAGGTGCGCCGCGAGGGAAGAGGCCCGGGTATCGCGCTCACGCCGTGGGCGGTGACGGAGTATCTGCTGCTCGATGATGGCCGCCGCATCGAGCGTTTCGCGCTGCGTTCCACGCAGCACGAGTCGGTGAATGGGCCGCATGGGCGCGGCGCGAGGCTCATCCTGTCCGGCGTCGGCAGCCCAAGCTCAGGGCCTCGAGGCCCCGCAGCGCAGATCGAGAAGAACGTCCGCATCGAGCTCTACGAGCGTTACCCCGGATTCGCTTTCTATCGCGTTTCGTATCGCAACCTCTCCCCGCAGCCGATCGCGCTGCGCGCTTGGCGCAGCGCCGAGCTGCAGCTGTTGGCGGCCGGCACCGACGGGGCGGCCGCCGCGGGCGACGGCCGTCCCGCAACTGCCGCGGCCGCCGAGCCGCGGTTCTGGTGCTACTGCGGCAGCACGCACGAAGACCGGCGCGACTGGGTGCAGCCGGTCAGGGTGGGCTTCTCGCAGGAGAATTTCATGGGCATGACTGCCTCCGACTACGGCGGCGGCATCCCCATCGTGGATGTGTGGCGCCGCGACTGCGGTCTTGCCGTCGGTCACGTGGACTCGGTGCCGCGTCTACTGTCGCTACCGGTCGCACGGACTAAGCGTGGTGCGCAGCTGGGAATTGCGGGCACGATCGAACGGCCGCTCGCTACGGGCGAGGTGTTCAGTACGCCCGAGACTTTCATCGCCACCCATACCGGCGACTATTTCAACACGCTCGATGCCTATCGCCGCATCATGTCCGAGCGCGGCCTTGCTTCCCCGCGGCCGCCGGACTGCGCCTACGAGGCCATCTGGTGCGCCTGGGGCTATGAGCGCAGCTGCACCCCGCAGCTCATCGAGGGCACGCTACCCAAAGTTCGGAACCTCGGCCTGCGCTGGGCGGTTATCGACGACGGCTGGCAGACGAACGTCGGCGACTGGAAGCCTGACCCAGCCAAATTTCCCGGCGGCGGCGCCGACCTCAAGCGCCTCGTGCGCGACATCCGGGCACACTCCCTGAAGCCCCGGCTGTGGGTGGCGCCGCTCGCCTGCGCGCCCGGCTCCGATCTCCTGCACGACCACACCGACATGCTGCTTCTCGACAAGGAAGGTGCGCCACAGAACATCTCGTGGTGGAACAGCTTCTATCTTTGCCCGGCGTACGAAAAGACGGTCGCCTACACGGAAGCGCTGGTGCGCCGCTTCATCGGCGAATGGGGCTTTGCCGGACTCAAGATCGACGGCCAGCACCTGAACGGTGTGGCGCCGTGCTACAACCCGGCGCATCGGCACCCACGGCCCGAGGAGTCGCTGGAGCGGCTGCAGGATTTCGTGCACGCGATGTATGTCACTGCACTCAAGCTCGATCCCGAGGCGGTGATGGAGCTGTGTCCCTGCGGCACCGCCTACTCCCTCTACAACCTCGCCTCCGTGAACCAGGCGCCGGCCTCTGATCCAGAGTCATCGTGGCAGGTCCGCCACAAGGGCAAGACGCTCAAGGCGCTCATGGGCCCGAGCGCGGCGTTCGCCGGCGATCACGTCGAGCTCAGCGACGGTGGCGACGATTTCGCCTCGACCGTCGGTATCGGCGCAATCGTCTCGACCAAGTTCACCTGGCCGCGCGACCCGAAACCCAAAGACTCGTTTCTCCTGACACCGCAGCGCGAGGCGCTGTGGCGCAAGTGGATTGCGCTCTACAACGAGCGAGTGCTGCCGCAGGGCAGGTATCGCGGCGAGCTGTATGACATCGGCTTCGACAGGCCCGAGACGCACGTGGTCGAAAAGTCCGGGCGGCTGTACTACGCATTCTACGGGCGCAGCTGGAACGGGCCGGTGACGCTGCGCGGCCTGGCGGCCGGGCGTTATCGGCTGCGCGACTACTTCAACGACCGCGACCTCGGCGAGGTGGCGGCGTCGGGCGGCACGCTTGAGCTCGCCTTCGAGCGCTTCCTGCTCCTCGAGGCGATACCGGTCTGATGTCTCAGGCAAGCGAGCGCGGTCTCTTGGTCGGGGAGCGCAGGCGTCGCATCTGCGAGCTGCTGCGCGCCGAGGGGCGTGTCACGGTCGAAGCGCTCGCCGCGCGTTTCGGCACTTCCCAGGTCACCATCCGCGGGGATCTCTCGACGCTCGAATCGCACGGTGCGCTCACCCGCACCCACGGCGGCGCGCTCAGCGTGACCGAGGTCGATCAGCCCCTCAGCGTCAAGCAGCTGCAGCACCATGCCGAGAAGCTGCGTATCGCCGAGGCCGCCGCCGCACTGATTCGCGACGGCGAGACCCTGATCCTCGACTCCGGCACCACCACGGCGGAGATCGCGCGCCGTATCCGCGCGCTCGATCTCAAATCGATCAACGTCATCACCAACGCGCTCAACATCGCCGCGCTCCTCGTCGACGTGCCGTCGGTGCGGCTGATCATGCCCGGCGGCATCCTGCGCCGCGAATCCGACTCGCTGTCCGGTCCCATGGCGGAAGCCGCGCTCGACACACTGCAGGCCAACCGCCTGTACCTGGGCGCGGACGGCATCGATCCGCAGATCGGCGTCATGACGCCGCATCTTGCCGAGGCGGAGCTCAACGCCAAGATGATCGCCATCTCGCGCCAGGTGGTCGTGGTGGCCGACTCCTCCAAGTTCGCGCGCAGCAACATCTCTCTGATTGCCCGCATCGAGCAGCTGCACATGCTGATCACCGATCGCGCCGCGCCCGCCGAGGCCATCGAGCAGCTACGGCAGCGAGGGGTCGAGGTGCGACTGGTGTGAGGACGCGATCGGCGTGTGCCGCTCGCTGCGTGGCGCTGCTGGCCGCTGCTGCGATCGATGGTTGCGTGCCGGGCACTGCCGTGGCGGCGTCCGCCGCGGTCGCAACACCCGACGCGCAGCCTCCGACGCGCTATTACCTGCTGGGAGACTTCGCGCGCGTCGAGAAAATCGACGCCCACGTGCATGTCTACGGCGTGGCGAATCACCTCATGGCGCAGGCGATCGCCGACCGCTTCCGCATCCTCGACATCAATGTCGACGACGCCGACTACCCTCCGATCCTCGAACAACGGCGCGACGCGGTCGCGCTGCGCGCGCGCTACCCGGGGCGCGTCGCGTTCGTGACCACATTCTCGGTCGAGGACTTTTTCTCGCCAGGGTGGAGCGCCGCGGTGTTGCGCGACATCGACGCCGCAATCGCTCAGGGAGCCGTCGGAGTCAAGATCTGGAAGAACATCGGCATGGCACTGCGCGATGCGGACGGCCGCTACGTGATGCCGGACGACGGGCGGCTGGAGCCGATCATCGCGCACCTCGAGGCTCACCGCATCGTGCTGCTCGGACACCAGGCCGAGCCACTCAACTGCTGGCTGCCGCCGGAGAAGATGACGGTGCGGTCGGACCGTGAATACTTCAGTGAGCATCCGCAGTACTACATGTATCAGCATCCGGAGATGCCGACGCAGGAGACGATACTCGCGGCGCGCGACCGTATGCTGCGCGCGCACCCGGCGCTGCGCTTCGATGCCGTACACCTCGCCTCGCTCGAGTGGAACGTGGACCGTGTGGCGGACTTTCTCGATCGCTTTCCCGAGGCCCGCGTCGACGTGGCGGCGCGCCTGGTGCATCTCGAGTACCAGGCAGCCAGCGAGCCGCAGAAGGTGCGGCGCTTCCTGATCCGTTATCAGGATCGTATCCTCTATGGCAGCGACGCTGCCTACGGTCCCGACGACTCCGACGTCGCCGCTGTCGCGTCGCTGCACCGCGACTGGCTCGAGGACTGGCGCTTCCTCGCGACCGCGGAACTCATGCACTCAGCGGATTTCGCGCCCGCATTCCACGGTCTGCATCTGCCGCGCGAGGTCATCGACAGGATCTACCGGCGCAACGCGCAAGCGCTGTTTCCGAACGCCTGGGACTAGCGCGTGTCTGCAGCGCCAGCTCGCCCATGGCCGCGGTGACCGCTGAGCAAGGTCACGCTCGGGTGATCTTCGCGGCGAGCCTCGGCACAGGTTTCGAGTGGTACGACTTCTTCCTCTACGGCTCGCTCGCGGCCGTCATCTCGCGGCAGTTCTTCACCGACCTCAACGAGATCACCGGATTCATCTTCGCGCTGCTCACCTTCGCGGCCGGATTCGCCGTGCGGCCGTTTGGCGCGCTCTTCTTCGGCCGACTCGGCGACCTCGTGGGTCGCAAGAAGACTTTCCTCGCCACCATCATCATCATGGGCACCGCGACCACCCTGGTCGGTGTCCTGCCGAGCTATCAGTCGATCGGCATCGCCGCGCCCATCACGCTGATCGCGCTGCGCATGCTGCAAGGTCTTGCCATCGGCGGGGAGTACGGCGGAGCTGCCATCTACGTCGCCGAGCACGCTCCCGCAGCGGAGCGCGGTCGCTACACGAGTTGGATCCAGACGACTGCGACCGTGGCGCTGCTGCTGAGCCTTCTGGTCATCCTCGTCTGCCGGGCGGCGCTCGGGACCGAGTTCGAGAGCTGGGGCTGGAGGATCCCGTTTCTCCTCTCGACGGTGCTGCTGGCAGTCTCCGTCTACATCCGCCTGCAACTCGCCGAATCACCGGTGTTTCGACAAATGGTGGCCGAGGGGGCGCAGTCCCGCGCGCCCGTCCGCGAGGCCTTCGGCGACAGCAGTAACCTGAAGTTGATTCTTGCCGCGTTGTTTGGCGCGACCGCCGGAATGAACGTGGTGTGGTACGGGGGACAGTTCTACGCACTGTTCTTCCTCACCCAGGTACTCAAGGTCGAGACGCAGGCGGCCAGTCTGCTGCTGGCGGCAGCGCTGGTGGTCGCGACCCCGCTGTACCTGGTGTTCGGGCGGCTCTCGGATCGCATTGGCCGCAAGAGAGTGGTGCTGGCGGGAATGGCGCTTGCGGCGTTGACGTTCTTTCCCATCTATCACGCGATCACGCACTTTGCGAACCCGGCGATCGAGGAAGCGGTGCAGCGCGCGCCGGTCACGGTCCTGGCGCAGCCAGGCGGCTGCAGTGTGCAGTTCGATCCGATCGGCAAGAAACGCTTCATCAGCTCCTGCGACATCGCCAAGGCAGCTCTGGCCGGCGCTGGCGTCCCCTACACGACGGCCGTCAGGCCCGGCGGCGGTATTGCGCTGGTGCGCGTCGGGCGCGCCGGCGCCGGGGTGATCGACGTGCCGTCCTTCGACGGCGCGCAGCTTTCCACACAACGTTTCAGAGACGAACACGCCGCGTTTCTCCGGGATCTGCGTCGTGTGCTGACTGCCGCAGGCTACCCCGCGAAAGCGGATCCGGCGCGCATCAACTATCCCATGGTCTTCCTGATGCTCCTCATCCTGATGGTATACGTGACTGCGGCGACCGGTCCGATGGCCGCCTGGCTGGTCGAGCTCTTCCCGGCGCGCGTGCGCTATACGTCGCTCTCCGTGCCCTACCACATCGGCGCCGGCTGGTTCGGTGGATTCCTGCCCGCCGTGGCATTTGCGCTCGTAGCGATCACCGGAGACATCTACTCGGGCATCTGGTACCCGGTGGTCGTCGCCGCCGTGACGGTCGTCGCCGGTTCTTGTTTGCTGCCGGAGACGGCTGGACGCGCGCGATAAGGGCGGTCCGCGTAGCGCAGCGGTACTGATCGCTCAGGTTGGCAGTGAAGCCGTGCAACGCGTCGCTGCCCTTCGTAGGCCCAATCCCACATTCCTTTGACGGCTTTCCGACCGACGCCTAACGGTTTGCCCGACCGACGCGTTTCGGCCCGCGCTGGATACTGACTGGACTGCAGCGAGTCTCGCGAGCGCAGGAGCAGTTAAGGGCAGCCATGGAAAAGGCGGGCGACAAGATGGCCAACATTGGCGACGTCGTGAGACTGCTTCGATGCGTGAGGGATGCGGCGATCCTCTTCGCGCATGGTCCGCGCGACGCATGAATGCGTAGACCGGCAGAGTAAGCGCTGCGCGTGCCGAGCACCTGCAGCGGGGCGGCCGGCGGATGCCGCCGCCGCCAGCGCACGGCACGGGCCGGTGCTCGCGCTTCTGGCGCTGCTCATCCTTGCCACAGTGGTGCAGGCCGCAGCCGCCTCTGCAGAGGCGGCCGGCGAGGGGTACACGCACTCGGACACACTTACCGCAGATTCCTCGAGCCCGGACTCACAGCTTCACGAGATCGTGCCGAGCAGCTCTCGCCCGCCGCCCGCCTACGGTCCGCCCGGGCCAATGCCCGGCGTCCCCCCGGCTGCCGAGCTCGAGGCCTCAGGGGCCGTGATCGGAAAGATCATCATCGACAACGAGAACATCTTCGACCTCAGCAATCCCAAGGACGATAACGGACTGTTCCGGCTCGCCGACCGCCTGCACATCAAGACGCGCGCGGGCGTGATTCGCAAGCAACTGCTTTTCAGGTCCGGACAGCGCTACTCGCGGCGCGTCCTCGACGAGTCCGAACGCATTCTGCGCGAGGAAGGCTACTTCTACGACGCCTGGATTCGCGAGGTCGGTTATCAGGACGGCAAGGTTGACGTGCGCGTGACCACCAAGGACGTGTGGACGCTGAATCCCGGCTTCAACTTCGGGCGCAGTGGCGGCACCAATTCCACCGGCGTGAAGCTCGAGGACAGCAACATGCTCGGCAGCGGCACCGATGTCGTGCTATCTCATTCGTCGAACGTCGATCGCACCATGACGCAGCTGTCGGCTTCCGATCAGCACGCCTTCGGCGGCTGGACCTCGGTGGCGGTCAACTATGCCGAGCAGAGCGATGGCTATCAGCGCGAGCTCACGATCCAACAGCCGTTCTACGCCCTGGAGACGCGTCGGGCCGCCGGGGTATACGCACTCAACGACCTGCAGACCGACTCCCTGTGGGACCGCGGGCAGATCATCGACCAGTTTCAGGACCTGCATCAGGGCGCGCAGGTTTACCTCGGCCTGTCCCAGGGCCTGCAGGACGGTTGGGTGCGTCGCTGCAGCGCCGGCCTCACCTACGATGAGCATCTGTTCGCGCCGGTGAGCACCTGGACTGGCGCCGCCGTGCTTCCGGAGTACCGCCGCTTCGTATATCCGTGGGTGCAGTTCGATCTGATCCAGGACGATTACCTGAAGGTATGGAATCACGACCAGATCGGCCGCACCGAAGACTTCTACCTCGGGACATCGGCGAGTGTGCGGGTCGGCTACGCCGCTGCCTCCCTCGGCTCGAGCAGCAGTGCGCTCCTCTTTCAAAGCTCGGCGAGCCGCGGTTACCGCGCCGGCGGATCGACCTTGCTGCTCTACGGTGATTTCTCGGGCCGCCTCGTGCAGGGCGCGCTCTACAACGGGATCATGGACGCCGCGGTGCGCTACTACGTCGAGCAGAGCAAGAACTGGCTGTTCTACACCGCTTTCCTCGCCACCAAGGGCTGGCGGCTGGATCTCGATAACCAGATTCTGCTCGGCGGTGACAACGGGCTGCGCGGCTATCCGCTGCGCTATCAGGACGGCACGCAACGCGCGCAAATCACCGTGGAACAGCGCTACTTCACCGACTGGTACCCTTTCCGCCTGTTTCGCGTCGGCGGAGCCGTGTTCTTCGACGCCGGACGCGTCTGGGGCGGTGCCCCGCTCGCCGCGCCAAACCTGGGACTGCTGAAGGACGCCGGGTTCGGCCTGCGCTTTGGCAACGCTCGCTCAGGCCTCGGCAATGTCGTGCACGTCGACCTGGCCTTCCCGCTCAACGCGCCCCCGGGCATAAAGAAGGTGCAGTTCCTCGTGCAGACCGAGGCACATTTCTGAGCCGGGTGCAGCGCGCTACCTGACGGGGGTGATGCGGGCCAGCAAGCCGCCGTCGGCGCCAACGTACAGCGAGCCGTCGGGCGCCTGTTGCACGGCACGGATCTTCCACGCCCGATCCGACAGCAGGCGTTCCTCGTGTATTACGCGCTCGCCCTCGTCGACCAGGCGCTCAAGATAGCGCAGCGTGAGCGAGCCGATGAAGATGTTGTTGCGCCAGCGGGGAAAGGCGTCGCCGGTATAAAAGATCATGCCGCTGGGAGCGATGTCGGGGTTGTAATAGAAGACCGGCT
>Ga0335079_10003433_pt1 | contig 18327 bp, 10 predicted proteins | sample Lox_Sample_33_FD_206719 | JGI IMG/M metagenome (GOLD analysis project Ga0335079, IMG submission 206719) | Soil microbial communities from Loxahatchee National Wildlife Refuge, Florida, United States - Lox_Sample_3.3 | ecosystem: Environmental > Terrestrial > Soil > Wetlands | place: USA... | reverse complement strand
CTCGGTCGCCGTGAGCGGCAAGCTCGTCCAGGCACTGAAAGAAGCGCCGCAACGCGGCTGGATCGTCGTGGACATGAAGCGCGACTGGAAGCGCATCTTCGCCTTCGAGCCATCCACCCCGCCTGCGGTGACGGCCATCGACATCCTGCTCGTGCCGGACGCTACGATGGTCGAGCACGCCCGGGCCGGCAATGCCCGTCTCCTCGAGGTCTATCCGAAGGGCTTCTCGCTGGATGCGACGCACCGGCCGCACATCACGATCGTGCAGCGTTTCGTTCGCACCCGGGGCCTCGACAGCCTGTATGCCGCCGTCGGCAAGGTGTTCGCCGGCGTGGGCGTGACCGGCATGAAGTTGACGGCGTTCAAGTATTATTATGCCCCGACCAATGACCTTGGCGTCGCGGGGATTGTCGCGCAGCCCACCGCGGAGCTGGTCGCGTTGCAGCACGACGTGATTGCCGCGGTGACTCCCTTTACGGTGAAAACCGGCACGTCGTCGGCGTTCGTGACCACTCCCGAGGATTCCATCATCGATCCCGGCCTGATCCAATACGTGTCCGCCTTTGTTCCCCACAACGCCGGGGAGCATTTCAGTCCGCACGTCTCGATCGGGCTTGCCCCCCGCGCATACCTCGACACCATGCTGGCCGAGCCGTTCGCGTCGTTCACCTTCTCTCCGGCGGGAGCGGCCGTGTACCAGTTGGGCCAGTTCGGCACGGCTTCCAGAGAGCTCAAAGTCTGGGACTTGAAGCCCTGAAGTGGTTCCGCCGTTCATGAAGCGCTGGCTGTCCGCGGCACTCCTGGTCGTCATCGCAGGCGCGCTTGTTTGGGTCGTCCTCGCCCGCCGGCCCGGCGCTGGCGGCACGCCATTCAAGTCGGGTGCCAAGCGAATCGCGGCCTCGTACGTCGACAACCAAACGTGCGCGGAGTGTCACCGCAACGAGTTCACGGAGTGGACCGGCTCGGACCACGAGCAGGCGATGGCGCCGGCCAGCGACCAGACCGTGCGGGGAAACTTCGCGAACGCCACGTTCACGAATTACGGCATGACGTCCCGCTTCTTCAAAAAGGACGGCCGGTTCTTCGTCAACACTGAAGCGGGAGACGGCCGGCTCCAGGACTTCGAGATCAAGTACACCTTCGGGATCAGGCCGCTGCAGCAGTACCTGATCGAATTCCCGGGCGGCCGGTTACAGGCGCTGGGGATTGCCTGGGACACGAAGCAGCGGCGCTGGTTTCACCTCTATCCCAACGAGAAGATCGCGCACGACGATCCGCTGCACTGGACCGGGTTGTATCAGAACTGGAACCTGATGTGCGCCGATTGCCATTCGACCAACCTCAAGAAGAACTACGATCCCGCAACAGAGACCTACCAGACGACGTGGGACGTCATCGACGTCAGCTGCCAATCGTGTCACGGCCCCGGCTCGGCGCATGTCGCGTGGGCCCGCCGCCACGTGCCCCGAACGACGGACAGTTCCCAGGCGATCGGACTCGTGGTGGATGTGAAGTCGGCGAGTCCGCACGATCAGGTGGCCACGTGCATGCCGTGCCACTCGCGGCGCAGCCGGCTCTCGCCCGACGATTGGGCGGGTCGTCCCTACCTCGACACGTTTCTCCCCGCCTTGCTCACGCCCGAGCTGTACCACGCCGACGGCCAGATCCTCGGGGAGGACTACGAGTACGGGTCGTTCCTGCAAAGCAGGATGTACGCCGACGGTGTGCGATGCACCGATTGCCACAATCCGCACAGCGTGAAGTTGCGAGCCGATGGCAATGCCCTGTGCGTGCGCTGCCACTCCGTGCAGGGCGACGCCCGCTTCGCCAAGCTCGAGGCGAAAGCCTACGACACCCCCGCGCATCACTTTCACCCCGCCGGCTCATCCGGTGCGCGCTGCGTCAACTGTCACATGCCCGCGAAGACCTACATGGTCGTGGACCCACGCCGCGATCACAGCTTCCGCATTCCGCGGCCCGATCTGTCGGTCAAGATCGGCACGCCCAACGCGTGTACCGGCTGCCACAAGGAGAAAACGGCGTCGTGGGCCGCCGCCACGGTCGCCCGGTGGTATGGCCCGGCGCGGAGACACGAACCGCATTACGGTGAAGTGATCGCGGCCGGCCGTGCCGGGAAGAGGGAGGCGGAGCCGCAGCTGATCGCGCTGGTGCGCGACTCGACGGTCCCGGGTATCGTGCGGGCCACGGCGCTCGAATTGCTGCGCGGCTACGGGCCCGAGGCGAGCCAGACGATGATCGCGGCGGTGGCGGACGCCGATCCGCTGGTCCGCGTGGCCGCGGTCACGGGCCTCGACCAGGCGACGGCGGACGAGAAACTCTCGGTGGTGCCGGCGTTGCTCCACGATCCGATTCGCGCGGTGCGCATCGAGGCCGCGCGCTCGCTGGCCGGTCTCGTGCCCGATCGGCTCGACTCCGCGGGCCGGGCGGAGCTCGCGGCGGGACTGGCCGAGTACCGCCAGGCGCAGTGGTACAACTCCGACGTGCCCGGCGGCAACCTCAACCTCGCCATTCTCGAAACCGCCTTACAGCAGTTTGACAGCGCGCTCATTCACTACCACACCGCGATTCGGTTGGATCCCGACTTCCTGCCGGCGCGCGTCAACCTGGGCAATCTCTACAACCAGTTGGGCCGGAACGCGGATGCGGAGCGGGAGTTTCGGGAAGCGGTGGCGCGCGCGCCGCAAAACGGCGACCTGCGCTACTCGCTCGGCCTGCTCCTGGCGGAAGAGCATCGCCTTCCCGAGGCGGTGGAACAGCTGGACCGGGCGGCGCAATTGCTGCCCGATCGCCCCCGGGTGCAGTACAACTACGCGCTCGCGTTGCAGGGCACCGGGAAGATGAAGCAGGCCGAGGCTGCGCTGCTCGACGCCTATCGTCTCGACTCCCAGGACGCCGACGTCATCTATGCGCTGGCGCTGCTATACGCCCAGCAAGCGAAATGGCAACGGGCCCTGCCGTACGCGCGTGAGCTGGTACGTCTGGCGCCCGGCGCCCCCGAGCCCGCGCAGCTGTTACAGCGCATCGAGATGGAGCAGCGCGGCAACCGCTGACCACCCGGTTCGGGTTCATTGGTCCAAGGTGCAATGCTTTAAGAACTTCTCCTCCCGTACAATTCTGTAACACTCATCAGCATTTTGCTGCATGACGGCGATACAGGAAAAGCGACTACCGCGCCGACTCGATCCGGTGCTCATCCGCACCAAGTTCAGCCGGCCGCTCGGGCGCCCCGAGTTCATCGAGCGCCCCGGGCTGCTCGATCGGCTCGACGAGGCCGTCGCGCGCCACCGGGTCACCCTGGTATCCGCACCGCCCGGCTTCGGGAAGACGACTCTCGTCACGCAATGGCTGGCGCGGCAAGCCGTCCCGACGGCATGGCTGGCGCTCGACGAGGGTGACAACGATCCCGAGGGCCTGGTGCGCTACCTCGTGACCGCCATCGAGACCAGCACGACGCATCGGCTGCCGCAATCCGCCGCCCTGCTCGCCTCGCCTGCACCGGCTCCTTTCGACTATCTGTGCGAGGTGTTCGTCTCGGAGCTGGCGGCGGCGGAGGCGCCGCTGATCCTCGTGTTCGACGACTATCATGTGATCGCGTCGCAACACGTCCATCGCCTCGTCAAGAGACTGGTGCAGGCGATGCCGCCGTCGCTGCACCTGCTCGTGCTTTCGCGGGTGGATCCCCCGTGGCCGCTGAACCACTGGCGCGCGCTGGGATGGCTCGACGACGTGCGCGAACGCGAGCTACGCTTCTCGCTCGAGGAAACGCGCCGTTTCTTCGCGACGGAGCGCGGCGCGGCTTTGTCGAGCGGCACTATCGAGAAGCTCCATGCCCGCTCGGAGGGATGGATCGCCGCGTTGCGGCTGGTGCAGCTTTCACTGCGGGGCTCGCCGCAGCCGGAGGAGCAGGCGCGCGCGCTCTCCGGCAGCGATCGTCTCGTGGCCAGCTATCTGACGTCGGAAGTGCTCGCCGCGCAGCCGCCCGAGATCCTGGACTTCCTGACGGTGACCGCGCCGCTGTCGCGCTTCTCTGCGTCGCTGTGCGACCACATGCTGGCCGGGCGGACCGGCGAGCCGCCGGCGCGCGAGACCCTCGCCCGCGTGCTCCGCGTGAATCTCTTCCTCGTACCGCTGGACGCAGACGGAGAGTGGTACCGCTATCACCACCTCTTCCAGGACCTGCTCCTGCACCACCTGCCCGAGCTGACGCGGCCCGAGCGCCGGGAGGAGATCGACCGCGCGGCGGCGACATGGCTCGCGCGCGAGGGGTTCATCGAGGAAGCGCTCGGGCACCTGATCCGTGCGGGTGCGCTCGATGCCGCCGCCGATCTGCTGGGCGAAAACATCAGGGCGGTGCTCGACGCGGACCTGACACGCCAGGTCCTGCAGCGCTGGCTGTCGCTGTTTCCCGCCGGGGCGGAGCGCGGCCGGCTCCCGCTGCTGGTCGCGCAGACGTACCTCCGGATGGCTCGGTGGGACCTGCATGGCATGCGGGAACTGATCGACGAAGCCACGCAGCTGCTGCGCACCGCGAGGCCCCGGCGGCCCGCATCCGCGGACCGGCGATTCCGTGCGGAGGTCGACGCCCTGGCCGCGTTCATGCACTACTGGACGGGTCATCCGGCGCGCGCCCTGCGAGCCGCTTCGCGCGCCCTGGACTCCCTGCCGCCGCGGCGCGGCGGCATGGCCCGCTGGCTGGCCACCCGCTACAAGGCGGGCAGCCTGGCCCTGGCCGGCCGGACGCCCGAGGCCCTGGCGCTGCTCGAGCGCGCCATCCAGGACGCGAGCGCCACCGGCGAGCCGGGCATCGACTGGCTGCGGCTCACGCAAGCCGTGGCCCATTGGTACGCGACCGAGCTGGGCGCGGCGGCGCTCGCGGCGCGCAAGATGCTCGCGCCCCACAACACCACGACGCATCAGCGCTACCATCTGGGACACGCGCATCACATCCTCGGCATGTGCGCCTACGCGCAGAACCGGCTCGCCGACGCCGCGGCCGAGTTCGGCCAGGTGGTCGCAATGCGTTACGAGGTCAACTCCCGCATCTATCAGGACGCAGTGATCGGGCTCTGCCTGATCGCGAGAGCGGAGGGTGACGCGGCCCGGGTGGCGACCCACGCCGCAGAGGTGCGCGCCGCGGCGCTCGAGGCCGGCGATGCCGTGTCCCTGCACATCGCCGACTGGTTCGAGGTGCGCCTGGCTCTCGATGCCGGCCATGGCTCGGCGCCCGTGTCCACTCCGCTCCCGGGCGACGACTTCATGTTCTTTTGGCTCGAGGTGCCGTCCGTGACCTACGCCGAGTCGCTGCTCTGCGATCCCTCGAGGGCGGCGCGCGCGTCGGCGCTTCCTGTGATCGAGCGCTCGCTCGAAAGGGCCGAGGCGCACCACAACCGGTTTCAATCGATGGTCTTCTCGCTGCTCCGCGCTCTCGCTCTCGCCGATCGGGGAGAAGAAGACGCGGCGCTGAACGCACTGGCGGACACGGTGCGTCGGGCGGAGCCCTCGGGACTGGTCCGGCTGTTCGCCGATCGTGGTCCGCGTTTGCTCCGACTGCTCGAGGCGCTCGCCGCCCGCGACGTGCCACAGGCGTTTCTTGGAACGCTGTTGGCGGCCTTCGGGACGCGCCCCACCAGCCGCCCGTCCACTCCGGAGGCGGCGTCCCCTGCATTCGGGATGTTACTGAGCAACCGGGAACTCGACGTCCTGGAGCTCTTGACCCAACGGCTCTCCAATAAGGAGATCGCCGGGCGGCTCAACGTCTCGCCGGAAACGATCAAGAAGCACGCCCGCAACCTTTATCAGAAGCTCGCGGTCCACGGGAGACGCGAAGCCGTTGCCAAGGCCGCGGCCGAACGCGTGATCGACGCACGCAGTTAGGGCCGCCCTCCGCTCTACCCCGTTTTTCCCCCGTGTCGGGTACTGTCTCGCCCTCCCAGCCGTCCTAGGTTCGTCGCTGGCACCATCGATCGCATCATCATCGGAGTCATTCAAGGGAGGCCGTATGTACGTATTCAAGGCTTTTGTGTTCAACGGCAAGAAGACGGCTGGCAAGGCGCTCGACACCCTGGAAGACCGCGTCCCGGTCTACCCGTGGATCGAGGATGCGGCGATCGTCTCGCGCAGCAAGCTCGGCATTACCCGGATCCACAGCACCTGGGCCCAGGACGACAGCGCGATCGGCGCCGGCGCCGGTCTTGGCGCCGTGACGGGCGCGCTGCTCGGTGTGCTGGCCGGACCGGGCGGAGCGCTGGCGGGAGCGGCGGTGGGCGGCTCCATGGGCGCAATGTTCGGCGTCGGCGACGAGATCGCGTTCGATGACCCGCGGCTCGACGACTTCGCCGCCTCGCTCGCCAAGGACACCTCGGCGCTGGTGCTGGTTGGCGAGAAGCCGACCATCGCCGACTTCACGGCTGCCGTGACGCCGTTCGGCGGCAAGATCATCGAGACCAACCTCGACGACAAGGACGTCGCGACCCTGCGGAAGGCCCTCAAGAAGGCCGCGTAGGGAACTCGCCGGCGTGCCACCGGGATCAGCATGAAGGACTGGAAGCGGATCGTCACGTTCGAAACGCAGCTCGCGATTGGCGAGCATCACGTTTGGCCACGAGGAACACGAATGAAACGTCAGGCACCGATCATCTTCAGGATGGTCACCGCAGTGCTGTTCTTCGGGGTGACGGTCATCCCGGTGGCACGGCTCAGCGCGCAGCAGCCAGCGCCGGCCAAGCCCCCCGCAAAACCGGCCACTCAAGCGGTGGGACCCTACAAGAATTTCAAGGGCGTCATCAAACTCGATGTCCGCAATTCGACGGCTGACTGGGGCCCGTTCACGCCCAAGAAGGCGCCCGCGGGCGCGCCCAACATCCTGTTCATCCTGTATGACGACACTGGACTGTCCGCCTGGTCCCCATACGGCGGCCGGATCAACATGCCGACCCTCGACCGGTTGGCGAAGAACGGACTGATCTACACCCAGTGGCACACGGTCGCGCTGTGCTCACCGACACGATCCACGATCTTGACGGGACGCAACCACACGTTGAACGGCTTTGCCTCGATCTCGGAGGGCGCGAACGGATTCCCGGGCCAGAGCGGCCGTATCCCGCCCCAAGCCGCCACGGTCGCGCAGGTTCTGGAGGACAACGGTTACAGCACCTACTGGATCGGCAAGGACCACAACGTTCCCGAGCAGGATGTCGCGGAGGGCGGCGATCGCAAAACGTGGCCGCTCGGCCAGGGATTCGAGCGCTTCTACGGATTTCTGGGCGGCGAGACTAACCAGTGGTATCCGGATCTGGTCGAGGACAATCACTTCATCGAGCCGCCCTACACACCGGAGCAGGGCTACCACCTGTCCAGGGACCTGGCCGATCAGGCGATCAAGATGATCCGGGACCAGAAGGCCACCAATCCCTCGAAGCCGTGGTTCATGTGGTACAACCCGGGCGCCAATCACGCGCCGCACCACGCCCCGCAGGAATACATCGACAAGTACAAAGGCAAATTCGACGACGGCTACGAGGCATACCGGAGCTGGGTGCTGGCACGCATGATCGAAAAGGGCGTCCTGCCCAAGGGCACGAAGCTGACGCCGATCAATCCCTTGCCGGACTCGATGGCGAACCCGGCCGACTCCGTCCGCCCGTGGGAGTCCCTCAGCCCGGATGAGAAGAAGCTGTTCTCGCACATGGCCGAGGTCTGGGCCGGCTTCTCGGAATACACCGACGTGCAGATCGGCCGCGTGGTCGATTACCTCGAGAAGTCCGGGCAGCTCGAAAACACGGTGATCTTCTACGCCGCCGACAACGGCACCTCAGGCGAAGGCACGCCGAATGGCTCCGTCAACGAGGACAAGTTCTTCAACAACTATCCCGACGATCTCGCCGAGAACATGCGGATGATGGACAAGCTCGGCAGTCCGGAGACCTACAACCACTTTCCGACCGGCTGGGCGGTCGCGTTCTCGACACCGTTCCAGATGTTCAAGCGCTACTCACAGTACTCCGGCGGCACGGCCTGTCCCCTCGTCATCTCCTGGCCGAAGGGAATCAAGGCGCGTGGCGAGATGCGCAACCAGTACCACCATTCCGTGGACATCGTGCCCACGATCCTCGATATCGTCGGCATCCCGATGCCCACTGTGTACCGGGGCGTGCAGCAGTTTCCCCTCTCCGGCATATCGATGAGGTACACGTTCACCGCGACGCCGACTGCACCGACGCACAAGAAACGCCAGTTCTACTCGATGCTCGGCACGCGCGGAATCTGGGAGAACGGCTGGAAGGCCTCCACCGTCCACGCCGCCTTCCTCGGAAAGGGCCACTTCGACCGGGATCAGTGGCAGCTCTACCACGTGGACGTGGACCGTTCGGAATCCGCCGACCTGGCGAAGCAGTATCCCCAGAAGCTGGCGGCGCTGAAGAACGCGTGGTTCGAGGAGGCCAGGACCAATCTGGTCCTGCCGCTCGATGACCGCAGCGCCATGGAACAGTTGGGGGTCGAGCGGCCCTCGGCAGAACCGCCACGTGAGCGTTACGTCTATTACCCGGGCACGGCTCCGGTTCCGGAAGGCGTTGCCGTCAGCGTGCGGAATCGCTCGTACAAGATTCTCGCCAACGTCGAGATCACCGACTCGACGGCAGGGGGCGTGATCTTCGCCCACGGCTCCCGCTTCGGCGGACACGCGTTGTTCATCAAGGATCACAAGCTCTACTACGTCTACAACTTCCTCGGCATCAAGCCGGAGCAGACGTTCGTCGCCACGGAGCCACTGGCGCCCGGCAAGTATACCCTCGGCATGGAGTTCACGCGGACCGGCGCCGGCCCCAACAAGGAATCGGTGGGGACGATGAAGTTGTACGTCAACGACAAGGTGGTAGCGGAAGGCCCGATGAAGACCCAGCCGGCCAAGTTCACGCTCTCCGGTGACGGACTTTGCGTCGGGTTCGACAGCGGCGATGCTGTCAGCGCCGAGTACCAGACGCCCGGCACTTTCCATGGCGGCACGATCCAGGCCGTCTATGTCACGGTCGAGAAGGCCGCATACACCGACCTCGAAGGGGAAGCGCAAAGAGCGTTGCTGCGCGAATAGCCAATCGAGAAGCCTCCGCTGCCTGCCGGCGGGGGCTTCTCTTTGTCGCGCCCACACTGGACTCGCAGGCACACCGGAGGCGTCACGCGCTCGCTCGCACTCATCGCCATCGTATCCGCTAGTTGGATCGGCCTCGCCGCTCAGGGCAACGTCCCGCCGGAGCGGGGCGGACAGGTCGTGTCCCTCGGCATGCCACCGGTTTACGAAGGCTCCGGCGGAGTCGCGGCGGGGTGGTTTCGGCCCGGGGATTCCTCCGATTTCGTCTTCAACGCCCAGCTTGGTGTGCGGCGATATCTCGGCAGTCCCATCGTCGGCATCGCGGCCGTCGGGCTCGAGGGGTACGTCGGTGTCCGGCCCGGCACGCTGGATGGCGGCGGCCGGTTCCTGTTCTCCATCCCGGTGTTCCACGTATCAGTGGGCGGGGACTACAACGTGCCCGGCGCCGATCTCGATCTGCTGCTGCGGCTCGAATTGCCCATGCGGCGCGGCGGAATCGTCGGGGACGGGTCACAGCTGCGGATCGACTACCTCCCGAGCCGCGCCAACTCGATCACCTTCGGGCTGACGTTCCCTCTCTGGGGACGGCCGATGGGATCGACCCGGCCCGTTCAGAACGCCGTGCACCTTGGCGAATTCCCGATCCGGCGCGTCGGCGCACCCGGTCACGTCGATTCTCGGCTCGCAGCGGCGCTCGATTCCGTACGCGAACACGCTCGCTGGGTCACCCGCTTCGTTACGCCGTTCGTGGATCGGGGCGGCGCCGATCCGGCCAAAGCCTACGCCGCGGCAACAGGCGAATTGACGGCGCGGCTCACATCGCGCTCCGTCGCCGACGAGATGCGTGACTATCACGCGGCGCTGAACCGGGCGTTCGCCCTCGCGGCGGCGGCGCCGGGAACGGGCGGACCACCTGATCTGGAGAAAGGGCGCGCCATCAGCGTCGCGGCGCGCGACGTCCTGCTCGAGTACGTGATCCTGCCGTACGATCGGCTGCTCGGGCAACGCAAAGTCAATGACCACCTCACGGAATTCCGAGCTCCCGCCCAGACGCATTTCGCCCGCTGGATACTCCACCAGTCGGGTCTGCCGGACGATCGCTTGAGTGCTTCCCTCTACGTCTTCCAAACGCTGGTGGACGTCATGGAGGACGTGCGGGAGGCTCAGCTGCAACGCTGGGAAGACTCGCGCTTGGTGTGGATCCCCCTGCAGTTGGCGCTGACGCCGGACCAGTACGACACGCAGGCGAAGCTCGACACGATCATCGAGCGGGCGGGAGACGCTTCGTTCGCGGGGGGGAACGCCTTTTGGTACGTCATGAACGAGTCGTTCCAGCTCGAGATGAACCGCTCGGTGCGTGCGGCCGAGGACTACCACGTCCTGTGGATTCACGACTTCCGGGGCCGGAACGACAAAGGCGATCCCGACAAGATGGCGTTCGCGCACACCGTGGACTCGTACCTGAAGGCGCTGACCGAACGGGTGCGCGCCTACGACACCACGGGCAAGCTGCCGATCTACATGCTCTTTCTCGACCAGCACTACTTCGAAATCAACAAGAGTCGTCTCTTCTTACGGGTGCTCGAGCACCCGCTCACGTATCACCTGGACTTGCCACACGAGTTTGCGGCGTGGGAAGCGCAGCTTGCGGCTGCGCAGGACAGCTTGCGCGCCGCCGTCGCGGCCTCTCGCCTGCTGCAGGCCGAGCGGAGCCAGTACGGCGACGCGTGGCTGGCGAATCGCGTCAAGGTGCAGGTGAACATCACCAACCCGTCCGACTTCTCGTTTCAGAGCTTCCAGGTGGCGGGAATCCTTCCCGTTCCGGACAACATCATGCGCGACCATCGCAAGATCGCGTTCTACGACCTCACGGACGACGATCCGTACCGGGGGCTCGTGATGTTCACGGGGATGGGCATCGGGGAGCATTACGTCGGGCCCGATTGGGAAGACCGCGCCGTGCTGATTCAGGGGCCCGCGGCCCAGCCGGTTCGCGACGCGGCCCGCCGCTTATTGCTCCAGCAAGGCATCCCGGCGGATCAAATCCCCTGGCCGCTGCGCGACCGGCCCAGGGCCGATGACTACGCCGCCAGAGTCGCGGCGTTCACCGCCGCGCGCGAGCGGGAGCTCGGCGGGCCGAGCGGGCGCATCATGCAGCTGTACAATCAGACCGGGTACGCGTCCAAGCCGATCGACGTGGCGAAAGCCGTGCTGTACAGCCTCATGCCTGACGGATCGGTCCTCCGGATTCCGGACTCGCTGTGGCAGAGCTACCTGTACGCCTCGCTCCTCACCGGGAGCGCGCTCCGCGGCTGCACGGTCATGATCTTCGCGCCCGCCTTGAAGTCGGCTCCGAGCGCCGCAGCACCCACCATGGCGCGGGCGCACGATCTCTTCAGCGCACTCGTGTACATGCGGAACGCCCTCGCCCAGCCGATTGCCGCCGCGGGCGGGCGATTGCTCGTGGGACTCTACAACCCGCGCGTCGGGGTGGGCGACGTGCGCGGCCGATTCAAGCAGGCGCTCGAGACACTGCGCTCCACCGAGCTGCGCGCCCTCGGGCCGCCGAACCCCGCGGTGCTCGCCGTGCTCGACAGCCTCGACGCGATCTTCAAGGAAGTCGGGTACCAGACCCCCGATTACCTGTCCCAGGGCGATAGCGCGCAGCGTCCCAAGCTCCACCTCAAGGCGAATCTGTTGCTCTCCCGGCCTGCCGCCGATCTGCTCGCCAATCGACCGGAGTGGGGGCCGATTGCGAGCGAGTATGTGCGCTACATCGCGCGACAGGCCGGCCCGATCGAAGGGCGTCCGGATGCGCGCACCGCCGCCGCGGGATTCACCCAGGCCGTGAAAGGATTGGTCGCGGCGGTCAACCGCAGTCGGGACACGGCGACCGCGGCGCACGTCGTCGCGTATCTCACGGTCGGCTCCGTCAATATGGACTACCGCAGCATGGTGATGGACGGCGAGGCGATGACCACCATGACCGGGTGGCAGACGCTGGCCGGCCTGGTGGACTTCGACATCCTCCAGGGGCTGACGGCGTGGATCGACACGCAGCAGCAGCTCGACTCCCTGTTGCCGCCGCCGGGCGGAATGACGCGGTCGATGGCCAACCTGTTGAGGCTGGCGCTGTGAACCAGCCCACCGCGTGAGTGCCGCGCGCATCGGACTCGCGGCCGTGCTGCTCCTGGGACGCATTCCCGTATTGGGCGCCCAGGAGCCACGTGCGCTGGGATCCGGCCGCGGCCACACGCTCGGCGGTCACGTGTTTCAGCCCTCGTCCGCCTTCCCCGACCCCTTCGTGGCCGACTTCCTGACCAGCAACCTGGGCGGCGGCGCCGCGACCGACCTCCAGGTCCCCGTGTACAACGCCGAAGACAGCGTGGTGCGCGTCCTGACCGGAGATCTCGGGTTTATCACCATGGGCGCGGAGTACCAACGAACCGTACTGCCCTGGCTCGGCGTGCGGGTCAACTTCAACGGGCTGGTGCGTTACGGCACGGAAACTCCCTCGCTGCTCTCCGAGGGAGTGGCGGCAAGTTATGGCTTTGGAGCCGGCGCCACGGCGCGCGTCTGGCGAACCGACAAGCTCTACCTCTCGGCTGCGCTCGAGTATTCCTCCAACTACCTCTCCGGCGTCACGCCGCTCGAATACGTGGAGGGCGTGGTGCACTCCATCGGGAAGGTGCTCGACAGCCTGCAGGCGATCGGGGGGATCACGCTCGACAGTGGGGTGATCGACAGCGTGATCCACTCGATCGATCTCACCGGGTACTCGCTCCACACCAGCTCCAAGGCCCAGAACACGACCATCGGGGTGCGCGCGGCATACGCCCCGGTACGCTGGCTCGGCCTCACGGGGCTCGTCCAGACCGGCGTCGCGGGGCTGTTCAATGGTCCGTCGAACGTGTGGCTTCTCGATCTCGGCGCCGCGGCGGACGTGGATTTCGAACCCTTGTGGCGCGTCCCCTTCGGCCTGAAGGTCTCGGGCCGCTGGCAATCGGTCGATGAGGCCGCGAGCGACGTGGCCAAGAGCCGAGCCCAGGTCGCGACGAGCGTCGCGTATACCGGCCGGGGGGATTTTTCGATCGGTTTCGAGCTGCTCTTCAGCTCGCTCGAGCAACGGCGCAGCGACGCGAGGCTCGGCGCGCGCAGTTACACGCTCTCCATGCGGTACTACTTCTGATCGACGAAAGAAAGGCCGGCGACGTGAAGCAGCAGCTGGCATCCGCCTAAGTGCGGTCCGCCCATTCTACCCGGCGCTCTTTCCAGGTCGCAGTCGCGCTCGTTGGCGCGTTTGCTGGAGGCACGGTCTGTCCACACCGCGCCGCCGCGCAGTCACCAGAGTCCGAGGCGGCGCCCGCCCGTGGCAAGTTCGAACCGGAGTCGTTGCCTCCGCCGCCGCAGCCGTTCGTGATTCCCGACGTGCCACATTCGGTGGAGCAGCAGCTGCATGTCCACGAGCCTTGGGTTACGCTCAAGGCGGGACTGGCGACCCTCGAGGACTACAGCGCCTTCTCGCAGGACAGCAATAATCTGGCGCAAGTGGGGCGGCAGGATAATCAGTGGGAGCTGCGCTCGCTGCGCTTGATACTGCACGGCACGCTCGGCACGGGCTACAAGGTCCGGTACTACGTCGCCGGCGAATACAAGGGCTTCGAAACCGAGCCGGAGAACTTGTGGAACATGACGGATGTCTCCCTCATTTTCCCCATTGCCGGCCCGGCGACGACCCTCACCGTTGGCAAGACCAAGGAGACGTTCGGTTACGAAATGGTGGGCGATGCCGCCAACCTGCCCCAGCAGGAGCGCGTGTTGACCCCGTTCTTCGTCTCGCGCAACATCGGCCTCAAGCTCACGCACGTCATCGGCGCGACGCACCGGATGACGGCATCGGTCGGAGTCTTCAACGACTGGTTCGTGACGAGCGATGCGCTCGATGAGAGCGGCACCGATGTCACCGCGCGCGTTACCGCTCTCGCCTGGGACAATCATGATGGCAGGAGTTACCTGCATCTCGGGGTCTCCGGCCGCTACGCCGGGGCGGACCATCACACGATGCGCTACAAGGGCCGTCCCGAGTCCAACGTGACGGACCTGTACGTGGACACGGGCGATCTGCCCGGCGATCACGCGGAGCACCTCGGCCTCGAGGCCTTGTGGAACGAAAAGTCGTTCTCCGCGCTCGCCGAATACCACCACGCGTGGTTGGATGCGCCGACGGAGGACAATCCCGCATTCTCCGGCTACTACGTCACTGCCAGCTGGGTCCTGACGGGCGAAACGCGGCCATATGACCGCACCGTGGGCTATGCCCGCCGGGTCATGCCCAAGGGCCGATGGGGCGCCCCCGAGCTCGTGGCGCGGTTTTCACATGTCGATCTCGATGGCGGGCTAGTGCGCGGAGGGTCCTTCGACAAGACGTATCTCGCCATCAACTGGTGGGCGACCCGGCACTGGAAGTTCGGCCTGGGCTGGGGCTACACCTGGCTGCACCGCTTCGATCAGAGCGGAGTGACTAACAGCATTCATACGCGAATGCAGTGGATCTTCTGACCCGCGCGCGCCGGACGACGTGAACTCATGCGACTCCGTACGCTCATGCTCGCTGGCCTCCTCCTGACCGGAGCGGGCGGAGTGGTCGCTGGGCAGGATACGACGACGCGCGAGCTGTGGCCCGAGCTCGACACCTACGTCCGGTTGTCACCGGCGGCCCGGCTCTTCTTTGTCGTCATCCCGGTCGTCTCCGGCGACGACAGATCGCTGAGCGAGACGCAACTGGGCGGCCATCTCGAGGTGGGGATCATGCCGATGGCGCGACGCCAGCTGCGAGCGGCGTACGATGCGGACAGGCTCGGGTATCTGAGAGCCCGCATTGGCTACCGGCAGGTGTTGACCGTCGGCACCGGCAGAAGCGAGCAACGCCTCGTTGCCGATGTGACGCCGCGCTTCTTCCTGCCATGGGATGTGCTCTTCGCGCTGCGCAACGAGGTCGACTTCCGCTGGCTTCAGGGGAACTATTCCTGGCGGTTCCGGCCGCGCGTATGGCTCGAGCGGGAGACCAGGATCGGCAGCGTCGCCACCGTGCCGTACTGGTCGGTCGAATTCTTCTACGATTCCCGGTTCGGCGCCTGGAGCCGGACGTTCTACCAGACCGGGGTTGCCATCCCGGTGTCTCGCCGGGTTGCCCCGGAGATCTACTACGGGCGGCAGATCGACCGGCTGCCGGCACATAAAACCGTCAACGCGCTCGGGATACTGGCGACGCTCTACTTCTGACGACGGCGCGACCACACAGGGCGGATGGAGTGCATCGATGGAAATGCCAGATCTGAAAGGCTATTACGATGGCCTCCGAAAGGACGGGCTTGCTTCGCTTACGGTCATTTTCAAGGCGGCGCCGGGCGACAAGACGTTCTTGCAGGATGATCCGGTAGCAAACGTGACCGTGGCAGCCAAGGACCCCGCCACCGGGAACATCACCACAAAATTCTCCCAGATGTCCGCCACCTCCGGTGAGTTCCAGGTGGAGATTCCGGTTCTCGGTGTCGTGGGTGTGCTCGAAGATATTTGGGGTCGCATAAGAAGAAGGCCCAAGCCCAAGCCCCGGCCCTACCACGTGACGATTACCGTCGAGCCGCATCCCGACTGGGAAGGCCATTACGCGCGCAGGGTCTTTCCCCTCGAGGCCGAAGCAGGCTCGAACCCGAGACACCATGTCTGGATGGCGCCAACGACATCAGGACACGCCAAGACCAGATGATTGCCGCCATCACCACCGTTTTCTACCTCGGCGGAATTCTCGCGGCTGTCGAAGCCATCATGACCGCCCGGACGGCACAAGGCGCCATCGCGTGGTCGGTGTCGCTCGTATCGTTTCCGTTCGTCGCCGTCCCCGCCTACCTGGTCTTCGGTCGCACCAAATTCGCAGGCATGATCACCGCGTATGAGCAACGCAAGGACGAGATCGACGGCGTCATCGAGGAGGTGCACCGCAACCTCGAGGCCTGGGTGGTGGCGGACGACGATCGGCCTTCGGTCTACGCGGCGATCCGGCGCTTGTCGGGAACGAAGCTCACGCGGGGCAATCGTGCCCAGCTCCTGATCGGCGGAGCAGAGACGTTCGACAGCATCCTGGCGGGAATCGCCGCGGCGCGGGAGTACGTGCTGGTGCAGTTCTACATGTTTCATGACGACGGGCTCGGCCACCGCTTCCAGCAGGCGCTCATCGAGCGCGCGAAAGCGGGCGTGCGCGTGTCCGTGCTGTACGACGAGGTGGGGAGCAAAGGCCTGCCGCAGAGCTATACGGCGGCGCTCAGGGATGCCGGCGCGCAGGTCTCGTCGTTCAAGCCCACGCAGGGGTGGCGCAATCGCTTCCAGATCGACTTCCGCAATCACCGCAAGATGGTCGTCGTGGACGGCGTGACGGGATGGGTCGGCGGCCATAATGTCGGGGACGAATATCTCGGGCTCGATCGCGACTTCAGCCCCTGGCGGGATACGCACGTGCGGCTCGAAGGGCCCGTCGTTATGCAGCTCCAGGCCGTCATTCTCTCGGACTGGTTCTGGGCGACGCACCAGCTCCCCAAGCTCAACTGGGTGCCGCGGGCCGCCCCCGAAGGCAACGTGGCGGCGCTGATCGTGCCCTCCGCGCCCACGCAGCGGCTCGAGACCGCCGGCCTGATGTTCGTCTCGGCGCTGCATTCGGCGCGAGAGCGGATCTGGCTCTCGGCGCCGTATTTCGTCCCCGATGAGGCCGTCATGAAAGCACTCCAACTGGCGGCCCTGCGCGGCGTGGACGTGCGGGTCATCACCACGGGCAAAGGCGACAGTCTCGCCGTCTTCATGGCCGCATTTCACTACATCGATCAGCTGCGCGACCTCGGCATCAGGTTCTACGCGTACACGCCGGGCTTTCTCCACGAGAAGGTCGCCCTCGTCGACCACGATGTCTCGACGATCGGGACGGCGAACTTCGACAACCGTTCGTTCCGGCTGAATTTCGAGGTGACCGCGGTGATCGTCGATCGCGACTTCGCGAGGCAAATGGAGGCGATGTTCCAGCAGGATTTCATGCACGCGCGGGTAATCGATCCGACGGAGCTCGACAGGAAGCCGTTCTGGTGGCACCTCGGAGTCCAGGTGGCGCGCTTGGCTGCGCCAGTGCTGTAGGCAAGGAGAGCGGGCCCGACGATGCCGATCGTACCTGCCGTTGTGAGGCCCTCTCTAAGGGTTGCGTATGGCACACTGAGTATCTGTATTGCGACCTGTGCTAGTACGATATCACCAGAAGCGAGCGGACTCGTCGGTGTTTGGATTGCTCCGACTCTTGCCGGATCACCTGACACCACTCTCCTGCGTTTCAACCGCGACGGCACCGCGCATTACGAGCGGGTTTCACCACTCCATGACATGGATGTCTTCCCGTTTGGGCCTGTTCGTATTTACGGGGAGAGCGGGCGCACCATGGTGCTGTGCCCGTCATTCCGGCGCGGCCGTGCTCAGTCGGCGTGTCGATATTTCAGGGTCGACACCCTCACGTCTGCTTCCGGCCGAAGGACGCGACAGCTGACGTTCATCGGGTGGGTGGGAGAGCACGGAGCAAACCCGCAGGTCTGGAACGAACGTATTCCCTCGCCGGACTAGCTTACCCGAAGAGCACGGGCGCGGTCAGGCGCAAGTGATCGACGACATCATTGGCGTGCTCAGCGCCGTTTTGCCCTGACAAGCGTGAGGTCGGTAGTTCAACTCTACCCAGGCCCATCTATCTCAATGTCGCCCCCGCAGGCGATTGGGACCGGCTCGTGCAAGATGCCGTCAATACGCCGCCAACGGCCTCGCGCCGAGTCTTCATAGACCGTCGCCCCTTCGTCCAATAGGTCGTGATCCCCCCCTCCCCTGCGTGAGATTTACCGTCGTTTCATCGTCGGCTTGGTGAGCTTGCCTTCGAAACGGGACAGATCAGAGGTGGTGGTAGGGCCGTTTCGTTCGGCCTCGGTTCCTGACGGTGTTCGGTGGACTCGCTCCGGGTCAGGTAGCCGAGAGCCGTGCGGGCGCTGCTGGGCCGTCCCATGATCCCCTGGCCGCCGAACGAGCTACCAGCCTCCAGCACCAAGTTGACGCGAGCTTAGGCAAGGTCGAAGCGATCGAGGTTCATCACTTTGTTCCACGCCGCCACAAAGTCTTTCAGAAATTTCTCCTTGGAGTCGGCGCAGGCG
>Ga0335079_10003432_pt1 | contig 18327 bp, 15 predicted proteins | sample Lox_Sample_33_FD_206719 | JGI IMG/M metagenome (GOLD analysis project Ga0335079, IMG submission 206719) | Soil microbial communities from Loxahatchee National Wildlife Refuge, Florida, United States - Lox_Sample_3.3 | ecosystem: Environmental > Terrestrial > Soil > Wetlands | place: USA... | reverse complement strand
AGCGACCGTCAACCTGATCGATGATGGCCACTTGGCGAAGAACGGCAGCCGGCATCTCGGTTGGATCGATGTCCCGCCGCGCCGGCATTGGGCGCCCTTTGCGCTTGGCACCCCAATAACGGAACAGATCAAGGTGAAGCGACACAGGCGCTCTGTGCAACATCAGGGCTTGGTCGACCGACGGAGGAGTTGGTTCGTACGTATCGAGGAGTTCGCGGAAGCTGTACCGGACTGCGCGCGCGCTCGGCGCGCCCGCAAAGTCAGCACGACCGGGGTAACAGCACTTGCGACGATGAGCCGCCGCCGCGCCAACGACGCCCATCTCACTTGAGCGTCGCGCGTCTCTCTCGTCGCCTGGCCACCAGATTTTGGCTCGCTGCCGTTCACGATCCGGGCCGCTATCACCGTTTTGATTGCTTGCGAATGCTGAACCAACTCAAAAACGCTACGACAGGTATCAGCACCTTTCGTGCCACCGGTGCGGCATGCCGGTGTCAATTAAGTGAAATCGCTAATCGATTGTTCGCAATGGGGAAAGCACTTTGGCATCCGTCCGCTTTCGCTTGGTCGGCAGCCCATCGCAATCGAATTCGGATGCGGCTGTCAAATTCCGCAGAAGAGAGCCAGGCTTTTCTTACGTCATACACCTGTCATGCACGTAGGTGCCGCTCGGCCTATTCCGCGATCGCTCGGGTATAAGGTGTTCTTCGTGCACAACAGCGTGCTCCCGCGCTCGCTCCCCCGCTCCAAGCCCCTCTCTATACTAGCCAAGTGCGCACACGATCAATTAGAGGTAGTGTTCGCCAAGCTGGCAGGAATTCTTTCCATGCTTGATCGTCAAAGAATGATTGTCGCGGCGGGTCGAACCGCTGCGATCGTGCTCGGCGCAATTGTTCTCGCGAGTATGCTCCCACATGGCGCCATGTCGCAGGGGGCGCCGTCATCGGCCGCGCAGACGGTACCCAGTCGAGGGAAGGTCCCCGTGGCGCGCGTGAAAGAGGTCTCCGCCCTCGATTACCTGAATTCCGGTGCCGAGGCCATTCACGACCAGATCGTTACGCTCGCTCACGCCGTCCCGAGTCTGCCGGACGAGTTCAGGCAGGCGGCCGCCCGCTTCGGTATGATCGATTGGGCAAAGACCTTTTTCCACCTCGCGATCTTTGGCGTTTTTGTATTTGGGTTTGATTGGCTGTTCAGAACAATGGCGCGACGGCACAAGCGCCGCCTGGAAACTGCTCCGCTGGAGAGCGTCGGCGATCGCCTGCACGTCATCACCGCCCACTTCGGCCTGGCCTTTGGCGTAATCGCAGGTTTTGTCGTCGCCAGCATCGGTCCATTTTTGCTCCTCGATTGGCAACCGATCACGCGCGCAACCGTCTTCGGGATCATGATTGCCATCGTCCTTGTCCGGGTTGCCATAGCGGTCGGCGACTTACTGCTGGCCCCGAATCAGGAACACCGGCGCGTCATTCCGATGGATACCGCGATCGCGCGCTTCTGGTGGCGGCGCGTCATTGCATTCGCCGGTTGGTTTGCGTTCTTCTGGGTATCTCTGCAAGAAGCCATTACCTTCGGCTTCTCGATCAACGGACAACAGCTTGTCGGTTACACGCTCGGCCTCGGTGCCGTGGGCATCGCTCTGGAGGCTGTGTGGCGCAGGCCAGTTACGCGCGCCTCCTCGGCCGAAACGCGCCGGCTCGGGCGCACTGCGTCTAATGTGCTCCTCTCGGTCGCCGTCGCGTTGTTATGGGTACTGTGGGTCGCGTCTCCCGGTGTGACGAGTGTTCATCCAGCTTTCTGGCTCGTTTTCGTGATCGTCGCTCTGCCGCTCTCCATCATCATGAGCCGGCGTGTCGTCGAATATTTGTATACGCCTCTTGGCGCAGACCAATCTTCGCGTACACCCGGGGTCGTCGAGATAAGTCTCGAGCACGGCATACGAGCCGTCCTGATCATTTGCGCGGTGGCAGTGCTTGCCTGGGGCTGGGACGTCGATCTCGTGCATCTCGCCGACCAGGACACCTTGTTTTCCGTCATTGTCCACGGCGTGCTGACAACCGCTGTCGTTCTGCTCGCCGCCGACGTTTTATGGCAGGTGGTGAGAGCCTCGATCGACATTAGGCTTTCGCGGGCTGCAGACCCCACTCAGCTCGACACGGTCGAGGGTCGGCAGAGCGCCCGGCTGCACACATTGCTGCCAATCTTCCGCAACCTGTCATTCGTGTTCATCGTTGCGGTCGCGGTCATGATGGCGTTGGCGGGACTGGGGGTGCAGATCGGACCCCTCATAGCCGGTGCAAGCGTTGTCGGCGTCGCGATCGGCTTTGGTGCCCAGACTTTCGTTCGGGACATCATCGCCGGAATGTTTTACCTGCTCGATGACGCCTTCCGAGTGGGCGAATACATCCAGAGCGGCACGTACAAGGGCACCGTCGAAGGCTTTAGCATTCGCTCGATCAGGCTTCGACACCACCGGGGACCTGTCTACACCGTACCTTTCAGCTTGTTGGGCGCCATCCAGAACATGAGCCGCGACTGGGTCATCGACAAGCTGTCCGTTGGCGTCACTTACGACACCGATCTCGCAAAGGTCAAAAAAATCGTCAAGCAGATCGGTAAGGAACTGGGGGAGGATCCGGAGTTCAAGCCCAAGATCCTCGAGACCCTCAAGATGCAGGGCGTCGAGCAATTTGGCGACTATGCAATCCAGATTCGCATGAAGATGATGACGAAGCCTGGAGAGCAATTCGCGATCCGCCGACGCGCCTATGCCATGATCAAGCAGGCTTTCGGCGAGAACGGCGTTGAGTTCGCTTTTCCAACTGTTCAGGTCGCCGGCGGCGAAGCGGCGTCGGCGGAGATCGCCTCGGCGGCGCAGCGCGTTCTCACCAAGCCGACAGAAGTGAAGGGATGAAGGCGTTCTGGCCGATTGGCGCGATTACTTTCTCAGATACAACGATCCTCACAACCCCTGTGAATCGACTGCAGCGCCACAGCGCTCGTCGCGCCAGCAGCTAAATTCGAGCGCGCTTATTCAAAAGAGTTGCCGGCGTCGCTGTAGATGTTGTTGCAACCGGCTCTGATCGGCCGCGCTCAATTGAGGTAAATCCGAGCCTGCATCAGTCGCAATAGAATGAGCCCCGGTGGGTGATCGCCGGGGCTCCTTCTTTTAGCCGTCAGTCCGTCAGCCACTCGCCAGCAAGGCAACACACCGATTAAAAGTCGATGTTGCCCTTCTTCTGCTGGTCGAAGAGATAGCCTCCGATGAGTCCGGCGCCGGCGCCAACAGCGGCGCCCAAAGCGGCGTTGCCGCCGATCGCACCCAATATCGCGCCGCCAGCCGCGCCCATCCCGCCGCCGCTCAACGTACGCGAAGCCGTTGTATCGCCGCACCCGGTCAGCGCCAATCCCGCGACCATTGCCAGCGCAATTGCCGTAAGCCTCATGGTGCGATCCTCCTGTGCCCTATTCTTTACAAGGCCATTTCCACGCAAGTCCGCGAACAGCGCCGATGACGGGCGGCTCGTTCATAAACTTCTGATCCTGCTGATGGCTGGTGGCCCAATCGTTGAAGGCCTGGATACCCTGATCCCGCGTTACCGTCGGGGGATAGCAGATCAAGCGCTTCAGGTTCCTCCTTTTTACGACCGCGTCATGGTAGCTCACCACGCCGAGCAAGAATCCTTCACAGAAATTCAGCGCTTCCGCGCGCAAGGGATCATTGGGTCCCACCGAGCACACCTTATAGAGATCCTCGGTGGTCTTCAGATCGAAGTCGGCTTTATCCACGGCGCCCGCAAAACCCGGCGACAGCGCGATCACCAGGACCCCAACCACAGCGGCAAGACGCGCCGCACCTCTTGCAACCGAGGATTTCCCTTCGCCCCCGATTTTGTCGAGCGTGGCATGCGCTTCCGCAAGCAGTTTAAGGAGCATTTCCCGCGTTTCCGGCAGGGTGCCGGGATCGTCCAGCATGCGCTCATAGCGCCGAATGTTCGCTGCGATGATGTACGTGGGTTCGCCCGTCGTTGGCATTGTTGCCTCCCCAAGCCAATCAAGACCCCCGTCCCAATCGAATGAAGTATGTCGAGCGCACAAGTGCGGCAATCCCCATAAGGACTTTTACTCATCTCTTTAGGGTCTTTATTGCAGAGAAAGTGCCGCAACTGACCCCACGTGAGATTGGGGCGCTTCCGAAATTGGTAGCCATGATAGAGGCGCGACCGCATGCGTCGGAAAAATGGCACCTTCAAAGAGGGAGTCGGATGAACGCCGATAAACGCGGACAGACATGGACAAAAGTCGTTACTCGGCTCGCCGTTTACCTATCCGTGTTCACCTCCGGCAATCGGTGTTCATTCACGCCCTCTTGACGGGAGCGGGCAGACAGAAAGCGTGCGCGGCCGGAAACCTCAGTACGCGAGATAGCCGCCGTCGACTGGCAAGGTGACGCCGGTGATATAGCGCGCCATGTCGGAGGCCAGGAAGACCGCTACCGGCGCAATGTCTTCGGGCGTGCCGATGCGGCCCAGGGGAATGCGGCCCTTGAAGTGTTCCATATAAGCGGGGTTCTCGCGCGCCTTGGCGTTGAGCGGCGTCGCGATGAGGCCGGGGCCGATTGCGTTGACGCGCACGCCCAGAGGCGAAAGCTCGATCGCGAGCGCCTTGGTGAGCGCGCGCACGCCGCCCTTCGATGTGGTGTAAGCGGCGGAGTTCGGAATTGCGACGAAGGACTGCACCGATCCGATGTTGATGACGGCTCCCTTGGTCTCCTTCAGTTGCGCGAGGAACGCCGTGGTCATCATGTAGGGACCGTCGAGATTGACCGCGAGTGTCGCATCCCAGTCGGCGCGCGCGTTCGCATCGGCGACGGTACCGCGGCGGATGATGCCCGCGTTGTTGACGAGCACCGCGACCTTGCCCACCTCGCGCGCAACGACCTCGGAGAGCGCGTCGCACTGGCCTCGGTCGCTCACGTCGCAGGCATAGCTCTTGGCTCCGCCACCGATCGAAGCCGCGGTCGCTCGCGCGGCTTCCGCGTTGATGTCGACAGAAACGACACGCGCACCCGCTTGGCCCATGGCGCGCGCGATTCCCTGGCCGATGCCCGATCCTGCCCCGGTCACGAGCGCGAGCCGTCCCGTTAGCAAGCCATCCATGACGATCCTCCCATAGAGCATCTTTCGGCGGAGACGCCACCTCACGCGCGATTGCGCGTGAGCGGCCGTTCGTTTCTATACCACGTCCATCGCGAAGGCTCTCTCGATTGCAGTCCGGCTGAGGCTGATTATAATTTTTCAACTAAATTGCGAATCGCAGGGATGGCCTGATGATGCGCCGGGTTTATCGGGTGATCGATGCCGACGGCCACGTGGCGGAACCGCTCGGCCTCTGGACCGAGTACATGGACCCCGCCTACCGGGACCGCGCGCCGAGGATGTATCGCGACCGCGACGGCAGAGACCATTTCCTCCTGGACGGACAGCAGCGCGACGGCAGCGACGAACTAAGCGCGCGACGCGCTGCGATTTTGGCGGATGGTCTGGCTCATGGCCGCAAAGGCGGCTTTGATCCGCATGCCCGCATTTCCGACATGGACCTGGACGGCATCGATGCTGCCTTCCTCTATCCCAGCACCGGCCTCTACGTCGGATCGATCCTTGACCCGGGTTTGGCGGTGGCAATGTGTCGAGCCTACAACCGCTGGCTGGCAGATTACTGCAAGCCGTATCCCGACCGCCTGTTCGGTATTGCCATGCTGCCCATGCAATCGATCGATTCAGCGATCGAAGAAATGCGTTTCGCGCGCAGCGAGCTTGGCTTCCGCGGCGGCTTCGTCCGCCCCAACCCTTATGGCGCTCGCACGCTGCATGATCGCGCCTGCGACCCGTTCTGGAGCGCGGCTGAAAATCTCGACTTTGCGATCGGCCTGCATGCGAGCGGGAATAGCGGTATGCCGACGGTCGGCGTCGAACGCTTCGCGAGCCGCGGCGCGCAGCACATTCTCTCGCATACGATGGAGATGATGCTGGCATGCATGAGCATGATCTGGGCCGGCGTGGTCGAGCGGCATCCAAAGCTCCGCGTTGCGTTTCTCGAATCGGGCGGTGGCTGGATCCTGCCGTGGCTCGACCGCATGGACCGGCACTTCGACGAGAAAAGCTTCAACGACTCCGGCCTCACGATGCGGCCCACCGAGTTGTTTCGGCGCAACTGCTGGATTTCCTTTGAGCCGGCCGAGCAGTCGATCAGCGCTGTTGCCGAGCATCTCGGCGCACATAAGATTCTCTGGGCGACGGACTATCCCCACCGCGACGGCTTTTTTCCAGGCGCGCCCAGGATGATTTTAGATCGGTTCGACGGCGCCTCGCCCGAGACCAAGCATCAAGTGATGGCCGGCGGCGCCATTAAGTTCTACGGCTTGAGCTGAGGCACCGCCGCGCCCTCAGCGAAACGCCGGCATCACATCCTGGGCGAACCAGCGCAGCTGTTCCTTGAACTCGCGCGGCGGTATCCCTTCCGCCCAGTGGATCATGAAGTGCTCGAGTCCCGGATATTTCGCTTCGATCGACTTGATGCCTTCGATCACGTGCTTGGGCGGCCCGCAGAACCATGCTTTCTGTTGGATCCCGTCGCGCAGATTGGGCGTGTGCGCGGGCGCGCCGGGCGTGCCCCAGGTCCGTCCCTGCTCGTCCGCATAGCGCACGAAGCCAAAAGGCGCGAACCACTTGTAGCGTTCGTCATGGGCGGGCTCCACGCGCCGGATCGCCTCCTCCTGTGTGTCGGCGAGATAGACACCCGCGCCCCAGATCACATCCTCGCCCAATTTTTTCGGATGGCCACGCCGCTCATAGGCCGCATGGTAGGCGCGGATCACGTCGTCGAGGATTTTCTCGCCGTTCAACGTCACCATCGCCTTCAATCCGTATTGCGCCATCATGTCGATTGTCTTGCCGCTGGCGATCGGCATCCAGATCTCGACCGGCAGATGCTTGGGCCGGGGGATGACGGTGATCTCCTTGAGCTTGTAACCGCGATAATCGACCTCTGGCGGGCACTCGAAATATTTACCCTTGTGGCGGAAAGACCCTTCGTTGAAACACTTGAGCAGCAGTTGAAGCTGCTCCTCGAAATAGGCGCGATTGGCCTCGGCATCGATCAGCGGCGCGCCAAAGGTCTCGACCTCGCGCGTGTGATAACCCCGCCCCACGCCCATGATCACGCGCCCGTCGGTCACGATGTCGGCCATCGCGTAATCCTCAGCGAGCCGGATCGGATGCCACATCGGTAGCACGTTGAAGGCGCAGCCAAACTTGAGGCGCTTGGTCTGGGTCGCGAGCCAGAGTCCGAGCTGGATCAGGTTCGGCAGGCACTCATAGCCCTCGCGCTGGAAGTGATGCTCTGCCGTCCAGAGCGCATGAAAGCCGAGCTCATCCATGGTCTGCGCCACGTCGAGCGCGGTGTGGAACGCCTCGTTCAGGCGCTCGGTCGAATAGCGCCGATCGTTGGCGGGGGTGCCGTTGAGGCCGATGTTGTCGAGCTCGATCTGGCCGACATAGAGCACGTGGAATTTCTTGATCATCTCGCCGTCGAACCTCCGGGAACGGTGACGCGTCTTGCCTGGCGCACGCGGCACTGAGCGTAACCGACATTTGTCGCTCCCGGCAAATCTACGCCGGGACCAAACGGTTTACAGGAGATCGCGGCGATGATGGGGATTAGAGATTAGGAGATCTTCCGTTCCAAGCGATGCAAGGTGATCTCCGGCGCACAATTGAAGCGCACGGGGACGATGCAGGAGCCGGTGCCGACGGAGGTGTAGCCCGCAAGTTGGTTGTAATGCCAAGCGCCCGCCCCCATTCGGCGCGGCAGCACCGAATCAAGCGTGATCGGGACCGAGCCGGGAAGGCAAATCTGGCCGCCGTGGGTGTGCCCGCTGAGCATCAAATCGAAACCCGCATGCGCGGCTTGGCGGTAGATTTCAGGAGTATGCGAGAGCAGGATCGAGTACTCGCCCTCGGGAAGCGCCGCCGCGGTCTTTTCTATGTTGTCGACGCGAAAATAGTGCGCGTCGTCGACGCCCGCCAAATGGATGCGCTCACCGCCGCGCTCAATGATTTCGTGCTCGTTGAGCAGCACTCGGATGCCCATCTCCTCCATTCCCGGCACCATCATCACCGTGTCGTGGTTGCCGAGCACGCCATAGATGGGCGCGTGCAGTTGTGTGCAGAGGTTTTCCAGCCCTGCGAGCGTCGGGGCGAACGGCCCCGCGGTCGCGGCGCGGAAGTCGCCGGTCAGAACGCAGATGTCGTAGCTGTGTCCGGCCAACAACTCGACGGCGCAACGGAGCGCCCGTTCGCTCAGCTCCACGTGCAGGTCGCTCAGATGCAGGATCGTGAAGCCGTCGAAGTTCTTCGGCAGCAGCGGCGAAACCACGCGATTGCGACGCAGCTCGACCCGCTCGGCATTGCGGCGGCCGCGCCAGTAAAGGCCGCTCGCCATCAAAGCGATCTTGATGATCGAAGGCAGCGCGTACCAGTTCTCGGGATGAAAGAAATTAAGACCTTGGCCGAAGACGCGCGTCTCGCGGTCGGCCTCGATGCCGAGCCGCTGGCGCGCATGCAGTGGTCCGAGGCGCGCCTTCAGCTTCTCGAGGAGGGAGGGATCAAGCAAATCGCCTGGCGGAATAGACAGGGTGCGCCCCCGCGGCTAATGCGTTACAATGTTTCGCTCTACAGGGTGATGCCATGCTGATCAACGCGAATCTGAGCGAGCGGGTGGTTCTGGACACCAGCACCTTGTTCTGGACTCCCACGCCGATCGCCGGGATTGAACGCAAGACGCTGGAACGCGACGGCGGTGAACTCGCCCGCTGGACCAGCCTGGTCCGGTATGGCGCCGACACCATCTACGCTCCGCATCAGCACGGGGGCGGCGAGGAATTGTTCGTCCTTGAGGGTACGCTCAGCGACGAGTATGGCGACTATCCCGCCGGCAGCTATGTGCGCAATCCTCCGGGCTCGCGGCATCGGCCGTTCAGCCGCACAGGGTGTACTCTACTGGTTAAGCTTTGCCAGATCGCCGATGACGATCGAGCGCGCGTGGTGATCGAGACCAACCGCCGGGAATGGCGAGCCTACCCGGGCCCGCCCGGCCTCGACGTCATTCCGCTCCATACCCACGGCCGGGAGCGGGTTATGCTGCTGCGTTGGGGTGCGGATGTCACCTATCCCGCGCACGGGCACATCGGCGGCGAGGAGCTATTTGTATTGGAAGGCTCGCTCAGCGACGAATTTGGCACCTACGGTGCGGGGACCTGGGTGCGCAGCCCCGTAGGCAGCGGGCACACGCCCTTCTCGCGCGAGGGCGCGGTAATATTGACCAAGTTCGGTCACCTGCTGGTAACCAAGGAGGAAGCAAAGGTCTGATGGCTGGCATCCTGCTCGAAGGCGACAGCGTCAGCGAAGAGGAGCGAGCGGCCCACGCCCGCGCCCTTGCGGCACGCAATCGGGAAGCCTCGCTCCGTCGCGCGGCCGAACTCAAGGCGACGGTCGGAGCGCAAAAGCTGGGGCGCGCGCTGCAGATCCCGGGCCGCGTGCTGAGCGACGTGATTCAGGAGCCCGGCCCTTACTCGCGGCGCATCGCCGCCGGCGACCACCTGCGGATCGTCGATCTCGAGGGACAGCAGGCCGTCGATTTCCTGGTCTATGACGCGGCCGACCCTGTCAACCGCTACAACGCCGCCAATACCGTGAAGCTGAACCGCACCGTTTATGTGGGAAAAGGCACCAAACTCTATTCGGAGCTGGGCGAAGTACTGATGACCGTGGTCGAGGATACGGTTGGGCACCACGACACGCTGGGCGGCTGCTGCAGCACCGAGGTCAACCGCAAGCGCTACGGCATCCCGGACACGGCAAGCTGCCGCAATAATTTCATCAAGGCGCTCGGCGAGCACGGAATGAGCGCGCGCGACATACCTCTCAACATCAATTTCTTCATGAACGTTCCGGTGCGGCCCGACGGCTCGACCGGGATCGTCGAAGGCCTGTCTGTCCCCGGCGACTACGTCGATCTGCGCGCGGAGAAGGACGTACTGGTGGTGATCTCCAACTGCCCGCAGCTCTATAACCCCTGCAACGGCTGGAACCCGACGCCGGTGCGGCTCATCGAGTGGCGGCCCGCGGACGCCGGGTGATCTGCCGCGGTGAGTTCGGCCGTTCGCGGCAAATTCGACATCGAGCAGCGAAGCTTCCGGAGCGGCGCCATGCCATCGATTTTCACCGAGATCGTGACCGGACCATCGGCCTGGCTCGGCCCCGACATCACGAATGATCCGTCGTGGATCCATGTCTTCTCGCCGCGAGAACTCGCGGAACTGGACTCCGCACTCGCCGGCGTCAAGGCGCGCGGCGGCCTTGCGCTCGCCGACATCCGCCGTGCCGATTTCGTGCTTCCCTCCCTTGGACCGCGACTTCTCGAGCAACTCCAGGAGATCAGCCACGGGCGTGGCTTCGTGGTGTTTCGAGGGTTGCCGGTGGAGCGTTATGCCGACCAGGACGTGGAGATCATTCTTTGGGGCCTCGGCACGCATCTAGGGCTCGGCGTAACCCAGAATCCCATGGGCGACCTGATGGGACATGTGTTCGACCACGGTCGCAACTACGGCGATATCGACGTGCGGGGTTACGAAACGCGCGCCCACTTGCCGTTCCACACGGATGGCGGCGATATTGTCGCGCTGCTGTGCCTCCGGCGCGCCAAATCCGGTGGGCTCAGCAGCATCGTGAGCTCGATATCCCTGCACAACGAGATTCTGCGCCGGCATCCGGAATACCTGCCGCCGCTCTATCGCGGCTTCCGTTACATCAAGCGCGAGGCGGCCTTGGGCGACGATCCGGTTTCCGCAAACCCTATTCCGGTATTCGGCTGCGCGGGCGGCCTCATCAGTTGCCGTCTCATCCGGAACCAGATCAATGCGGCCTACGAGAAGATGGGAACACCGCTCGGCACCTTGGAGAAGGACGCGCTCGACTTCCTGGACTCGCTCGCCCAGAGCCCCAAGTTCCATCTCAACATGGACCTCCAACTCGGCGACATCCAGGTCTGCAACAACTATACGATCATGCACTCGCGCACCGAGTTCGAGGATTGGCCTGATCCCGGGCGGGGACGGCATATGTTGAGGCTATGGTTGAGCGCGCGGGATCGCCGCCCCTTGGCGCCGGAGTTTCCGCAGCACAACGGCTATGGCGGGATCGCCGAGATCGCATTTCTGACTAAGCCGGATGAAACCCGCGTCGCGAGCCGTGAGTGAAGGGTGACAGCGAGACCGGCGACCGGTAGAAATCTCACCACGGAGACACGGAGATCACAGAGGCAGAGGAGACGAAAGCACCTCCTCCCCTGATAAACTGAACTTCTCTGTGTCCTCAATGCCTCCGTGGTGAATCCAATCCAGGGGATGTCTCACCCTGGGCTTCGCCCGCGATGACGAAAAGGACGGACTTGGCGGGCTACTCCGACCGCAGATCCTCGAAGAACTCCTTGACCCGCGCGAAGAAGCCTTCGCTCTCGGGGTGGGTTTTCTTCAGATCGCCCGCCTGATCGAATTCGCGCAGCAGCTCCTGCTGGCGCTTGGTGAGGTTGACCGGCGTTTCCACCAGCACCTCGATATACATGTCGCCGCGCGCGGGCGAGCGCAGCACGCTCATGCCGCGGCCCTTCAGGCGGAACTGGCGCCCGCTCTGCGAGCCCGCGGGTACCGTGAGCTTGGCGCGCGTGCCGTCGATCGCGGGCACCTCGATCTGGCCGCCAAGCGCCGCCGTGGTCATGCTGATCGGAACGCGGCATTGGATGTTGGCACCGTCGCGCTGAAAGAAGCGGTGCGGCTTGACCGAGAGGAAGATGTAGAGATCTCCCGGCGCGCCGCCGCGCACGCCCGCTTCGCCTTCGCCCGCGAGGCGGATGCGGGTTCCGTCCTCGACCCCCGCGGGAATCGTGACCGCGAGCGTCTTCTCACGGCGCACGCGTCCCTGGCCGCTGCAGACCCGGCAGGGATTCTCGATCACGCGACCGGCGCCATGGCAGGAAGGGCAGGTGCGTTCGATAGTGAAGAAACCCTGTTGCGCGCGCACCCGGCCGTGGCCGTGGCAGGTCGGGCAGTTGATCGGCCGCGAGCCGCTCTCCGCGCCGGTGCCGCTGCAGCTCTCGCAGGCGACCAGCGTGGGCACGCGCACCTGCGATTGGCGTCCCTTGAATGCTTCCTCGAGCGTGATCTCCATGTTGTAGCGGAGATCGTTGCCGCGCGTTGCTGCCTGCTGGCCGCCGCCGCGGCGGCCGCCCATGAACTCCCCGAACATCTCGTCGAAGATGTCGGCGAAGCCCTGGGCGAAGCCGAAGTCGGAGGCGCCGCGCATGGCGCCGTTCCCCTCGAAGGCGGCATGGCCGAAGCGATCGTAGGCGGCGCGCTTCTGTTCGTCCTTCAGGACGTCATAGGCCTCGCTGATGTCCTTGAACTTCTGCTCCGACGTCTTGTCGCCGGCATTGCGGTCGGGATGGTATTGCATCGCGAGCTTGCGATAGGCCTTTTTTATGTCCTCGCCGCTGGCTCCACGCTGTACGCCCAGCTGCTCGTAAAAGTCCTGCTTCGCCATTGCTCAGACCGCCGCCCCCGAAGTTCAGCGCCGCCGCGCTCAGCTCATCCCTGGCCGCGCTTCTTGGTTTCGTCGACCTCCTCGTACTCGGCATCGACCACCTTGTCGTCGGGCTTCTGCGTCTCCGCGCCACCCGCCTGCGGTCCGGCTTCGGCGCCGGCACCGGGCTGGGCGCCCGCAGCCTGCGCCTTGTAGATCGCCTCGCCGATCTTCATGGCGGCTTTCATCAGCGCATCGGTCTTGCTGCGGATATCCGCGGCATCGTCGCCTTGGCTAGCGCTCTTGAGCGCGGCAACCGCGCTCTCGACCGCCTGACGATCGGCCCCGCCGAACTTGTCGCCGGCTTCGGTCAGGTCGCGCTCGGTCTTGTGGACCAAACCCTCGGCCTGGTTTTTCGCCTCGACCAGCTCGCGGCGCTTCTTGTCCTCATCCGCGTGCGCCTCGGCGTCCTTCACCATCTTGTCGATGTCGGCTTGCGAGAGACCGCCCGAAGCCTGGATGCGGATCTGCTGCTCCTTGCCGGTCGCTTTGTCCTTGGCGGAGACGCTGACGATGCCGTTGGCGTCGATGTCGAAAGTGACCTCGACCTGCGGCATGCCGCGCGGCGCCGGCGGGATTCCCACCAGGTCGAACTGGCCCAACAGCTTGTTGTCGGCCGCCATCTCGCGCTCGCCTTGGAAGACGCGGATGGTGACCGCGGTCTGGTTGTCCTCCGCGGTCGAAAACACGTTGCTCTTCTTGGTGGGGATCGTGGTGTTGCGGTCGATGAGCCGGGTAAAGACGCCGCCCAGGGTCTCGATGCCCAGGGAGAGCGGGGTCACGTCCAGCAGCAGCACGTCCTTGACTTCGCCCTTCAGCACGCCCGCCTGGATCGCCGCGCCCACGGCAACCACTTCGTCGGGGTTGACGCTGCGATTGGGCTCCTTTCCGAAGAACTGCTTCACGATCTCGATGACCTTGGGCATGCGGGTCATGCCGCCCACCAGGATCACTTCCTGGATTTCGGACGCCTTGAGGCCCGCGTCGCGCAGCGCGTTCTTGCAGGGCTCGATGGTCTTTTGAATGAGGTCGTCCACCAGAGCCTCGAGCTTTGCGCGCGTAAGCTTGATCGTGAGATGCTTGGGCCCGGTCTGGTCCGCGGTGATGAACGGCAGGTTCACCTCGGTCTGCATCGAAGAGCTGAGCTCGATCTTGGCCTTCTCCGCGGCCTCCTTGAGGCGCTGCAGAGCGAGGCGGTCGCTGCGCAGGTCGATACCCTGTTCCTTCTTGAATTCGTCCGCGAGGTAATCGATGACGCGCTTGTCGAAATCCTCGCCGCCGAGAAAGGTGTCGCCGTTGGTGGATTTGACCTCGAAGACGCCGTCGCCAATTTCGAGCACGGAGATGTCGAAGGTGCCGCCGCCGAGGTCATAGACCGCGATGGTGCCGGTGCCTTTCTTCTCGAGGCCGTAGGCGAGCGCCGCGGCCGTCGGCTCGTTGATGATGCGCAACACTTCGAGGCCGGCGATCTTGCCGGCATCCTTGGTCGCCTGACGTTGGCTGTCATTGAAATAGGCGGGGACGGTGATGACCGCCTCGGTAACAGTCTCGCCCAGATAGGCTTCGGCGGTTTCCTTCATCTTCTGCAGCACGAAGGCGCTGATCTGGGAAGGCGCGTATTTCTTGCCGCGGCTCTCGACCCAAGCGTCACCGTTATCGCCACGGAGGACCTTGAAGGGGACGAGATCCGTCTCCTTCTTCACCATGGGATCGTCGAAGCGACGCCCGATCAGGCGCTTCACGCCATAAAAGGTGTTCTCGGGATTGGTGACGGCTTGGCGCTTCGCCGATTGCCCCACCAGCCGCTCGCCGCCCTCGGTGAATGCCACCATGGAGGGCGTGGTACGCGCGCCCTCGGCATTCTCGATCACCTTCGCGCTTTTTCCCTCCATCACGGCAACGCAGGAATTGGTCGTGCCGAGATCGATCCCAATAACTTTGCTCATGGTCACCTCTGTTTGCCGGCAGGACCTCGGAGCCCGTAAAGGCGCTCCATGGCCCCCCGAGAATGATTTCGGCTCGGCGGCGGGAAGCGCCGCGCGAACCCTGGGCGTATATAAGTATCTGCCAGCACATTGCAAGCGAGCAGGTGGAGCAAGACCCCTGCTTTTCCAACGGGGTCGGCCAGGGCATGGGGATCGAACGATGATCGTATCGGCGAGCTACCGCACCGATATCCCGGCCTTTCACAGCCGCTGGTTCCTCTCCCGCCTCGCGGCGGGGTTCGCGCGCGTTCGTAATCCCTATGGTAGCGGCACCTATGAGGTTTCACTCCGCTTGGGCGAAGTCACGGCATTCGTGTTCTGGACGCGACATATGCAGCCGTTGATGGCGGCCCTGCCGGAAATCGCCCAACGCGCCCCCTTCATGGTGCAGTTCACGATCACGGGGTATCCTCGGGAGCTCGAGCCTGGGGTGATCGACCTGGCGGCGGCGCTGGCGCAATTCCGGGATCTCAGCCTCCGCTGGGGACCCCATGCGACGGTCTGGCGCTATGACCCGATCCTGATCTCGTCGCTGACCCCCGCGGAATGGCATCTGCAAAACTTCGCGCGGATCGCATCGGCCCTCGCCCACAGGACCAACGAGGCGGTCGTTTCATTCGCCGATCCCTATCGCAAGAGCAAGCGCAACCTCGATCTTTCGGCGCGCCGACATGGGTTTGTCTGGTGGGACCCTGAACTCCAGGAAAAGCGGGCATTGCTGGAGGCGCTCGCCGTGATCGCCAGGGCGGAGGGAATGCGAGCGACACTCTGCACCGAGCCGACGCTGCTTCAGCCCGGCATTGAGGCCGCTCGCTGTGTCGATGCCGGCCGCTTGTCGGAGATCGCCGGGCGGCCGGTCTTGGCCCGAGAGCGTGGCAATCGCCCGGGCTGCCTTTGTGCGGAGTCCCGTGATATCGGCGCCTACGATACCTGTACCCAGGGCTGCGTTTACTGCTACGCCGTCGCGAGCCGAGGGGCCGCGCGGGCGCGGCTTAAGGCCATCGATCCCGCAGCCGAGGTATTGGGCTAGGGGGCCGTAGGGCGGGTGAGCCGAACGCGAAACCCGCCATCGCGGGCCACGAGCATTGACGGCGGCTTGCGCTCCGCTGACCCGCCCCACGCCGTTTATCCGTAATCCGTAGGGCGGGTGAGCCGAAGGCGTAACCCGCCATCGCGGGCCACGAGCATTGACGGCGGGTTGCGCTCCGCTGACCCGCGCTACGGAGTCACACCACCGCGTCGAAGCGTTCGGTCGGCGGCTCCGGCGGTTTTGCTTCTCCCTTGGCGACGCCCACCATGGCCGGGCGCAGCAACCGGTCGTGCAGAAGATAACCCGGCGCCAGCACTTCGATCACGGTGCCCGCGGGCTTGCCGGTGTTCTCGGCCTCGAAGACCGCCTGATGGAAATTGTGATCGAAGCGCTCGCCCTTGGGATCGAGGCGGCGCACGCCGTGGCGCTCGAAAGCCGCGAGCAGAACCCGCTCGGTCGCGGCGACGCCCGCGAGCAGCGTGCGCGTCAGTTCGTCGTCGACCTGATGCTCCGGCACGCTTGCCAGCGCACGGCGGAGATTGTCGGCCACGTCGAGCAGGTCCTTGGCGAATCGCTCGATTGCGTATTTGCCGGCACTCTGCGTTTCGCGGTCCGCGCGGCGGCGCACATTCTCGGTCTCCGCCAGCGCGCGCAGCAATTTGTCCTTCAAATCCGCCGCCTCGGCTTCCGCCTTGGCGAGGCGCTGCTCCAGCGAGGCTTCACCTTCGCCGCGCTGTTGTTCCTGTTCCGCACCGTTCGCCGGCGCGCCGTTTCGCTGATCGCTCATCGTTCGCTCTGCCGTCCCGAATTTGTTAGCCGATAAGTCGGCCCAGCACTTTCGCGGTGTAGTCCACCAGCGGAATGATGCGGGCGTAATTGATGCGCGTGGGGCCGATGACACCGATCGCGCCCACCATCTGCTCGTTCCGATTGGTATAGGGCGCGACGATCATCGAGCAGCCTGCGACGCCAAACAGCGGGTTGTCGGCGCCGATAAAAATCTGCACGCCCTCGCCTTCGCGCGCGGAATCGAGCAGGCGCAGCATGGTCTCCTTGGTCTCCAGCATGTCGAAGAGCGTGCGCAGGCGCTCGAGGTCGGCAAGCGCCGTCACGTCCTCCAGAAGCTTCGCCTGCCCGCGCACGATCAACGCCGACCCTTCGCTGCCGCCGGCCCAAGAGACGAGCCCCGCCTGAACCACCTTTTGCGTCAGCTCGTCGAGCTGCGCGCGCTGTGATTCGATGTCGGCGGCAAGCTGCGCCTTGGCATCCTCGAAGGTGCGGCCTACCAGCCGCGCGTTCAGATAGTTGCTCGCCTGAACCAGGGTCGAGGGAGGCACGCCCATGGGCACCTCGACGATGCGGTTCTCGACGAGGCCGTCCTCGGTCACCATCACCACCAGCGCCCGACCCGGCGACAGCGGCACGAATTCGAGATGCCTGAGCGGCCGCTCGGTCTTGGGCGCAAGCACGAGTCCGGCACAGCGCGCGAGGCCCGCCAAGGTCGCGGTCGCCTCCTCCAGCGCCTGCGCCAGGCTCTTGCCGCTCGCGGCGCATCGCGCCTCGATCTCGGCACGCTCCTCCTCGGAAAGTCCGCCCACCTCCAAGAGTCCGTTCACGAACAGACGAAGCCCCGCCTCGGTCGGCAGCCGTCCCGCCGAGGTGTGCGGCGAATAAAGCAGTCCCGCCTCCTCCAGGTCGGCCATCACGTTGCGGATTGTGGCGGGCGACAATTCGAGCGCCGAGCGGCGCGACAGGGTGCGCGAACCCACGGGCTCGCCGGTTTCCACATAGGCATCAACGATCTGCCGGAAAATCTCTCGGCTGCGATCATTGAGCTCGCTGATCAAAGGCTTGGGAACGAGCGGCGCCATGGCGATCCCGTGCGGTGCGAAATCCCTCGGGGGAGATGCAGGAAGTGCCGGGGAATGTAGGGAGAGGTCCACCGAGCGTCAACCGGGCGGGCCCCACGTGGCGGTCGCCCTCAATTGGCGGTGAGGGTCATAACCACGGTGCCGCGGGCCGCATCGGGCGGGGCCTGGTGCTTTGAAGGCGCATTGAGACCATCTGTGCGCGCCGGGGCGAGAGCGGCGCGGCGAGCACCGCCAAAACGGCGCGAAATGCCGTCGAGCTCGAAACTATAGGCCGAGTAACGACCGGCCTGTGGGGCAGACGGAAACTCATCATTTCGGAGGAGTATCAAGCGAGAGCATGCCAAAGTTAGTCCCTTACGGGTCAATTCAGCTTCACATTCGCCCGTCAGACGGGTTCTCGACCTGAAGGTCAGGCGGATTTTCCGATATCATTCAGCGAGTTTGGGCAGCTCGTTGACAGATACTAGTTTAGCGTGCTACTAGCCTTCGTGATAAGCTTTATGAGGGCAGTCGTACGGGCACGCGACGCCACAAGGCACGCAATTGGAGGACCTTCATCATGGCCAACATCCGCCGCAACAGTGGGCGCATTCCCAATCTCGCGCTCGCCGCGCTTGCCGCTGGCGCTCTGCTCTTCAGCGCCAGCGACAGCGGACAAGCCGCGACCACTCAGTCGCTGGTAATCAGTGCGGCGGTGCCGCTGACGTGCAGCATCGCACTTGCCCACACCACCAACGGCAATGCCG
>Ga0335079_10003431_pt1 | contig 18329 bp, 14 predicted proteins | sample Lox_Sample_33_FD_206719 | JGI IMG/M metagenome (GOLD analysis project Ga0335079, IMG submission 206719) | Soil microbial communities from Loxahatchee National Wildlife Refuge, Florida, United States - Lox_Sample_3.3 | ecosystem: Environmental > Terrestrial > Soil > Wetlands | place: USA... | reverse complement strand
CTCCCCGTGCGTCATCATGTACACCAGCGGCACGACGGGCTTCCCCAAGGGCGTGCTGGTCTCGCACGCGACGTATTTCCGCATGTACCTCGCGACCGCGGTTGAGACGCGCATGAAGCACGAGGATGTGTATCTCATCGCCGTGCCGCTGTTCCACGCCGCGGGTTTGAACATGGCGCTGCATCAGTGCCTGTTCATGGGCTCCACCGGCATCATCCATCGCGGCTCATTCGAGCCGGAGCGGATCATGCAGCTCATCGCGGCGCACCGCATTACGCTTGCGATCCTGGTGCCGACCACGCTCGCACTCCTCGCATTCCATCCACGCGTCGCAGAGTTCGACCTCTCGAGCCTCGAGAAGATCTTCTACGGCTCCATGCCCATCACCCCGCCGGCACTGACGCGCGCGCGCGAGGTCTTCCCTCAGGCCCGCTTCAATCAGCTCTACGGCTCGACGGAGTCGGGCATGGTGAGCGTGCTGCGAGAGGAAGATCATGCGCGCTGGTCCCAGACCACGGGGCGGCAGGCCCTGCTCACGGAGAGCCGTATCGTCGATGAGTCGGGCGCCAGCGTTCCCGTCGGCCAGGTCGGCGAGGTCATCGTCAACCAGCGCACCATGGGCATGATCGGCTACTGGCGCAATGAAGAGGCCACCCGAGCGGCCGTCCGGGACGGCTGGATCTACACCGGCGACCTCGCGCGCGTGGAGCCCGAGGGCCTGTTCACTCTCGTCGACCGGCGTCATGACGTGATCATCAGCGGCGGCGAGAATATCTATCCCAAAGAGGTCGAGAATGTCATCGCGGCCCATCCGGCCGTGCGGGAAGTTGCAGTGTTCGGCATTCCCGACGAGCTCTACGGCGAATCGGTGTGCGCCGCAGTCGCGCTATGGCCCGAGCGCACGGCTTCGGCCGAGGAAATCCAGGAGTTCTGCAAGTCTCATCTCGCATCGTACAAGCGCCCGCGCCGGATCGATTTCCACGCAGCTCTGCCGCGCAATGCGAGCGACAAGGTGCAAAAGGGCGTGCTGCGAGCGCCCTACCGGCGTTGACAGTCGAAGATCGCAACCACAAACTGCCGCCCAACAAGATGAGCAGAGCCACCCTCCGGAAGGAAGAGCGACCGCCAAGCGCCGTGGGTGCGAGCGGTTCACCCGCGCTCTCCCAGCAAACGGTGTGGTTCCGGCTGATGAAGCTGACCAACCTCATCAATCGGCCGTTCTTCTCGAGATTCGCCGCGCGCTACCACCTGACCATCAACGATGCGCGCGTCCTGGTGGCGCTGGCGTCGATGCAGTCGGCTGCTGCACATGAGCTGTGCGACGCGACCGGAATGCATCCTATGAATGTATCGCGCTCGGTCGCGACTCTGCGCCGTCAGGGCCGCATCAGCGAACGCCGCGATCCGGAGAACCGCCGGCGCAAGCTCCTGCGCCTCACGCCGCGGGGCGCAAGCGTGTGCCGCGCATTCGTGCCGGACATGGACCGGATGTCCGAATTCCTGCTCGCGTCGATGTCGGCGCTCGAGGTCGAGTTCCTGAGCCGCCTCGTCAATCAGCTGATCGATCGGCTCGAGAGCGCTGCGCACGGAGCCGGACGATTCTCGTGAGCAGCGCCGCGGGGCATCTGCGCGCCATGGCCGCCGGCGACTGCAGCTTCATCCTGCCCATGATCTCCAGGGCGAACGTCGCACTGCAGCTGCAGATGCAGGCGTTCGTCTCACTCGCCGAGCTGGCGAACAGCACGACGGCAGAGGCGCCCGATCTGATGTTCGTCGACGCCGACGATCCCACGCTCGATGCCATGGAGCTGTGCCGCGTACTGAAAGAGCATCCGGCCACAACGCTCATGCCGGTCATCGTCCTCAGCCGCAGCGCCAAGCGGCGCCTCGAGGCCTTTTCCGCCGGCGCCGATGATTTCATCACCCGGCACGCGCCCGCCGATGAGCTCATTGCGCGGCTCGAGGCGCTCGCACGCCTGGCCGCGGCACGCCGCCGCGCAACCCAGCTCGCACTCGATGCGGAAGTGCGGCGGCGCGAAGAGATTCGCGAGACTTTCCGCCGCTACGTTTCACCCCGGCTGGCCGACCGCATTCTCGCCGACAGCGCCTTGAGTGACAGTCTGCTGGCCGGCGCCGACACGCGCACGCGCGCCGTGGTGCTGTTCGCCGACCTGCGCGGCTTCACCGGCTTCTCGGAGCGCTTGAGCCCGCACGAAGTGGTGCCGCTGCTCAATGAGTACTTTTCGCTCCTGACTCAGATCACCTTCAAGCACGACGGCACGGTATTCCACATGGCGGGCGACTGCCTCATGGTGGGCTTCGGCGTGCCCCTCGAGCAGCCCGACAGTCCCGAGCGTGCCGTCCGTGCGGCCGGCGAGATGCTGGAGCGCTTCGGCGCCCTGGCCGACAGCTGGCGCGAGCGGCTGCGCATCGAGACCGGACTCGGCATCGGCATCAACGAGGGCGACGTGGTTGCCGGTAACGTGGGCTCGGCGATGTTCATGAACTACACGATCATCGGCGATGCCGTGAATATCGCCTCGCGGCTGTGCCAGCGGGCGCGCGCCGGGGAGATGGTATTCTCGAGGAGCGTCAAGCATTCGCTCGATGCCCACGGCATCACGGTGGCGGCGGTCGAGCTGCCGCCGATGACGCTGCGCGGACGCAGCTCACCGGTGGAGATCTACTGCGTACCGCTGACACGACGCGTGGAGCTGCCGGAGCCGTACAACACGCAGGGAGCCGCATCGTGAGCACCGACGGAACCGCCAACCTCGCCCTGTTCTGCGACTTCGAGAACATCGCACTCGGCGTGCGCGACGCGCGCTATGCTCAGTTCGATATCAACCGCGTGCTGGAGCGGCTGCTCGCCAAGGGCTCGATCGTCGTCAAGAAGGCTTACTGCGACTGGGAACGCTACAAGGAATTCAAAGCCCCCATGCACCATGCGGGCTTCGAGCTCATCGAGATTCCTCACGTCAAGCAGTCGGGCAAGAACTCGGCGGATATTCGCATGGTCGTGGACGCGCTCGACCTGTGCTACACGAAGCCGCACGTCGACACCTTCGTCATCATCAGTGGCGATTCGGACTTCTCACCGCTGGTGAGCAAACTGCGCGAGAACGACAAGGGCGTCATCGGCGTTGGCGTCAAGAACTCGAGCTCCGACCTGCTGATCGCCAACTGCGATGAGTTCATCTACTACGACGATCTCGTGCGTGAGCAGAAGGCGCGCCGCTCGCCGCGCCGCAAATCGCACGGTGAAGCTGCGCCCGCCGCAGGGGAAGCGAAGGAAAAGGACAAGGACGAAGACAAGGAGCAAGAGGCATTCGATCTCGTGCTGGCGACCATCGATGCGCTGATCGCCGAGCGCGGAGATGAGGAGAAGATCTGGGGCTCGATGGTCAAGCAGGCCCTGAAGCGCCGCCGCCCCGGATTCAACGAGAGCTACTACGGCTTTCGCTCCTTCAACGGCCTGCTCGAGGAAGCCGCGGCCCGGCGGCTCCTGGCGCTCGAGCGCGACGAGAAGTCCGGTGGCTACCTGATCCACAGCGTAGCTGACGCCTCGTAGAAACCCTGAATTTCCACCTCGCGGGCGGCCCCTGATGCGGCAAGATGTTGCCGCACGCCATCCATCGCGCGAACGGAATCGCGCAAGTATCTGAGCGGAAACGCACTCACGTTCGGGCCCACGATCTCTCAAAAGAAACTGTGACCGGCATCGCAGTCCGTGGGGCGCATGCGGATTCGTTACGCACGTCGCTGTCCCATGCTGGACATATCTCTAAAGTTCGTTGTCATGCGACGACCCGTCACAGCGCAGCAATTTTCATGGCCCAGAAAGAGGCATTGAACGAGCTCGCATTGCTCGAGCGGCTCAGCGTTGCGACGCAGGCCGCGGGTATCTATGTCTGGGAACTCGACTGGACGACCGGGACAATCTCGTGGGACGAGAACCGGCTCGACCATGCCACTTCCAATCGTCACTACGGCTACGAGTTCGGCAGCGACCTCTTCAAATGGGTGCATCCGGAAGATCAGAACATCGGCCACATGGCGATGGAGAAGGCGCTCGCCGAGGGTAAGCGCGACGCCTCGTTTCGCTACCGCGTGAAGCTCGCCGACGGCGCGATCCGCTACATTCAGGCGTACGCGCGCACGACGCACGCTCCCACCGGCAAGCCGCTGCGCTCGGTCGGTGTGAGCTGGGACGTGACCGATGAAGTGGTCGCGGCCCAGGAGCTCGAGATCAAGCGCGAACAGGAGCGCAAGCTTCTCGAGCATCTGAGCATTGCGGCGGACTCCGCCGGCATCGAATGCTGGGAGTACGACTATTCGGTCGAGGGCTTCACCTGGTTCCACGGCCTGAAGGACGACCCCACGCGCCAGGGCGTATCGGCGCGCGAGCGCGGCAAGCAGAAGCTCAATATGGTGCTGCCGGAGGACTCGGCGGCCGTTCATGAGGCAACGGTCCGCGCATTGCAGGAAGGCGCACCCGGCATGACGACGCGCATGCGTCGGCGCACCACCACGGGGCAGATCGAGCACATTCAGCTCTATCAGCGCTTCGTGCGCGATGAGGCGGGCCGGCCGCTGCGGGCACTCGGCGCCGCGCGCGATATCACGGTGGAAGTCGCGGCCGCCGAGCGCTTTCGCCAGCAGGCCGATGCGCTGCGCGATGCGCAGCGCCGCCTCGAGCGCGCCACTCTGTCGATTCACGAGGGTCACTGGGAACGCGACCTGGTGACGAACAAGCACTGGGCTTCGAGCAGCTACTATGCCCTGCTCGGCTACAGCGCCGATGAAGTCGATGTCAGCGACATTGATCACGTCAACAAGATCATCCACCCCGACGATCTCCCATCGACGCAGCAGGCCTCCGAGCAACACGTCATTGCCGGCGGCCCGTTCGAGGATGAGATGCGCCTGCGCCTCAAGGACGGCAGTTATCGCTGGTTCCTCGTGCGTGGCATGGCCGAGCACGACAATGAAGGTCATCCGATCCGGGTGTCCGGCTCGATTCAGGACATTCACAAGCAGAAGCTCGCGGAAGATGAACTGAAGTCCGCGCGCCTGCGCTTCGAGCGCGCAATCCGCGGCACGCAGGATGGTCTGTGGGAGTGGGACCTCGCGCGCAAATCGCTGTGGGTGTCGCCGCGTTACGAGGCCATCCTGGGATACCCGGAAGGCGGGATGACGAATCTCGCCGACACGCCCAATGCGCTGGTGCATGAGGAGGATCTGGAGGCCTGCCGTGCCGCGCAGCGCGCACACTTCGAGCGCAACACTCCCTATGACGTCGAAGTGCGCATGCGCACCCGCGACGGCTCCTTCCGCTGGATCCGCATGCGCGGTGAGGCCGATCGTTCGCCCACCGGCGAGCCGCTGCGCCTCGCCGGCTCTGTTCAGGACGTGACGGAGGCGCGTGCCGCTCGTGATGCCCTCATTCAGGCGTCCGAGGCCGCCCAGGCGGCGAGCCGCTCCAAGAGCGCCTTCCTCGCCAACGTGAGCCATGAGATCCGCACGCCGATGAACGGCATCATCGGCATGACGAGCCTGCTGCTCGACAGCCGCCTCGATGATGCGCAACGCGATTTTGCGGAGACCATCCGCGCGAGCGCCAACTCGCTCCTCACGGTCATCAACGACATCCTGGATTTCTCCAAGATCGAGGCCGGCAAGCTCGACATCGATTGCATCGAGATGAACCTGCCCGACTGCGTCGGCGAGGTTCGTGTGATTCTGGGCTTCCAGGCGGAAGCCAAGAACCTGCAGCTCAAGGCCGCCGTCGGCGCGGATGTACCGCGCTGGGTAATCGGTGATCCGCAGCGCATCCGCCAGTGCCTCATCAATCTGATCAGCAACGCCATCAAGTTCACCCATTCGGGCGAGATCGCGGCCGAGGTCTCGGTCGCCGGACGCGAGGATGGGCGCGTGCTTGCCCGCTTTGAGGTGCGCGATACCGGCATCGGCATCGCCCCGGATGTGCTGCCGACGCTGTTCCAGCCGTTCGTACAGGCTGACTCCTCCACCACGCGGCATTTCGGCGGCACCGGACTCGGACTCTCGATCGTGCGCCGGCTTGTCGAGATGATGGGCGGTGAGGTCGGCGTGACGAGCGAGATGGGCAAGGGCTCACGCTTCTGGTTTACGCTCCCGCTCGCGACGGCGGACGCCGCTCGCATCGAGGGCAAGCCCGCTCAGGCGGCCGTCGGTGCGCACCGCGCGCCTGCCCAGTCCGTGGCGGATTCCTGGGCTCAGGCCAAGCGCTTCTCGGGATCGGTGCTGCTGGTCGAAGACAATCTGGTCAATCAGAAAGTCGCGCGCAGCTTCCTCGAGCGCCTGGGCTGCCAGGTCACGCTCGCCTCGAACGGCCTCGAGGCCGTTCATGCCTTCGCTCAAAGCCGATTCTCCCTCGTACTGCTCGATCTGCAGATGCCCGTCATGGACGGGTATACGGCAACCGCTTCGCTGCGCAAGCTCGAGCAGGGTCGGCCGCGCACACCGATCGTCGCGCTCACCGCGAGCGCCATGTCCGGTCAGCTCGAGCGCTGCCTGGAAGCAGGCATGGACGATCTGATCACCAAGCCGCTCGACATCGGCCGCTTGCAGGCGATCCTCGAACGCTTCGGCCTTGGAGCCTCCCCGGCCGCCGCACGAAGCGAGTCCGAGCTCGAGCCTGCCGCGGTTGCCGAGCTCGTCGCGACCGATGCCCGCCGGCCTGCCATCAACTTGACCGCGTTTGGCGAGATGACCGGTCATGATCCGCAGTTCGCGAGCGAGCTCGCGCAGACTTTCGCCGACAACAGCCGCGAACTGCGCGCCACCATGATGGCCGCGACGGGCCGTCTCGATCGCGTCGGACTGTCCCGTACGGCCCATTCGTTGAAGGGCGCCAGCGCCAACATCTACGCCGAGCCGCTGCGCGATCTGTGTGCCCGGCTCGAAATCGATGCGGCGACGCTCAGCCAGTCCGAGCTGTTGCAGCGCCTTACCGCCATCGACGCGGAATGCGAGCGCGTGGTGCGCGCGCTCGACAGCGTGGCCCCCGCGAGCAGCCGGCTGGCCGGTCGCCGCTAGATCCGCTTTTCGATTAGAGTGACCCGGCGCGCATCGCGCATCGCCGGGAGTCACCGATGAAGAGTCGTACGCGCGTCCTCAGCATCTTCACCGCATTGCTCGCCGTTCTGACGGCACCGGGCGCTCGCGCCCTGGACCTGCAGCTCAAGGACAAGACCGCCCTCATCACCGGCAGCACCGCCGGTATCGGCTATGCCACGGCCAAAGGCCTGCTTCGCGAGGGCGCCCAGGTCATCATCAATGGGCGCAGCCAGGCGGATATCGACAAAGCCGTTGCCGCGCTGCAGGCGGCGACCGGACACAAGCCGCTCGCCTTCGTCGGCGACATGAGCAAGGCGGAGGACATCGCCCGCCTGGTGCAGGCGTATCCGCGCGTGGACATCCTCATCAATAACGTCGCCCGCTTCGTGGCGCGGCCGTTCCAGGACCAGACCGATCAGGACTGGCTCGACACCTTTGAGCTCAACGTGATGTCAGGAGTACGGCTCTCGCGCGCCTACCTTCCCGGCATGAAGGAGCGCAACTGGGGCCGCATCATTTTCATCTCGAGCGAAAGCGGGCTGCAGATCCCCGTCGAGAGCGTCTCCTACGGCATGAGCAAGGCGGCCGAGATCGCAGTCGCGCGCGGCATTGCGGAAGGTCTCGTGAAAAGTGGAGTCACCGTGAACAGCATCCTGCCGGGTCCGACGCTCGATGCGGATAACCCGCGCTACGCGGCATTCACGAAGCTGAGCGGCGCAGAGGCCGCCCAGGCGGAGGAGAACTTCTTCAACCAGCGCCGTCCCACCTCGATCCTGAAGCGCTTCGCCCGCACCGACGAGGTCGCCTCCCTCATCGTCTACATCGCAAGCCCGCTGTCCTCGGCGACCACCGGCTCGGCCTTGCGGGTCGATGGCGGCGTCGTGCGCAGCGCATTCTGAAGCGACTCAGAAGCGATAGCTCAGATCGAGGCCCACGCGCCGTGGCTCGCCCGGCGCCGAGTACACGTCCACCGGCCAGGTGAACTGGCCGTTGGGAATGAACTGGCTGAACGTGAACTTATTGAAGGCGTTGTCGACATACAGGCTCAAGCTGTATTTGTCATCCGGGGCGTGATAGCCCAGGCGGAAATTCGCGAGCGCGTAGCCCGGCACGCCGGCAACCAGCTGGTCGTCATTGCGATAGTCGGAGCGGAAGGTGACGACGGCGCCGAAGATGATGTCGCCGGGCAGTGAGGCGATGTGCGGCAACGTCCAATCCCCGCCCGCCGCGCCGCTCCACTTCGGCGCGTAGTTGAGCGGCAGACCCACCTGCGTCAGATCCGGCGGATAGTCCTCGATGCGCGTGTCGCTGAAGGCCACGTTGGCAAACAGACTCAAGGAGTGCACGGGCCGCGCCGTAAGCTCCATGTCCACGCCCTGGCCCTGCACATGGCCGACGTTGCTCACGATGATGCGCGGGCCGATTTGCACCTGCTTCTGCAGGTCGCGGTAGTAGTAGCGGTACACCGCAACGTCGAACGAGAAGCGACGCTCGAAGGCGCTGCCCTTGATTCCCAGCTCGTAGTTGTTCGCGTGCTCGGGATTGACGAAGCTCAGCGAACCGCCGGCTGCGGCAAGATCATCGCCGTTGCCGACGATGAAACCCGGCGGCGTATTCGCAACGAACGTATTGAATGAGCCGGCCTTGTAGCCTTGCGCGAAGCTCGCGTACGCCGTCGTCAGCGGATCGATTTCGTAGTTGAGGGCGGCGCGGAACGAGGTGTCGTTCCAGGACTTGGTATCGGTGAGCGGCGTGCTGGTCCAGAATCCCCAGTTGTAGCAGGCGCAGGCGAAGTCCTTGCCGGAGTTGACCGCGATCTGCGTCGCCGGATCCGGCACGTTCAGGCTGAATTCCTTCTGATCGTAGCTGTAGCGCACGCCGGCGGTGAACTTCCACTTGTCTGCAAACGGCACCGTGGCATCCGCGTACGCCGACCAGCCGCGGAAGTGACCGTCGACGAAGCCGTCCTCGCGGAAGGCATCGCTGAAATCTCCCGGAGCGAGTGTCGAGAGGTCGAGAAAGGTGTCATCGTCCACGGAGCCGCCCGGCCACTGACCGTTCACACCGAAGTTGTTGTCCACCCAGGTCTCAACCCCGGCATGGCGGCGAAACCAGTAGGCCGACACGCCCGTCGTGATCGCAAGGCCACCACTGCCGTCATAGGTGAGACGAAACTCCTGCTGCGTGAGCTTGTCGTCCTGGAACTGCGCATAGGGTCCGAGCACGATCTCGGGCAGGCCGTCGGACTTCTCCTGATAGTTGTTCTGGACGTGCCGATAACTGCTGAGCGATTTGAAGCGCCAGTCCTTGGCGAGCTGCACGCCGACATCCAGCAGGAAATCCGTATTGGTGGTGTTGGAGAAGTTATTGGCATCGCCCGTGGGCTCGATGTCCGCTTTCCACTGCGGCAATGTCGTCGGCAGAAAGACGTTGGCGCCCAGCTTGCGCCGCTCGTAGTTGGCCGTGAGGATCGGATCGACCACGTCGCTGCCGAACCAGCGCAGTGCCAGGCGCGCAGCCTTGATGTTGCGTCCATCCAGATCCGAGCCGCCGGCGAGATTGGGGAAGTAGCCGCGCTCGTCCTCGGTGTCGAAGGACAGCCGCGCGGCAAGATCCGCCCCGAGCGGCACGTTGACGAAGCCATCGGCAGTGAAGCGGCCGTGGTCGCCGATGCCCGCGTTGAGCTCCGCGCCGAAGTCGCGCTTCGGCTTCGCGCGTGTGATGCTGATGGCGCCTGCGATGGAGCTGCGGCCGAAGAGCGTGGCCTGTGGCCCCTTGATCACCTCGATGCGGTCGATGTCGTACAGCGCGTTTTCCTGCCCGCCGTTCAATCCCTGGTAGACGCCATCGACGTAGATGCCGATCGAGGGATCATCCGCAAAGCCGAAACCATTGGTACCGATGCCGCGGATCGCCGCGAGCTCGATGAAGCCGTAGTCCGGCGGCGCGTTGAAGCCGGCGGCGAGCTTGGCGATGTCACCAAAGCCATCGATGTGATTCTCGTGCGTGGCCTCGGGCGTGATCACGGTGATCGACAGCGGCACGTCCTTCAGTGGCTGATCGCGCTTCTGCGCGCTCACGATCACTTCCGGCAGCGCATCGGAGCTCGCGGCCGGCGTATCGGTCGTATCGGCGGCGTGTGCGGTGAGGGCAGTGAGTCCGGCGAGCCAGGCTCCGGCCAGCAGTCCGAGCGGCTTTGCGATCCGACGCGCGCTATCCGTCATGTCCGCACTCCCCGTTGATTGTTCTTGCCGACGCTAAAGCAGAGCGTAATAGCGAATCAGGTTGCCATCCTGCATGCGCTCTCCCACACCCACGATGACGTGGCGCATCAGCCAGTCGTGAGGACCCGTCGGCGCCTCGAACGTCGGCGCCGCACGCAGGTAATACTCTTCGTGCGGCACCGGCGGGCCGCCCGCGAAAATCCACGCGCGGATGCGCGGCATGACATCGGGGGTGCGTCCCCAGAGGTAACCGCGATTGCGCAGCAGAATCAGCGCTCCATCATCGGCACTCAGCATGTAGCGCGCATCGAATGACAGCACACCGTCCGGTCTGAACAGCGCCCAGTCGCCGCCGCTGCCGGGCACGACGGTGCCGTTCAGGCGCGGTCCGCTCACCGTGCCGCTATCGACGTACACCGCCCCACGACCTGCGCCGGAGGGCATGTGCTCGATGTTCTGCACCCGCGTGAAGTGCAGACGGATCTGGAACAGGTATTCGAGCGCCGGGTCCACTAGTGCGTAATATACGGCACGCCCGGGAGAATGGATGGCTGCACATACGGTCGACATCGACGCGTTGATCGATCGCCAGAACATCTGGCGCGTGGCAGTCTGGGTGCTCCTGTGGGCGGCCGCGACCATGGCCGCCGACGGTTATGACCTGCTGTCGATCTCGTACGTCGCCCCGCGGGTCATCGAGCAGTGGGGACTGACCCGGGCGAGCTTCGGGCCGGTGTTCAGCGCCGCCAATCTGTCCTCGATGCTGGGCGGGCTTGCCGCGGGCGTGCTCGCGGATCGTATCGGCCGCCGACGCACTCTGGTGTTGGCGAGCTGTCTGCTGGGCGTCAGCACCCTCGGCACCGCCCTTGCGCATTCGCTGACGAGTCTGATCCTGTGGCGCACCATCGCCGGCGTGGGGCTCGGGGCGGTGCCACCCATTGCAATCGTGCTGGCCAACGAGTTCGCGCCGGCGCGGCTGCGCTCCACGTTCGTCGCAGTCATGTACCTCGGCAACGCGCTGGGCGCGACGCTCGCCGGCGTCGGGGCTGGCGCCCTGATTCCGCTGCACGGCTGGCAGGTCGTGTTCCTGATCGGCGGGATTGCACCGCTCATCGCCGGAGCGGGCGTGTTTGCCTTCGTGCCCGAGTCGCTGCGCTTCCTCACCGTGCGCCGGCCCGACTCCTTGGAGTTGCGCGGCGTCGCGCAGCGCCTGGCAGGAGCGGAGCTCTTGCCTGCGGGCGCTGTGTTCGTGGCGCGCGAGGCGCATCCGGGTCGTGCAGCGCTGTCGCTCCTGTTTGTGGACGGACGCTGGCGCACCACGCTCCTGCTGTGGGCCGCGTACTTCACCAGCGGCGTGACGCTCTACAGCGTGATCAACTGGGAGCCGACGTTCCTCGAGGATCTCGGCATCACGCCGTCACACGCCGCGCTCATCGCCTCGCTCACCAGTCTCGCCGGCTGGTGCGGCGGCATGGTCATCACGCGCTTCATGGACCGCTTTGGTCTGCGCGCGATGGTGCTACCGCCCCTCATCGGGGTGCCGCTGGTCGCAGGACTCGGCTACCTCGGGGGCGATGCGGAGGTGCTGATCACGGTGGTGAGCCTGCTCGCCGGCGCGGCCTTCGCGGGCGGGCATACCGCCATTCATGCGGCGGCGGCCCTGCTGTATCCCACCGCCACGCGCGGCAGCGGCGTCGCCATGGGGCTGATTGCCACGCGCCTGGCGGGCGTCATTGCACCCACCGCGATCGGCATGATCTACGGTGACGCGGGCGGGGCACGGGTCGCGCTGTGGGTGGCCGCCGCGCCGCTGATCATCGTGTCCGTCTGTTTCGTCGGCCTCGACCGGCTCTCGCGCCAGTGCCGCGCCAGGCTCACTGCCGCCTCCCTGTCCGCGGAGTCCCCATGAAGATCACCGACGTGACCGTGACCCTGTTTCCCTGGGAGGGACTGCCGCAGGTGAACTACGGTCCCAATATTCACCTCGCCGCCGGCTCCGCGATGCTCGCACTGCTCGCCATCTCCACCGACGAGGGCATCACCGGCCATGCCTTTCTGGGCTCCGCGACTCGTCCGGGTGCGGAAGATGCGCGCGTGCTCATCGAGTCTCTGAAGCCGCTGCTCATGGGTGCCAATCCGCTGGAGCGTGAACGGCTCTATCAACGTATGTGGGGACGTGCGCATCTGACGCATGTGCGTGCGATCGGCGCTGCGGATGTCGCCTTGTGGGACCTGGCCGGCAAGATCGCGGGGCTGCCGATACATGCGTTGCTGGGCTCCTATCGCGACAGTCTGCCGGCCTATGCCAGCTCGCAGGTCCTGCCCTCTGCGCAGGCTTACGCCGAGCAGGCGCTCGAATACCGCGAGCGCGGTTTCCAGGCCTACAAGCTTCACCCGCCCCATCCGTGGCGCGAGGACATCAAGGTGTGCACGGCCGTGCGTCGGGCGGTCGGCGAGGACTATCCGCTGATGCTCGATGCGACCTGGCACTACGACTACCCGAGCGCGGTGCGCGTCGGGCGGGTGCTCGATGAGCTCGGCTTTCACTGGTACGAGGACCCGCTCGCGGAATGGAACATCCATGGCTACGTGAAGCTGCGCCAGCAGGTGCGCACGCCGCTCATGGCGACCGAGCTGCCCTTTGGTGGCCTGGATCAGTACGCCCCCTGGCTGCTCGCGCAGGCGACGGACTTCCTGCGCGGGGATGTCGCATTCAAGGGCGGCATCACCACCTGCATCAAGACCGCCCACCTCGCCGAGGCTTTCGGCATGAACTACGAAATCCACCACGGCAGCAACTCGCTCAACAACGTCGCAAATCTTCACATCGCCGTCGCGATCCGCAATTGCGAGTACTTCGAAGTACTGCTGCCCGATGCCGCCAACAAGTTCGGGCTGCTGACAGACATCGAGGTCGACCGCGCCGGTCTCGTGCACGCACCCACCGCACCCGGACTCGGCGCCGCAATCGATCTCGAGCGCATCGAGCGCACCGCCCAGGGCGTCGTGAAATAACCGATCGGCCCTCGCGGGACGGGTCGGGCCGCAATCTGTCCAATCAGTATTGCGAATGCGAATGATTCTCATTAGTATGAGTTCCTGCATTCCCAAGAAAGAGCGCGCGACGACCGCCGCCCATGCCGCGACTGGCCCGGATTTCCTTGAGAGACAAACTCCCGGCAGCGCTGCTGATCGCGGCGCTGGGCGGCTGCAGCGGCGGCACGCGCTCCGGTTCCACGCCGCCCACGACCCCCGCGGCCCTCTCCCTGCAAGCGCAAGCCGGCGAGGCACTGTTCTGTGACGTGACGCTGTCGGCTTCAGGCCGGCAGGCCTGCAGCACTTGCCATGTGCGGGAACGCGCCTTCACCGCGGACCCCGCAGCCGACCAGGGACTGCCCGTACCGCTCGGCGGCAGGAACATGGACCTGCCGGGCTTTCGCAACGCGCCATCGCTCGCGTATGCCTCCTTCACACCGGGTTTCTCGATCGACTCCGATCACACGGCAAGCGGCGGATTCTTCCGCGACGGCCGCGCCTCCTCGCTCGCCGAGCAGGCCCAGGCGCCGTTCATCGCGGTGTTCGAGATGGCGAATCAGGATGCCGCCGAGGTGGTGCAGCGCTTGCGGCAGTCACCAGCGACGCTGCAGAAATTCATCGCTGCGTTCGGCAGCACGGCGCTCGATCATGCGGATGAGGCACTGGCCGACATCGGTGCCGCGATTGCGGCGTACGAGACCGAAGATGCCGACTTCCATGCCTTCAGCAGCAAGTTCGACGCCTGGCAAACAGGCACCGCGCAGCTCACCGCCCAGGAGCTGCAGGGCCTCGCGCTCTTCAACAATCCGGGCAAGGGCAATTGCGCTGCCTGTCACCCGAGCCAGCGCCAGGAATTTTCTGACCACGCGCTGTTCACCGATTTCACGTACGACAACATCGGTATCCCGCGCAACTGGAAGATCCCTTTCAACTTGCCGAACCCGGTAAGTCCGGTGAGCGGTGTGGCGCTCAACTATCTGCCCGCGCCGATGAGCCTGCCGGTCGCTGCGGAATACGGCTTCTACGATTTAGGGCTGTGCGGACCTTTCCAGCCGGCAGCGACCGACCCCGCACCACGGGTGGTGTTTCAGGCGACGACGACGCTGTGCGGCCTGTTCAAGGTGCCGACGCTGCGCAATGCCGCGCTCACCGCGCCCTATTTCCACAACGGCGTCTTTGCCACGCTGCGCGAAGCCATCGAGTGGTACGTGACGCGCGACCTCAACAACAACACCGCCAACAACCCGACGCCGCTGCCGGCGGGTGCCGATGGCAATCCCTATGCAGCTGTGGGCTCGTTCTACATCGCCGCCGATGGCACGCCGGACGCCTACGAGTACAACGATTTGCCGGCGCAATACGATGCGAACGTCAATGCCGGCGAGACGCCCTACACCCCGCCGGTGCAGTTCGGCGGACAGTCCCCGACGCTCAGTTCCGCGGAGATCGATGCCGTGGTCGCGTTCCTGTGCACGCTGACCGATGGCTACGACCCCGCGCACCCCCAGTCCTACAACCTGCCCGCTCAATGCCTGGCGGCCGCTGCCGCTGCGGATTCTGTAAAGGAAAGCTCGCCATGACCGCAAGACACGCCTCAGTTCTTATTGCCGCCCTCCTCGCGACAGGCAGCGTGACAGCGGTCGAGGCCGCCGATTCCAGTGCCGGCTCCACCGCGCAGCAGATCGCCACTCTGCAGCAGCAGCTCGCAACCTTGAGCGCGCAACTCACCGAGCTCGCGCAGCAGAATCGCGCACTGCTCGCCCGGCAGGAGGCGATCGAGCAACGTCTGGCTGCCGCTCCGGGCCAGGCGGGCGGCCCGCCTGCCGCGGCAGCCGACGCCGCTACGACGGCCGCAGCCGGGCTGCCGCCGCCAGCAACTTCCGCCGCCCCGCCTGCCGCGGCAGGTGCCGGTGGCGGACCGCTCGGTGACTTCAAGCTCTGGGGCTACGGCGAGATGTATTACTCGCGCCCGTCGCGCGACACGTCGCGCGCCCAGGCGGATCTCGCGCGAGCCGTATTCGGCATCGGCTATACCTTCAACGACAGCACCGAATTCAACTCCGAGTACGAGGTGGAGCACACGGTCGCTTCGGCCGACGATGTCGGCGAGTTCGAGGTCGAGCAGTTCTACCTCGATCATCGCCTGAGCGATCGGGTGAGCCTGCGCGCCGGATTGTTCCTCATGCCCTTCGGGCTCCTGAACGAGCATCACGAGCCGACGGCGTTCTACGGCATGCAGCGCAACTTCGTCGAGACACTGATCATTCCCAGCACCTGGCGTGAGGGCGGACTGAGCCTGCGCGGCGATACCCGCACCGGTTTCGACTGGAACGTGGGCCTGACGACCGGCTTTGATCTGTCGAAGTGGGACTTCGCGCCGGAGTTTCCGCCGTATGCGACCGCGCTCGACCTCGAGAACAGCGACTCGGCACCGCTGCAGGCGACGCACCAGGAGCTCTCGCTCGCGAACGCGCATGACCTGTCGCAGTACGTAGCGCTCAATTACTTCGGCGTCCCGGGCCTCACGCTCGGGGCCGCAGTCAGCACCGGCAAGGCGGCCGGCGTGCCCGCTCCGCCCAATGCGCCGCTTCCGGGCGATCAGCGCGTAACGCTGTGGGAGGCACATGCGCGCTGGACCCCGGCGAAATTCGATCTGTCGGCACTGTACGCGCGCGGCACCATCTCGAATCTCGCCGCGATCAATGCGGGCAACCCCGGCTCGCCGAACCCGATTCCCTCCTCGTTCTACGGCTGGTACCTGCAGGCGGCCTACGATCTGTGGCAGCGCGGGGACTATCGCGCCACCCCCTTCGCCCGCTTCGAGCGCTACGACATGGGGGCGAGCTATGCCGGCACCAGCGGACCGGTCCTGCCGGTCGGCCCGACGCCGTTGTCGTCGGCTCCGGGGGACTACGGCCTTTGGCCCCTCAATCACGATCGGGTCTGGACGGTGGGCGCGAATCTCTACCTGACGCCTCACGTCGTCTTCAAGGCGGACTACCAGTGGTTCGATGTGAACAGCGACTTCAATCGCTTTGACCTGGGACTGGGGCTGAATTTCTGATGCGGCGCGGCCGGCCCGTGTATGCTCGCGGCGTCCTCCGCCGCGAGTAGCACGATGAATCCGCAAGTTCTGGTCTTCGTCATGATCGGTGCCGTCGTTGCCTGGAGCCTGTACCGGCGCATACGGCGTCACTTCGGTCGCCAGCCGGTGCAGCCGCACCGGATGACCGTGCGCGTGCTCATCCTGGCGGCCGTGATTGCGCTGGTCGTGGCCGGCGCCGTTCGCAGTCTGCCGGCACTCGAAGCGGCCCTGGGTGGACTGCTGGCCGGCGCGGCTGTCGGGGCACTCGGGCTGCGGCTCACGAGCTTCGAGTGGAGGAGCGATGGCAGCTTCTACACGCCCAATGGCTACCTGGGCGCCGTGCTGTCCGTGGTGCTGATCGCGCGCCTCGCGTTTCGGTTCGCCCAATTGCCATCGATGGCCGGACCGAATGTCGAGCCTGGTGCACCGCCGCCAGTGATGACCTCCTATCTTTCGAGCCCCCTGACGGTCGCTCTCGTGCTGATGCTGCTGGCCTACTACCTGGTATACATTGGCGGGATCGTGGTGCTGTCCCGCCGTCACACCCCGACCACGACCACCCCGCCGCCTAAGACCTAGGTCCGATGCCGCCGTGTCGCTTGCGGCGAGAGAATGCCGAACCGGGTCGGATGCCTTTGGGCCAAGGGGATAGACATGCCTACTGAAATCGAAGCGACAGTGGAACGGGGCGCAGCTCATCTCGCGCGGACGGTGCGGGAGCACTCGGGTCTCTACCTGACCGAGGGCATCATCCTGGTGCTCCTCGGAATCCTCGCCCTCATTGCTCCGCTGGCAGCGGCGCTGACAGCGGCCGTGCTCTTCGGGTGGATCCTGCTCGCAAGCGGCATCGTGGGCCTCGTCATGACGTTGCGTGCGCGTCAGGGGCCGGGATTTACCTGGTCGCTCCTGTCGGCGATCGTCGGCATCGCCGCTGGATTGCTGCTACTGCTGCGGCCCCTGGCCGGAGCCATCTCGCTCACCGTGGTCCTGATCGGCTTTCTGCTCGCCGAAGGAATTGTGTCGATCTTTCTCGCGCTCGATCACCGCAAGAGCCTCTCCGGACGCTGGGGATGGCTCCTGGTAAGCGGCATCGTCGATCTGGTGCTTGCGGTGCTGCTGCTCGTCGGCCTGCCTGGCAGCTCGCTGTGGGTGCTGGGGCTTCTGATCGCCATCAACCTGATCTACGGCGGCATCGCCCTGATCGCGATCGCGCTGCATGCTCGCCGCGCGGCGAGCGCGGTGGTGCACTAAGATCGCGCCAGTCACCTCAGAGAGGCTGGCGCGATGAACGGCACCTATCTGCGCTTCTACATGCATGAGAACGTCAAACACGGCCATCAGCTGCTCTACGAGTGGCTGCTCGCGCACGCGAAATCGCTCGGTGTGCATGGCGGCTCGGCGTTTCGCGCCATCGAGGGCTTCGGACGACATGGCGTCCTGCACGCGCAGCATTTCTTCGAGCTCGCCGGCGAGATGACGGTGGAGGTGGAATTCGTCGTCTCCGACGAGATGGCGAATCGACTCCTGGACAGCCTGCGCCAGGAGAAACTCAACATCGTCTACGCCCGCTCACCCGCGGAGTTCGGCGTCATCGGAGGAAAATAGTCCTCAGCGCGCCTGGGGACGCGCGAGCCACTCCTCGCGCGTCTGTCCCCAGATCTCGATCGCAGTGCTCTCGTAGGGCGGCGGACAGTGCCCGGAGCCGCGCAGGCGTGAGCCCAGTCGCCGCGCCACCTGCTGTGAGCGGTGGTTCTCGGGCGCGATGCAGTGGATCACGTCGGTCCATCCCAATTCGCGGAAGGCCCAGTCGATCGTGACTGTAGCAGCCTCCGTGGCGTAACCCCGACCCCAGAATTCGCGCGCAATGCCCCAACCCACTTCCG
>Ga0335079_10003429_pt1 | contig 18334 bp, 14 predicted proteins | sample Lox_Sample_33_FD_206719 | JGI IMG/M metagenome (GOLD analysis project Ga0335079, IMG submission 206719) | Soil microbial communities from Loxahatchee National Wildlife Refuge, Florida, United States - Lox_Sample_3.3 | ecosystem: Environmental > Terrestrial > Soil > Wetlands | place: USA... | reverse complement strand
TCAGCACCGGTATGCGGCACGCGTTGCGCAATGCCGGCAACCAGACCGCACGGTGGCTGGAGATGCAGGCTCCCCAGCCGCGTCCGGTGGAATACGGCCGCGATACGTTTTTCGTAGCAGGCGAGAATCCGGCAAACGCCGTCTCCGACGAGACCGGCAAGCGGATCGGCCACTTTGATGAATCGCAGTTGCCGAGGCCGGGCGGGCCGTCCCAGATGGAAGGCTTCAATCCGACCACCGGGGTGGCGATCAAAATGTTTGTCGATCGCTCATTCGGCGCGGTGCACCAATCGCTGTTTCTCATTCAATACATGCCCGGTGCAAAGATCGACACGCACGACCACACGTTTGAGGAATCGTATTTGATTGCGGGTGGACGGGTGCGCGCCACCGCCGACGGAAAAACGTACGATCTGGGCCCGGGTGACGTAATCTGGACCAGCGTAGGCTGCATCCACAGCTTTGCCAACATCGGCGCGGAGCCGGTGCGCTGGATCGAAACGCAGGCGCCGCTGCCGCCGGCCAAAGAGGTGTTTCGGTTTGAGCGCGACTGGGCGCAGTACGAGCGCGCCTCGGCCGGAAACGCCTAAGGGGGATTGTGTTGACCAACGAGAAAACTCAGACTGCCGAGCCGCCCGCCTCCGCGCGGACCAAGCCGTTCACCGGCAAGGAATACATGGAGAGCTTGCGGGACGGCCGCGAAATCTGGATCTACGGCGAGCGGGTCAAAGATGTGACCGTTCACCCCGCCTTTCGGAACACGGTCCGCATGTTGGCGCGTCTCTACGATGCATTACACGACGAGCGCAAGAGCGTGCTATGCACCGACACCGACACCGGAAACGGCGGGTATACGCACAAGTTTTTCAAAGCCACCAAGAGCGCGGACGAATTGGTGGGGGCGCGCGATGCGATCGCCGAGTGGGCCCGCGTCACCTACGGCTGGATGGGCCGCAGCCCCGATTACAAAGCGGCGTTTCTCGCCACTCTCGGCGCCAACTCCGATTTCTATCACCCGTTCGACGAGAACGCCCGGCGCTGGTACAAGAAGGTTCAGGAAGAAGTCACGTTCGTCAACCACGCGATTGTCAACCCTCCGGTGGATCGCAACAAGCAGCTCGAGGAAGTGCGCGACGTGTACATGCACGTCGAGAAGGAGACTGACGGCGGGTTGATTGTGAGCGGCGCCAAGGTGGTCGCGACCACCTCCACCCTGACGCACTACAACTTCATCGCCAACAACGGCGCTCTGCCCATCAAGACCAAGGATTTCGCTTTCGTCTGCATCGTGCCCACCGATGCGCCCGGCATGAAGCTGTTCTGCCGCCCGTCTTACGAGATGACCGCGGCCGCGACCGGCAGCCCGTTTGACTACCCGCTCTCGAGCCGGCTCGACGAGAACGATTCGATCATCGTATTCGACAAGGTGTTCGTGCCCTGGGAGAACGTGTTCGCCTACGGCGACATCGACAAGGTGAACAATTTCTTCCCGCGATCGGGATTTCTGCCGCGGTTCATGTTCCACGGATGCGTGCGGCTGGCGGTCAAGCTCGATTTCATTGCCGGACTGCTTCTCAAGGGCGTCGACGCCACCGGTTCGAAGGAATTCCGGGGCGTGCAAGCGCAGGTCGGCGAGGTGCTGGCGTGGCGCAATATGTTCTGGGGCCTGACAGACGCCATGGCCCGCACCACCACGCCCTGGACTCCGGGCTATGTGCTGCCGAACCTGGATTATGGCCTGGCCTATCGGGTGGCCTCCAACTTTGTGTATCCGCGATTGAAAGAGATCGTCGAAAACGTTCTGGCCAGCGCTCTCATTTACCTGCCGTCGCACTCCAGCGATTTCAAGGTCCCGGAGATTCGGAAGTATCTCGATACATTCGTCCGCGGGTCAAACAACTACACGGCGCTCGACCGGGTGAAGCTCATGAAGCTGATGTGGGACGCGATGGGAACCGAATTCGGCGGCCGGCATGAGCTGTATGAGCGCAATTACTTCGGCAACCATGAGAGCATCCGGTTCGAGACGTTGATGGTGGCCGAGCACTTGGGCCAGGCCGCCAAGTACAAAGGCTTCGCGGAACAGTGCATGGCGGAGTACGACCTGGACGGGTGGACAGTTCCCGATCTGATCAATCCCGACGACGTCAATATCGTCATGAAGAAAGCGGCTGCCAAGCCGTAACGCCGCTTTCACGCGTGAAGAGCCCCGAATCTTGTAAACTCCGCCTTATGGCACTTGATTCGCGGCAACTCCGGAATGCGCTGGGGCACTTTGCCAGCGGCGTTACGGTAGTTACGACGTATTACGAGGACCGGCCTCACGGGATGACCGCCAATGCGTTCGTGTCCGTATCGCTCGATCCGCCCCTGGTGCTGGTTTCGGTAGCCAACCGCGCGACCATGCACCGGCTGCTTCCGCTGACTGGCCGCTTTGGGATCAGCGTGCTCTCCGAAGAACAAGAGGTGTTGAGCAATCATTTCGCCGGACGGACGGTGGAAGGGCTGCACATTCGGTTTACCGAGCGGCTCGGCGTTCCGCTGCTGGAGGGGGCTGTGGCGTATTTCGTTGTGCGAATCGTCGATCCTCACCCCGCCGGCGACCATACGCTCTTTATTGGCGAGGTGGAACATTTCGAGGCGCGTGACCAGCGGCCGCTGCTGTTTTACTCCGGCAAGTACCAGCAACTGCGAGTCGAGGCCGCCAAGCCCACGCCTTGGCCCCAAGATCCGTTCTCGCTGTTTTCCATCGGGGGGTTCGATCCGCCCATTACCTGACCCTGCTGGCGTCCGGCGGGCATATAATAACAGCACTTCCGCGCGGGGGGATTTATGTATTCCGCTGAACTTCCGATCTTTGCGGTTCGCGAGACCCACGGGCGCGTTCTTCGGCCCGGCAACCGCCTGATTGTCCATAGCCCCGAAGCCGGCTGGCGCTCTATGTACGCGGCTGTTATGGAAGAAGCGCCGTTTCAGGCAACCGAGCAGGCCGTGAATCACCCGTTCCTCATTTATCACCTCACGCGCCCGACGGAAGTGATGCGCAAGATCGCCGGCGCGGCCGCGGAAAAGACCTTGATTGGGCCGCGCCGCATGTGTTTGACGCCCGGCAATGCGATCACCCGATGGCAGCACAATGGCCATCCCGAGATTTTGCAGATGTATTTGCGACAGTCGATCTACGATTCGGTGGTAGCGGAAATGTACGGCTGCGACGCGGCGGCGGCGGAGATCGTGCCGCGGTTTGCGATGACCGATCCGCTTCTGGAGCAACTGGCGGTCGCCACCCATACGGCGTTGCGGGACGGCATGGCCGAAGACGGCTTGTATGTCGATTCGCTGGCGCAGATGATTGCGGCACACCTGGCGCGCTTCCATTCGGTTCGATCGCGGCCGGTTCGCATGGCGGCTCCCGACGGCATACCGGGATGGCGGATGCGGCGTTTGATCGCGTATATCGAAGAGCATCTCGACGGCAATCTGAGCCTCGAGACAATGGCAGCGCAGGTGGATGTCAGCGCGCTTTACCTGGCGCGGGCGTTCAAGGTAGCGATCGGCCAGTCGCCGCACCAATACGTGCTCGCGAGGCGGCTGGAGCGCGCGAAGGAACTGCTGCGCAATACTGACATGCCGATTGTCGATGTGGCGCTGGCCTCGGGCTTCTCTTCGCAGAGCCACCTTTCGAACTGGTTCGTGCGGCTGGTGGGAGTTTCTCCGGCCGTGTACCGGCGGCGTGCCGCGAAGTAAGGCCGAGCCCTCATTTCTCCAGCATTCGTTTCAGCGATAAGGCGTTTTCCGCCGCATAGCCTGCCTGGTCGTTATCGAAATAGACGTAGACCGCTTTCAGCTCCTTCTGCCAGCGGCCAATCCGCGCGGCCCAGCCGCGGAGCGTCGCCGCTGAATAGCTCCCCTGGTACGTAGCGCCGGGACCGTGCAGGCGGACATACGTGAAATCGGCCGTAATTTCACAGGGCGCGCGGAAGCCCGCGATTTCAAAAATACAGAATGCGGCATTGTGACGCCGGAGGATGCGATAGATGGCCGCGGTATGCCACGTGGGGTTCCGCAACTCGAAAGCGTACCGGCGGCGCCGCGGCAGCACAGACAGGAACGCTTCTAGCCGCTCTTCGTTCACCTCCCAGAACGGCGGGAGCTGAAACACGATCGGGCCAAGTTTTTTGCCCAGCCGATCGACGCGTTCAAAGAATTTGTCGATCCCCGGGCCGGCGTCTTTGAGCTTCTTCATGTGCGTGAGAAACCGGCTGCCCTTGGCGGCGAACAGGAACTTCTTAGGAGTCGATTCGCGCCAGGTTTCGAGCCCGCTGACCAGCGGCAGGCGGTAGAACGTGTTATTCAGCTCGACGGTATCGAAGTGAGCCGTGTAAAAGTCGAGCATCTTCGAGGCGGGGAACTTCTCCGGATAAAACGGGCCGCGCCAGTGGGCGTAGTGCCAGCCGGAAGTCCCGATGTGCACGGCGCTGCGATCCTTCACCGCGGATTCGGCGTGCAGGCTCTAGGCCATTGTTTCAGATGACCCGCGCGCGCCGTCCGCCCGGACCATTCACCGAAACCGGCCCATTGTGAGTGGACAGTCGAACCACGTCGCCGGAGCCGGTTTCGAGCAGGCGCGGGAAGAAACGATTGCCTTCGGTGCGCGCGTTCACGCAGGCGTCGGCCTGGCAGCGGATGGGAGCATGGCCGGAGGTCTCGACCCGCAGGCCCGAACGAAATCCGGTCGGCAAAGTCACGCTGACCGGCCCATTTTCCGTGCGCGCCTCCAACTGCGGCCCGTTCCAGGCAGCATCGGCCAGCTTTAGCGAAATGGGCCCGTTGGTGGCGCGCAGATGCACGTCGCCGGACCCGGCGTTCATGGAGATTGGGCCATTGACGGTCTCTGCGTCCACGGTGCCGGAGCAATGGTCAAGCGACAGCGGTCCGTTGGTGGCGCGTAGCATCAGCTTGCCGTTCACGCGTGCGGCGTCGATCGGCCCGTTGCCAGCTTGCAGGTCTAACGCCGCGTCCTTGGGGGCGTGCACAAAAAAGACCGCCTGCCAATGGGAATCGGGATCTGCGCCGGCGATCGAGAACCGTCCGCCGCTGCGGGTTACCGCGATCGACCGGAGCGTCCGGTCTGCGGCGGAGCGGCTCGCAGCCGCCGCGAACTTGCACACTTCCACGCTATACTCCGGGCGGTCCCAACCCCGGACGTGTAACGCCGTGCGGCTGGCGCCGCGAACTTCCAGGGTGGGGGCTTCCTGCTTCGAAAGCGTAAAGGTTTGGGTGGCTTGGGCGAGCTCGCCAGTGGCCCGAGGCTGCAGATCCGAGCATTTTTCGGCGTCTCGGCCGCCTTCGATCGTCAGGTAGCCGTGCCAATACCAGGACTGCGCCTGCGCCGGGTGGCGGCCGCACGCCGCCAGCGCGGCCATGCCCGCCAGGATGAACGAGATCGGCCGTTTCATAGCCGAGTAGACGGATCGCGCGCGAAATGGTGAGTATCGGATCGACTACAGTGATATCCTGATCGTTTGACATCTTTTGCCTTACCTCGTTTGGCGCTGCTTTTGTCCGCAGCCGCCGTGGCTTCGGCTCAGAAACCGGCACCGCTGCTGGACACGATGTCGGAAGAGCTGAACCGAAACTTTACCGTCCTCAAGCAAAAGGGCGATCCGCCGCCTTATTTCCTCAGTTACGAGGTGACCGAGCAGGATTACCGGAGCATCTCAGGGACGCTCGGCACGATCGCCGCGTCCAACAGCGGCAAGGATCGGGTGCTCGACGTCTCGGTGCGGGTCGGCAGCCCCAAGCTCGACAATTATCACAATGTCCGGGGAGACCGCGGGCAGTTCACTACGGGCGCCCTGCTCTCGGTGGAAGACAACGCCAACGCCATCAAGCGGCGTTTGTGGCAGGAAACGGATCGTGCCTACCGCGGCGCGGCCGAACGGTTGATCCGTATCAAAACCAACACCCAAGTAAAGGTGGCGGCCGAAGACGACTCGGATGATTTTTCGAGTGAGCCCGCGGCGAAATTTCAGGAAGCGCCCCCTAAGCTGCAATTCGACGAAGCCGCCTGGACCGAGCGCATCCGCAAGCTCTCGTCCCATTTTCAAAACTATCCCGCGGCTTTGACCTCGCATATCTCGGTGAGCGCTCAGACTGACACGCGGTATATCGTGAACACCGACGGCACTCGAATCGAGCACGGCCGCGGCTATGCGCGAGTGGTGATCACTGCCGCGGCGAAGGCGACCGATGGCACCGATTTGTCGACCAGCGAGACCTTCGAAGCCGTGGAGGCTTCGGGCCTTCCCAAAGACGAGGTATTGCTGGCCGCCATCGATCGCGTTTCCCAAGACCTCACCAACCTGCTGCGTGCTCCCGAGGCCGAGCCGTTCGTCGGCCCCGCCATCTTTTCCGGACGCGCCGCCGGCGTCTTCTTCCACGAGATTTTCGGGCATCGCGTGGAAGGGCACCGCCAGAAGGACGAATCCGAAGGCCAGACGTTCACTAAGAGTGTCGGAACCAAAGTGCTTCCCGACTTCCTCTCGGTTGTGTTCGATCCGACTCGACGCAAGGTGAACAACATCGACCTGAACGGGTGGTACGACTACGACGACGAAGGCGTCAAAGGGCGGCCTGTCCTGGCTGTCGACAAGGGTGTGCTGAAAACCTTTCTGATGTCCCGTTCTCCGATTAAAGGCTTCGCCAGCTCGAACGGTCACGGCCGGAGGCAGCCCGGATACGAGATCGTCTCGCGGCAATCGAACCTCATTGTGGAGTCGTCCAATTCAGTCGCGGACGCGAAGCTGCGGCAGATGCTGATCGACGAGATCAAGCACCAAAACAAACCCTACGGATTGTATTTCCGCGACATCACCGGAGGTTTCACCACCACCAGCCGCGCCGGCCTGCAGGCGTTCAAAGTAATCCCCGTGGTCGTTTACCGCGTTTACGCCGACGGGCGGCCGGACGAGTTGGTGCGCGGCGCGGATATCGTGGGCACGCCACTCTCGAGCTTTTCCAAAATTCTGGCGACGTCGGACAAGCTGGAAGTCTTCAATGGGTACTGCGGGGCGGAATCCGGCAGCGTTCCGGTTTCGGCCGTGGCTCCGGCAATTCTGGTTTCGGAGATCGAAATCGAAAAGAAGGCTAAATCGCAGGACCGGCCGCCGCTTCTGCCGTCCCCAGGCCCTACAGAAACCACGCGGAGCAGCGCACAATGAAAGCTGGGATATTGCTTGCGGCGGTCGCGCTCGCGGCTGGTCTGGTGGTCAGCGCTCAGGCGCCGGCCGCCGATCCGGTGCTGCAGGCCATGCATGACGAGATTGAGCGCTCGCGCAAGCTGATGGTCTCGAATCTCGAAGGTCCCTATTTTGTCGAGTACTTGCTCGACCAGGCCGATTCGTTCAACGTCGTGGCCACGCTGGGAGGGATCGTCACCCGCCGGCGCGATCAATACCGCAACCTGACGGTGCACGTCCGCGTCGGCGATTACAAGTTCGATAACACCGATTATGTAGGCAGCACCTTTCCATTCGGCACGCGCTACGATCTGGAACGCTTTCCGCTGGACAATGACTACCTGGTGTTGCGGCGTTATCTGTGGCTGGCGACGGATTCGGCCTACAAATCTGCGGTCGAGGCCATTTCACGCAAGCAGGCAGCGTTGCGCAACCTTTCGGTTAACGACAAGCTCAACGATTTTGCGCATGCCGACCCGGTGCACATCGCGCGCCCGTTCGGCAAGCTGGCGATCGATGAGAAGACGTGGACCGATCGCGTTCGGACACTGTCGGCGATCTTCGCGCAATATCCCGAGCTGCGCACTTCCAACGTGGAACTCGACGCCGGTGATGGCGGCTATTATCTGGAGAATTCCGAGGGCGTCGAAATCAAGGTTCCGGATGGGTTGAGTTACGTCCGCGCGCGCGTCACGGCCCAGGCGCCGGACGGCATGACGGTGCGCGATACCGCGACTTTCCACGCGCGCGTACCGGCGGAATTCCCGTCTGATGCGGAAATGAGCCTCAGCTTCAAATCCCTGGCGGAAAGCGTGGTGAAGCTCTCCCACGCGCCGATGGGCGAGGACTATAGCGGCCCGGTCCTATTTGAAGGTGTCGCCGGCCCGCAGATCGTCGCCGAAGTTCTGGGCAAGAACCTGGCGCTGCCACGCCGGCCGGTAATGGAGCCGGGACGCGCCAGCGGCTTCAATAGCAGCGAACTCGAAGGACGCATCGGCGCTCGCGTGCTTCCCGACAGCTTTGAGATCGTCGACGATCCTACCGTCAAGGAATGGCACGGGCACCCCTTGTTCGGCTCTTACGAAGTGGACCGCGAGGGCGTGACGCCCAAACCCGTGCACGCGATTGAAAAAGGTCTGCTGAAGGGCTACTTTCTGACTCGCCAGCCGGTGCGGGGTTTCGAAGGGTCCAATGGCCGCGCGCGCATGCCGGGCAACTACGGCGCCAGCGCGGCTGGTATGAGCAACCTGATCGTGACGTCGTCTATCACCATGCCCGTCTCCGAGCTCAAGAGCAAGATGCTCGAAATGATCGCGGCCCGCAGCAAGCCGTACGGCATCATCGTGCGCAAGATGGACTTTCCATCGTCGGCATCGGTGGAGGAGGCGCGCCGGCTGCTCAGCGGAGCGCAGTCGGGCGGCTCGCGGCCGGTCAGCCTGCCGTTGTTCGTCTACCGGCTCTATCCCGACGGCCATGAGGAACTGGTCCGCGGCGTGCGCTTTCGCGGCTTGAATACGCGCTCGTTCAAAGACGTGATCGCCGCCGGCGACGATGCGACGGTTTTTGATTTTCTCGACAACCAGGCGCCCTTTGACCTGATCGGCGGCGCCGGGTACGTTTCGAACGCCAGCGTGGTCGCGCCGTCGCTGCTGATCGACGATCTCGAACTGCACCCACTCGAAGACGAGCTGCCGAAGCTGCCGGTCGTTCCGGCGCCCGATCTGTCCCGCTAGGAGGCTGCTGTGTGGCGCTTGCTCAGCCGCTACGTTTTCCGCGAGATCCTCTCCAGTTCCTTGCTCGCGACGTTTCTGGCGACCTCCGTCATCTTCCTCCAGAGGGTGGACAAGATCTTCGAAGTGTTGGTTTCGAGCAATGGCAGCGCCCGATCGATCGCGACGCTGTTTGCACTGGCGATGCCTCCGGTGCTGCCGCTGACCATCCCGTTCGGCGTGCTGGTCGGAATTCTCATCGGGCTCGGGCGCTTGGCAGGCGATGGCGAAATTACCGCCATGCGGGCCGCCGGCGTCTCTAGCCGGCAGGTGATTGCGCCGGTGATGGCCTTCGCCACCCTCGCGGCCGGGCTGGCGGCCTATGCCTCCATCCGCCTTACCCCGCTTTCGATTCGCGAAAGCATCCGGATTGAAAACGAGCTGATCGCCAACCGGCTCTCGGCGGAGATCCAGCCGCGCGTTTTCGAGGAGGGATTCCCGAACACGATTTTGTACGTGCGCGACGTGCGCCCCGGCGAAACCGTGGTGTGGCGGCCAGTCTTCATCGCGGATATCACTCCGCCCGAGCAGCGTTCCAGCGGAATGCGCGAGAAGGCGCAGGGCCCGCTGATTACCGTGGCGCGGGAAGCCATCGCCATTTCCGATCCGCAGCATAACCGCATTCAGCTCTCGCTGCGCGATGCCTGGAACTACGAAATGGGCAAAGATGGGGTGGCGCGCGATTCTTCCTTCGTCCGCGGCGAGCGTCTGCTCGAAGCCGAGCCGCCGGCGCTCAAATCGGTTTCCTTCCCGCAGATGAATACCGGCCAGCTCTGGAACTACGCGGGTCCGGACTGGGTCGAAGCTCGCGCGGAACTGCACCGCCGCTTCACGCTTCCGGTCGCCTGCCTCACGCTGGCGCTGGTGGGGATTCCACTGGGCATCGCCACCCGCAAGGGCGGCAAGTCGGCGGGGTATGTGATTGGCGTGTTCCTGGCATTTTTCTGCTACAACCTCTCGTACATCACGCTGATCGGGATGGCGAAGCAGCGCGCGTTGCCGGTTCCCGTGGCTTCCTGGCTGCCGAACGCGGTGTTCGCGGTGACCGGCTTCATTTTCCTGTTCCGCATGGAACTGCCGAGCGAGCGCGACCTGCTCGGCAACCTGCAGGCTCTGTTCGGCGCGGGGCTCAGGTCATTACGAACCGAGCGGCCCCAGCGCTCGAGCCGCCGCTGGGCGCTGCTACCCCAGGTCGTCGACACGTACATGCTTTCGGGCTTTCTGTTCTATGTCTGGGTGGCGCTCAGCAGCTTTGTTTCGATGACCTTGGTCTACAACTTCTTCGAGCTGATGCCAGACATGATTCACAATCACATTCCGCTCGTGAAGATGTTCACGTACCTGTTCTTCCTGACGCCTACGCTGATCTATCAGATCTTGCCCATCAGTATCCTGGTCGCAATCCTGGTTGCTTTCAGCGTGCTCAGCCGGCAAAACGAGATCACCGCGTTCAAGGCGTGCGGCGTGAGCGTCCATCGGCTCGCGCTGCCGGTGTTCATCACCAGCCTGGTCTTCAGCGCGGCGTTGTTTGCCTTCGATTTCTATTACGTGCCCGGCGCCAATCGCACGCAGGATGCACTCCGCGATGAAATCAAGGGCCGCGCCACCCAAACCTATCTGAATCCCGAGCGTAAGTGGATCTGGGGTTCGGGCTCGCGAATATTCTATTATCGGTACTTCGATCCCACGGAAAAGACGATGGCCGGCGTATACGTTTTTGAGCTCGACCCGGCTACGTTTCGGCTGACCCGCGAGATCTGGGCCGAGCGGGCCCACTGGGAGCGATCCCTCAAAACCTGGGTCTTCGAAAACGGCTGGTCGAGTGATTTTGCGCGCTCGTATAGCAGAACCTATCGCCCCTATGCGGTGGCCACTTTCCCGGAACTTGCCGAAGCGCCCGATTATTTCCTCAAAGACGCGCTGCAGGACAAGCAGATGAATTTCGTGCAACTGCAGCGCTACATCCAGGATCTGCAGCAGAGCGGGTTTGACACGCTCAAGCTGCAGGTTCAGTTGTACCGCAAGTTCTCGATGCCGCTGTTCGCGATCATCATGGCGTTCATCGCTGTGCCGTTCGGGTTCCTGATCGGAAAGCGAGGCACGATGGCGGGCATCGGCGTAAGCATTGGGATCGCGCTCGCCTACTGGGGCATCGACATCCTGTTCGAAAAACTCGGCGACGTGAACCAACTGCCGCCGGCCATGGCGGCATGGTCTCCCGACGCGCTTTTCTCGCTCGCGGGCCTGTATTTGCTGATGCGAATGAAGAGCTGAGCCGCCCCCGCAACAGGGCTGCACTACTGTTAATATCAGGTGTGAATATCCTGTTGTTGGCACGCCGCCCGCGCCTGTCGGGCCGGCGGCACCCCATCGCAGCGGCGGTATTCGTGCTGTTACCCGCGATTCTCGCGCTATTTTTGACCGGAAGCCGCGCTCGCACCCAGACCGCTCCTCTGCCAACAGCGCCTCCGGGACTCGAGAAGATCAAACATTTCGTCTTCATCATGCAGGAGAACCGCAGCTTCGATCATTACTTCGCAACGTATCCGGGCGCCGAAGGCCTGCCGGACGGCATCTGCCTTCCGAGCTCTGATGGCGGCCCGTGTGTCGCACCGTATCATGACACCTCGCTCGTCAGTTATGGCGGGCCTCACATGTGGAGCGATGCGTTCCGATGTATGCATGATGGCCGCATGGATGGCTTTATGGCGGACGCGGCACGAACCCCCAAAGACGTCATGGGCTGGCATGATTTTCGTGAGGTGCCGAACTATTGGAACTATGCCGGACTCTACGTGCTTCAGGACCGTCTCTTCGAATCCATTGCCTCCTACAGTCTGCCCGCTCACCTCTATATGCTCGCCGGGCAGAGCGGCGGATACAAAGGAGACAGTGACGACCCGTTTCCGACGAACTTCGATTTCCCGGAAATCACGCTTTTGCTGGGTAGCGGAAAAATCGACTGGAGGTATTACGTCAATCGGGGCATGGCCGCGGGAGCGGCCGATGGACACGGGACTTACCTGCCGGCCGACGAAACCACCTTCAATTTCTGGAATCCTTTGCCTGCGTTTCCCAAGGTCAAAAACGATCCGGAGCAGTTTGGGCGTTTGACCGACGCCGCCCGGTTCTACACCGATGCGCAGAACGGCACGCTGCCGCAGGTGAGTTGGATCATTCCCAACAGCGACCTCAGCGAGCACCCGCCCGCGAGTGTCGCCACCGGTATGACCTACGTGACCGGCCTTGTGAATGCCGTCATGAAGTCGCCGGTCTGGAACTCCACCGCGATCTTCATCTCCTGGGATGACTGGGGCGGATTCTACGATCATGTGCCTCCGCCCAGTGTCGATCAATTCGGGCTGGGCATTCGCGTTCCCGGGTTAGTGATCAGCCCTTATGCGCGCCAGGGCTATGTCGATCACAAAACGTATTCGTTCGAATCCTGGCTGCGAATTGTCGAGGAGCGCTTCGGCGTGGCGCCCATGACTGGCCGCGATAACACCGCCAACGATATGAGCGACGCGTTCGATTTTACCCAGCAGCCTCGCCCTCCGGTGCTTCTGGATCCGTCCGGTTCGCCCTATCCGCCGGTTTCCCAGAGTCTCGTTCATTTAGCCGGTACGCTCGTCACGACGAATTCCGCCTATGGAACGTACACGCTTGCGCCGGAGAGCATCGCGTCTGCCCACCTGTATGGCTACGCCCCGACCACCGCGACTGAGCCGGTTCAATCGCAGCCTCGCCCCACCTTGGGAGGTGTCACCGTTACTCTAACGGACTCGAACCGGACAACGTTCCCCGTCTATCTTTACTCTGTATCACCCCACGAGTTGCGCTACGTCGTGCCTGCCGGAATTGCCGCCGGGCCAGCCCGGATCTCCGTCTCAGCCCGGCTGCCAATCACGGAGGCGATGGCGAGACTATCTCATGGAATCGTGACTTTTCAGGGGACCGCGATGATTTCGGCAGTCGCACCCGGTCTCTATACGGCCGACCAAACCGGACACGGGCCGGCCGCCGCCCAGGTCGTCAACAGCGCAGGTGCCTATTCCAACACGTATCAATGCAACTCTGATGGCCAATGCACGCTGCTTCCGATCGACGTGACGGATTCACCGTATCTTGTGCTGTACGGAACGGGGATTCGCGGAGCGCCCCATGCCAACATCAAAGTCACAATCGGCAATGTGGACTCTCCCGTTCTTTATGCCGGCGCACAAGGCGAGTATCCGGGGCTTGACCAGGTGAAGGTCTCACTTCCACCGATTCTGATGGGCCGCGGCCAGCAGGTTGTCACAATTACCGTGAACGGTCAGGCAACCAACATGGCCCAGTTGGCGTTTCGGTAAGACGCCGGCGTTCTAACCCTCCATCCGCACGGCTAGAAAATCAGCCAGTCCGCCGGAGCCGCCCTTCAGGTCTGGTGGCAGGTTGCCCGGCCCACAACGCTCCGTCAGGTTGCGAAATCCTGATTCAGAACACTAGAATGACCAAAAGCCTGGAGGATCTCATGAAACTGTTCGCGACGGTATTGCTGGTGTCCGCGTTCGCCGGCTCGATGTGCGCCGAAGACAAGCCGCTGGTTCTCGCCAGCCAGGGCAGCTTCTTCGTCGGTGGAGAGTCGAAGACCATTACGTCGCCAGGACGCGGCCCCGGCGCGCCGTCCACTCAGGGCGAGATTACCATCAACCAGATGTACGTGCAGTTCCAGACTCCGCCGCGCGCCGCGCAGCACGTGCCGGTGGTCATGGTTCACGGCTGCTGCCTCAGCAGCAAGACCTGGGAGACCACGCCCGATGGCCGCATGGGTTGGAACGAGTATTTCGTCAGGAAGGGCCGCTCTGTCTATCTCGCAGACCAGGTCTCGCGCGCCCGGTCGGGTTTCGATCCCGCCACCTTCAACGCCGTCCGTGCCGGCGCGAAGCCGCCCAGCGAACTGCCGCCCATCCTCGATGCGACTCACCAGACCGCCTGGGCCATCTTCCGCTTCGGCCCCAGCTTCAACAAGCCATTCCCCGACGAACAATTTCCCGTTGATGCGGCCGATGAACTCTATAAACAGATGATTCCCGATCTCAACACCACGCTCCCAAGTCCCAACCCGACATGGAAAAATATGGCGGCGCTCGCGGTACAACTCAAAGGCGCGGTGTTGATCGGTCATTCCGAGTCGGGTTTTTTCCCGGAGCAGGCCGCCTTGATCGACCCGAGCGGCATCAAAGCAAACATCTCGATCGAAATGCCGTGTCCGGATCTAACGCCGGCGCAGATTACCACCCTCGCCAAGATTCCCACATTGATGGTCTTCGGCGATCACTTGTCCGACGTCCCGAATAGCATCTGGGGAAACGCGTTCGAAAGCTGCAAGAAATTCGTCGACCAGGTCAAAGCGGCGGGCGGAGACGCCGAAATGATGCACCTGCCGGCGATGGGCCTCAAGGGGAACAGCCACATGCTGATGCAGGACAAAAACAACCTGCAGATCGCCGACTTAATCGTAAGCTGGATCGACCAACACGTCGAAACCCAGAAATCCGCCCGGCGCCGGTAATACGCTCCCCGATTACTTTTTCTTCGGAGCGCGAGGCATGCCCTCGTTGAGCAGTTCCTCGATCTTGTTTCGCAGGTTCTGATCGGCCTGCGCTTCATCGAGAAAAGAGTCGTCGCCGGCATATTGCGCGCGAATCATCCCCTTGCGGTCGATCAGGACCAGTTGCGGCATGAGCAGCCGAGCCGCGATCGGGTGCTGCAGGAAATCGAGAACTGGCATGCGCGCATTCGATCCCACTGGAAATGGCGGATTGAATTTCTGGATGAATCCCGGAACGGCGCCGGCAGCGCCATCTTCAACGGCCGACGCCAGCACCTGAAATCCGCGCGCCCCGTACTCGTTCTGGTCCTTGCTCAGAAAACTGACAATCTTCTGGCAATGCGGGCAGTACGTCAGGATAAAAATCAATACGATGGTCTTGCCTTTGTACTGGCTCAGCATGGCCTGCTTCCCGCCGGGCAAATTGATTGCGAAGTCGGGCGCGGGCCGCGGCAGCGTTCCGGCGTTCACGGCGGGAATCAACGAGGCAAGCATTGCGAATGCGACGGCGAGGGATCGGGGTCTCGACATACGATTCAGTTTAGTGGCAATCCTTCCACACTGGTCACTACTGTGTCGCGGAGCTGCAGTTGGAACCGGCCGTCATCTCCAATGCCCGAAACCGAGTCGGCAGTTTCCGCGCTGACATCCATCTTCTTCCACTTCTTCGAGAGCGCTTGGCGATACGCCTCGAAATAGCGGCGGGCCATTTCGGAGCTGTCCCATTGGACGGCATACAGCAGCACCACTCGTCCTGCTTTCTTGTTTTCGCGAAGCTCGAAAACAGAGCCGCTCCAATGCGGGCCAATCTCGTCGGCCGCGGCTTTGCCCGCGAACTGTTCGAGCAGCACCTCGTGATCGAGTTCTCCCAGGCTGCCGCCCACCAGGCTTTTGAATCCGTGTGGCAGTTTGGGATCCGGCAATCCCGGAGTTACCGGCTGCACCGAGTGGAAGTATTTGTCCGGATGAAGAATCTGCTGCGTCGACGCGGGAGGCCGCCGGAATACCTCCGCAAAGCCCTTATCGCCGTCTTTCTCGATCACGGCTTGCTGAAACAGCATTCCCTTGGTGTAGGGAAAAATCAGGGTCTGCCGGAGATACAGCGGCGCGTTATCGAAGACCGGGTACTGGCCTGAGCTGTCGCTCAGCGCGCTCATCATCCGCACCAGCGAAGGCGAGTTCTTCAGCGATTGCCCGAGTTTGCGCGCGAGATACTCCGACATCAGCCAGGTGGCCTGGCCTTCCATCACCGCCAGCCGGGCCGTCGCCCCATCGTCGCTTTTGCGGCCTTGCCGGATGAATTTGCCAAGATTGAAATTCTGATCGGCGATGGCATGGGAGAGTTCGTGCGCCAACACCGGTGATTCGGTCTCCGGCGATGTGGTTTCGGTGACGAACAGCTTCTTTTTGTCGTAATCGTAAAAGGCGGCGGCCTGTTCGGTCAGCAAGTCGACGGTCGATTTCTCGAGGTCGAAATCCGGGGGTACGAAGCCGAATTTCTTGAGCGTCAGCTCCTCGGCCCGGATCTCTTCCGGGGTCGTCGCTTCCTTCACCCGTTTTTTCAAGAATTCGTTGACCTTCTGCTTGGTGATCAGATCGCAAGGCACCGGGTGGTGCAGATTCATCCCCGAGATCATCGCCAGTTCCGAAGCGATTCCAGCCGCCTGGCTGCAGAGAGGCCCGGCATTGGGTGACTCGGCGGGCGCGGGAACCGCCCAGGCCGCGAGCATCGCGGCGGCTAAAAGGAAACGGGTTTTATGCCGCAACGGATTTCCTCCGGAGAGCCCACGCGAAGGCCGCGGAGGAAACGATGGCGAGCGCGCCTCCCCAAAACGTGGTTGCGCGCGTGCCGACCCATCCGGCCAGCGCGCCCGAGGCCAGGCTGCCGAAGGGAGCAAGTCCAACGATGGTCATGCCGTACATCGACATAATGCGCCCCCGATATTCATCGAGGATCAGAGTTTGGATCGTCGTGTTCGCGGAGACCATCTGGCGAAACACACTGTACCCGATCAGGAGCATAATTACCAGCGAAAGCCCATACCAGGGCGAAAATGCGAACGCCATCGTGGCCAGCCCCATCGCAATGCCGCTGAACGCGATCACGGGCTGCAAACGTTCCGTCTGCGACCGTCGGGCCATCCCTAGCGTCCCGATCACCGCGCCGACTCCCATTGCCGCCATCAGGTATCCGAGCCCCTGGGATCCGCGATGGAAGATCTGGTCGGCGAACACCGGCGCCAGCACCAGGACCGGCGTGTTGGCGAATGTCGCTGCCGCCATCACCGTAAGCACGCGCCGAACGTGCGTGTGCTGCCGCGCGTAACGGAATCCATCCACCATGTGGCTCCAGGGCGAGGACTCGTGCTTGCGTTCGAAGGGCTGCAGCCGCATCGCCAGCAGGCTTCCGATCACCGCCAGAAAACTGACGCCGTTCAAGAAAAAGCACACGCCTTCTCCCAGCCACGCCACCAGCAGCCCCGCGACGCCCGGCCCCAGGCTGCGGGCCGCGTTGAACGTGGCTGAGTTGATGGAGATCGCGCTCAGCAAGTCCTCCTTGCTGGTCATATGGATCAGCAGCGATTGCCGGCCGGGCATGTCAAATGCATTAATCGCGCCCAGCAGGACCGCGAGCGCGAGCACGTGCCAAACCTGGACGCGTCCCGTCAGCGTCAGAGCGGCCAGGGCGAACGCCTGCAGCATCGAGCAGGTCTGAGTCGCGATCACCACTTTGTGCCGCGAGAAACGATCGGCCGCGACTCCGCCCAAAGGCCCCAGGGCGAATACCGCGATCTGCGAACAGAACCAGGCCGTCCCCAACAGCAGTTCCGAGTGCGTCAGGCGGTAAACCAGCCAGCTCTGGGCCACGTTCTGCATCCACGTGCCCACCAGCGACACCAGTTGCCCTCCCACGAACAAGCGGAAGTTGCGATGGCGCAACGCTCCAAACGCAGAAGCGCTTCCCGCGCGCGGAGGCGCGGTGAGCAGTTCCGCCGCGGGCAGGGGGGTGACTTCTGAATCCGGCTCGGTTCCTGAAGGTGGCATCCGTTTCTCTTCAGAATACGGCGCGGTACAATGAGAGATCAATTCACCGATCGAGGAGAAATTACGTTGGCGGACGAGAAACTTTACAAAGCTGAGTATTTAGGAAGTGGTACTTTCGTCATCAGCAAGCCCAAGCGGAAGCGGGCAAAATTGCGCCAGACGAAATTGAGGAATCCGCAGCGCGGTTCGCGAAAATAAACCGGTGGTCAGCGGCGGGCGCGCCGTTCCGTGCTCAGAACGCGCAATAGCCCCTCGAGGGCAAACTTCTGAATCATGAAAGCCCCCACCAAAGTTCCCAAGAACGTTCCGCCGATTACCAGGGTTTCCATCGTGTCCCTCTACACCTCGTGCAGCAATTTAGATGCCACGGGCGGGGTGTTGGATTCCGGCATATATTCCGACTGATTTTAATTAGAAAAGGGAACCCAGTAGGGGGAGGGAACGCTCATTCTGTCGAGCGGTGGGGGATTTCCAGGAGGGGGTTTGCGGATTCGGTGAGAAAAATTGGTGGACTGAATCCCCTTTCCGAACCCCACCGTAACGCTATACCCGGCTGCACTCTTTTTCTTGTACCCGCAACTCGTTGAGACTCCATCCAATTTAGTTAACGAAACCGAGTGACTGCCGGCAGGCGGGTTTAGGTCGGTCCCCGTCTGCGATACCGGTGGTCGCGCAAAAGCGATGTC
>Ga0335079_10003428_pt1 | contig 18335 bp, 14 predicted proteins | sample Lox_Sample_33_FD_206719 | JGI IMG/M metagenome (GOLD analysis project Ga0335079, IMG submission 206719) | Soil microbial communities from Loxahatchee National Wildlife Refuge, Florida, United States - Lox_Sample_3.3 | ecosystem: Environmental > Terrestrial > Soil > Wetlands | place: USA... | reverse complement strand
TCGTCGCGGCCGGAGGCGAGGCGGCATGAACGAGGGGGCACCGAAGCGCGGCGGCCTCGTCCTGATCTCGCTGATCCTCGTCGCCGCCGTCGCCAACCTGAACCTGTCGGTCGCGAACGTCGCGCTGCCCGACATCGGCAAGCACTTCGACTCGAGCCAGACGACGCTCGACCTGATCGCGGTCGGTTACTCGCTCGGCCTCGCCTGCTCGGTGCTCTGGCTCGGCGCGCTCGGCGACCGCTACGGGCGCAAGCTGATGCTGATGCTCGGCACGGTGCTGGCCGTTCCGATGTCGCTGCTCGCCGCGTACGCGTGGTCGGACACGATCCTCTTCGTCGCGCGTGTCGGCGGCGGTCTCGCCGCCGGCATGGCCTACCCGACGACGCTGGCGCTGATCACCGCGCTGTGGGCGCCCGGCGCCGCGCGCACGAAGGCGATCGCACTGTGGTCCGGTGTCGGCGGCGCAATCGCGGCGCTCGGTCCTCTGTGCTCGGGGATCCTGCTCGAGCACTTCTACTGGGGCTCCGTCTTCCTGCTCACGCTTCCGCTCGCCGTGGTCGCGATCTTCATGGCGTGGCGGTTCGTCCCGTCCCACGTGAACGAGGGCACCGAGCCGGTCGACAACCTCGGCGGGATCCTGTCCCTCGTGCTGGTCGGGGCGATGATCCTGGCGATCAACTTCGCGCCCGTCCCGAACAAGGGGACACTCACCCTCGTGCTCGCGGTGATCGCGGTCGCTGCGCTCGTCCTCTTCTTCCTGAGGCAGCGCCGGGCCGGGAACCCACTGTACGACCTGGTCGTCGCGGCACGGCCGACGTTCTGGGTCGCGGCATGTGCGGGGATCATCGTCTTCGGGTCGCTGATGGGAGCGATGTTCATCGGCCAGCAGTTCCTGCAGAACGTGCTCGGCTACTCGACGCTGCAGGCCGGGCTCGCGATCCTCCCGGCGGCGTTCGCCATGGTGATCGTGGCCCCACGCTCGGCGAAGATCGTCGACGCTCGCGGAGCCCGGTTCACGCTGCTGTTCGGATATGTGTTCGTCCTGCTGGGCTTCGTCACGATGCTGCTCCTCTGGAAGGACAACATCGCGTACTGGAAGGTCGCGCTCGGATACATCTTCGTCGGGATCGGCGTCGGGCTCGCGGGCACCCCGGCCTCGCACTCGCTCACCGGCTCTGTGCCGGTGAAGCGAGTAGGCATGGCGTCGGGGACGGCCGACCTGCAGCGCGACCTCGGCGGCGCGATCATGCAGTCGATCTTCGGCGCGCTCCTGACGGCGGGCTACGCGGCGGCTGCCGGTTCGCTGATCTCCAGCTCGGGCAAGGACATCACCTCCAGCACTCAGGCCGAGCTGACGAAGTCGTTCGCCAGCGCCGCCGACACCGCGTCGCGGTACCCGCCCTCCGTTCAGCAGAACATCATCGACGGGGCGAAGTCCGCCTTCCTGAAGGGCGACCAGTGGGCGTACCTGGCCGGCATCGTCGCGGTGCTCCTCGGTGCCGTGCTGGTGTGGTTCTTCTTCCCCGCCAAAGAGCGGGAAGAGGATCTGCTCGCCTCGTACCACGCCGAGGACGTCGGCACGGCGTCGGCCGCGACCGGTGACGGGACGGCTGCGGCTCCGGCTCCCGCCTGACGAGTCGATTCCGGCGTCAGCGGTTTCGTGACATCGTCGTGCGGCTTGCCTTGGCATGCGGAACGCGATCTCAGTCGTGTTACGGCCTGGTGAATCAGCGTAAGTACACCCTGATTGGATGACGCCGAGAGTGCGTCGGAGCGTTAGGCTCGCGCATTGAAGATGTCCGGTCGTCGCGAAGAGGGGCGCGGCCCACGGCCACGCGTGCTGATTCTGGGTGGAGGATTCGGCGGTATCGGCGCTGCCCGTTCGCTCGCCGATGCAAATGCCGACGTCGTCCTCGTCGACCGCAACGACTACCACACGTTCCAGCCGCTGCTCTACCAGGTCGCGACCGACCTGCTCGAGACGTCGGCCGTCGGGCATGCGCTGCGCGACCTCTTCCACGACCAGCCGAACGTCACCGTCCATCAGGGCACGGTGACGTCGGTCGACGTCGGGAAGAAGCACGTCGAGTTCTCCGACCGCGCCGCGCTCGACTACGACTATCTCGTCGTCGCACTCGGTGCGACCGTCAACTTCTTCGGCACGAAAGGCGCCGACGAGCACGGCTTCCCGATGTACACGCTCGTCGACGCGATGCGGCTGAAGGACCAGGTGCTCGAGCGGTGGGAGGCGGCCGACCGCGATCCGTCGCTCATCGACGACGGGGCGCTCAACGTCGTCGTCGTCGGCGGCGGCCCGACCGGCGTCGAGAGCGTCGGTGCGCTGGCCGAGCTGTACCGAAGCAACTTCGCCGAGGACTACCCGGACGTTCCCCAGGAGAAGGCGCGCTTGATCCTCGTCGAAGCCGGCCCGACGGTGTTCGCGATGTTCAAGCAGGACATCCGCGACTACACGAAGAAGGCGCTCGAGCAGCGGGGCGTGGAGGTCGTCGTCGGCGACAGCGTCGCGGAGGTCGCCCCGACCCGGGTCACGCTCAAGTCCGGGCGCGAGATCGAGGCCCACACGCTCGTCTGGGGAGCAGGGCTGCAGGCGAGCGAGCGCGGAGGTGACCTTCCGGTCGAGCTCCAGCGCGGCCACCGGGTTCCCGTCGAGCCGGACCTGAGCCTCACCGGGCATCCCGAGGTCTTCGCCGTCGGCGACATCGCCTGGATCACCGACTCGAAGACGAAGGACGTGCTCCCGCAGCTCGGGTCGGTTGCACTTCAGGCCGGCGAGTGGGCGGGGGAGAACATCGCCCGCCTCGTGAAGGGCGAGAAGACGAAGCCGTTCGAGTACGAGGACAAGGGCACGATGGCGACGATCGGGCGAGGCGCCGCCGTCGTGCAGTTCCGGCGCGGCCGGACGATGAAGGGGAAGGCGGCCTCGCTCGCGTGGGGAGCCGTCCACCTCGCGCTGCTCTCGACCGGCGAGGACCGCGCGAAAGCGGTGATCGACTGGACCTGGGCCGGGTTCACCCACGAGCGTTCGAACCGGATCTCGGTGCAGGCAGACGTCAACGACGACAAGAGGAGCGACACTTGAGCGAGCAACCCGCAGACGTCTTCGTCATCTTCGGCATCACGGGGGACCTCGCGAAGGTGATGACGTTCCGTTCGCTGTACCGGCTCGAAGCCCGCGGACTGCTGGACTGCCCGATTGTCGGCGTGGCCGTGAACGACTGGACGCTCGACCAGCTCGTTCAGCGGGCACGCGAATCGATCATCGGCACCGGCGAGACGCTCGACGAGGAGGTCTTCGGCCGTCTCGCCAAGCGCTTCTCGTACGTCTCCGGCGATTTCGACGACGACGCGACTTACAAGCGCGTGGGCGATGCGATCGCGGGGAAGTCGATGCCGGTCTTCTACCTCGAGATCCCGCCGTTCCTCTTCGGCCGCGTCGTGAAGGGCCTGACGGACGCCGGTCTGACGAAGACCGCGCGCGTCGTCGTCGAGAAGCCGTTCGGCCACGATCTGGAGTCGGCGAAAGCGCTCGCAAAGGAGCTGCACCAGTACATCGACGAATCTCAGCTGTACCGGATCGACCACTACCTCGGGAAGATGGGCCTCGAGGAGATCCTCTACCTCCGGTTCGCGAACACGATGCTCGAGCCGCTGTGGAGCCGGAACTACCTCTCGTCGGTGCAGATCACAATGGCCGAGGACTTCGACGTCGCCGACCGCGGCCACTTCTACGACCCGGTCGGGGCGTTGCGCGACGTCGTCGTGAACCACCTGATGCAGGTGGTCGCCGCGTGCGCGATGGAGCCGCCGTCACGGGGCGATCCCCAGACGATCAAGGACTCGCAGGTGTCGGTCTTCCGGGCCGTCAATGCCGCCGATCCGGCGAACTACGTGCGCGGCCAGTACGACGGCTACCTCCAGGTCGACGGCGTGGCGCCGAACTCGACGACGGAGACGTACGTGGCGCTCCGTCTCGAGATCGAGAACTGGCGCTGGTCCGGCGTGCCGTTCTTCATCCGCACCGGCAAGTGCCTGAAGGCGACGCAGACCGAGCTCCGGCTGATCTTCCGGCACGCGCCGCGGCTCGGGTTCGCCATGTTCGACCGCCACCCGGAGCCGAACGCGCTCATCGTCAGGCTCGATCCGACCACCGGCATCCGCCTGCAGGCACAGGCGCATCGCGCCGACAAGACGGGCGCGGCCGAGATCACGCTCGACCTCGAGTTCGCGACCGAGGGAGGTGAGGGGCCGACGCCCTACGAGGTGCTGCTGCACGCGGCGCTGATCGGCGACAGCACCCGGTTCACACGCCAGGACGCCGTTGAGGAGACGTGGCGCGTGATGCAGCCGCTGCTCGACGCGCCCCCGCCCGTCTACCCCTACGCCCGCGGGTCCTGGGGCCCCGAGGCGGCGAACGAGCTCGTCTCCGGGTACGGCCGCTGGCACGAGCCGTGGTTGGGATCATGACCACCACCGAGAAGAAGCAACAGGCGCCACAGAGCGCGGCGGCGCCCTCGCCGTTCCCGCCGATCGCGGAGTACGCGTTCCTGTCGAACTGCCACACCGGCGCCCTGATCGCGCCCGACGGCGCCGTCGACTGGCTCTGTGCTCCGTCGTTCGATGCGCCGAGCATGTTCGGCAGCCTGCTCGACCGCCAGGCCGGCTCGTTCCGGCTCGGCCCGTACGGGATCACACATCCCACCGCGCGTGCGTACGCGGCAGGCACGAACGTGCTCGAGACGACGTGGAAGACGCCGGCCGGCTGGATCGTCGTCCGTGAAGCCCTGACGATGGGGCCGACGCGCGGGCAGGACGCCGTCACGCCGCACACGAGGCCGCCTGCCGACGACGACGGCGAGCACATGCTCGTGCGGACGGTCGAATGCATCGAAGGCCAGGTCGAGGTCGAGCTGATCTGCGAGCCGGTCTTCGACTACGGCCGCGCTCCTTCGGACTGGGCGCTCGTCGGCGACGACCTGCACGCGGCCGACGCGTCGGGTGCCGGGCAGACGGTTCGCCTGAGGACCGACCTCCTACTCGGCATCGAGGGCAACCGCGTGCGCGCGCGGCACGTGCTCAAGGAAGGCGACCGCATGTTCTGCGCCCTTTCGTGGGCCGAGGAGCTGGCCACACCCGAGGACGTCGACGATGCCGAGCAGCGTCTCGTCGCGACCTCCCGCTTCTGGCGGTCGTGGCTCGGACGGGCGCGGATCCCCGATCATCGCTGGCGCGACCCGATCCAGCGCTCCGCGCTCGCGATCAAGGGGCTCACCTACATGCCGACCGGTGCGACGGTCGCGGCGCTGACGACCTCGCTCCCGGAGACACCGGGCGGCGAGCGCAACTGGGACTACCGCTACACCTGGATGCGCGACACGACCTTCACCCTGCAGGCGCTCCACCTCCTGAACCTCGACTGGGAAGCGGACGAGTTCATGCAGTTCGTCGCAGACATCGAGCCGACCGAGGACGGGGCGCTGCAGATCATGTACGGGATCGACGGCCGTCGCGATCTGACCGAGACGACGCGCGACGACCTGACCGGGTACGCGGGCGCCCGGCCGGTTCGGATCGGGAACGGCGCCTTCGACCAGCGGCAGAACGACGTCTTCGGAGCCGTGCTCGACTCGATCCTCCTGCACACACGACGCGCCGAGCGCCTGCCGCGCCGGCTCTGGCCGATCGTCATCAGCCAGGCCGAGTGCGCGTCGAAGGTGTGGCAGCAGCCCGACCAGGGAATCTGGGAGGCGCGGGGCAAGCCTCAGCACTATGTCTCCTCGAAGCTGATGTGCTGGGTCGCCCTCGACCGTGCGGCCAAGCTGGCCGAGATCCGCGGCGACGGGGAGCTTCAGGAGAAGTGGGAGGAGATCGCCGACGAGATCCGGGCGGACATCCTCGAGCACGGCGTCTCCGAGAAGGGCGTGCTCAAGCAGCACTACAACACCGACTCGCTCGACGCGTCGGTGCTGCTCGCTGCGATCTTCGAGTTCCTGCCCCCGGACGACGAGCGCCTGCACGCGACGGTGGAGGCGATCGCGAACGACCTGACGGAGAACGGCTTCGTGCTCCGCTACCGAACGGACGAGACCGACGACGGCCTCTCGGGCAAGGAAGGGACGTTCCTGATCTGCTCGTTCTGGCTCGTCTCGGCCCTCGCGGTCGTCGGCGAGCTCCAGCGGGCGCGGGACCTCATGGAGAAGCTGCTCCGGATCGCGTCGCCGCTCGGCCTCTATGCCGAGGAGTTCGACGCCGACACCGGGCGCCACCTCGGCAACTTTCCGCAGGCGTTCTCGCACCTTGCACTGATGGACGCGGCGGGCCGGATCATGCTTCCCGAGCTCATGGAGCAGTACTGACAAGGAGTCGCACCGATGGAGAGCTACGACGTCATCATCATCGGCACCGGGGCCGGCGGCGGAACGCTCGCGCGGCATCTGGCGCCGTCGGGCAAGCGCATCCTGCTGCTCGAGCGCGGCGACTGGCTGCCGCGCGAGCCGCAGAACTGGCTGGCCGAGGACGTGTTCGTCGAGAACCGATACGTGTCGCCGGACACCTGGTACGACTCGAGCGGCGCGCCGTTCCAGCCGCAGGTGCACTACTTCGTCGGCGGAGCGACCAAGCTCTACGGCGCGGCGCTGTACCGGCTGCGCAAGGAGGACTTCGGCGAGCTGCAACACCACGACGGGCTGTCGCCGGCGTGGCCGATCGGCTACGACGAGCTCGAGCCGTACTACACCCAGGCCGAGCAGCTCTACCAGGTGCACGGAGCGCGCGGGGAGGACCCCACCGAGCCGCCGGCCAGCGCGTCCTATCCGCATCCGCCGGTCTCGCACGAGCCGCGCATCCAGCAGCTCGCGGACGCGCTCGCGAAGGCCGGGCACCATCCGTTCCACGCTCCCTGCGGGATCCTGCTCGACGAGTCGAACATGCCGTACAGTGCGTGCGCACGGTGCGCCAATTGCGACGGGTTCCCGTGTGTCCTGCACGCGAAGTCGGACGCCGAGGTGATCGCCGTCCGGCCCGCGCTCGAGCATCCGAACGTCACGCTGCTCACGAACGCCAAGGTCGTGAAGCTCGAGACCGACGGTGCCGGTACGAGCGTCTCGAAGGTGATCGTCGAGCACAACGGATCCGACGAGGAGTTCGCGGCGAACGTCGTCGTGGTCTCGTGCGGCGCGGCCAACTCCGCGCGGCTCTTGCTCGAGTCGGCGGGCGACAAGCATCCGAACGGGCTCGCCAACGGCTCCGACCAGGTCGGCCGCAACTTCATGTTCCACGACAGCGTCGCGGTGCTGGCGCTCTCGCGCGAGGAGAACCCGACCGTCTACCAGAAGACGCTCGGGCTCAACGACTTCTACTTCGGGAGCGACGACTTCGAGTTCCCGATGGGGAACATCCAGATGGTCGGCAAGTCGCAGTCGCCGATGTTCAGGGGCGAGAAGCCCGGCGAGACGAAGCTCGCCCCGGAGTGGACGCTCGAGCGCGTCGCGAAGCATGCGATCGACTTCTGGCTCTCGACCGAGGACCTGCCGCGCGCCGACAATCGCGTGACCGTCGGCAAGGACGGGAAGCTGACGCTCAGCTACGCGGAGACGAACGCCGAGGCGAAGCGCCGGCTCTACGAGAAGCTGCACTCGCTGCTGGGCCCGCTCGACCTCAACCCCGGGCACCTGATCCACCGCTTCGCGTACATGAAGAACGAGATCCCGGTCGCCGGCTGCGCGCATCAGGCCGGGACGGTCCGCTTCGGGAGCGACCCGCAGAGCTCCGTGCTCGACACGAACTGCAAGGCGCACGAGGTGGACAACCTCTACGTCGTCGACACCAGCTGCTTCCCGAGCATCGGCGCGGTGAACCCGGCGCTGACCGCGATGGCGAACGCGATGCGGGTGGGCGATCACCTCCTCGAGCGGATGAGCTGACGGGATGACCCAGGCGCCGTCCGGGGAGCAGGTCGAGATCGCCCACGACGACCAGAGGGCGGTGATCGTCGAGGTCGGCGGCGGCCTGCGCTCGTACTCGGCCGGCGACCGCGACGTGCTCGACGGGTACGGGCCGGACGAGATGTGCCTGTCGGGGCGCGGCCAGGTGCTGATGCCGTGGCCGAACCGGCTCGAGGACGGCTCGTACCGGTTCGACGGACGCGACCACCAGCTCCCGCTGAGCGAGCCCGCGAACCGGAACGCGATCCACGGCCTGGTGCGCTGGGCGTCCTGGCGCGTCGCCGAGCGCGACCCGGCCCGCGTCGTGATGGAGCACGTGATCCGGCCGCAGCCGGGCTACCCGTTCACCGTGGGGCTCGCGATCGAATACGCGCTGTCGGATCTCGGGCTGTCGGTGCGATCGACGGCGACGAACCTGGGCGAGACCCGGTGCCCGTTCGGCGCAGGTGCGCATCCCTACGTGAAGCTCGATGCGTCCACGGTCGACGCGCTGTCGCTGCACGTCCCTGCCGCTTCGGTCTCTTACTCGGGCGAGCGGAGCCTGCCGAACGGGTCGACCTCCGTCGACGGCACCGAGTTCGACTTCCGCCGCCCGCGCCAGGTCGGCTCGCTGAAGCTCGACAACTGCTTCTCGGAGCTCGATCGGGACGGTGACGGCCGCGTCCGCGTCGGCATCCACGACCCGTCCGGGCGGAGCGTGATCGTCTGGGCCGGCGAGGGCTACGACTACCTGATGGTCTTCAGCGGCGACCCGCTGCCCGACGTCGCGCGCCGTAGCATCGCGGTCGAGCCGATGACCTGTCCGCCGAACGCCTTCCGCAGCGGGGAGTCCGTGATCGCCCTCGAGCCGGGCGCCGCGTTCACTGCGGAGTGGGGGATCGAGTGCATCTGATCCTGGCGTCGACCCGGGTCGACCTGGCGCGCGGCCAGTTCGCCACCACGTCGCTCTACCACTTCCTGTTCGTCCCGTTGACCCTCGGTCTCGGGCCGATCGTCGCGATCTTCCAGACGTTGTGGCACCGGAGCGGGAACGAGGCCTGGCTGCGGTTGACGCGCTTCTTCGGGACGCTCTTTCTGATCAACTTCGCGATCGGCGTCGCCACCGGGCTGGTGCAGGAGTTCCAGTTCGGGATGAACTGGTCCGTGTACTCCCGCTTCGTCGGGAACGTGTTCGGCGCACCGCTCGCGGTCGAGGGGCTTGCGGCCTTCTTCCTCGAGTCGACGTTCCTCGGCCTCTGGATCTTCGGCTGGGACCGCCTGTCACCGCGGCTCCATCTCGCGACGCTCTGGATCGCGGTCGCCGGGACGTGGATGTCGGCCTACTTCATCCTCGTCGCCAACTCGTGGATGCAGGATCCGGTCGGCTACAAGATCGTCAACGGACAGGCGCAGCTGACGAGCGTCTGGAAGCTGATCTCGAGCGACTGGGCCCTCTATGCCTTCGTGCACACGGTGCTCGCCGGCCTGACGGCGGGCGCGGCAGTCGTGTTCGGCGTGTGCTGCTGGCACTTCGTGCGGAAGCGCAACATCGACGTTTTCCGTCCTGCCGCAAAGGTCGCGCTGATCGTCCTCGTGCCCGTCTCGCTCGCCAACCTCTGGTTCGGCAGCCACTTCGGCATCCTGGTCGAGCGGCTGCAGCCGATGAAGATCGCGGCGAGCGAGGCGCAGTGGAGCACCTGCAGCCATTGCGCCTTCTCGGTCTTCCAGATCGGCGGGTTCACCGAGAGCGACCAGACGCCGACCTACTCGCTCGACATCCCGGGATTGCTGTCCTACCTCGCGACCGGATCGTTCAGCGGCACCGTCCAGGGGCTGAACAACCTGAACGACAAGTACGCGGCGCAGCACGGGCCCGGGAACTACAAACCGCCGGTCCGGGCGATCTACTGGAGCATGCGGGTGATGGCCGGCGTCGGCACGCTGATCGCGCTGATCGCAATCGTGAGCGCCTACCTGCTCTGGCGCCGCAGGCTCGAACGGCTGCGATGGTTCCTGTGGATCGCCGTCGCCAACAGCTTCCTCCCGTTCGTCGCCACGTCCGCCGGCTGGGTGCTGACCGAGGTCGGCCGGCAGCCGTGGATCGTGCAGGGCCTTCTCAGGACGAGCGATGCGAACTCGCCGAACGTGACGACGACCTGGCTCGGGATCAGCCTCGCTGTCTTCATCGCGCTCTATATCGCACTGCTCGTCGTCGACATCTGGCTGATGCGCCGCTACGCAGGCGTCGATCCGGCGCCGCCCGAAGAGCAGGCTCCCGCCCCGCAACCCGTCCCGAGCTTCTGATGAGCCTCGCAGAGCTCTGGTTCATCCTGATCGCGGTTCTCTGGGCCGGATACTTCGTGCTCGAGGGGTTCGACTTCGGCGTCGGGATGCTGCTGCCGTTCCTGCCCAAGGACGAGGTCGAGCGGGCGGCGATGTTCGAGTCGATCGGCCCGGTCTGGGACGGCAACGAGGTGTGGCTCGTCGTCGCAGGCGGCGCGACGTTTGCCGCGTTTCCCGACTGGTATGCGTCGATGTTCTCGGGCTTCTACATCGCTCTCCTGCTCGTGCTCGTCTGCCTGATCATCCGCGTCGTGTCGTTCGAGTGGCGCGGCAAGAGCTCGAGCCCGCGCTGGCGATCGGTCTGGCTGGGTGCGAACGCGGTCGGCAGCTTCGGCGCCGCGCTCGTGTGGGGCGTCGGGCTCTCTGCGCTCCTCTACGGCACGCCGCTCGCCTCGAACGGCGACTTCACGGGGACGTTCTGGGATCTCTTCAACGGGTACACGCTCTTCGCCGGGCTCACGGTGGTCGTGTTCTTCGCGTTCCACGGCGCCGTCTTCCTCACGCTTCGCACGACGGGCGATCTCCGCGACCGCGCACTCAATACCGCGCGGGTGCTCGCGCTGCCGGCGGCCGCCCTGGCGGCCGCGTTCGCGGTCCTGACCGTGATCGTCGCCGTCGACCGGAACGACAAGAGCGTGTTCCCGCCCGTTCTTCCGGCGATCCTGGCGATCGCCGCCGCGCTGCTCGCGGTCGCCTTCGTCTTCCGCGGCCGCACGGGCCAGGCGTTCGTCGCGACCGCGCTCGGCGCGGCGCTGCTCGTGGCAACGCTCTTCACGAGCCTCTATCCGCGGGTGATGGTGTCGAGCCCGAACTTCGGCAACAGCCTCACCGTCTCGAACGCGTCGTCCGCGCACTACACGCTGGCGGTGATGACGGTCGTCGCGCTCCTCGTGCTGCCGGTGGTCCTGCTCTACCAGGCGTGGACGTACCACGTCTTCCGGCACCGTGTGACCGGGGACGCAGCCCACTACCTGTGAGTCGCGATCGATGAGGGCGCTCGACCCGCGCCTCGTCCGCCGTGCCCGCCCGGTGCGGGTGCTCCTCGGCGCCGACGTTGCAATCGGCAGCGTGACCACCATCCTCGTCCTCGTCCAGGCGTCGCTGCTCGCGTGGATCGTCGCACGCGCCTTCCACGGCGGGTCGCTCCACGACGTGTCGCCGGAGCTCATCGCCCTCGTGTGCGTCTTCGCGGTGCGCGCGTTGCTCGCCTGGGCCTTCGAGGTGGCCGGCCGGCGGGCCGCGTCGACGGTGCTCTCGGACCTCCGCGTCACACTGGCCGAGCAGCGGCTGCGCACCGACCCGGGCGGGCTCGACGGCGTCGAGGCGGCGGAGGTCGCCGTTGCGAGCGTCTCCGGCATCGAGCCGCTCGCCGCGTACTTCGGGCGCTACCTGCCGCAGGTCGTGCTCGCGTGCCTGGTGCCTGTCGCCGTGCTCGTGTGGGTCGCGGCCGTCGACGTCACCTCGGCGGTGGTGATGGTCATCACGCTACCGCTGGTACCCGTCTTCATGTGGTTGATCGGCAGGTACACGGAGGAGCGCACGCGCGAGCGCTGGGATGCGTTGCGCTTGCTCGGGAACCACTACCTCGACGTCATGCGAGGGCTGCCGACACTGCGGGCGTTCAACCGCAGCAAGGCGCAGGCGGCGGCGATCGCCGACGTCAGCGAGCAGTACCGCCGAACGACCATGAGCACGCTGCGCGTCGGCTTCCTGTCGGGCTCCGTGCTCGAGCTCGCGGCGACGCTGGGGATCGCGCTCGTCGCGGTCACCGTCGGGGTGCGGTTGGACGACGGGCGGCTCGGCCTGCAGGCTGGGCTGACGGTGTTGTTGCTCGCGCCCGAGCTGTACCTGCCGCTCCGGCAGCTCGGTGCGCAGTTCCACGCGAGTGCCGACGGGCTCGCGGTGGCCGACAGGATCCTCGCCCTGCTCGACGACGGCCCTGCGCGGATGCGCACGCTCGTCCCTCCGAGCCCGGCGATCGCCGCTGTGCGGCTGCGCAACGTGTCGTTCTCGTATCCGTCTCGGCCGGGCCGCGTGCTCGACGGCGTCGACCTGTTGCTGCCTCCCTGCGAGACCGTCGCTCTCGTCGGTGAGAGTGGAGCCGGCAAGAGCACGGTCGCGAGCCTCGTGCTCGGTTTCCTCGACCCCGTCGGCGGCTCGGTTGCCGTCGGGGACTTCGACCTGCCCTCCTGCGATCGCGAGGCGTGGTACAGGCACCTGGCCTGGGTCCCGCAGCGGCCCACGCTCTTTCGCGGGACGATCGCGGAGAACATCCGGCTCGGAGCGCCGGGCGCGACCGACATCCAGGTGCACGAGGCCGCCGCACTTGCCGGCGCGGACGGGTTCATCTGCGGCCTCGCGTCCGGCTACGAGACGCTGGTCGGCGACGGCGGTCGACCGGTTTCGGCCGGCGAGCGCCGCCGCATCGCACTGGCGCGCGCCTTCGCGAGCGGCGCGCCTTTGCTCGTGCTCGACGAGCCGACCGCCGACCTCGACCCCGAGAGCGAGGCGCTCGTCGCCGACAGCCTCCAGCTGCTGCGGGGCGAGCGGACGATCCTGCTGATCACGCACCGGGCCGAGCTGGCCCGCGTCGCCGACCGCGTGGCGGTGCTCTCGGACGGCAGGTGCGTCGAGCACGACGCCGAGGTCGTCGCGTGATTCGGCGCCTCTTCGCGCTCGCGCCTGCGCCGAAAGGACGCCTGGCGCTCGCAGCAGCGCTCGCCGCGTCGACGATCGTCTTCGGCGTCGGGCTGATGGCGACCGCCGGCTACCTGATCTCGCGTGCTGCCGAGGAGCCCGCGATCCTCTCCCTGACCGTCGCGATCGTCGGCGTGCGCTTCTTCGGGCTGGGCCGGCCCGTCGTCAGGTATCTCGATCGGCTCGGCTCGCACGACCTCGCGTTCCGGGTGCTCGGGCGCGTGCGGGTCCACGTCTACGAGCGGATCGAGCCCCTGGCTCCGGCCGAGCTCGAGAGCTACCGCCGGGGCGACCTCCTGTCGCGGGTCGTAGCCGACGTCGACGCGCTGCAGTTCCTGTACCTCCGTGGGCTCGTCCCCGTGCTCGCGGCGGCCGCCGCGGGCTGCGTGTCGGTCGGGGTGGCGGCGGCGTTCCTGCCGTCGGCCGCGATCGTCCTGGCGCTCGGCCTCGCGGTCGCCGGTATCGCGGTCCCGCTGGCCGCCGGCGCGATCGGGCGGAGGGCTGCGCGCGGGGAGGCCGCGGCGCGCGGCGAGCTCTCCGCGGAGCTCGTCGAGCTGCTCACTGGCGCCGGCGAGCTCCAGGTCTACGGACGGGGCGCCGAGGCGATGGCGCGCGTCCGCGAGACCGACGGCACCCTCTCGCGACTGGCGGCACGGGCGGCGGCCGCCGACGGCGTCGGCGACGGGCTACGGCTGCTCGTCACGGGCGCGACGGCCACCGGCGTGCTGGCGCTCGCCGTCCGTTCCCACGCGGACGGCGGCCTGAGCCGCGTGATGATCGCGACGCTCGCGCTGCTCGCCCTTGCGTCGTTCGAGGGGGTGCAGCCGCTCTCCCAGGCGGCCCGCGAGCTGGCGTCGACCGTCGCTGCAGGCCGGCGGGTCGTCGAGCTGACCGACCGCGAGCCGGCCGTCCGGGATCCGGCCGATCCCGCAGAGCTCCAGACGGGACCGGTCGCGGTCGCGCTCGAGGACGTGCGTGCTCGCTACGCGCCCGGCGACCCGCCGGCGCTCGACGGGCTGACCCTCCGGCTCGGGCCGGGACAGCACGTCGCCGTCGTCGGCCCGAGCGGCGCCGGGAAGTCGACGATCGTCAACCTGCTGCTCCGCTTCCTCGATCCCGAGGCCGGTCGCGTCACGATCGGCGGCCGCGACCTGCGCGAGCTGCGGCAGGAGGACGTGCGACGGACGGTCGCGGTTGCCGGGCAGGACTCGCACCTCTTCTCGACCTCGATCCGCGAGAACCTCCGGCTCGCCCGTCCGGACGCGGGCGACGCCGAGATCGAGAGCGCCCTGCGGCGGGCCCGCCTCTGGGACTGGGTGGCCGGCCTCCCGGACGGGCTCGACACGCTCGTCGGCGAGCAGGGGCGCGAGCTCTCGGGCGGCCAGCGCGGGCGGCTCGTCGTCGCCCGCGCGCTCCTCGCGAACGCACCGGTGCTCGTGCTCGACGAGCCGACGGCGCATCTCGACACCGAGACCGCGACGTCGCTCCTCGACGACGTCCTCGACAATGCCGGGGACGCGTCGGTCCTTCTCATCACGCACCGCCGCGAACGGCTGGAGCGAATGGACGAGGTCGTCGAGCTGCCGGCGTGATCAGCTCGGCGGGCCGGGCAGCTGCAGGATCTGCACTACCCCGAAGACGAGGAGTGCGGATGCGATCACGATGAGGCCGATCCGGATCCCGCGGAGGGGGAAGTGGGTGCTGATGCCCACGAGGAAGAGGACGCTTGCGAGGATCACGGTCGTGCGCACGTACTTGTCGCCCGTCTCGGCTGCGTGCTCGCCCTCGGTGTAGTACGCGTCTGCTTCGGCATCGAGGGCCGTGGAGAGCGCGGCGCCCGGCGCGCGGTACTGGGGCATCGACTGAGGTCCCGGCGGGGCGCCCGGGTTCGTGAACGGATGTGTGGCGATCCAGGCGTCGAACGCCGTGTCGAAGTTCTTGCGGAAGCGCTTCTCCGCGATTCGTGCGCCGTTCTTGTTCCCGAGCAAGTAGGCGGCGAGCCAGGCGTTGAACGTCAGCGCGTCGCCGACGCGGAACGTGAGCGACTGTTGGAAGTCCCGGTTCGCCTTCGTTCTCGTCGCCGAGGCCTTCGCGAGCCCGAGCGACGACTCGGTACCCCACTTCGCGGCCGAGTAGCCCGACCAGGCGGCGAGAATCGCCACCACCGAGAGAAGCAGCGCTTCGGTGATCGGAATCGCGCGGCCGTGGGCGAGCCCGTGCGCGTGTGCGTGCTCGCCGATCTCCTTGCCCACCTCGCTTGCCGATAGTCCCTCGGGCACTCAGGAAATCCTAAGGCGGCCGCTGGATGGCGAGCCGGTAGCGTCGCTGAGCGGCCGCATCGCCAGCGGCCGCACGGTCGAGCGGTTGCGCAGCTCCGGGCCTCCGTGAGAGGCCCGGAGCCGGCGCTCGCTCGTGCGGCTCGTTCTCGCGAACGACGCGAGGTTCGTTCCCCCGGACGAGCACGATTCAGGCCTGCGGCCGACGACGCGCGCCGGCCCACCGCGCAGACTGGCGGCATGGCAGTCAGCGCACTCGACACCGGCTCGCGTCCCGTCGGACGGACCCGCGCACTGCGTAGCCTGACGCGCTCGCTCGACGCGCTGGTCGCGGGCGAGGCCGACCCTTCGGTGGTCGCGCCGCGCGCGGGCATGCTGCTCGGCCCGGCACTGTCGGACCCGGGGCTGCTCGAGGCGCGTCACCACGAGCCGGCCGACGACAGCTACCGCCAGCACCTCGTTCACGTCCATCCTGAGGGCCGCTACTCGATCGTCGCACTCGTGTGGAAGCCGGGGCAGGCGACGCCCATCCACGACCATCGCTGCTGGTGCGTCGTCGGCGTCTGGCGTGGGCTCGAGCGGGAGACCACCTTCGACCTCCACGGCGAGGGCGATCCGTATCTCGTCCTGCGCTCCTCGACGGTCGCGGGGCCGGGCACGGTCTCGGTGCTCGTCCCTCCCGCGGAAGACGTCCATCTGGTCGAGAATTGCGGCGGGAGCCTCGCGATCTCCGTGCATGTGTACGGCGACGACATCTCGGCGCTCGGCTCCAGCATCAACCGGCGGTTCGGTTCGGACCGGGTCGTCGAACGCCCGCCGGTCGGAGCGGGCACTGCCGTGTCCTGGCGCGCGCTGGACCGGGCGCAGTCCGGGAGGGCGGCATGAACACGCCGCGCGCTGCCGAGTGGGATGCGTTTCGCGACCGTATGGGGTTGAAGCCGCTGCATCACTCGCAGCTCACGGACGACGAGCTCGAAGCCGTCCGCGCGGACGAGGCGGCGGCGCCGTCGCTCGGGCGCTACGGTCGTAGGCTGCTCGGCGAGATCGAGTCGTACCTCGAGTTCTTCGTCATCGCACGCGCCGCCTGACGTAAGGTTCGCTCTCGTGAGCGCCGCCGCGATTCGTTCGGGCGCCGACCGGACGCTCGAACTGCTCGGCCGCCAGGTCGGGCGGACGCTGAGCGAGGTCGAGACGCCGGTTGCCGTGATCGATCTCGACCGCCTCGACGCGAACCTGAAGGACCTGCAGTCGTACGTCGACGCCCACGGGATCGAGCTGTGGCCGCACACGAAGACGCACAAGTCGCCGGAGATCGGGCGCCGCCAGCTCGAGCTCGGGGCCCGCGGGTTGACGGTCGCGAAGACGGGCGAGGCCGAGGTCTTCCAGGAAGCCGGGGCGACGACCATTCTCGTCCACTACCCGCCCTTCGGCGCCGACAAGTGGGATCGCCTCGCCGACGTCGTGGCGTCGGGCGTCGATCTCACGGTGGCCGTCGACAGCGTGCCTCCGGCCGCGGGCCTCGCCGAGACACTGTCCCGGCGAGGGCTTCAGGCCACACTGCTCGTCGAGCTCGACGTCGGCCTGCACCGCACCGGCCAGACGACTGCCGCCGGGGCGCTCGCGGTCGCGCAGGAGCTCTCGCGGCTGCCCGCCGTCGAGGTGGCCGGCATCTCGTGCTATCCGGGCCACTGCCGCCCCGAGGACCCGGCGCTGCACGCGCGGCTCGACGAGGTCGACGCGCTGCTGCGCGAGACGCGGGAAGCGTTCGCGGCCTCGGGCATCCGCTGCGACCGGATCTCGGGCGGGTCGACGCCGACCCGCTACCACACCCACGAAACGTGCGTGAACGAGCTGCGCTCCGGCACCTACGCGCTCCTCGATCGCAACGACGGGGAGGACGACCAGTGCGCCCTCTGGGTCGAGGTGACGGTGATCTCCGACGCGGTCCCCGGCCAGATCATCGTCGACGCCGGCTCGAAGACGTTCACGTCGGACGACCATCCGGACGGCGGGCACGGCTCGGTCATGGGCTGGCCCGGCGCAGACTTCGCCCACCTCAACGAGGAGCACGGCTACATCGACGTCTCGGCGCTCGACGAGCGGCCGGCCGTCGGGCAGCATCTCCAGATCGTCCCCAACCATGCGTGCGGCTGCATGAACCTCCACGACGGGGTGCTCGCCGTGCGCGACGGCGTCGTCGACCACGTGATCGGCGTCGCCGCCCGCGGTCTCGTCCGCTAAAGCTTGTAAGGCGCGAGCACGTCGCGCGGCGCGACGCAGTACGAGGTGTAGTCGGTGTTGCTGATCTGCGCGATGCGCGCGTCTGCGACCATGGCGAGCAGCAGCGCCGCCCGGTGACGCGGCAGGTCGTAGTCGTCCGCAACCCAGTTCAGGAGCTCCCGGAACGCGCGGCGCGCGCTCCACTCGAGCGGCTGCCCGGAGACGAGCGTCATCAGCTCGTCGGCGGTCTCGATCCGCGGCCACTCCATCGACGCGGGCCGTGGCGCCGGCTCGGCGCTCGCCGTCACGACCGCTCCGACCTCGGGCGGGCCGACGATCTCGCTGTCGCCCATCAGCGCCTTGCAGTCGCCGAAGTAGAGCCCCGCTCCGTCGTGCGCGACCGGCAGCACCATCGTCGCCCCGGATCGCAGCTCGCGACAGTCGAGGTTCCCGCCGTACCGTCCCTGCAGCTTCGCGTGAAGGCCGCCCTCGGCCGGCTGCACGGCGAGGCAGCCGATGAGCGGGCGTGCCGGGAGGCTCGTGCGCTCGTCGAACCGAACGTATCCGTCCTGGACGGGGTAGGTGTCGGCCGCCGACTCGTCGTCCCACCAGGCGAGCGGATCGACGTCGGGGCTGTAGGCGCCGTAGGTGACGACACCGGGCGTCACGACCTCGACGTCGTGGATCGTCACGGCAACCGCGCCGCCGGCCTCCGCGCCCGCGACTGTGATCGGGCCGGTGACGGCCCATTTCACCGCCTCGGCCGCCGCGTACGACTCGGGGGTGAAGTCGGCCGGCGACCGGAAGTACCCCGAGTACCCCTCGACGCACTCGACCTCGAACCGCTCGCCGGGCCGAA
>Ga0335079_10003425_pt1 | contig 18339 bp, 25 predicted proteins | sample Lox_Sample_33_FD_206719 | JGI IMG/M metagenome (GOLD analysis project Ga0335079, IMG submission 206719) | Soil microbial communities from Loxahatchee National Wildlife Refuge, Florida, United States - Lox_Sample_3.3 | ecosystem: Environmental > Terrestrial > Soil > Wetlands | place: USA... | reverse complement strand
CCGAGGGATTGTCTTCAATTACGAGGGGATAGTCAAGAACGGGATGGATTACCTGAAGTGGGACAGGGATTTCATCCGTTGGACGTTGTTAAGTCGGCATGTCCGGCATCTCGGCTTTGGCCTGTTCGCTCCTAGAAATCTATCGGCGAAGTCTCAGTTTATGCGTACCGTGGGGCTGGACTATGAAACGCGAATAGTTCGTTCGAAGCGCCGGAGAAAGAAGGTTTGTCCCGAAGATGGGCTTCCGGTTGACATTCCTTTGAACGACAAGGAGACATTGGTTAGGAGCGCTGCAAGGGAGCGAGGACTCAAGCAGTTGGTGTCCGACTTCTTTGCAGAGTTGAGACGCGAAGCGGATGGGAGGTATGTTCCGTATCACAAGCCGAGAAGGATGGGGTCGGCGTGAAGGTGAGGGCATCGGGCGAGCGAAGCGAGACCGATAGTTAGATGAGGAAGAAGCGCGCGAGTGCGCGAAGCCGCCGAGCGGGTGCGGCTGTTGCGGACGTGCGACCAGAAGTAAGATATTGTGCTATCGAGAAACCTGTCTCAGGTGTTTCTTGGTGTAGTTGTACCAAGACCTCCTTATCTTCGCAGCTCCAACCGTCTTGTCGAGGACAAAATAGAAGAATTGTCCATAAGCGTAGAACAAGTTGTCGAAGTCCCGCTTAGACATCTTGGTATTAGGTTTCTCGAAGACCTTCTCTCGTATGACCAAATCCGCGAGGAAGCAAGCCAAGAGTGTTGCTACGTCGTCGTCAGGGAGGGGCGGCCTCATCGTAATCCCCACCTTTGCGCAGCGATCAAACATCTCGTCGAGGGAGTATCTTAGACCGATTTTGTCGCCTTCTTTGATTACAAACCCATAATCGATTAGTTGTTTCAGGGTTTTCTCCTTCTCTTGGTTGGAGAAATGCCTCTGCATATCAGGTCCTACCTTGACCATGGCACAAATCCATCTCAGTCGAGTAATAAGTTTAGGAGGCGGATGTGTCTAACTCAATCAACAGGAATTCGGCTTATACGGAGGTCGGATTTGGGCAGCACTCCTACCTTAGTCCACTGTTTCTTGTCGAATCTACCCGCTAATGGGTCGGGCTCGCGCAGTCCGTCTTGCATACTCCTTTTCATAGATTTTTAGGAAGTCAATGTATTTGATTCCCAGGTATTGGCAGAGTTTTAGGACATAGATTACATCTAATTTGTTGAGCTTTTGCAGAACAACGAATTCCTCCCCGTTCTTGTAGATGAGACGTTCGTCACGTGTGACGATTTGACGGTATCCCAAGGCTAGCAGGACTAGGTGGGCTTCATGCCATGTATGCGAGCTTGGAAAGGTTTTCAGCCATCCTGCTATCCCTTAGAAGTTAGGAACAGCTACTTCAATCGCTTGTAATTGCTTGCGGAAACCCAATCCTTGACGAATGACTTCTTTTGCAGAGATATGACTTGGAAATACCTTGTCATGCGTTTCGGGGCAATTCTTCCAAAGGAAATCAATCGAGTTAAGCGCTTCTTCTGCTAGCTTGTCTTTTGTCTCTGCTTGGACGATGATTCCAGGAAACTGCTTTATGTGTCCTACGAAAACTCCCGTTGGCCCTGACGAGATATAGATACTAAGGTTGTGTGGTGATTCATCTGGACTTCCGTCGTCGATGTTAAACGACCAAGAGTCCTTAGCGACTTTGGTCATCTTGACTTTGTCCATACAAAAGGCTGTTTCCCTGCCAATACTTAAGCCTGAAGAAGCTTGCATTCACGTCTCATCCCTTGAGGCGCAATACAACAGGAATTTGGGTTGAAGGAAATAAGAAGAAAGAGAGACTAGGTCAGTAGTCTCTCTGTTAGTAGTTTAGTCAGCTTGAGGAGCTGTTCCTTAAGTTCCTGATTTTCTCTTCGCAATTGTGCAAGTTCGGTGTACAGGGAAGGTTCTCTCGGATTGTCAGGTTCTCTAGGGTCTGAGATTGACAGGAAGGGCGTGAGGTATTTTCCGTATTCTTCGACAAGTTGGGCGTCGTCTTCTAGTTGGTAGTGGTGGGCGTAGTTCCCGACTTTTTGCTTGTGTCCGGCAAGAAAGTCCCAGTCGTTCGGCGGCATTGGAGTTTGTTTCGCGATGGAAAGGAACCGTTTTCTCATGTAGGTTGCTGTAAGCCGTGTTCCGAATCGTTGTGTCGCGAGCTTGGTTATCTCTCGCCAGAGGGTTACATAGTTGGGGAAGGGGGCGTCTGTCCCTCTCCCAGCACTCCTGGCGTATTCTCGGATTGCGTCTGCTAGGCTCTTCGGGATGATTGAGATGTGTTCGTAGTTGACCTTGGTAGTCGTAGGGTCGAAACGGATTATGGTGAAGTCGCCGGCATCTTCCCACGCGCCTATTGGAGTTAGTGCGCAGAGTGCCGCCCGTCGTTCGGCGGCATGGGCCAGGTAGTCCATTATGAGGCGTAGCTCGTCTCTGGGTAGGGCTTCGTAGATCGCCTTTAGGATGCCCGGTGATATCCGCTTGGTCTTGGTTGGTTTTGGTTGTGGGACGGATGCGGTTAAAGGGCACCCATTTGCTTTGAAGATGCCTTTCATGTACGAGGCGTGTTTTAGTTGAGTTGCGACTTTTGCCTCGGCGATGTACCGTCTTAGTGCTTTGTCAGTAGTGAAGTCGTCGTTCCTGTGCTGTCCTCTCGTCTCTTTGATGAGTTCAGAGAGGGCGGTGTCTGTGATTTCTCTTCCGAGGTATCGAAGGAAGCCCAGCGTGCCGGAAGTGGCTTGCATGACTGTAATCTTCGATATCCGTCCGCGTCTGGTTTTGAGGTCGGCGAGGTAGTCTTGAAAGGCTTGGTCTCTTTGGATGGTCTGCCGGATTGCGTAACCGGCTCCCCATCGTTTGTCTGCCCCGGACTTGCCCATCTTGGCGAGTCCGCGGAGCTGTTCCTCCCGTGTTAGGCGGTGGCGGAAGTGCTTGATTTGCTCGCTTAGCCTATTATGTTCATCATAATTGCGGCTGTCCTCGGTGTAGGTGGGGTCGTCAGCGCCTCCATCTACAGCCTCGTGGGGAGCGCTGCCGCCAATTCGAGCATTTCTATCGTAGGGGCGTCGGTCAAGGCAGGGCAGTCCGTGGGCGCGCCTCCCATCGCCATAGCCGTCTCCATCAAAAACAACGGCGGGAGCCCGATATCCTGCGCGACACCTGCCTCCTGCGAGGTGGTGTTCGCGGGCACCGACGTCGGTAGTACCCCCAGCTGTTCAGCACCCTGCTCCATCATCTCCGGGGGATCGGAGACCTGGACCCTCCAGACCTCGGCCGGGCCCCTGACTTTCGTCGCCGAATCAGCTGGCTCCCTTGCGCCGGGGGCCGAAGCCTCCTTCGTGCTCAACGGGGCGATTTCGACCGCAGCGGGCTCCTTCTGGACACCCGGCTCCACGGTCACCATCAACGCTCTATTCGGCTCGGCTTCCTCCCAGGTGACAGTCGTCTCTGAGTAGGTGGGTCGCGATGCTGGCCCATCACCACTTTTTTTCTCCTCCCAGGCCGAGACGAGGGGTAAGCGAGCTCTACGCATCGATGCTGATGGTGGGGGTGACTCTGGCTATGGGGAGCGCGGTAGTCATGGCTGCCGTGGGCCAGTTCAGCATGCAGACGAATTCTGCGTCGGTCGGGGCAAACCTCCAGCTGTCGTCCGTCGAGATTCGAGTGAGCCTCGTCTACGCCCTGGTCGCGCCGTCCGTGGGATGCCCCCTCGACGACGGCGCCCAGGAGGGGACCGCGCTGATGCTCTCGCTGTACAACTACGGAAGCGCCCCCTTCGCCCCCGCCGGGGTCGGCGTCAACTCCACCTTCTATCAATCGACATTCCCGGTGCTGGACGCGGGGACCATGGGGACCTACTCCATCCCCCTCGGTGCATGCGCCCACCCGGTGGGGCAGACGATCTTGCTTGTCGACTCGCAGGGGGACGAGGTGCAGGTTGAGACCTAGTAGCCGGCCAGGGGCAGCGGCCTACGTCGAGACGTTCGTCCTCATCGCCCTGGCGGTCGGAGGGAGCGCGCTTGTCCTCGACATGGCATCTCGGTACGCCTCTGCGAGCGGGGGAGCAGCCGTCAGTGTCGGGGACGGTGTGATAGTCCAGGGAGGGTACCTGGCCCTCGAGCGCATAGTCGTCTACGATGTCGGGGATTCGCCGATAACTTCATTCACGCTTTCGACCGAAGGAGCGTCCCCCACCGCGTCCTACTGCTACTCCCTCTTCGACCCCCAGAACTCCAAGCCCATCGCCGCGACCTGCCCTGACATGAGCGAGGACCCGCGCGACGTCTACATCAGCTCTGCGATCCAGCCCGGGCGGGGCCTGCTGGTAGACCTGACGATTGAAGGAAGCGCCTTTCAGGCGGGAGCAGGGCAGGTCGTTGCGGTGACGACCTCGGGGGGCGCCCAGGCTGTCGTGGGCGTCGAAGTCGCCTCCGCCTAGGGGAGCACGCATGCGATTCCCGGTCCACAGGCGGGGGGTGGCCTCGGTGATAGGGACAGTCTTCTTCGTGGTGGTGTTCATGCTTGCCACCGGCGCCCTCGCCTACGAATCGGGGCTTCAGGCCCAGGCATCGCAGGACGAGGAGGCCGCCGCCCAGTTGGCCGCCATGCGCTCCGCAGAAGACCTGGTGTTCAGGGTGACGGGCGCCGGGCTGGAAGCCTCCAACACAGGAAGTAGCAGCGTGCTCATCAACCATCTTGTGATGATGTACACCAACGGGACAGCCTACGCGCTTCCGGTCTCAGCCACCATACTCAGGGGGAGCGCTCTGGAAGTGGCAGGGCTGGTGGAAAACGCCACCTGTTCGCCCGCTAGGGCCACCTGCCTGGCCAAGTACGCCCAGATAGTTTCAGGGCGAGCGCCTGGGAGCTCAATCGGGCTGGTCTCTTCGCTTGGAAACGTGTTCTGGTACGCCTACGGCGAGACCGAAGTCGACTGGAATTCCATCGGAGGGTTCCCAGCGCCATGCCCTCAGGGGGAATCCATCAGCCAGCTCGGAACTGACCCGGAGTGCACTCCCGCAGGTCCCTACACCAAGGTGATCACGGCCCCGGCGGAGACAGACGGGGAAGGGACCTTCGATTCCACAGGCCTGGTCGCGCCGCTGTCCAACAATACTGTCTACTCGTTCTACGCCTTCACCTCGATTTCTCCCGAGCTAGGTGTCGAGGAGTACGAGTTCGAGGTACATGCACTCCCGCCTGGAGCGACGCTCCTCATCGCCTGTTCGCCCATGGCGTACCCACTTGGCGGAGGGAACCAGGCCACGAAGTGCGTCAACTCGACCGGGACCCCCGCCGACTACCCTCTCGCCTTCGGCGTGTCCCCGCCCGTCTACGAGACGGCGGGCATCTTCGGCGCAGTGGCGATGGGAGGCTCCCCCGGCAGCATCGAGATCGACTTCGGGTGCGTCGCGAACTGTGGCTCCGTTGAGATCAATCCCGGGTCTTTCATGGTGGTTCAGGCAAGCTCCTAGCTCGCCGCAGCGCTCACTTCAAGGGTGTCCTGGAAGAAACGCCGGGTCAGGCCGCTCGCCGGGGAGTCGAAGGGGTCTATGCTGACCACCACAGGAAGGTTCCTCACGGCGTGGCCTAGCAGCAGGCACATCCGGGGGGGAAGGGTCCTCACTATCGCCTTGACCGTGTCTGAGTCGACCATCGAAGCTTGGGAGACAAGCGCAAGGTCTGAGTCGTTGCTGAAGTTGTACAGGAAGATGTTGTCCACCTGACGATAGATCTTCTGGTCGATGGCGTCGGGCTGGTTGGTCACGAAGACGGTGAAGACGCCGAAGTGTCTCATCCTGGTGATCAGGTCCTCCCAATAGGTGTCACGCAGGTAGAGGTGTGCTTCCTCCGCGAAGAGGAAGAGCGGGGGAATCTTCCGGCGCTCGAGGAGCTCCACAAGCTTCGATAGCATCAGCTCGACCACCATTCTCCTGTTCAGCGGAGAAACGCCGCTAAGCGAGACGACGAGGGCGGCACCGCCTCTGTTCAGGGTGAAGAAGTCCTGAAGGTCGAATTGCTGATGTGGCGAGTCGGTGAATAGTCCGCAGGAGGCGATGGTGTGGTATCTCGCGAAGAGCGCGTCTCTTACGAATTCGTTGCATCTCCACTGCTGAATCGCCTGCTCGAGCGAGGCCAGAGTCAGCTCGTCCCTGTTGTCGAGCTGCTCCCAGATCTTCACGAACTCCCTGAGCGAGGTCCCCGGCATCTCGAGAGAATGGGAGAGGAGGTTGCTTATGGGCCGGAGTCCCACGGAGGCGAGCGAGAACTTCAGCTCCCTGCCTGGGCGGAGGACCCTGACCTTCCGGGCCTCGGTCGTTTCGTTCCCGTCCGCGTGGAGGCCGACCGACCCATATTCGTCGTTCAGGTCGAACACCACGGCGTAGGCGCCGTGCTCGAGGAGTCCCCTCAGGAGGATCTTTGCCAGGTGCGACTTTCCGGATTCCTTGCGCCCGGTTATCACTGTGATCCTGCCGTCCAGGGCCTCCGCGGGGATGCCAAACCCTGAGGTTGAATCCACCGTCCCGAGCCGGATGCTCCTGGACCCCAGGGGCTCCAGCGACACCCCGAGTTCGTTCACAGGAAGATGGGCGACCGTCGTGTGCGTCCTCGACGGCATCCAGTTGGCCCTGGGGGTGAGCCTTCCTTCCGATATGGTACCCCTCGCTTTGCAAAGTAGAATGCGCATGTCGCGTATCAGCGTGGAAATCGTGGACAGGTCCGTGGGGTCAGAGGTAACCCCGGGGGCTGACGCAGAAAGGATCTCCTCTCTCGCAATCTCCTCTTCGATCCCCTCCACGTCGAGGTACCTTTCATCGTAGACTTGCAGGACAAGGCTCTTGTCGGGCTCTGAGGCGACTAGATAATCCCCGACACGGATGCGCTCTCTTGGGGAGGCGATCACCAGGATGTCGTCTGCCTCCTTCTTCAGGATCTTCAACGGCTAGGCGCTCCCCTTGAAACTTCCAAGCGCTATCTTCCTCAGCGGGAAGGTGTGGAGCTGGCGGACCCTGAACCGCTTGGTGACGAAGGCCTTCAGCGCCTGGTCTTCCGCTTTTGAAAAGATGGACAGGTGGTGGGCGACCTTCAGGGAGTCAGGGTAGCCCGAGGCGAAGGCATCGTTCCACAGGATCCGCCCAAGGGTTGTCTCGGGGGCCTCCGAGCCCGAGATGTCGAGCCTGAACACCAGGCCGTCAATGGAGAGTTTCGCCAGAACCGTGCTGACGGGCCCTTCATCCAGCGTGTAGTAGGAGGGCCCCTTGGCGGCAGAGAGGACGGCGACCATCGCCTCGGAGAGGAGAAGGTTGCTCGACTTTGAGAATCCCACGAGGCTGATCCCTGAATCCGGCCGTCTGTGGGCGGACCCGGAGAATTGACCCATCGGATGCTTCAAAGACCCGTCTGCCATCACGATGGTCTCCCCCTTCACCCCTGAGAGAGCATCGATGACTCTTCTTTCTACACTATTCCGAATGAACCTCTCCGCGACGGCGTGGTCTGAGAGCAGGAGGTCCATCTCAGCGGAAGACACGTACCGGCTGAGCCCCGAGACCCCTGACGTGGTTACGAAAACAAGTATTGGACCCAGCCTGAAGAAGCGCCTGAGGGCCCCCTCGAATGAAATCCCCACGGCCGTCCTAGCGGCGTACAGAGCCCCCTGTGACGTCTCCCCTACCATCACGCACGTCGAGTCGACGGACGCGACCGGTCGCCCTTCTTTGATAGGAATTATGCACCCAGGGACCTGGTCTGCGTCTGTCGCCTCGAAGTACGGATAGAGCTCCCTCCCGTAGCTGCTGAAGACGAACGTCCGGCCTGCGAGCTCCTTTTCGGCGCTTTCTGCGAGCTCGGCAAAGGCGTTTTCGAACTCTTCCGCCAAGGAGTCGAGGACCGACCCCTTGCCGTCTTCGAATTCATGGAGGGTAGCGGTGGCCATGTTGCGCAACATGTCCTATACAACAGTAGGTAATTAAGTATTGCGCATGCGCAACATGCCCAATTGTTTATAAGAGCAGCAACCCCGCGGAGCCCTGCGCTTGGAGACGGCACTGCTTTCTCATAGCCTGCGGGGGGTCACCAATTCAAATAATGGCATCTTGGACAACAGGGGCAACAGGGTCCAGTTGCCCGAGAATGAGAAACCTCCGAGCGTGACGGTGAGACTAAAGCGCGGAGCGTGGGAAATAGAGATCACCACCCAGGAAGACAGGGTCCAGCAAGCTGTGGAGAGCGTGCTCGCAGGCATGGCGTCGAAGGAGCCGATCCTGGTGCAGGCTCAAGAAGCCGAGTCTGACCAGAGAAGGTTCGAGACCTGCAGGGGGGTGCTCCTCACAATGTGGAAGGAGGGGTGGTTCGCGGCACCAAGGGCGCTGTCGGAGGTCCACGAAGAAATGAGCAGGAGAGGATACCACTACGACAGGACGGCGGTGTCCCACACCCTCGTCGACCTCGTACGCGAAGGCTCTCTGTTCAGGGACGGGAGCATGAGGAATTACAGGTACGTGCAGAAGTACCCCTTCAAGGGACAGGGCGGAACTTCTTAGCCAACTGTTCGCCGAGCCTACTCGTCCCCACTGTGGTTATCCTGTACTTGCCACCTTGGTCAGATTCGACTCTCTCCACCATGGCAGACTTCGTAAGCTCGCTGAGCCTGGAGCTTATGGTCTTCGGGTAGAGCCCTGTCGCAGATTCTATGTCAGAAACACCCATGGAGTCCCCGCTCGCCTTCCCACTGAGGCTCGCAATGCGCGCAGCCACGAGCTGGAGAAGGATCACGTCCCTGTCGCTCAGCTTCCTATCTTGTGTCCAGACGCGCGGCCCTTCGGGGGTCACCCTGACATAATCCCTGAACATCTGAATCAGGTCGTTAAGAGAGTAGTTGACGCTGATGACGCGGGCCAGGTCCATGTTGGGGATCACCTTGGAGACGAACTCGTGAAGCGAGCGCATCACAACGTCGGGGGACCCCGCGAACTCGGTCTTCGAGTCTCCGTAGCTGACCGAAATCTTGAGTTCCCATTCGCTGGACAATCGCCTTCCTGGCTCCGCCGCTTTGCGGTTCCAGGTTCGCTTAAATTAGTTCCCCTTCCATGATGGAATTTCCGCTATCTCCCCGACCGCGGCAAGCTAAGTAACTCCGCACCATCAAAACCGACCCTCGCTGTGCTCCCGTTCGCGACCAGTTTCGCCTCAATCGATGTTGCACTCGTGGTCCCGTCACTGTTAGGGCTCCTCTTCATCTCCGCAATCGCGAAGTCCGTCAAGGCGAAGTACCTCGCGGCATTCGCGCTCGGCCTCTACCTGTGGTTCTTCTCTGACACCATAGGAGACTCTGCCTATCTCGATGTGAACCAGGGGTTCACGGGAGGCGCGGTCCAAGTCGCCCTCGTGGCCCTCTTCGTCATCGGTCTTTCTCCTGCTCTTCTCCCTGGACCGCAGGGTGTTCGATGCAACTGAGGCTGTCACAGGTACCGACTTTACGATCCCGCTACTCGTGGCCGTCGCGGTCGGGGTCCATGGTTGGGGAGAGGGAGCTGCCTTCAGCGCAACCGCCGCGGCCACGCCGGCCACGAACCTAGTTGATGCGTTCGGGGGGGTGTCGGCTGCCTTCGCTTTCGTACTACACAAGGCCCTGGAGCCGATGATGGTGGGTACGGCCTCTTGGGTCTACGCCAAAGACCACGCAAAGACCGCGTCTGGGCTCATCAAGGACATCATCGTGCTGGCCCTGGCGTTCACCCTGCCTGGGATATTGGGTGGCGCCACCGACTACTTCCTGAGCTACGACACGTCGTATTTCTTCGCCTTCGGGCTGGGAACCTCGGTCTACGCAGCGGTGAGGCTAGCAAAGCGGCGGGACTGATCGTCGTAGGGTTCCTTTGCCTCTACGTCGCCGCGCTCTTCCACGCCTAGGCCGAGCCCCGGGGGAGGGCTAGGGCTGCAACGTGGTCAATCCATCCGAGGGTTCAGCCTGTGTTTGAGGGGTTCTCGGGAGGGTCATCGCGCTGGTGTACACAAACTCCCCGTCCTCGGCCTTGAATCGCCTGAGTTTCGTCGTCTTCGCTAGCCTGAGAAGAGCCACGGCGACAGACTGCTTCGGATAGTTCAGGCCGTACGACTGCAGAGCCTCCCTCACATCGGACAGCTTCCTTCTTTCGCGCCCCCAGGGGCTCGTGAAGAACTTCGAGATCACGTCGGCCAAGGAGTCTCCTTTCTCCAGCTCCACCACCGGCAGCTGCGTCGGGAGCTCCTGCTCGGGGGCGAGTGTCTCTGCTTCCGCCCTGAAGACCCGCGGCTCGGCGGGGGCATCCCTGCCCCCCACGGGGAGCTTCGATGCAAGCTCGGCCACCAGGTCTATGGCTTCCTTGAGGTGTTCCGGGTCTGCCTCGACTTCGGCTTCGGCCTGGCCCAGCCTGACCCTTATCTTCGTCAAAACTCAGAACTCTGATTCCCGAGCCCCACTGGACATTTAAGTCTACATCGGGAGTCGGAAGTCTTCCCTCACGGTCGTCAGGACTATGTGTGAATTGGTCCTTTCGACGAAAGGCATCGCGAGCAGGTTCTTGGTGAAGTGGCTCAGCTCCTCCCTCGACCTGAACTTCGAGATGACAATGGCGTCGATTTCCCCCGTAACGTCATAGACCGCGCAGACGCCGGGAAGCTTCGCTATCTCCCGCTCCATCTCCACCAACTTCCCTTTGGAGACGATGATCTCGCTGATGACCGTGAGGTCGTAGCCGAGCTTCTGGTAGTCGACGAGCGCGGTGAACCCCCTCACGACATGGTGCTTGCGGAGCCTGTCGAGGTGGGCTGTCACCGTGGAGGTGGAGACCCCCAGGCTGAGCGCGATCTCCCTGGCCGAAGTCCTCCCTTCAGAGAGCAGAATCCTCAGGATGTCGGCGTCCAGCCTGTCGACCGAATGTCCAACGTGGGGGACTGGATGCCCCTGTTCGGCAGAACGGATGGAGGATTTTGAACCCGACACCTGGCTAAGCGTCCAGATTTTCGCCTATTCGTCTTATATAATTTGCGGAATAGGGTGGTGTGTTTGACCTACAAGATCACGAAAGAAGGAAAGTTCGTCAAGAGGACCTACGCCCCCTCCCAGGTTCTCGAACTGCTGAAGAACGAAGGAGTGAAGTTCGTAGACCTCCAGTTCACCGACGTCCCCGGGCGGTTCAGGCATGTGAGCATGCCCACTGAAATGGTCGGCGAAGAGATGTTCACCGATGGAGTGGGCAAGTTGGATGGATCGTCGGTCAAAGGGTTCGTCGATATTCACGAGTCTGATATGCTCCTCGTCCCCGACGCGTCGACCTATGGGACCATACCCTGGGTCGAAGACAGCATAAAGACGGCCCGGCTCATCTGCGACGTCAGGTCGGGTTACGGCGGGGGGAAGTTCAGCCGGGACCCGAGGCACGTGGCGAGGACGGCGGAGGAGAAGATACGGGCTGCCGGGTTCACGGATTCCCTGTGGGGACCCGAGGTGGAGTTCTTCGTGTTCGACGGCGCCACCTGGGAGGCCAACAACCCGTTCGCGTCGGGGTTCAGCATCACTTCCAGGGAGGCCGCCAACGAGACCAGGGGGACGAACTTCCCGATCAGGTTCAAGGACGGGTACTACCCAGCACCCCCCGTAGACAGCCTGAGCGACTACAGGGCGGTCTGCGTCAACTACCTCCGAGACGGCTTCGGGGTCCTGAGCAACGCACACCACCACGAGGTGGCCACCGCGGGGCAGTGCGAGATCGATGTCTACAGGGACGAGCTCGTGACCATGGCCGACGGCACCATGACGTACAAGTTCGTCACAAAGAACGTCGCTTCGAAGATGGGGATGATAGCGACCACCATGCCAAAGCCCATCTTCGGAGACAACGCCGTGGGGATGCACGTCCATTCAAGCTTCTGGAAGGGGAACAGGAACGCCTTCTACGACCCCAGGGATTCGTACGCTCAGCTCAGCGAGACGGCAAGGTACTACGTTGGGGGGATCATGGACCACAGCAGGGCACTTTGCGCTATCGTCGACCCGACTACGAACTCCTACCACAGACTCGTGCCGGGCTACGAGGCGCCCGTGTACATCGCATGGAGCAAGATGAACAGGTCGGCGAACGTGAGGATCCCAGCCTATGAGAAGGGGTCCGAGGGGGCGAAGAGGGTGGAGTTCAGGACCCCAGACCCCTCCTGCAACCCATATCTCGCCTTCGCGGCGATCACGGCAGCCGGGCTCGACGGAATAAGGAAGAAGAGTGACCCGGGCGACCCGGTGGATGAAGACATCTACAAGCTCACCCCCGAGAAGAGGAGAGACCTCAAGATTGGGGAGCTCCCAGGGAGCCTGAAGGAAGCAGTGGAGTGCCTTGAAAGCGACTCGGGGTTCCTCGGCGGAATATTCCCCGGGGACCTCGTGGAAGTCATGGTACAGCTCGAGATGGAGGCGTACAGGGCGGTGGCGGCGAGGCCACACCCCTACGAGTTCTACATGTATTTCGATTTGTAGCTGGTAGCCGCGAAAGCCCCTCGAAAATCGTGGGTGGATAATGCTTAAATTATAATATTCGAAACATTATGCCCTGGGTAAAAAGTCCAGGCTCGTCAGGGCCCTAGTGTCCGTGGTCTTCTCTGTGCTCGTGATTCTGTTCTTCTACGGCTACCTGACCCCCTATGGCCTCGATCCGAACTCCATCTTCGGGACGCAGTATGCTCAACTGCTCGGCAGCGGCGCCCTGTCAACGGGGGCAACAACGGGTCCGGCCTCTGTCATCGCTCCGTTCCTCCCAGGCGGGGTGACCGGGCTGATAATCTACACCGTGCTCAGGAAGATGGGCGGCGTATCGAGGTCGATGGTGGCGCCAAGCGCTCCTTCAGCCGACGAGATGATGAAGCGCATGAACATCGAAGGGATGATGTCGAGGATGAGCTCAATGAACATGATGGCAGGGTCCGCGGCCGTCCCCGCAGCGCTTCCCGCCGATATCACAAGATCTCAGTTCGCCGTCCTGAGGGGGTACAGGCGAGGAGTGAAGGACCCAAAGGACATCGCGGACGCCCTTTCGATGCAGAAGTCCGACGTGGACGCCGAGACCGCCACCCTCATGACGAACGGGTATCTCTCCTCAGACATGAAGCTGACGAGCAAAGCGATGAACCTGCTGGGAAATTAGTGGGACCTATGTTGGCACCGAAGCATAGTAGGCCCGAGCTTGCTCGCATCGGTAGGGTCAACTTCCGGCACGGAGTCTCTGCTGCTGTCGCAGCCGTCGCCCTGGTCGCGCTCGTTGCAGGCGGGGCGGCTGCCCTCTATCTTTCGGGGGCGCTGGGAGGGGCATCTTCGACTGCCTGCGCGACAACATCCACGTTCTCGGCGGAAGGGGTTGAGACCACGATCACGATCCCCTGCGGTGGGTCGACCAATACCCAGATCGGGGGAGGCGGAGGAGGGGTGCAGTCCCAAGGCACGACGTCGACCTCTTCCTCGACCTCAAGCACATCCTCGACTTTGACGACAACGAGCAGCACGAACACCAACGTACTGGAGACATTCAACGCCCACTACGAGTGGTCTCGCACCTTGACATCGGCGGGGAGCACTGAGACGTTCACGGCGTCCGGGACCTTCACCTTCACCATCGACTTCAGCAGCAAGTCTGGACAGGGGAACGGACAGGGGACCATCGAGGACAAGTACACAGGAGAGTGCACAGGGGACAGCACGACCTCCTACACGTTCCAGGTATACGCCGGGGTGAACACCATTTCGGGCAACCTTTCCATCGGGTTCGGGGTAGCCGACCCGGCTACCGGCTCCACCCAGGTCACCTGCGGCAGCAGCAGCGCGACCAACTCATTCGGCTTCGGGGCGGTCCTACCTGTCCCCCTCAACATCCAGGCTGAGTACGGCGCCTCCGTCGCGGGCGAGGAGGGCGGGTCCACTTACGAAGTCACGCTCGCGTAGGGGCACGGACCCCGCGTCGCAGGTCGCCGGTCGTGCGCAGCACGAACACCAGGGAAGTGGTAGTGGCTAACTCGTATGTCCTGCCCTCGTGCCCCTCTTCGGGGTTCGACATCCGGCCGGGTTGATTCGACGTACGGGTCGGTGGCTTGGGTCCGAAGCCCTTGAGGCCCGTCCCTTTCGGAGCTCATTAAAGCAATGGCTTTATAAAGCGATGAGCTTAATATGCGTCGATGGATGCATTCTCCGCGCTCGCCGAACCAAGGAGGCGCAAGATCATAGAGATACTTGCCAGCGATGGGGAGCTATCGGCAACGCAGATATACACTAGATTCGACATAACACCACAGGCAGTATCACAGCATCTGAAGGTTCTTCTTGCCGCGGGCCTTTTAGAAGTGGAAAGGCGATCTCAGCAGCATATCTACCAGTTAAGTCCGGACCCGATGGCAGAAGTGGAGCAGTGGTTGGCCCACACACGACACCTCTGGAGCGAGAGGCTGGACAATCTTGACAAACTGTTGAAGGCGGAAAGTGGGAAAGAACGCTGAAACGAGACTGGTGAGACCATGACAACAGCAAAAGCAACATTGGAAAGTAAAAGGAATGAGTCAGGATTTCGTGAGATTGGAAAGTCCCATGGGATACCGATTTACATGTCAAATGAAAAAGCAAATGCTTCACAGTCTGCAAAGCGCCTTGTGCAGCCTAAATTGGCGCTGCCTACCTACCAGTTCATGCTTTCCGCTTACGGCTCTGAAAGTCCACTCAAAGACAAATTCAATGACAGTGGAAAGAGCGATTACTCTTTTTGGATTGCGGGCATCGGCAAAGCCACGAATCATCTGATAGATGAATCACAGGAGTCAGAAATTACACCGGCTCAGGAGGCAGAGGCCATGAAGCTTGCGGAATCAGGCATGAATTACAGCGACATATCCAAGAAGCTGGGCGTTACTGCTTTGAGCGTATATTACGCGCTGAAGAAAAAAGGGAAAACCAAGGCAAGAAAGTCGATAAAACCAAGAAGCTCGGCTCTTTGCATCTTTGATAAGAAAGGCAATCTCAGGGTAGGCAAGGGAGCGTCCTTAGAAAGCACAGTTCGTGTTTCCAGAGGTTCGGATGACATGCCTCTTCTATTCTTCGTTCTTCGAGACAGCTACTCCAGGATTGGAGGTGCGCGTTTCGTCATTGCTGCATGCAATGGCAGACAGTTTACTCCTGATACAGCCGCCAGAGTGGTAGTAGGGGTTCCGCAGGAAGCGCAAGCCTGGTGAGACTATGGCAAACGAACCAAGAAAGGAATTGACAATGGCGCGGACCTTTGATGCGCCGCGCGCCATGGTGTGGAAGGCATGGACAGACCCTGAGATGGTAACAAGATGGTGGGGACCGAGAGGAGTCACCACGCCAACCTGCGAAGTCGACGCAAGGAGGGGTGGGAAGATAAACATAGTAATGCTCGCCGGCAAAGAGCTGGGTCCGGCGGCAGGGCAAGAATGGCCCATGACTGGAACGTTCGAGGAAGTAACGCCTCAGGACCGGCTCGTCTTTACCGCAACTGCGCTTCAAGACAGGAGGGGAAGCCGGGCTCTACTCGAAACCAGAACCACAGTCACCTTCGATGACCTTCAAGGCAAGACAAGGCTTACACTCCACATACTGATTACAAGGTCTTCGGACACGCCAGAAGCGAAATTTGCCATTCAGGGAATGGAAGCCGGCTGGAGCCAGTCATTCGATAAACTCGGAGAAACGCTTTCAGAATAAAATGCGACGCAAACGGCTTGGGGTCGGACTCCTGGAGAGAGTCCTTGGATTTCGAGCCAGGGTCCAGCAGCAAGAACGCATTGGAGCCCTCGGCACGAACCCTTCGCATGAATCTCATCCATCGATAGGCAGACGCGGGTGAGCCTGACCGGGAATCGAGGTCTGCCAGAGTCAGTCGCACGTCCTCAGAGATCGTATGCAGCCTCCTGACACAGATGTACCTCGACCTATGGACAGGGAGAACGGGGCTTGAATCGACAGTTCAGGGCCGTGCCGGTCGCAGGAATGAATGGTGGATGCATAAAGCAGATTAGCACCCCGCACCCCTCCGAACGTCCCACATGAAGCCCTACTTGAACTGGACAGGTTTGAGGAGGTCTAAGGATCTCGGAGCCAAGTCAGCAGGGAGAGCCGAATGACCACGGTCAAGGAGGAATTGGCGAAGGTGGCGTCTGCCTGCGAAGAGGCACTCGCCGACCAATCTCGCCTCGAAGGGTTTCTGTCACGGGACTTCAAAGCCATCGACCGCCTGATCAAGGGCCTTGACACGCAACGTGGGAACGCCGCTCTCACGGTGGAAGGGGCAAGGGACCTCGCGCTGCAACTTCGCCAGGCAGTAAGCTGGAACGAAGTCAACGCCCAGGGGACGCACCTACTCTTTCTCCTGATGCTGCAAATGTCGCTCCTGGTTCAGCAGGATAGCGACACGAGAATCGACATCCCTTCGAACATCGAGGCCTTCGAAAAATGGTTCGAACTCTGGGAGAGGGCGAGGGGTGCCTGGGACAAATACATCGACGAAGAGGAATCAAAGCCTACCCGGTAAATCGGGAATCTGAGCGTCCTCACCAAATCGCCCGCCCCGGTCTAACAGACGGGACGGCCATCGAGGTGTCGCCTTGCCTTGGCCACTCTGACCCTGTCGTCGAGGGCTGTGTTCTCTAAACGCCCTTCCTTGGACGCATGGCCGCCAAGGCGGCCATGGCTGCCTCCGCCGGCAAGAAACTGGGGGAGGTCGGTTCCGAAACGGCGAAGCAGCATTACATCGGGGTGGCGCTCGAACGAGAGAAAGCAGTCTTGGACAGCGCTCTCTCGATCTGCAAATGAGGCGCGCGCCAGGTGCGAAAACAGCGGCGTCCCTGGAGGAGAAAGACACCAACCGGGTCGGGCCCCGCGGGGACCCAGTTCCCCTGACCCCTAGATTGCGAGCCTGAGGAAATCGGAGAAAGCGAATGCGGGGATCAGGAGGTATACCAGCTCGTGGTGGATATATCCCCACCCCCCGCCCTTACGCGCGTAGTCGACTGCCAGGTCGATGAGCAGGCAGCTTACTGCGATTACGAGAGTGCTCGCGAGCCCTGTCCAGAAGAGGCTCCAGACTATGCGGATGTACCCGGTGAGGACAAGGGTCGAAAGAACGACGTAGGCCGTCGGGAGAAACCCATACAGGAAACTCCTGTGGTGGAGCCTTCGTCTTCCGACGAAGAATGGCTTCGCGACCCCTCTCTTGAACATGGCGTCGCCGAACTGGTCCAGGATTGAAACAAGGACGATCACGACCACAAAGCCGACCACCGCCCCCATGAACAGGTGTGTGCTGATAGGACCGATGCCTGCCATTCTTCTCTAGGCCCAGCCCCTTCCCCCCGCCACTCATAAAAGGTTGAGACCTGCCGAAGGGCTCCTGCAGGAGCCCCCTCCTCAAGCCTAGGGCGGGCCCTGTTCCAAAGCGTAGTTTCATATCGGCCGTGGGCACCCGGGAAACCATGCCCCAAACAGGCCCCGGAAGGAGGGTCCCCCGATGAGCGACTCCGAGCCGACTGACACTGCGAGACAGGCTCTGAAATCAATCAAAGAGCTGCTAGAGAAGGCCGAGGAGTCGACGCACAGGGTTCTGGAGAAGGCCGCGCCGGCCGTGCAAAAGTCCCTGGACGTATCCATGGAGGCGGCGGCCAGTGGTTTCAACGCGACGATGAAGTCCATCGATGGTGCCACAGCCAGAGAACAGCTCGAAGTCCTAAGGGCGTACAGGAAGTTCTTGGACGGGCAGGGCGAGCTGGTGGCGTCACGGATCCGAGCCCTCGAATCGAAGTCTCAGACCAGAAGCCAGGGGACGCCCTAGGGCCCGGACGCTGCTCCCCTCGCCTTCCTGATAGCCTCGCGGAGGATACGACTCACCACTGCCCCGTCCGCCCTCCCCCGGAGCTCCTTCATCGCTTCCCCCATCAGCGGGGAGAGCGCAGCCTCCCCTTTCTCCTCCACCAGCTGCCTCCGAGATTCGACTAGCGCCGCCACGACCCGCCTGACCTGCGACTCCTCCGCCGCCGTCAGCCCCAGCGACTCGATGGCCTGGGGGACCGTCATCCCCTCCCCCAAAGACTTCACGATGTCGGGGACCGCCTCCTTGGCAGCCCGTCCGGCATCGACCGCCCTTAGAACCTCTGCGAGGACGGGGACCTCCAGGACCCCCTCCGGTACCCCCTCCCTTGCCATCCTCGCCGGAAGGTCGACCAGGACCGATGCGACGAAGGAGGGCTCGACCCTCAGGGCCCGCGCCAGGTCTTCAAACTCAGCCTCGACCTCCGAGTCGTACACC
>Ga0335079_10003424_pt1 | contig 18339 bp, 17 predicted proteins | sample Lox_Sample_33_FD_206719 | JGI IMG/M metagenome (GOLD analysis project Ga0335079, IMG submission 206719) | Soil microbial communities from Loxahatchee National Wildlife Refuge, Florida, United States - Lox_Sample_3.3 | ecosystem: Environmental > Terrestrial > Soil > Wetlands | place: USA... | reverse complement strand
CTTCCCGAGGCTCGCCAGCTGGCGAGCCTCGGGAAGCTCATACCACCGTATCTTGTCCATCCCCACACTCTACCGAGTGTCACCAATCATTCTGAACGAGCACACATAGGAGCCAGTCGTGAGATGTTGATTTGCGTCCCCTTTCTATCGATGTGACAATGGCAGAATGTACAGAACAACATTACGCACGCTGACACTGTCCCTGGCCGGAACTCTGCTTTGCGGAATCGCTCTTGCCCAGCAATCGTCTCCACCCGCATCGTCGCAAGCACCGGCTTCCACTTCAACCGCGCCAAAGGCGCAAAAGCCGGCGACCAGCACAGGCGCCGCAAAGACCGGCACGACCGCCGCGAAGAAGCCCGCCACAGCCGCGGCGCCCTTTACGCTGAAAACCCAGAAAGACAAGGCCAGCTACGCGATTGGCGTGAACATCGGCCGCAGCATGAAGAAAGACGGTATCGACGTTGACCCGGAGGTGATCGCCCGGGGACTCAAGGATGCCTTCGCCGACAAGAAGTTGCTGCTCACGGATGAGGAGGCGCAAGCCGCGCTGACTCAGTTGAAAAACGATGTACAGAAGCACCAGCAGGAGACGTACCAGGCCGCCCTCGAGAAGAACAAGCAACAGGGGGACACGTTCCTCGCGACGAACAAAGCGAAGCCCGGCGTAGTGACCCTGCCGAGTGGCCTGCAGTATAAGGTTCTTCAGGAAGGCACCGGCCCGAAGCCGACGGCGACGGATACGGTGATGTGCAACTACAAAGGCACGCTGGTCGACGGCACCGAGTTCGACAGTTCTTTCAAGCGAGGCCAACCAGCGACATTTCCGGTGAGTCAGGTGATCAAGGGCTGGACGGAAGCATTGCAACTCATGCCCGTGGGTTCGAAGTGGGAACTCGTCATCCCGCCGTCACTTGGATATGGCGAGCGCGGCACGAACGGCGGCCCGATCGGCCCGAACGCGACACTGATCTTTGAGGTTGAGCTGGTGTCGATCCAGCCGAAGGCGGAAGCGGCGCCTCCACAAGCTCATCCGCAACCTCAGGCTCAGCCGCAACCGCAACCCCAGGCGCAGCCACAAGCTCAACCGCAGGCGCAGCCGACGCCACCGCCACAGTCGAAGCCGCAGTAAGCGGTTTCGCTTGCCGGTCCAAGAATCGAAAGCCGGGATAGACTAGCTATCCCGGCCTTTTTTGTTTGTCGCCGACCTTTATTGGACTTTCAATCCTTTAAGAAGGTGACCGACGGCTTCTTCCGCCGTCCAGGGTGTGATGGTGGTCTTGTTGCTCAGTTCTTTTTGGCTGATGGCGCGATAGGCGAGTTTCTTAGGATTGCGCAGGGCCAAATCGAATACGAACGTCCCTTCGTGATATTGAACGGTTCGATAGTCCACTTCCGGTGGGCCCCATCCCCAGCCGGACCAGCAGCCGTACGCCCCGCAGACGACGCCGGGGTAGCCACCGGGATAAACCGACTGCACTACGGTCTTTTGAGCCTTGACCGCGACGTGATAATCCACCAGAAAATCCACCGAAGCCGGATCATTCACCTGCACCAGTCCTTTGCCCTTCAGCGCATGCTCGATCGCCTGCTGCAACTGCTGGCGATTCGCTTCGGTGTTCCAATCGCGATTGCTTTCCATGTGAGCGGGCTGGGCGCCAATCACGTCGCGCGAGACGACCGGCCGGCCGTCTGGGCCACGATTCGCGTTTGCTGCCGGAGGTGGTCCCATGGGTCTCCAGGCCCAAGTCATGCCTTTTGCGACTCGAATTGCCGGATCGCGCAGTATTTCTACGTTGTCATTACAACCGCTAACCACTAATCCTGCAGCTAAAACCGCCGCCATTAACGCGGCACGAATACTGCGCAGCCTAAGTTCCACGTGCCATACCTCCACACTATTGGAAACACTGGTGGTGGGAAAAAGTTGGCCTGTTTTTGAGAGGTTTTACTTGACGTTGGAAGTAACCCAATCGGCGGGAGGAAAAACGATGGGCCAAAAGTTTGCGGCAGGGCGGTCAAATTCAAAGGCGATGTGGTAGAACTCCAGGCCCTGCTCTTCGATGCGGACGACACGGCAGCTCATTTCCCTGTTGTTCTGGGGATTATTCAGCAGGAAGGACTGTCCCACGTGGAGATGAGAGCGCATCTGCAGGAGGCCGCCGTGGGCGTTGACCACCTGAGTCTCGGCCTGCTCCTGGATCTGTTTGCGCTCCTCGTCTTCGGCAAGAACGATCACGGAAATCCGCAGGATGACGCGTTCGCTGCGGCGTCGATTTTGGACTTCGGGCATAGTGAGAATCCTGGCTCCGCCATTGTACGCTCATGGCGGCGGGGGCCAACTGGTCTTTCAGACAGGACTGCCTCAAGTTTCGGGGAATCGGCAAGTTAGAGGGAAAGCATGCGGCGGTTTGCGGTCTTTGATATGATAGAATTTTGCAAATTTAGCCGCTTAGGATATTGATGGCGACACAAACAGAAGCGAAGACACTCCTTCGCGTGCGACCCCGCGGATTTTGCGCCGGAGTGGTACGCGCCGTAGACATTGTAGAATTGGCGCTGGAGGCGTATGGTGCGCCCGTGTACGTGCATCACGAAATCGTGCATAACACGTACGTCGTGGAACAACTCCGCCGGCGCGGCGCAATCTTCGTGGAAACGATTGGAGAGGTTCCTCACGGCGCCGTCCTGGTATTCAGCGCGCATGGCGTGCCGCCTACGGTTCGCCAAGAGGCCAAAGACCGGTCGCTACGAGTGATTGATGCAACCTGTCCGCTGGTGACAAAGGTGCACCTGGAAGCGCTGAAGTTCGCGCGCGAAAAGCGGAGCATCATTCTGATCGGGCACAAAGACCACCAGGAAATCATCGGAACCTCGGGGGAGGCGCCCGACCGCACGCTGGTAGTGGATTCGGTTGCCGCCGTCGATGCCTTGCAGGTGGAGAATCCGGAAAAGCTCGCCTTCCTGACACAGACCACGTTGAGCTTGTATGACACACAGGAAATCGTGGCCCGCCTGCGCCAGCGGTTCCCCAGCATCATTGGCCCGGCGAGCGACGATATTTGCTACGCCACGCAGAATCGCCAGGAGGCCGTCGAGCAGGTGGCCAAGGATGTGGACCTGATTTTGGTGGTTGGATCGCAGAATAGTTCGAACTCCAACCGCCTGGTGGAATTGGCGGAGCGACTCAACGTGAAGGCGAAGCTGATCGATTCCGCAAACGACATTGATCCGGTATGGCTCGATGGGATTCGCCGCATCGGTTTAACGGCTGGAGCTTCGGCGCCAGAGGTGCTCGTGGAGCAAGTGAGCGAGCGGCTGGCGCAGTTTGGATTTACGGACCAGCGCGATCTGGACCTGATCCGCGAGGATGTGCGCTTCACACTTCCTCAGGAGCTTGCGTCCATCGCTCCCGCGCCGCGCCGCTAAAAGGTTGTCAGATGTTCCGTAGCTTTGCCGGGCAGGGGATTTCCCGGCACATTGCCGGGGCCCGGCGCAAAAAATAAGTAGCACAAGGAGCCCTACCTTGGCGGTCAAAATCGTCCGTCAGCCGAACAAGATTGCCCTCATCGGCGCGCCATCCAGTGCCGCTGCTTTTGGTCCGGGGAGCGAGAAAGCCCCCGCTGCGTTGCGCGCCGCCGGCCTCGTTGAAAAACTCCAAGCGATCGGATACGAAGTGACTGATCTGGGCGATTGCGCGCCGCGGCTGTTTGCCGAAGATGACGAACACAAGCGCGCCCGCAATCTGACGGAGATCGTCGCGTCGCTGAATGATCTGAAGCCGCGTGCCGAACTCGCGGTGAAGTCAGGGGCGCTGCTGCTGGTGCTGGGCGGCGATTGCACGCAGATCCTTGCTGTACTCACCGGTGCGCGCCGGTATTACAAATCGGTCAGTCTGCTATGGGTAGACCGCCACGCGGATCTAAATACGCCCGCGAGCACGCCGTCGGGCCGGCTCGATGGTATGGCGCTCGCGGCCATTGTGGGCAAGGGTTCACCGGAGCTGGTGCGCTTTTGGGGCGAACCGCCGCTGGTGCGCGAACCAGACACGCTGATCTACGGTCTGGAGCAGGTCGATCCAGCGGAGCAGGATTTCCTCACTCGTTCGCCGATGCGCCATGTATATGCGGTAGATATTCAAGGCCGCGCAACCAGCGGCGCACAAAGCGCTCTCGGTCAATTGCACGCCGATTCCCGCGAGTTCATGGTGCATCTCGATCTGGATGTTATAGTGCAAGAAGAATTTTTCGCATCGAATGTGCCTGGAAGCGGGGGGCTGAGTTACAGCGACGTGAAAGAATCGCTGGTGGAATTCGTGAAGCACAAGAATCTGCTGGCGTTCGACGTGGCTCAATACAATCCGGAAAAGGATCCGGATGGCGCCGGAGCCCGCAAGGTTGTCGACTTGTTGGCGGAGGCGCTGGGGGTTCGCTTCGCCACTCTGAATTCGCCGGCACCGGTGGTGGCTTCTTCTCCCGAATCCGGTACGCCAGAAGCGCCTGCTTCACTCAACGAGTAAATCTGGACCGTTCCGCACTGGCTAGTCGAAACTTTCCTCAAGGGAACTGCCACGTTGCGTGACGCCGCTCATCACCGGAACCTCGCCAGTGCTGCGGTGACGGTCAAACCACCAAGCCCAACCGATCAGAACGGCGGTAGCAATCAAGCCCGTCCAGGCGATTCCGCTGACGCTCTCAGGAGGCGCGCTGAAGCGATCGCCGAGGAAGAGCACAGACAACAGCGCAACGTAGAGCCAAAAGCCCCAGCGGCCCCAGCGGTCGCGTGCACGGGTGGACCGGGCATATAAGCCGACCCCGGCAAAAAACATCGCAATCTCGACCACCATGGTTCCTGGGACGGAGTTCCACAAGCCGAGCCCATACTTCGGGCCATAAGGGTAAAGCGGCATGTCGGCGCGATGGGTGATCCAGTCGAGCACCCAATGACTGACCACGCCAGCACCGATGGCCAGCGCTCCAGCCCAATCGTTTCTCCACGTTCGATACATGGCGGCCAGTACGAAAGCCCAAATGACCAACAACAACAGGCTGTGAGACCACGGGTAGTCGTAGAGGTCCAGAGGGGTCCATTTGGTGTCGCCGGCGGAAATGCGTACGTGCTCCCAACCGAGAAGGAGAAAAACAGCCCACAGAATATCGGCCCAAGCAGTGGCGGCAATCAGTTCGCCCAAAGATGCGCGTGGAGCCCATCGTTTGAGCCCGAATGCGACTCCAAAGTGTCCAATGAACATTGCGCGCCTCATTCCTACGACGCGCAGATGCTTCTATCGGTTTCCCCAACATGAATTACGCGAATTTTTGAGTGGACCGGCGCAAAACCGCGTGGTACCTCTTGCTTCAGAGTTTGCTGCTCGGGCTCTGCGCTGAATGCGCGGGCGCTATCGGGTTGACTGGTTGAGTGCTCCCCGCACTCGAAGGAGGACCCTATGATCGCTGAAGTATCAAGAGAGCTCGGGGTTTGTCCTGAATACCAGAGGTTGCTTAGCAAGTGCCAGGAGGCGCTATTCTCTTGGCAACAACACGCCGCCCTTATCTCAAGAAACACACGACTGGGGCATAGAGTGACGGCGGAATTAAGACGATTACAGTCCAATTACAAACGGACTTATGCGTTGCTGGAACGCCACGAACATGGGTGTCCTGATTGCCAGTATGTTTCCAAGATCGGCGGGTTGGACTTTGAGAGCATGTCCAGCGCCTTGACGCTCTACCGCCGCTCGGCGTGAAACAGCGGGTCGCGTAGCATTCAGCTTCCTCGGGAGTTCGACTGGTTCAGTTGGGCTGGTCGGACTCGGATTTCCGCTTCCGCCGCGAGACTCTGGACGGCCAGTCTGGTTTCATGGACCATCAGCGTGCATCCCACAGCGAGGCCGAAGACGGCAGAAGCACCAGTCATGACAGCCAGCCCGGCAGCGCCTTCGAAGAGCAATCCTTTTCCGTAAAACGTCGCAATCGAGCCACCGACAGAGACCAGCGCTGAAGCGGCGAAAAGCCCAGTGCCGCGTAAAAAAGCCGTAGAGCCCGCAAAAGCATTTGAGCGCGTGCCCGGAGCGCCGCCAACTGAGCCGTCCAGTCAGTGTGCTCTTGTGAGCCAGGAGCGGTGGCTGCCAGGTCCGAATACACCACTCGTGGGCGATCCACGACGCGGCCAAGCCGGTTGCTGGTGCCCAATGCCAACACGGAAGAGGCGTTCGTCAGGATCGCCGGCGCCACAATGGCGGTGAGAACCGCAAAAGGATTGTTGCCCAAAAGCGACGATTGCAGAAACAATGGATGCATCCCCCCTCCGCGTCGCCGTGAGTCGACCCGGAAAACTTGCTCTCATTCTCTCGCGATTTGGGCTGCGCGGCCAGCGACGTGAGAGTTGCAAGACCGAAGATCGTGTGTGGCGAATAGGAAAGTCCGGTGCAAGGAACCGGCCGCACAGCGGGCTGGCACAATAAAATAAGAGTACCATGGCCGAACGCGGTGCCATTTCAGATTCAGCTCGCGACACGAAAATGGACGGAGAGAGATGAGTGCACGTTTGCAGGTGATGAAGTTCGGCGGTACTTCAGTCGGCAATGCGGAGTGTATTGCCCGTACAGCGCGGATCATAGCCAAAGGAGCGCAGGAAGGAAGGTGCGTCGCCGTGGTGTCCGCGATGAGCGGCGTCACGAATAAGTTGATTGAAGCCGCGAAGCTCGCGCAAACGGGGAATGCGCACGGCGCAACAGCGATCATCGATGCGCTGCGCATTCAGCATGAAAACACGCTGCAGCAGTTGGTAAGGAACGATACGGAATGCGAACGGGTCCGGCAGAAACTGGAAACGGTTCTGCTGGAGGGCCGGCGATTTTGCGAGGGAACCGCCCTGCTGCGGGAACTTTCGCCACGGACGATGGACACGATCTCGAGCCTGGGCGAACGGTTATCCGCGCCGCTGGTATCGGCGACGATAAAGGAACTCGGCTTGTTGAGCGAGCCGGTCGAGGCCACGGAGTTGATCGTGACGGACGGATTCCACGGTGGCGCGGAGCCACTCATGGACCACACGCGAGGAAAGTCGCACGCGCGCATCTTGCCGTTGCTGGAGCGGGGAATCGTCCCGATCGTGACTGGCTTCCTGGGAGCGACCGCCACGGGCGAACTCACTACCTTAGGGCGCGGCGGTTCGGATTATTCAGCGACGATCCTGGGTGCGGCACTGGATGCCGACGAAGTCATCATCTGGACCGATGTGGATGGAGTTCTTTCCGCGGATCCGCGGCTGGTGCGCGAGGCCCAGGTGATCCCCGAAATCTCTTACCGCGAGGCGGCGGAACTCGCCTACTTTGGCGCCAAGGTGCTACACCCCAAAACCTTGCGGCCGGTGGTGGAAGCGGCCATTCCCGTATGGATCCGCAACAGCTTTGCGCCGGAGAAACCGGGAACCAAAATCACTCCCGAAGGCCACGCCAGCAGTGGAGGAGTCAAAGCGCTTACGGCGATTCAGGAAGTAACACTGATCAGCGTGGGAGGACCGGGAATTGTGGGCTTGCCGGATGTTGTGGGCCGAACATTCTCAACGACGGCAGAAGTCCGAGCCAATGTGCTGCTGATCTCGCAATCCTCCTCGCAGAACGACATCTGTTTTGTGGTTTCCTCGGCGGATGCGCAGCGCACGGTCGAGGGCTTGCGGAAAGAATTCGCGCAAGATCTGGCACACCAGAAAGTGGAGCACATCACAGTCGATCCGCACATAGCGATTGTCGCGGTGGTTGGGCAGAACATGCGTGGTACGCCGGGGATCGCGGGCAAGACGTTTAATGCGCTGGGCAAGGAAAGCGTCAACATGATCGCCATCGCTCAGGGATCTTCCGAGAGCAATATTTCGTTTGTGATTGAGGAGAAATCCGTGGTGCCTGCGCTGCAAGTCCTACACCGCGTTTTCGGATTGGACGGAGCAGCGTCGAATTAAACCGCCTCACTGCAATGCCGGTGGTTTTTCGGCCTCAGCCCGTTTGCGGTGATACCGCGCAAGGCCAAGCCACGAAAGATTCAGGGCGCCGTTGAACACGTAGTGGCCGATGCCCTCCGGCGAAAGAAATTGAGCGGCCTCGGCGGCGACTTCCTGGGCAAACCGGTGCATGGCGGCCGATTCATCGGCTGTGCTCTGGAGAATCCTGCTGGAAAGTTCCCGCCAGCGCCGGAGCCGTTCGCGGTAGGTCGCCAGGTGCGCCACGGGTTTGTCCGAGAACGAGAAGTGCGTCAGAAACAGTCTCTGCGCATGCAGAGCTTCGATAGCGTCGAGTGACTCTTCCCATAATTCGAAATTAATATCCGGCGGAGGAGTGGCGGGCAGGACGTAGGGGTGCCCGTTGACGGAAATTCCCGCTGTATCTCCGACAAAAGCAGTGCCGTCGCTCGAATCAAAGAACGTCACGTGATGGGAGGCGTGTCCCGGGGTATAAAGCACGGACAAGCGGCGGGAACCTAACGGAATGTTTTCGCCACCTTGCAGGACGTGGAGATTCTCTTGTGGCACAGGAAGGAAATCGCCGTACAGGCGTTGCATCTCGTCGCCATACAAACGCGAAGCGCTATGAAGCAACTTTGCGGGGTCGCTCATATGGGGAGCGCCACGTTGGTGGACGTACACCTGGAGTTTAGGATTCTCGCGAACCAGTGATCCGGTGGCGCCAGCGTGGTCGAGGTGAATGTGCGTCAGAAGCAGGAAATTCAGATCAGCGACGCGAATCCCGAAGTTGGCCAGCTGTTCGCGTAGCGTAGAGATCGTAGAAGCCGGGCCAGGATCGATGAGTGCGACAACCTGATTATCGCGAAGCAGGGCGCTGGCAATCGAACGGGAGTGACCAACCCAATGCAAATCAATCGCGGCGGTGGGCATCATGGATTTTGCCAGTGTAGCCCATGATGTCGTGGGAATATGATAAATTCAAAGCCGCGGGTGGGTGTGGGAAGTACCGGAACTGAGGCAGGGGTGTCCGATAGGAAACACTTGCAGAATCTAGCACTTGTAGAATATGCTTTCCACACAGCGAACGGTTCTATCCGTCTCTCGTGACAAACGAGAAAATCAGTAGAACTCGCAGAACCGCCCAAAAAATATGGATGAATGGCAGCGCTGGTGATCTCCAGCATTTTGGTCCAGCGCCATTGATGGTCCAGAGGCAGATTCGTGGATTTTAAGAAATTCTCAGGTATGTTTTCTTAGGGAGGAAGCTATGCGCAATCGGTGTGCAACTGTGGTGCTGGGCGTGCTGTTCGCTCTACCACTCTGTGCGCAGCAGAAGGATGCAAGCACAGGAACTAAATCTAGTAGTTCAACGGAGAGCACTGCGACCGCCAACGCCGCAGCGAGCGACTTCAGTATCGCTCCCGCATCGTCGAGCCTTTTCGCGATGCCGGCGGCCGCCGCGCCCAAGCCGGATATCTTTTCCGATTGGGACAACAATCCGTGGAACCGTCACGCTTGGGGGCTGTTGACGCCCAAGTTTGAAGTTGCCGGAATGTTCCAGTATGTAAATTTCATGCCCGGCAACACATCCAACTTCAACAACCTCGGCGCCAGCGGTTCGTTCACCTATAACGCCAATAAATGGCTGGGCCTGACCGGGGAAGTGGGCGGGTATCACTTCAATCGCCAGGTCTTCGGCGCGCCCATCGACAACGGCGATGGAACCATCACTTATCCGGTGAATTCGATTAGCGGCTCCTTCGAAACCTATCTGTTCGGCCCACGAATCAACTTCCGCCGCTTCGATCACTTCGTTCCATTTGCAGAAGTGATGTTCGGCGCTGCGCATGCCGGCCCGCAGTTGACGGGCACCGCATCGCAATCCTCCTTCGCCCTGGCGGCGGGAGGTGGCGTGGACGTGATCTTGATGAAGAACCTGGCGTGGCGTTTCTTCGAAGCGGACTACCTGATGACCAACTTCACGGGTACGCTCGTCGCGGCGGATGGCCGGCAGAACAACTTCCGCATCGGCACGGGCGTAGTGCTCCGTTGGGGCTATCCTCCGGCTCCTCCGAAGCCCAATCATCCGCCAGTCGCTTCCTGCTCGGCGAACCCCACCTCGGTCTATCAGGGTTCGACGGATGCCGTGGCTTTTCACGTAGCAGCCACCGATGCTGACAACGATCCATTGACCTATAGCTACACGGCGACGGGCGGAACCGTCGACGGCACTGGCCCGGACGTTCGTTGGAATCCTTCCGGCCTGGCTATCGGCTCTTACACCGTGAACGCCAAGGTTGACGATGGCCGTGGCGGCACCGCAACGTGCGCCGCGGATATCGCGGTGGCCAAGCGTCCGAACCGGCCGCCAGTGATCTCCTGCGCGCCCGAACGCAACCCGATTATCGCGGGCGAGCGCGTGGCGATTAAGTCCACCGCGAGCGACCCGGACGGCGATCCGCTGACCTACAGCTACTCGACCACGGGCGGCCAGATTGCCGGCAGTGGTCCAACGGCGCAGTTCGATTCCACCGGACTGTCTGCGGGCAGCTACACGGTCACTTGCACGGCTGACGACGGTCAAGGCGGCCGCACCAGCGCGACAACCCGCGTTGACGTGCAGCAGCCGGCACCGCCGCCGCAAGCCACCAAGGTTGGCGATTGCGGCTACAACAAGGTTGGCGCAGGCCGCTTCGACAACGCTTGCAAGCGCGTTGGCGACGACGTGGCCCTCCGCCTCAAGAATGAGCCGAACGCTAAGGTCGTGATTGTTGGCTATGCCGACAAGAAGGAACCGAAGCCTGAAAAACTCGCGGAGCAGCGTGCCGAAGGCGCCAAGAAGTACCTGGGCGAAAAGGGCATCGATGCCTCTCGTATCTCCACGCGCGTCGGAACGGCGTCCACTGAAAAGGGCTCCGAGAAGGACAACCGCCGCGTGGACTTCATCTTCGTGCCGGAAGGCGCGACCTACTAGACGGATGCTTGCGCCCAGTGACTTCACAGGGCGCTGGCATGGAACCGAAACTGAGAAGCGGGCTCTTCGAGGTCAGCCTCGGGGAGCCCGCTCTCCTTTTGTGCAACCAACAACGCGCGATTCAGGACAGGGGCGAGGATTGCGATTCCGATTCGTGTTTGTTTTTATCTTGGCGCTGACGCTTACTTTGATCAGTAGCGCCCAGCAGTGGGAGAGACTGGGACCGGAAGGCGGCATGGTAGTCTCGCTGGGTGCCGGCGGCCTGGGACCTGTGTATCTGGGAACCGCGGATGGGCATGTGTTTGCCAGCGAGGATGGCGCGGCCAGCTGGCATTTGCGGGGCAGGATAGGGAATCGCCTGGACGCGGTGGTGACGCGCCTGGTGGTCGACGCGGGCGATTCGAACCTGGTGTTTGCAGCCGTGTGGTACCGCGAAGCCGCGGAGAACGGCGGCGTCTTCGGCAGCGAAGACGGAGGCCGAAGCTGGAAACCGTCCGGCCTGGAAGGCGAAGCCGTGCGGGCGCTCGAAGCAGCTCCCTCGGACCATTTGGAGCTCGTGGCCGGCACGCGCACCGGCGTGTTTCGATCGGTGGACCACGGCGCCACGTGGCAGCGCATCTCGCCCGAAGGGAATCCGGAACTGCGCAATGTGGATTCCGTGGCGATTGATCCGCGCGACGCCAATGTCATCTACGCGGGCACGTACCACCTGCCATGGCGCACGAAGGATGGCGGCAAGACCTGGGAACCGATTATCACCGGCATTATCGACGATTCGGACATCATGAGTCTGCGGCTGGATTCCACGAATCCCGGCCGCCTCTATATGAGCGCGTGCTCCGGCATTTACCGAAGCGAGAACCAGGGCGGCGAGTGGACCAAACTGCAGGGCATACCCTATGCAGCGAGACGGACGCAGACCATCGTGCAAGACTCGCGCAATCCAAAGATCTTCTATGCGGGAACGACCGAAGGTGCCTGGGTTACACGAGATGCCGGCGAAACGTGGAGCCGGACTACACCGAAAGACTGGGTGGTGAACAGCGTCCTGGTGTTGCCTTCGCGGTTCCAGCATGCGGGTCGCGTGATCATGGGCACGGAATCCGGCGTTCACATCAGCGATGACGATGGACAGACGTTCGCAGCGTCGAATACGGGTTTCACTCATGTCGTCGTCAAGCAATTTCTCGCTGGCTATCATGGCAGCGACCGGCTGTTGATACTGGCGCAGAGGAACGGGTGGGAATTGCTTGAGAGCAGCGATCAAGGCCGAGCCTGGAATGCCGTTCCGCTGAAACCCGCGAAGGAGGGCAAGTCTCCTTTGGTTCCGGATGAGATCGAGGAAGCGTCTGGCAGTCCCTGGGGCTGGCTGCTGCGGATGGCTAACGGAGGATTTTGGCTGCGCAGCGAGAAAACGGGATTGTGGAACGAATGGAAACCGCGCGCCAGGCCCGAAATCGTAAGATCCAAATCGCCGAACACCGGCAAAACCGCGAGCCGGCAGGCCGTCGCGCTACAAATCGAGACGCAAATTGCGTTTGCGGACGACTCCGCGATCGTATCGAGCCGCCAAGGTTTAATGCGTTGCAGCGAATCGGGAGATTGCAAACGTCTCTTGGCCTTCCGGTCTCCCAGTGTTGCTTCCGCGATTTGGGTCTCGACAACGAGTGCCGAAATCGACGTCATTCAGGACGGAAAACTCGGGCTGTCGTCCGACGGAGGGGAGAGTGCTTCCTGGAGGGACCTGCCGGTTCCGGCGGCACAAGCGCTTTGGATTGATCAGACATCATCGACTACTCCAGCGAAATTGACATTGGGGACGGCGGGGGGACTGTTCTTGTCGGCTGACAGCGGCTCAACCTGGGTGCTGGCAAAGAACGGAGTTCCCGCAGGGCGAATGGAGGCGTGGCTCGCCGATCCGGCGTTCTGGCTGGTGTCGGAGCGTACCGGTGGCCTATACCTCTCGCTGAATCAGGGAGCGAGTTGGAATCGCGTGGACCAGGACGCGGAGCGAGGACGATTCGCCGGGTTGGTGAATCTGGGCAACGGGAATATTTTGGCTGGATCGCAAGCCGAAGGCCTGTTGCGGTGGGCGAAGGCGAGCGATTAGTTTGTATTCCAACATGGTACATATTGCCGGAATATCCTTAATGTGTAATTACTCACTTTATACTATTAGTAATTTTATTTAAAAGGGGAACAGGCAAGTTTCCCGTAATGGCACTGCCCCCCCATTTCGGGCCTCGCTCCAGGCTTTGCCTCAATGTTTAGTCTTAAGGATGGACTCACATGGCAGACACGCAGGCTGGTCGGTTGATGAATCATGGACCCGTGCCGGGTGGCGAATATCTCAGCATCGGTCGTGCCGCTCACGCCAAAGGCGGAAATCTTGCCTTGAATTTGCTGGTTGTGGATGATGCATAGAGTATGGGAATCGTTCCCCGCAGTCGATCAACGCGATGCGCATCAGGAACGGAAGAGCACGTCTTCCCGCTGGAACATTTTTACCGCCAGGAACAGTGCCGCGGCGGCGTAGACGCAGGTGGAGAAGAAGATCATCAGAATGGAGCCCCAATGGTAAGTGCCGGTGATGATCTCTTTGCAAACCAGGCTGGTATTGAGCACGGGGATGAGCGCCAGTTTCGGGGTCAGCTCCACGCCGGGCATCACCGATGCCACCGCCGGAATGACCACCAGAAACGTGAGCGGGGTCAAGTAGCTCTGCGCTTCTTTGTAGGTCTTCGCGAAAGACGCGATGGTCATCAGCACGGCGGAAAAGAGGAAGGCCAGCGGTAGGGCCATGAAAAACACTGCGACCACCGAGACCAGTCCGAGGTTGAGATTCAGTTGCTGACCGCCCGATGAATTCATCAGATGCGTATGTCCCAGAATAGCGAACGACGTTCCCATGGACGTGACCGAGAGAATCGCGGACACCAGCGAAGCGGAAAAAACCAGCAGGAATTTGCCAACCACCAGGTCAAAACGAGAAATGGGGCTGGAGAGCACCGTCTCGATGGTGCCCCGTTCCTTTTCTCCAGCCGTCAAATCGATCGCGGGGTACATGGCACCGGTCAAGCAGAGCAGAACCACCGCGTAGCCAATGAAACCGCCGATCCCCGCGCCACTGACTTTCTCCGGTGGCGCCACGTTTTCCTGCTTGATTTCGAACGGCGTTAACACGCTGGCGGGGAGATCTTTGGCTGCCAGGCGATTTTTGATGACGGAATCCCGGTAGTCTTCGATCGCTTTCTTCAGATGGTCCCTGCCGAAGGTAGATTTCAGCTCGCCCTCGTAGTAGTAAATTTCGATTGTAGGAGGCTGCCCCGCCGCCAGAGCCGCCTGAAATCCTTTTGGAACTTGAACCGCCGCGCGAATCTCCTTGTTCGAAATCTGATCCTTCCAATTTCCGGCGTAGGGAATCACTTTGATTTGATCTGTTTTATTCAACTCGTTGATCAACTGGGGGGAATCTTCTCCTCCCAGGATCATGACTATCGGTACTTCCTTCTCCGCATTTCCAATCATGACCGTGGCCAGAGCTGTGATGCCGACCATCAGAATCGGAAATGCTAGCAGGGGAACCAGCACCGTGGAGATCAAGGTGCGCCGGTCGCGCAGCCATTCGGTCAATTCCTTACGGTAAACGACCCTTATCGCGGTGAGATTCATGAAGTCAGGCCTCCGCGTTCTGGTAGGGAGTCACGATGCGGACGAAAATCTCTTCCAGATCGTTTTCGCGGTAACGGTCGCGAAGTTCGGCGAGCTTGCCTTCCGCCAGTAACTTGCCGGATTCGATGATGCCGATGACGTCGCAGAGCTTCTCGACCTCGCTCATCACGTGCGTGGAGAAGATCACGGTTTTACCGCGCTGGCGGCACTCGCGGATGAAGTCAATAATCGTTCGGGCGGTCATCACGTCCAGTCCGCTCGTTGGTTCGTCGAAAATCATGACTTGGGGGTCGTGAATCAGGGTGCGTGCAATGGAGGTCTTTTGTTTCATTCCGGTGGAGAGCTTGTCGCAACGGCGGTCGCGGAACGAATTCATGTCCAGGCGGTTGAAAATATCGTCGCGGCGCTTCTGAAGCGTTGCTTCATCCAGTCCGTTCAGGCGGCCAAAGTACTCCACCATTTCCTGGGAGGTCAGGCGCGGATACAGTGCGGTACCCGTGGAAAGGAAGCCGACATCGCGGCGCACTTCCTGCGGTTGCTCCACGATGTCATGGCCGCAGATCAGAGCGGTGCCATCGGTAGGCTCGAGGATCGTGGCAAGCATGCGAAGTGTAGTAGTTTTGCCGGCGCCGTTGGCTCCGAGCAAACCGTAGATCTGGCCCGGTTTGCAGATAAAGCTGACATTGTCGACGGCACGGATCGCGCCGCGTTTCTTGTCATGGAACACTTTCGAGAGACCACGCGTTTCGATCATCGGGCAAGCCTCGAGTGGGCAGAATGACGAGCGGGTAACCGGCTGCTAAAGCGTATACGCGGCGCGTTGGCGGAATATTTCATCGCGGGGCTTCGCAGCGGCGGCGGAGAGACTGGGGCCCGCCCGCAGTTACCCTTTGTGACAATTGGGGCACTGCCTGGCATCAAACTTATCGGCGGGCACGCGAAACATGTTGTTGCACTGAATACAGACGCGATGGACAAATGCGGCTTGAGGCGCACCCGGTGTCGATGCCGGCTGCGGGCTGGAGTTCGGCGCATGCGCAGGCTGACTCATGCCGGCATTCTATCACGCGAGTCAGATACTGAGGGGCTGCATCCCTTCGGCGGCCAAACGCATCCGAAGAAAGGCGCGGCAGGAAGTACGTGTAAAACCGACTAACCTCCTGATAGACTTTAGCTTAGCAGGGCACCGCCTCAGTACATCGGCCAGCAAGCCAATCGAATCGTGGTGGATCGGCCAAAATCACGGTAGCGGTACGCTGTCACAGCCCTCTTGCGGTCGTTCATGGATCGATTAACGGAACTCATGGATCGAAAACTAAGAAATCGAACGCTGCTGTTGCTGCTATTGGCGGGCATTGTTGCGTTCATTCTCGTCCGTGTTAGCGGACGGCAGCCGGTCGCGAAAATCGCGGCGACAGTGCCGGTGCGGCAAAACATTACGTCGTCGATCTCCAGCAACGGGAAAGTCGAACCCATTTCGCCGTATACGGTGCGCGCCCAGCTGGACACCTTTGTCCAGAAAGTGCACGCGGCAGAGGGCCAGAACGTTAAGAAAGGGCAACTGCTCATCGAACTGGATGTGCACGACGTTGCCGCGCAACTGGCGGCGGCAAAAGCCAAGCTGCTGCGCGCTCAAGACGACCTGCGGGCCGCCCAGACCGGCGGGCGGGCCGACGAAGCCGCGCGGATTTCCAGCGACCTGGCGAAGTCGCAAGCCGATCGCGAGCGATTGCAGCAGAAACACGACGCGTTGGAACGATTGATCAAGGGAGGCGCAGCCACCAAGGATGAACTGGCGGCCAACGATCTGGAATTGGCCAAGGTGAATGCGGACGTGGCCAAACTGACCGCGGCCAAGCAGGAGTTTGCGCGCCAGGTGGGCCTGGACGTTTCGCGGTACGAGTTGGCGGTACAGCAGGCGCAAAGCGACGTGGCGGCGCTCGAAGAAAAAGTACGCCAGGGCAGGATTACCGCGGCGATCGACGGCACGCTTTACTCGTTGTCGGTGAAATCAGGAGATTACGTGAAAGTCGGCGACCTGCTTGCGGAAATGGCCGACTTGCACAACGTGCGCGTGCGTGCCTTCATTGACGAGCCGGAAATGGGCTCGCTCGAAGTCGGCCTGCCCGTGCGCATTACCTGGGATGCATTGCCCAACCGCTCGTGGCAAGGTGTGACCGAAAATGTTCCGAAGCAGGTTGTGGCACGCGCATCGCGCAGTGTCGGCGAGCTGCTTTGTTCAGTCGAGAACAAAGATCTGGAACTGCTGCCGAACACGAATGTCAACGTGAGGATCAATTCCCGGGAGCGGCTGAATGTGGTTACCGTGCCGCGTGGCGCGGTGCAGACCGAAGGCGGCAAGCGGTTCGTATTTGTGGTGAAGGAAGGCGTGGGCGTATCGAAGCTCGAGAAACGCGAAATCGCGGTTGGCATCGCCGACGCCACGAACTTCGAAGTGACCGGGGGCCTGCAAGTAGACGAGATTGTCGCGCTGCCCGGCGACGTGGACTTCAAGGATGGCCTGGCCGTGAAGGTCGTCAACATGGACAGGTCCAACGTTAAGAGTGAAAAGGATGCCGGGCTCTAAACGGAAGCGTGCCATCACACTCGCGTGGTTGTTTTGCGCCGCTGCGCTTGTGGCGCAAGACTCTGCGCTGGATGCCGCGAAAACCGCGTTCGAAAAGGGCGAATACACCAAGGCTGTAGAAATGCTTCAAGGGGCGGCATCGAAGTCGCCTAACGACGGCGAAATCTACTTGTTATTGACCAAGTCCTACCTGGAATTGAAGCAATACGACAACGCCGTCAATAGCGGGGAAAAAGCGGTCGCCATCGATTCGAAGAATTCGGTGTATCACCAGTGGCTCGGTGAAGCGTATGGCGCGAAGGCGGATCACGCGTCGATGCTGAGTGCCTACTCGCTGGCTCGCAAAACTCAAAAAGAGTTTGATATGGCGGTGCAACTCGATCCCCGCAATTACGACGCGGTTCAGGACCTCATCGAATATGACTGCACCGCTCCTTCCATGGTGGGCGGCGGCGCGGATAAGGCGCAGCCGCTGATCGTCAAGCTGATGGAAATGAACGCGGCGGAAGGTCACTACGGCATGGCGATCTGCAAGGCACAAAAGAAAGATTACACCGGAGCGGATGCCGAGTATGCCAAAGCCCTCGAGAACAAACCGCTGACCGCGAACCGCGTTTACGATATCGGCGATTACTTCCTGCAGCACAGGCAACCCGACAAGCTGCTGGTGGTGGCGGCGCAAGGCGAGGCTTTGGCCCCGAAGGACCCTCGCGGTAACTATTACCAGGCCTGCGCGATGATTCTGAAAGACGAAAAGCTGGCCGATGCGGAGAAACTCTTGCGCGATTACCTGCGGACCGCGCCGCCCAATTCGCAATATCCAGCGGCCTGGCAAGCTCACTATTGGCTTGGCCGCCTCTATGAGGCACAGAAAAACACACCGGCGGCGAAGAACGAATACGAGACCGCGCTCAAAATCAATTCCAAATACAAACCTGCCCAGGACGCGCTGAAGCGCCTGAGCGGTTCCTGAGAGGCGCCGTCGGGGCGAACGGAAATGCAGCTGAGAGAAACCATGTCGGTGGCCATCGACGCATTGCGCGCCAATAAGCTGCGCGCGGTGCTGACGTCGATAGGCGTAATCATCGGCAGTGCTTCCATCGTCTTGGTGGTCACCGTGGCGCTGACCAGCAAGAAATTCGTCATC
>Ga0335079_10003420_pt1 | contig 18361 bp, 16 predicted proteins | sample Lox_Sample_33_FD_206719 | JGI IMG/M metagenome (GOLD analysis project Ga0335079, IMG submission 206719) | Soil microbial communities from Loxahatchee National Wildlife Refuge, Florida, United States - Lox_Sample_3.3 | ecosystem: Environmental > Terrestrial > Soil > Wetlands | place: USA... | reverse complement strand
CCTACGGCCGCTTCCGCTACACGCAGCTTCAGGTCATCCCCTCGCGCGTGACGCCGGCCGATACGCTCGAGGTCCGTGTCGACCTGACGAACGAGGGCAGCCGCGCCGCCGAGGAGACCGTGTTCGTGTTCACGCACGACCGGGTCGCAAGCACCACCCGCCCGCTTCTGGAGCTCAAGGGCTTTGCGCGCATCACGTTGCAGCCGGGCGCCAGTGGCTCAGTGACCGTGCGCATTGCGGTCGCGGAGCTGCGCTTGCTCGATGCCCGCTTCGAGGCCGTGCTCGAGGCCGGAGAGTTCGACGTGTTCGCGGGCCCGAGCGCCGACCGGTCAACGCTTCTCGCGCAGCGGATTGTGCTCGCCGTCTGAGCCGCCGTTGCGCCCGCGTGGAGTGTGTCAACCGGCATCGCCCTCGCACGTTGCAGCGACCATGAGCAGGCATTCACTTCGCCTCGCACTCCTTGGCGCAAGCTTCGCCGGCATTCTCGGCGGATGCGCCACCTTGAGCGTCAAGACCGATGTGAATCCCGCTCTGGCCGGCAGCGTCCACTGCCACACCTATGCCTGGGCCGGCTCATTCGCCGGACAAAGTCCGCTCCGCAGCACCATCGCCAATCCCCTGAATGAGGATCGGCTGCGCACGGCCATTGCCTCGCATCTCGCCGCGGCCGGCATGCAGCCCGGCAGCGGACAGGTCGACTGCCTCGTGGGCTACGGCATCGGCTCGCGCAATGTGATCTCCCCCGGGTACGGACCGTACGCTGGATGGGGCTGGGGCTGGGGATGGGGTTGGGGATGGGGCTACGGTTGGGGCTGGGATGAGCCCTACTACTATCGCGAAGGCATCATCGCGGTGGATCTGTACGAGGCAAAATCCCACCAGGCGTTCTGGCATGCCTCGGTAGATCAGGATCTGCACGGCGCATCCGGCGCCGAGGCCGAGAAGAAGATCAACGCCGCCGTCGCCGCCATCTTCATGAAGTACCCGCCCGTGGCCCCGAAGAGCTGACCGCGGCTTCTGCGGCCGCGCCGCGCGTCAGTGTGCCAGGCCCATCGCGTTCAGAATGAACGCATCGAAGTCGGCATTTTCCTCGATGCGCTTGGTCGTCGGCATGCCCTGACCGTGCCCGGCGCGAGTCTCCACCCGCAGCAGGATCGGATTGCCGGCGGGGTCCGCGTGCTGCATGGCGGCTGCAAACTTGAAGCTGTGTGCGGGAAAGACACGGTCGTCGTGGTCGCTGGTGACGATCAGCGTCGGCGGATAGTTCGCACCTGACTTCACGTTGTGGAGCGGTGAGTACGCGCGCAGCGCCCGGAACTCCTGCGGGTTGTCGACCGAGCCGTAGTCGGACTCCCAACCCTTGCCCACGGTAAATTCGCGAAAGCGCAGCATGTCCATCACGCCGACTTCGGGCACCGCGGCCGCGAACAGCTCCGGACGCTGCTCTTCGGTTGCACCGACGAGCAGGCCGCCGTTCGAGCCGCCGCGGATCGCGAGCCGCTGCGGATTGGTCCAGTGCTCGGCGATGAGGTACTCGGCGGCAGCGATGAAATCGTCGAACACATTCTGCTTGTGCGTCTTCATGCCCGCTTCGTGCCAGGCGCGGCCGTACTCGCCTCCACCGCGCAGATTGGGCATCGCCCACACGCCTCCCAGGCCGAGCCAGGTGGCAATCGCGGGCGCGAACCCCGGTTCCATCGAGATGTTAAAGCCGCCGTAGCCGTAGAGGATCGTCGGATTGGAGCCGTCGAGCTTCGCGCCTTTACGCGCGGTGATGAACATCGGCACGCGCGTGCCGTCCTTGCTGCGATAGAAGATCTGCTGCGTCTGGAAATCCGAAGGTGTGAAGCCCTTGAGCTGCGGCTGACGCCATAGCGTGCTCGTGCCGCTCTTGAGGTCGAGCTGATAGACGCTCGGCGGAGTCGTGAAGCTGCTGTAGGTATAGAAGGTGGTGGTGTCTTCGGGATGGCCGGCAAAGCCGCCGGCCGTGCCGAAGCCTTCGAGCTTCACCTCGCCGAGGAGCGTGCCGTCGGGCGCAAAGCGACGCACAGCGCTGTGCGCATCCTTCAGGTACTGCACGATGATCTGGCCACCGACCATCGTCACCGTATCGATCGTGTCGCTCGTCTCGGGCACCACGGTACGCCAGTCGGTGGGCTGCGGGTGTGCGAGATCGATGGCGATCACGCGATAGTGCGGCGCGCCGTCATCGCTTTCGATATAGAGCGTCGAGCCGACGTTGCCGACGAAAGTGTAGACCGCCTTGGGCTCGGAAATGATCGGGACGATTGGCGCGCCGGGCGTCGTGAGGTCCTGCACGAGCAGTGTGTTCTGCACTTCATCGCCGTGGTTGGCGAACACGACGAGATAATGACCGTCATCGCTCACCTGGGCGCCGACATACCAATTGGGGTCGTCCGTGCGCTCATACACGAGCGTGTCCGCGCTCTGCGGCGTGCCGAGCTGATGGAAGTACAGTTTCTCGTAGACGTTGGCTTCCTTCAGCGCCTGCCCCGACTTGGGCTCGCCGAAGCGTGCGTAGTAGAAACCGGAGCCGTCGTGGCGCCAGGTGGCCGAGCCGTCCTTCGACCAGTGCACCTCATCGGGGGTGTCCTTGCCGCTCGCCACATCGCGTACGCGCCAGATCTGCCAGTCGGAGCCGGCATCCGACATCGCGTAGGCAACCAGCTTGCCGTCGCGGCTGGCAACCAGCTCGCGCAGCGCGACGGTGCCATCCTTGATGAGCGTATTGGGATCGAGGAGGACGCGTGCCGGCGCTGCCGGATCGGCCGCCGCCATCACCACCGATTGATTCTGCAGCCCGTTGTTGTGGCTGTAGAGCCAGGTCGAGCCGGCGTGCTCGGGGGCGCTCCAGCGCTCGAAGTTCCAGATCTGCGTCAGCCGCTCGACGATGCTCTGGCGCCCGGGAATCGCGTGCAGATAGTCGCTCGACAATTTGCCCTCGGCCTCCACCCAGGCGCGCGTCTGCGGCGAGTCGATGTTCTCGAGCCAGCGGTAGGGATCGGCGACGTGCGTGCCGTGGTAGGTGTCGATGTGATTGGAACGCTGTGCCGCGGGATAGCTGAGATTGGGCGCGGTGCCGGCGGCCAGTGCTGCTGCCGCCGCCGCTGCGATGAGTGTCGTGCCGCAAAGCCAGCCCCGGATCCTGCGGTTCATGGTGATCGCTCCTCTGCAGCGGGCAGTTCGCGAACCCAGCTGCGCCACACGGAAACCAGCGCCGCCATGAGGGCCGGCCCGAGAAAGATCCCGATCAGTCCGAAAGACTCGATGCCACCCAGGATCCCGAGCAACACCCACAAGAAAGGCAGCCGCGCCGCGCCGCCGATGATGACCGGACGCACGAAGTGGTCGGCGACGAACAGCACGATGGTGCCGGCCACCAAAATACCAATGGCGGCGCCGACCGCGCCATCCACCAGGCGCAGCACCGCAATCACGCCAAAGACGAGCGGCGCGGCAAACGGCACCATGGCAAAGATGCCCGTGATGGCACCGAACAGGATCGGATGCGGCGCGCCGGCGGCGGCATAGACCGCACACATGATGGCGCCTTCGGCCACGGCGACCAGCACGATGCCATCGACCGCCGCGCGGATCGCCTCGACCGCGCGATTGAGAAGCCGCTCCACGGTGGGGCCGAACAGTCGGCGGCTGACGCGCGGCACGTCGGACTGCAACTGATCCCGGTTCGCATACACGAAGAACAGTGCAATCAGCGTGAAGGCCAGTGTGACGGCGCGCCTGGCGAGCTGCGAGCCCACGGCCCGCGTCCACTCGAGAGCTTCCGGCCGAGCCTGAGTGAGCGCGCTGTTGGCGGCATCCGCGCGACCAAACGCATCGACCCACAGCGCCTGAATCCAGTCGCCGGCGCCGGGAAGGTTCTGCAGCCACCTCGGCAGCTCGGGCGGACCGTTGCGGGCGGATTCGAGGAAACTGCGCGACAGCGCGAGCGCCTCATGTACCGCCAGCACCGCACCGTAGACCAGGGGCACCAGGAGCACCACCGCCACGATGGTCGTGAAGGTCGCGGCGGCCCACAGGTCGCGATGCGCGCCGCGAAAGCGCGACCGCCAGCGCTCATACAGCGAGGAGGTGGCGATCGCAAGCACAACCGCCCAGCACAGCGCGGGAATGAATCCGCGCAGCATCCAGGCGCCGAGCCCCAGGAGCGCGGCGATGAACGCGTAGCGCGCGATTCTCTGGGCGGTCGAGCCGTCGAAGGAAGCCACGGGTTATTCGCTGGGTATGTTGTGCGCGGCGAGCTTGCGACCACGGGCCAGACCGGGTGTGGCCGGCGCCGCGCCGACGACCGGCAGCTCGATGAAGCTCGCCTCGGCGCCCGCATCGTATACACGAACCGTCGCCGCCCGGTAGTCCTCGGGCTTGGCGAAGAAGATGTTGGGCACGTAGGTCTGCGGGTTGCGGTCGTAGAGCGGAAACCAGCTCGACTGCACCTGCACCATGAGCCGATGTCCCGGCAGGAACACGTGATTGACGCTCGGCAGGGCAAAGCGGAATCGCTGCGGCGTGTTCACGGGGATCGGCTTGGGATTGGAATAGGAGTCGCGATAGCGGCCCCGCAGGATATCGGCCGACACCATTAATTGATAGCCGCCCATCGCCGCGCTCTTGGCCTGCCCGTCGGGATAGACGTCGATCAGCTTCACCACGAAATCCAGATCCGAACCGCTGGAGGAGGCGATGAGATTGGCGATCGGCTCGCCACTCAATTTGAGAGGCTCGGAGAGCGGCGCCGAGACGAAGCTGAGCACGTCGGGGCGGGTTGAGACATCGCGCTGATCGCTCACCAGCCAGCTCTGCCAGCGCTCCTCGCCGGCCGCATCCCCCTTGTGGATCGGGCGTGCCACATAGGGAACGGGTTTCGCCGGATCTGACACGTAGGCGGTGAATGCCGGCTGCGCGGCGGCGGGCGCCTCGAAGCCCAGCCGCCCCTGCGGCTGCAGATACAGCGGCCGCGGCGTGATGGTGCAGCCGGTCAGGCAGCCCGCCGGCCAGGCGCGCAGCTCGCGCCATTCGTTGGTGCCGGTCTCAAACGCGGTGACCGGAGCCACCGTCAGCGGAGGAGCCTCATCGAGCAGGAAGTGATCGAGGAAGGGTTTCAGGATCTGCGAGCGGAAATACGCGGCGGTATCCGCGCCGAAGCGCAGCGCCCCCACTGAGTTGCCATCGAGGCGCGCCTGATGGTGAAACCATGGCCCCATCACCAGGAATACCTTGGAGTTATCGGCATCGTGCGGCTTGATGGCGCGATAGACCGCCAGATTGCCGTAGATATCCTCCTGGTCCCACCAGCTGTGCACCAGCATGACCGGCACGCTGAGAGGCTCTTTCGCCAGCAGCTTGTCGACCGCCTGGGCCTGCCAGAAGGCATCGTACGCGGGATGCGCGAACACCTTCGGCGCCATGCTGAAGCCTTCAAGGCCGAGCAGGTGTGTCATCTGTGAGACCGAACCGGCCTCCAGCCAGCTCTCATAGTCGTCGTAGTGCGGACTCCACAACGGCTCGCCCGCGCCCTTCTTCGTTTCCTGCTGGTAGTAGTAGTTGATGCTGTCGGTGCGAAAGGCGCCCTTGTGGAACCAGTCATCCCCGACCCAGCCATCGACCATCGCATTGATGGGCACGACCGCGCGCAGCGCCGGATGCGGATGAAACAGCGCCATGAGCGCAGTGAAGCCGTCGTAGGAGATCCCCAGCACGCCGACCTTGCCGTTTGACTCCGGTACGTTCTTCACCAGCCAGTCGATCGTGTCGTAGGTGTCCGTCGAGTGATCGACGGTGGTCGCATTGAGCGGCCCGCGCAGCGGGCGGTTCATGACGTAGTCGCCCTCCGAGCCGTACTTGCCGCGGACATCCTGATCGACGCGAATGTACTTGCCGCTCGTGACCAGCGCCGCAGCGACGTCACTCTGGCCGAGCACGGTGGCGAGCTGCGGGTACTGTCCGAGACGGCTCGGGCCGGCGCCGTAGGGCGTGCGCGACAGCAGCATCGGCGCATGCACGACACCGCGCGGCAGGATGATGAGCGTGTGCAGCTTCACACCGTCGCGCATCGGAATCATCACTTCGCGAACGGTGTAGTCGAAGCTTCCCACCTGCGGGGTGAAGCTCGCCGGAATCTCACCCGGATCGGCGGCCGGCGCTGCGCGCGCCGTTAACGCCGCCAGCGCCGTGAGCGCCGCCAGCGCCCCCCACCTGAACCTGAATCTACCGGGCATCGACATCCTCCGAGAGCTTCGCGAAGACGCTCCGCATCGCCTCGACCCGCCCCACGTATGCACGCGCCTCGTGATCGCCGCAGCGCTCGCCCGGCAGGAACTTCAGTCCCCGCTGCGCGAACGCATCGCCAGCGCCGGCACCGCACAGATGAATGTACGCGGCCAGCTGCTGGCGGCGGCGCAAGTCTGCCGCGCCCAGGTGGTGCCGTGCCAGAGTTGCGCTCACCGCACGATCGAGGTAGGCGGAGGTGAGCTCGATGGCATGGCTCGGAATCACCCGAAAGTACAGCGCATTGAACCAGCACGAGTCCCAATCGTTCCACGGGCCGTCCGCGGCGACGGCGTGATCGTGAATACAGAAGCGGCGGGCCTCGGCGAACGTGCCATCGGTGATCTGGTACATGCCCACCGCGCTCGAGGCCGGCCGGTAGAGCTCGAGCGGCGCAGCACGCCAGGACCAGCGCCAGTAGGTCCGCACCAGCGGATTGCCCGAGCCCTCCACCTGGGCGAGGGCGGCAAGAAACGGCGGCGTCATGATGGGCGTGGAGTGCGCGCGAAAGGCGCTGCCGTAGCTGCGCCAGGTCTCGGCGGGCGTCTTGTACAGCGTGCCGCTCACCGGGAAGAAAAGCTCCGTGGGCTTGCGCGCGACCTGATAGATCCAGTTCACCGCGAGCGCCAGCACCGCGAGCAGGCAGAACACGACGAGAAGCTGCGCGGGATGCGAAGCGCGACGCCAGGCGCGCGCCCAGCGTTTGCGCACGCGTGGACTCGGCCAGAGTCGGGAAAACTTGAGCGTTCTTTTACGCCGGCCCATCGCGCGCCGCCGTTCCGTGCGTGCCGCAGCGCTGCGCGGCGCGCGCCGCGGCCGACGTCCGCCCGGTCCCGCGTGGTAGTTCACACAATAACGATACGGCCGCCATCGCGATTTACCAAACTCCGCGCTGGATCACGGTTGAACAGAATATGGCGTGCTTTGATACACTCGAATCGGGGGGTTATCTTGGGGAAGTGTGTCGAATGCTGATGTGTGCTCGTCTGGGGCAGCGCCTGACGCTTGGCTCCTTCCTGCTTTTCGCTCTCGCGTTGTCGGTCGCCCATGCCAACGACGTGGATCCCCCTGCCAGCCCCCACCACCGCAGTGTGGCCCGTCGCGTGCGCGATTCCGGGGAGTCCCCGAACCTGCGCTCGGCGGCAGCCCTGGTCCTGGATGCGACACACTCGTCCGTCCTGTACTCACGCCAGGCCGATGTAGCCATGCCCATCGCCTCGATCACGAAGCTGATGACGGCACTCGTGGTCGCCGATGCCCGCCTGCCCCTCGATGAGGAAATCGAGATCACCGGCGAGGACAAGAGCCTGCATAAGGGCGCGTACTCGCGCCTGACCGTGGGCACACGCCTCTCGCGCGGCGACCTGATTCATCTGGCACTGATGTCATCCGAGAACCGGGCGGCCCACGCACTGGGACGCAGCTATCCGGGCGGCGTGCCGCACTTCGTTCAGGCCATGAATGCCAAGGCGCATGACCTCGGCATGACGAACTCGCACTTCGTCGATCCGACGGGCCTCTCGAGCGACAACATCGCCAGCCCCGAGGACCTCTCCAAGCTGGTGCTCGCGGCCTCCGAGAATCCGACCATCCGCAACTATTCCACCGATCCGTACTACTCGGTGCGCGTCGGCCGGCACCTGATGGAATTCCACAACACCGATTCGCTCGTCTCCAACCCCACCTGGAACATCCTGGTGCAGAAGACGGGTTACATCGCCGAGGCGGGACGCTGCCTGGTCATGCAGGCCGTGATCGAAGGCCGCAACGTCGTCATCGTGCTGCTGAATTCATTCGGCAAGCGCACGCGTGTGGCCGATGCGGCCCGCATCCGCAAGTGGATGGAGGCGACGCTCGGCACCGACGGCCGGCACGGCATCGCCTCCATTTCCTGAAGCGCGCCTCGCCCTACTTCAGCAATCCTTCCGCCTTCAGCGCCTCGATGACCTTCGGCCGCGCACCGATGCGCGCGACGTAGCTCGTCAGCTGCGGCCATTTGCCCAGATCGATATTGACGTGTCCTGACCAGCTCAGCGTCACGAACAGATACGCGTCCGCGACGGTGAAGCGCTCGCCCATGAGATGGGTGCGGCTGCCGAGCTGCGGGGCGAGCCAGTCGAAACGCCGCGTCAGGTTCTGCGTCGTGCCCGCCTTCCAGTCGGCCGAAGCCGCGGGATTGAACAGCGGCGAGAACGACTTGTGGATTTCGGTTGAGATGAAGTTCAACCACTCCTGCAGGCGCGTGCGCTCGAGCGTGCCGGCCTTGGGCGCCAGACCCGATTCGGGGCGCTGATCGGCCAGGTACTGCACGATCGCCGGGCCCTCGGTGAGGATCTCGCCGCTGTCGAGCTTCAGGGCCGGCACGTAGCCCTTCGGATTCACCTTGAGGTAATCCCCGCCGCCGTCGATCTTCCTGGTGCCGATATCGACCCGCTTGAGCTCGAACGGCAATCCGGCCTCGCGCAGCACGATGTGTGGCGACAGCGAGCAGGCACCGGGCGTGTAATACAGCAGCATGAGGCCTCCTGAGGATTGTGTCTCGCGAACGGGGGCCCGTATCTTTGACCTCGCCCCCTTGCGCTGACAAGCATCATCGCTTGTGACGCGGCGGATGCTGGCGCCGCGACCGAGCCACAGGTACTCTGCGACGCACTCCATGCGTGCACGACTGAGACTCATTGCGGTCGCCCTGGTCCTCGCTGCAAGCGCAGCGTCGGGTGTGCCTGCCGCTGAGCGGATCATCATCTCCGGTGCCTCCGGGCAGCTGGGCGGTGCCACGGTCGAGGCTCTGCTCGCACGCGGTGTCCCCGCCCGCAATCTGATCCTCGTCAGCCGCACGCCCGAGAAGCTCGCGAAGTACGCGCAGCTGGGCGCGAGCGTGCGCTTCGGGGATTTCTCCAAGCCGGAGTCGCTCCCCGCGGCCTATGCCGGCGGCACGCGCATGCTGCTGGTGAGCATCAGCGGCGGCGCCGGACCCCGGCCCGCGGCCCACAAGCGGGCGATTGATGCGGCGATTGCCGCTGGCGTGAAGTTCATCGCTTATACGTCCTGGCTTGCCATCAGCCAGGGCGAGACGAGTGGCATCGCGGCCGACCACGTGCAGACTGAGGACATCCTGCGCAAGAGCGGCGTGGCCTGGGCGATGCTGCGCAACTCGGTGTACATGGATCAGATCCTGGGGCAGGCCGCGAAGATGGCGGCCGACGGTCGCGTCGTGGTGCCGGCGCAGGATTCCCGGATGAGCTACGTCACGCGCGCGGATTGCGCGGCCGCAGCGGCGGCGGTACTGACTACGCCCGGCCACGACAATCAGGTCTATGACATCACCGGACCCGAACTCATCGGTCCGCGTGAGCTCGCCGCCGCCGTCAGCGCGGTGACCGGCAAACCGGTCGAAGTCGTGAGCGCTGATGCAAGCGCCGCGGCGCCGCGCGGCTTCACGGGTCTCGGCGTGACGAGCGATGCGGTCGCCAGGCTCACCGGCAAGCCCGCGACGAGCGTGCGCACCTTTCTCGAAGCCCACAAGGACAAGCTGCTTCCCCCGAGCGGCTGAAGGCAACTCATGAACCATCGGTCTGCGGCGGTCATGCTCGCGATCTCGCTGTGCGCCAGCCTGGCAGTGTCTGCTGCCGCACCGCCCGCGGCGCCCGCAGTGGCCGACACCATCGCGAGATTGCGGATCGAGGAAGCGGCGCAACCGGTTCGGGAACGCAAGGACTGGCGTGTCCCGCGCAAGATCGTGCTGCTCGCCTTCAGCCGCGGTACGGCCGAGCATCGCGAGGAATTCGCCTCAGCGGCGCCGGACACACAGATCGTGCTGGCGAACAATGTCCAAAGCGCGGTGGCTGCGGTCGGCGATGCCGACGTGCTCATCGGCTTCAATCCGGAGATCTGCAATCCCCAGATCATCGGCGCGGCGAAATCGCTGCGCTGGATCCTCTCCCTCGCTGCCGGCGTGGAAAATTGCATGGCGCTGCCGATCGTGCATCAGCGCAATCTGCTCATGACCAATATGCGCGGCGTCGACTCCGCGGTGATCGCCGAGGACGCGCTTGCTCTGATACTGGCGCTCGCCCATGGCCTCGATGTGTTCGCCGCGGATACGGCGGCATCGCGCTGGAATCCCGCGCACGCCGCCAGCACCGAGATGGTGTCGCTCGAAGGCAAGAAACTGCTGGTCGTGGGACTGGGCGGCATCGGCACCGAGCTTGCGCGCCGCGCGCACGGTATCGGTATGACGGTCATTGCTACGCGCGGCAGTGGCAGTGGCAAGGACGTACCGGACTTCGTGAGCCACGCCGGCCCGCCGGCTGAGCTGCTGACGCTTGCGCATGAGGCGGACGTGATCGCCAACTGCGCACCGCTCACGCCACAGACGCGCGGCATGTTCGATGCGAAGTTCTTCGCGGTCGTCAAACCCACGGCATTCTTCATCAACATCGCGCGCGGCGGCAGCGTGGTTACCGACGAGCTGGTGAAGGCCCTCAACGAGCACCGCCTCGCCGGCGCAGGCCTCGATGTCGTCGATCCGGAGCCCTTGCCGCCCGACCACCCGCTGTGGCGCGCGCCGCGCGTGCTCATCAGCCCGCACATCTCCTCGCGCTCGGACCTGCCCGGCGAGGGCCGCTGGATTCTTGCGCGCGAGAACGTGCGCCGCTACGCCGCCGGCGAGAAGATGCTCTCGGTCGTGGATCTGCAGCGCCAGTACTGATCCTGAGCGAGGCATGCTGCGCTTCGCCGCCAACCTGAGTCTGCTGTTTCGCGAGCTGCCGCTGCCGCAGCGCTTTGCCGCAGCCGCCGACGCCGGGTTCGCGGCGGTAGAGATGCAGCTGCCCTATGAGTATCCGAGCGCCGTGCTCGCTCGGGCCGCGCGCGCTGCCGGCATGCCGGTCGTGCTCATCAACGCGCCGCTCGGCCCCGATCCCACCTGTCCCGGCATCGCCTGCCGCGCCGAGCTGCGGACGGAATTTCGTGCCGGTCTCGAGCGCGCCGCCGAATACGCGGAGGCGCTGGGGGCGCCATGTGTCAATGTGCTGGCAGGCCGGGCGTCGGCAGCAGAGCATGCCGACTGCATCGCGCAGCTCAGCCAGCACCTGAGCCTCGCGGCGCAGATGTTGGCGCGCGCCGGCGCGCGACCGCTGCTCGAGACCATCAATCCCCTGGATGTGCCCGGCTACTGCGTGCCGAGCTTCGAGCTTGCGCAAGAGGTGCTTGCGCACGCCGATGCGCGTGTCGGCCTGCAGTTCGATGTCTATCACGCGGCGCGACTCGGCCTGGATCCCTGCGATGCTTTCGCGCGGCATCGCGGCCGCATGGCGCACCTGCAGTTCGCCGATGCACCGGGTCGGCACGAGCCGGGCACCGGGACGATCGATTTCCGCCGCCTGTTCCTCCTCATCAAGGACAGTGACTACAGCGGCTGGAGCGCGGCCGAGTATCGCCCGGCCGGCAGCACGCTCGAGGGCCTGGCCTGGTTGCGCGCCGCGGGCACCTGAGGCTTCAGGGCACCGGCAACGACAGGATCGTGCCCGCCAGCTGCGTCGGCGCAACCCAGACGCGGTTCGGCTCCTCGTGCAACACCCAATCCGTGGGCCGGCATTCGGCGCACTTGGGCTTTCGGATGAGATCCCCGAAGTGCCGGCCCGCCACCTTCCCGGCGGGCGCCGGCGTCACGACGCGCTCGATCACGACCGCCAGTACCCGGCTCAAGTCGAGCGCCGCGGAGCTCGCCAGCTGATCCAGCGGACCGGAGGGTGCGAACTGCGCCGCCGACTTCTGCGCGTGATCGCTCTGTGCCTTGAGCGGCACCGACAGGTGACGCAGCAGCATCTGCGAGCGCGAATCGCGCGCCGTGCCCGCCGCGCGCACGATCCGCAGACGCGCCTCGGCATCGAGCTGGACCTCGGTATCCAGATCGAGCAGATCGACATTGAATTTCACGATGACGACATCGGCGCCCTTCATGTCCTCCAGCGCGCGGTCCGCGAGCGCACTCGACCCCACCACGCGCTGCGCGCGCCACGGCCAGTTCGCCTGCGCCGGATCGAGCGCGGCTGTCAGTCGCTCGGAAAATCCCCGATCCGGATCCGTGGTCCGCCACTGCGGCGGCAGCGGGCTCGAGCTCTCGCGCGCATCGCGGCGGATGATGCGCCCGGCGATCAAAAGTCCGAGCTTCTCCGCGAGCTGTTCGGCTTCGCTCACCGGCACGGGGTGCGCGTGATGCACCAGCATGATCTGGAATGTCGGGCTCACGATGAGCAGCGTCGGACGTGCATCGGGCGACAACGAGGCCGCGGACGGTGCCGACGCGGAAGGTACGTCCGCCTGCGCGCTCGAGCACGCCACCGTCACGAGCAATCCAAAGAGCGTACCGCGCACGCAGGACCTGACCATGGCTTGCATGATAGCCGCCCCCGGACGTGTAAGATGCGGCGTTTCCGATTCCCTGAGAGGCGGTTGCGATGAAGATCCCAGAGCTCTTTGCCGTCAAAGGTTACGGTGTCGTCGTCACGGGCGGAGCGAGCGGCCTCGGCCTCGCCTACGCGGAGGCGCTCGCCGAAAACGGTGCCCGCGTGACGCTTCTCGACATGAATCCCGAGCGCATCTCGCATGAGACCGCGCGTCTTCGCGGCCTGGGCTATGACGTGCGCGGGGCGGTACTCGACGTGACCGATCATGCGGCGCTCGATCGGGAGATGGATGCGGCGGCGGCGGCCTACGGCCGGCTCGATGTCGTGTTCGCCAACGCCGGCATCGACTCCGGACCGGGGTTCGTCAGCGGCTGGGTCGGCGCGCAGCGCCCGCGCGTGGCCGAAGGCGCGCTCGAGAACTACACCGATGAGCGCTGGAATCGCGTCATCGAGGTCAATCTCAACGGCGTGTTCGCCACCTTGCGTGCGGGCGCCCGCCACATGAAGCCGCGCAAGCGCGGCCGGCTCATCGTCACCACCTCACTCGCCGCGCGCAAGTGCGAGGCGGTGATCGGCGCGGCCTATATGGCGGCCAAGGCCGGTGCGACACATCTGGTGGAGAACGTTGCCCTGGAGCTCGCGGCCTACAACATTACGGTGAATGCGATCGCGCCGGGATTCTTCATCACCAACATTGGCGGGGGACATGCGAAGAATCCCGCCGTGCAGGAGACGGTGGCCAAGCATGTGCCGATGCATCGGGTTGGCTTTCCCGACGACATCAAGGGGCTTGCGCTGTTCCTGTCCTCGCCGGCTTCGGCCTATGTGACCGGACAGGAGATCGTGATCGACGGCGGCTGGGGACTGGGCGAGGCCGATTAGCCGCGCGCGAGCCTCATGCGGCAAACATCGTGGCCGGATGCTCCAGGCGCTCACGCAGCGCCTGGATCATGGCCGCGGCATCGTGTCCGTCGATGAAGCGGTGATCGAAGGAAGAGGACAGATTCATCATCCGGCGGATGGTGATGGCGCCATCGAACACCACGGGGCGCTCGGCGGCCCGGTTCACGCCGATGATCGCGAGCTCCGGCGCATTGATGATCGGTGTGGAGGCGATGCCACCGAGTTTACCGAGGCTCGTGACGGTGATCGTCGAGCCGGACAGTTCCGCCAGCGTCGCCTTGTTGTTACGCGCCGCTTGCGCCAGGCGGCGAATCTCGCTCGCGATCTGGCCGAGCGTCTTCTGCTGCGCATCGCGCACGACCGGCACTTTGAGGCCGTCTGAGGTCTGCGTGGCAACGCCCACATGCACCGCGCGATGGCGCACGACGACGCCGCGCTCCGCGTCATACCAGCCGTTGCACTGCGGGAAGTCCTTGAGCGTCCGCACCAGCGCGATGATGAGGAACGGCAGATAGCTCAGCGACTCGCCATCCTCGCCCCGCTGCGCGTTCAGGTGGGTGCGCAGGCGCTCGAGCTCGGTGACATCGATCTCTTCCACGTACGAGAAATGCGGAATATTGCGCGCGCTCGCGCTGACGCGCTCGGCGATCACGCGCCGCAGGCCGATGATGCGGATCTCCTGAGTCGCGGCATCGGCGGAGGCAGCAGGCGCGGCGCCCGTGGCAGGCGGTGATCCCGCCTGGCCAGCGCGCTGCAGATGCTGGTCGAGATCATCGCGGGTAATGCGGCCGTTGGGTCCGGTGCCTGTGACGCGGGAGAGATCAATGCCGGCTTCCTGCGCCCGGCGCCGGATGGCCGGCGAGGTCAGCACGCGACTGGAGGCGGTGGCGTCACTGTCGGCGGGCGATGCCGCGGCTCCCGGGGCATCGGGCTTAGCCGCCGCTGACTGCGCGGGCGGTGGAGCGGCTTCGCGGGCTTTCGCAGGCGGTGCGGGCGATGCGGCCGCAGTCGCGGACGCAGCGGGCACGACACTGGTATCGAACACCGCGAGCTCGCCGCCGACGGCGATGCGATCGCCGGGGCCGCCCTGGGTCGAGAGCACCCGGCCGCTCACGGGCGCAGGCACTTCCATGCTCGCCTTCTCGGTCATCACCTCGACCAGCGCGTCGTCTTCCGCCACGACATCGCCGGGTTTGACGCGCCAGCCGACGATCTCTGCTTCGACCGCGCCTTCGCCCAGATCCGGCAGCTTGAATACGTAGCGGCTCACTTCGCCTCCATCACCGTTCGGATCGCCGCGATGATGCGCGCCGGGCCGGGAAAGTACTCCCACTCGAACGCGTGCGGATAGGGCGTGTCCCAGCCTGTGACGCGCTGGATCGGCGCCTTCAGGTGCCAGAAACACTCTTCCTGCACAGTGGCCGACAGCTCGGCGCCGAAGCCGCTGAAGCGCGTGGCCTCGTGCACGATCACGCAGCGCCCGGTCTTGATCACGGACGTGCACAGCGTCTCCGCATCGAGCGGCACCAGCGTGCGCAGATCGATGATCTCGGCATCGACGCCGGCCTGCTTCACCGCTGCCTGCGCGACATGCACCATCGTGCCGTACGCGACCACTGTTACATCCGAGCCGCTGCGCACGATCTCCGCGCGGCTGATCGGCACCTTGTAGTGACCTGCGGGCACTTCGCCCTTCGGGTGCGTGCTCCAGGGAACCGCCGGCTTGTGCGGATTACCATCGAACGGACCGTTGTAGAGCCGCTTCGGCTCGAAGAACACCACCGGATCGTCATCTTCGATGGCACTGATGAGCAGGCCCTTGGCATCGTAGGGGTTCGAGGGCATCACCACTTTGATGCCGCAGACGTGCGTGAATATCACTTCCGGACTCTGCGAGTGCGTCTGCCCGCCGCGAATGCCGCCGCCGCAGGGCATGCGCACCGTGACGGCCGCTGAGAACTCGCCCGCCGTGCGATAGCGCAGCCGCGCAAGCTCGCTCACGATCTGATCGAAGCCCGGGTAGACGTAGTCGGCGAACTGGATCTCCGCCACCGGCCGCAAGCCGTGCAGCCCCATGCCGATTGCGGTGGCGATGATGCCGCCCTCGGCGATCGGCGTGTCGAGCACGCGGTGCTCGCCGTACTTGCGCTGCAACCCATCGGTGCAGCGGAAGACGCCACCGAAGTAGCCCACGTCCTGTCCCATGACGATCACGGCGGGGTCCACGCCCAGCATCACATCCATCGCGGAGTTCACCGCCTGCACCATGTTCATCTGCGGCAAGACTCAGCTCCCGTTCGACTTGAGCTCGCGACGCTGGCGCGCCAGATGCGGCGGCATTTCCTTGAAGACATCCTCGAACATCGTCGAAGGGTCCAGGCGCGGACCCTCGCTCATCGTTCCGTACTGCACGGACTCCTTCCAGGATGCGAGGACATGCGCATCGAGCTCCTTCTCGAGCACCTGCTGGCGCTCATCCGACCACTCGCCCAGGCAGGTGAGATGTGCCTGCAGGCGCTTGATCGGATCGCCGAGCGGCCAGGCGAGCGATTCTTCCTTGGGACGATAACGCGCCGGATCATCGCTGGTGGAATGCGCCGCCGCCCGATACGTCACGTGCTCGATGAGCGTCGGCCCATCGCCACGGCGCGCGCGCTCGGCGGCCCACTGCGTCGCCGCGTACACCGCGAGGAAGTCGTTGCCATCGACGCGCAACCCGGCGATGCCGTAGCCCGGGCCGCGCGCGGCGAAGGTCGCGTGCTCACCCCCCGCGACACCCTGGAAGCTCGAGATCGCCCACTGGTTGTTGACGATGTTCAAAATCACCGGCGCCTGGTACACGGCGGCGAAAGTCACCGCGTGGTGAAAGTCCGCCTCGGCCGAAGCACCATCGCCGATCCAGCTGGCCGCGAGCCGGTCCTCGCCCTTCAGCGCCGCGGCCATGGCCCAGCCGACGGCCTGCGGAAACTGCGTGCCGAGGTTGCCGGAGATGGAGAAGATATTGCCGCTCGCCCAGTGATACATCACCGGCATCTGCCGGCCTTTGCACATGTCGCGGGTGTTCGAGAGGCACTGGCACATGAGATCGACGAGGCTGCGGCCGCGGGCCATATACAGACCCTGATTGCGGTAGGACGGAAACAGCATGTCATCCGGGCGCAGCGCCATGGCGCCCGCGACCGAGACGGCCTCCTCGCCCGCGCTCTTGATGTAGAAGGAGATCTTTCCCTGACGCTGGATGCGCTGCATGCGGTCATCGAATAACCGCGTCAGCACCATGAAGCGCAGCCCGACCTGCAGATCTTCGGCCTCCAGACGCGGATTCCAGGGACCGACGGCGCGATGATCATCGTCGAGCACACGAATCAACTGCCCTGACAAGGGCGCGATCTCATCGAGCGAGGCGGAGGTCTCCGGACGCGCGACGGCACCGGCGGGCGAGAGCTTCAGATAGCTGAAGTCGGGACGCTCTCCCGGACGGGCGGGCGGTCGCGGAACATGCAAGCGGGAGGTGGTGCGCGCCATGGCGGTGAACCTAGACCTGGGTAAGCCAGCCGAATCGATCGGGTACATCGCCGCGCTGCAGAGCAATCAGCGCCGCGCGCAAGGCCTGGGTCTCCGCACCCACCTCGCCCTGCCCGACGCGATAGTCCTGGCCGCGATGAATGAGCGTGCCCACGCCCGCGAGCACCGCTGCAGTGCCCGATAAAGCCGCCTCGCCGGTCTTGATCCACTCGAGCGTCTCTGCAACATCGAAGATGCGCTCGCTAACGACGTAGCCCTGATCGCGCGCCAGCGTCAGCAATGAATCGCGCGTCACGCCGTGCAGGAACGTCGTATCGAGGCTGCGCGTGAGAACGCTGCCTTTGCGGATCAGCAGAAAATTCGCAGCGCCGGTTTCCTGCACCTGGCCCTCGGGGCAGAACAGCACCTGGTCGGCCTTGAAATCACGCCGCGCGGCGAGCGTCGGCCCGAGCGCGGCGGCGTAGTTGCCGCCGGTCTTCACCATGCCCATGTTCGGGGCTGTGCGGTAGTTGAGCTCGACCGCGATGCGCAGCGGCTTCATGCCGCCGGCGAAGTAGTCCCACACCGGACTTGCGAGCACGACGAGAGCGGCTTCGCTCGCGGGCGAACCGGCGGCACCGATATTCGGTACCGTGCCAAAGAGCACCGGCCGCAGGTACAACGAGCCCGGGGTCTCGGGCACCTCGGCGCGGCAATGGCGCACCAGCGCGAGCACCATATCCGCCACCTGCGCGGCATCGGGCTCGGGCAGCACCAGCAGGCGCGCGCTTTGCCTCAGGCGCTCGATGTGCCGATCCAGACGAAACACATGCACGCCCCCGTCGGCACGCCGGTAGGCCTTGAAGCCCTCGAAGCAGGAACTGCCATAGTGCAGAGCGTGAGCGGCCGGGTGCAGCGGCAGGGCCTTCGTCGGCTGCAGCTCGGCCTTCGACCAACGGCCCTCGCGATACGTCGCAACGGCCATCACGTCGGTGAGGACGCTCCCAAAGGGCGCCCGTTGCACGCTAGCGGTGGTCATGAGGGGCGGATTATACGGCCTCCCGCGGGATGTCACCCGGCCGTCACTGCCGCACGACTGACTTTCCAACCGCGGCATTCCTACGCTTGAAGCCATGAACGATTGCTGGAATGTCCTCTTCTCCCACGCCGAGGATTTCGGCTGCTCGGACATTGAATCCGATCGCTGGCTGGCGGTGGTGAGCCGCAGCTTCCGCGAG
>Ga0335079_10003418_pt1 | contig 18363 bp, 10 predicted proteins | sample Lox_Sample_33_FD_206719 | JGI IMG/M metagenome (GOLD analysis project Ga0335079, IMG submission 206719) | Soil microbial communities from Loxahatchee National Wildlife Refuge, Florida, United States - Lox_Sample_3.3 | ecosystem: Environmental > Terrestrial > Soil > Wetlands | place: USA... | reverse complement strand
CGCCTATTTGAGCTGTCAGCGGCCAAGATTCGCTCGATCGAGAATTCGTGGTCGCCCGCGCAGGGCTCGCCCGTGTTCACTGTGCGCGGCAGGTATACCAGCCGCGGATGGACCGAGTGGACCCAGGGCTTCCAGTTCGGCAGCGCCATCCTGCAATTCGACGCCACGGGCGACGCCGAATTTCTGGAGATCGGACGCGAACGGACTGTGGCGGTGATGGCGCCGCACGTGAGCCATATAGGCGTACACGATCACGGGTTCAACAACGTCAGCACCTACGGCAACCTGCTGCGCCTGATGAGCGAGGGCCGCATCGCGGAGAACCCGTGGGAGCGGCGCTTCTACGAGATGGCGCTCAAGGTGTCGGGCGCGGTGCAGGCGGCGCGGTGGACGCGGACGGCCGACGGGGGCGGATATATCTACAGCTTCAACGGGCCGCACTCGCTGTTCGTGGATACCATCCGCACCCTGCGCGCGCCGGCGGTGGCCCACCTGCTGGGGCACGCGCTGATGGGGGAGAACGACAAGAAAATCCCGCTGATCGATCGAGTGGCGCTGCACGCGCGCGCGACAGCGCAATACGCCGTGTGGTACGGGGAAGGGCGCGATGCCTACGACGTGCGCGGGCGGACCGCGCACGAAAGCATCTTCAACATCAACGACGGGAATTATCGCTGCCCGAGTTCGCAGCAGGGCTATTCGCCGTTCAGCACCTGGACACGCGGCCTGGCGTGGGCCATGTGCGGGTTCGCGGAACAGCTCGAGCTGTTCGATATGTTGGAAGGCCACGACGAGACGCGGGCGATCATGGAGAAGGCCGCGCGCGCCACGTGCGATTTCTACATCGGGAACACTCCGCCGGAGGGCGTGCCTTACTGGGACACCGGGGCTCCCGGACTGGCGCAGCTTGGGGACTGGCGCACCACTCCCGCCGATCCGTTCAACCCATACGAGCCGGTGGACAGCTCGGCGGCGGCAATCGGCGCTCAGGGACTGCTGCGCCTGGGACGGCGGTTGAAGGACGATCGCTACTGGCGCGCGGGGCTCAAAGTGGCGGACACGATTTTTGCGGAGCCGTACTTGAGCACGAGTGCCGATCATCAGGGACTGATCTTGCACTCGGTGTATCACCGGCCCAACGGCTGGGACGCCATTCCGGAGGGCGCGAAAGTGCCGGCGGGCGAATCCAGCATGTGGGGCGATTATCATGCGCGCGAGCTGGCGGTGTACTTGCTGCGAATGCTGGCAAACAAGCCGTATCTGAAGTTCTGGCCGGATCGCGGGTAATCTGGTAATGTACCCATGAAAATCGGGATTGACCTCGGCACCACCAACTCCGCCCTTGCCTATATCGACGATCGCGAGGCCGAAGACCGCGATTTTCCGCCGCTGCACATCTTCGAAACGCCGCAGCTTGTGGCTCCGGGACGCGTCGAGCCACGGCGGACGCTGCCTTCGTTTCTCTTCCTCGAAGACGGACGGCCGGTCGGCGTCTATGCCCGCGAGCAAGGGGCGCTGATCCCGACGCGGCTGGTGCACTCGGCGAAGTCGTGGCTCTCGAATCCCGACGTGGACCGCACGGCGAAGATCCTGCCGTGGGATTCGCAGGAGACGGGGCGCGTGCTGTCGCCGGTGGAGGTCTCGTCGCGGTTCATCGCAAAATTCCGGGAGGAGTGGGACCGTGCCAAGGGCTCGCCGTTGGCCGAGCAGGAGATCGTGCTCACCGTCCCGGCATCGTTCGACGAGGAAGCCCGCGAGCTTACCGTCATGGCGGCGCGCGATGCCGGGCTGGAAAAGCTCACTCTTCTGGAAGAGCCGGCAGCGGCTTTCTATTCGTGGATCGCCAACAACCTGGCGGCATCGCGCAAAAAGCTCTTCGACGGGCAGATTGTGCTGGTGTGCGACGTGGGCGGCGGAACCAGCGACTTCAGCCTGATCCGCGTCTCGCGCGATGGCGACCTGGTGAACTTCACGCGCACCGCCGTAGGCAAACACCTGCTGCTGGGCGGCGACAACCTGGATCTGACGCTGGCCTGGCTGGTGGAGACTAAGCTGGGGGTCCCGCTCTCGATCCGGCAGCGAAGCGGCCTCAGGCGGCAATGTTCGGCGGCAAAGGAGCGGCTGTTGAACGATCCGAACCTGAAGTCCGTGGAGATCACCGTGCTGGGGTCGGGCTCGGCGCTGATCGGCAAATCGCTGAAGACCGAGATCCTGCGCGAAGAGGCACTGGAGCTGGCGCTCGACGGTTTCCTTCCATTCACGCCGCGCGGCGAGCTGCCCAAGGAAGAAAAGCGCAGCCTGTTCCGCGAGCTCGGTTTGCCATACGTGACGGACCCGGCGGTGACGCGTCACCTGAACGAGTTTCTGGAGCCGACCGGGCAGGTCCCCGACGCCATCCTGTTCAACGGCGGATTCTTCATTCCGGAGATCCTTCGCGAGCGCGTGGCGGACGTGGTGGGCCAGTGGCACGGGCGGCGGCCGGAGATCTTCGAGAACACCGACCTCGATCTCGCGGTGGCGCGCGGAGCGGCGTACTACTCGTACGTGCGCTCGACCGGAAGCGGCGTACTCGTACGCGGCGGGCTGCCGCGGACGTACTATATCGCGCTCGGCGATGCCAAGGACGGCAAGTTCCGGGCAGTCTGCCTGGTGCCGCGAGGGGCCGAGGAAGGCGCAGCACTGGAGATCGATGACGACGCGCTGCAACTGGTCGCCAACCGGCCGGTGAGCTTCCGGCTCTACAGCTCGCTGACGCGCACGGAGGACCAGCTCGGCAACGTGATCGAGTTCGACGTGGACGATCCCGGCCTGCACCGCCACGCGCCGCTGAACGCCGTGATCCGGTTTGGCAAGAAGGCCGAGGAGCGCCTGATTCCGGTGAAGCTGGGCGCGCGCCTGACCGAAATCGGAACGCTGGAGACGTGGTGCGAATCGAAGATCAGCGACAATCGCTGGAACCTCCAGTTCGAGCTGCGCAAAGCGGCCGCAGCGGCGCCGGTGGAGCGGAAGGCGGCGGCGGTGGTCAGCGAACAGGCGTTGAAGGCTTCCCTGGAGCTGATTTCGGAGGTGTTCGCGCCCGCGGCAAAATCGCCGATTCCGCCCGAGGAGCTGCCGGCGAAGCTCGAGCAGACCATGGGGCTGGGCCGTAATAGCTGGCCCCTGTCCACGATTCGCCAGATGGCCGATGCGTTCCTGCCCGTGGCCGACGGCCGCAAGAAGAGCCCGGCATTCGAGATCCGCTGGCTCAACCTGGCCGGATTCTGCCTGCGCCCCGGTTTCGGATTTCCCGGCGACGATTTCCGCATCGAGCAGGCGCGGCGCATCTACTCCGGCGGACTGACCTACAGCAACCAGGTGCAGTGCGAAATCGACTGGTGGATTTTCTGGGGGCGCGTGGCCGGTGGGCTCAATCGCAATCAGCAAACGGATATCTACCAGCGCCTCTCGGCGAACCTGCTGCCGCGCGGCAACAAGAAGCCGCAGCGCGTGAACCCGTCGCTGCTCCGCGAGATGTGGCGCACGGCCAGCTGCCTGGAGCTGTTGCCGATCGGAACCAAGACCGAACTGGGGGACGCGCTGATCAAGCGACTGAAGGCCGGCGATTTCAAGGAAAGCGAGCTGTGGTGCCTCTCGCGGTTGGGCGCGCGCAAGCTCTTCTACGGGCCGATCAACCTGGTGGTGCCGCCGGCCACCGTCACGCGCTGGGTGGAAGCGCTGCTGCGGGTCCCGGCTGCCGGCGACGCGCTGGCTTCCATGGCGCGGCGCACCGAGGATCCGACCCGCGATCTGGCTCCGGCCACGCGTGAACTGGTTCGCGCGAAGCTTCAACCGCTGTCGAACGCAGACCGGCTGCTGCCGGTTCTCGAGGGCGAGGAAGAAGACGACCGGACGCTAGGACGGATCTTCGGCGAGGACCTGCCGTCGGGCCTAGTGTTCGTCGGGTAGCCGCTCAGAACGTGACGCGAAGACCGAACTGGATGTAACGCGGATTATTGGTCTGGCTGCCGATAGTGCCGAAACTGGCGCTGGTGGCGGTCAGGGTCGCGCCGGCGAACAGCGGCTTGTTGGTCAGGTTGAACGCCTCGGCGCGGAACTGTACCTTCACCCGCTCCTTAATGGAGAACGTCTTGGTCAGGGTGAGATTGATGTTATTGGTGTGATCCACGCGCAGGTTGTTGAACTGCGATGGGAACGTTCGAAAGTTCTGGGATAGCTGTTGGCTCGTGACTGTATTGAACGCGGTAGTGTCGAACGCGTGGTTCGGGTTCTCCGCGTTGTAGTTCAACGGCGCGCCCAGATAAATGAGGTTGCCCCAGGAGAGCGGAGCGCCGCTGTGCAGCGTGTAGATCGTGGCTAGCGACCAGCCGCCAACTACAAAATCGAGCGCGCGGTTCATATTGGCGCCGATCTGTTTGCCGCGTCCGAAGGGCAGATCGTAAGTTCCGCTAGCGACAAAGCTATTCGGACGGTCGTAGGCGGAGACTCGCCTTTCCAGAGCCGGCGAGCCGCCGTTCAGATAATTGATGCTGTCCATCAGCCGCGAATGATTGTAGTTTACGACAAACTGCAGACCGCGCGAGAAGCGCTTCTGGACTTTGATGTTGATGGAGTGGAAGTACGACCCGCCGTTGTTCAGGGTACTCTCGGTGACGCCGGTGAACTCGGGGAAGGGACGCAGAACGTTGGATGCGGCGGTAGTCGAGCCGTTCAGGCTGGTGCCGGGGAGCAGGCCCGCAAGAGGATTGGGCACCACGGCGGCCAGGGCGTTGATGGTGGCGTTATCGCGGAAAGGTGAGGTGCTCAGGTATTGTACGGGGAGCGATGTCAGGCTGTAGTTCGTCGTCAGGTGAACGGAGTGGTTCCCCAGGTAGCCGATCTGGAGGACGGTATCGTGTGGGAGCTGCTGCTGAATATCCAGGGTCCAGCGCAAGCTGTACTGGTTTTGGAGGTTCGGGTTGTAATACGTGACGCTCTGGCCGAGATAGGTGTTGATCCCGGCCGTGGCGCCGGGGGGCTGCGAGATACCGTTGGGGAACGGGTTACTCAGAGTGGTGGCCGGACTCAGGTAGCTGTTGTTCGTGGCCACATACTGATTTTGAATACTGAATCCGGGTTGCTGCGCCAGCAGGACTCCGTAGTTGTAATAGAAGATGCCGGTGCCGGCGCGAATCACGGTCTTATTATGCAGCGCGCTGGGTGTCCAACTGATTCCGAATCTGGGCGCGAAGGCTTTGTGCGAAGTCGTGTAGGCCGAGCGGTTACTGGAGTTCGCAAAGAGTAATCCACCCGTTGCCGAGAACTGGCTGGGAGGTAGTTGGGGTAGCGGGTTCCTGGCATAGGCCGCGGCGGCCGCTGCCGCCACCTGGTTGGCGGCCGTAGGGTCGAATCCGATCGATTGCCGGTTGTGGCTCTCGGTGGTCGGGGAACCGTATTCCCAGCGCAGTCCCATGTTGACGGTCACGTTGGGCCTGGCGTGCCAGTCGTCGTGGATGAACAGTGTGTCGTACCAGGAGTCGTTTTTAGACGGGGAGTAGTTGTCGATGGATCCGCTGGTCGGCAGGCCCAGAAGAAACTGCGCCATGGATCCTCCCAGCGTCGGCGCGGTCGCGCTGCTGGTGGCTTTTACCCAACTACCGGTATCGAAGGTGAACGCTCCGGCCGAATTCAGCCAGTTGAGGTTGGTGAAGTCCTGCAACAGCACCTGGCCGCCGAACTTGACGCTGTGCGTCCCGATGATTTTGGTGTAACTGTTGAACGCCTGGTAGGTGTTGTAAGGCTGATTGATGTAATAAGACGACGTCGCGGCATTGCCGGCGTAGCCGTCGGAGAAAGTGAACAGCGGCATCATCAGGTGGGGCGAGTTGGCAGCGATGTAGGAAGAGAAACCGAGTTGCGAAGGATCGTAGCCTTGGCTGGGCTGGAAGGAATATTGATCGTAACGGTCGAAGCCCAATCGCAGGTCGCCGACAAAGCTCGGCGAGAAGGTGTGCACGTCGTCGATCATGCCGCCCCAGAGGTCGCGGCAGATCGGATGCTGGGTATACGCAAGATTCTGAACAATATCGTTGGGCCCGGTCTGGCACCAATAACTCTGCCGGCCGCTTACCGTGAGCTTGTTCTTGTTGCTGATATTGACATCGCCGCGGCCGGAGAAGGAATGGTAGTTATCCACCGTGTTCTCAGGGGAGAGGAAGTTATTCGTATCGTCGTAAACTCCCTGCGTATTGGGAGCGGGCGTGTACTGCTTGAGAAAGTTCGTCGCGATCGGATTGAGACGGTTGGACGGGATGATGTTGCCGGGGAAGACGGTGCGCGTGATGGTGCTGCCGTTGAGAACCGCGGTCGAAGGATCATAGAGAGTGTAGTTCTTCGACCCGCTGTTGAGCGACAGCAGGTGCGAGAAATCGCCCTGGATCTCGGCTGCCGTGGGGACGGTGAAGTACGCGGGAGTCGCGTAAGCATCGGCGAAGCCTTCGTAGGCGAAGAACCAGAACAAGCGGTCCTTGCCGTTGAACACCTTGGGAATCCATACCGGCCCGCCCACGGTCGCGCTCCACAGGTTCTGGCGGTAGGGCGGCTTCTTCAGCCCGGCGGCATTAGTGAAAAACGGGGTGCCGGCGAGGTTGGAGATCTGGTTGAACTCCGAGGCCGTCCCGTGCAACTGATTGGTGCCGCCCTTGGTGGTGATCTCCACCGTGCCGCCGCCAAACCCGCCATAGGACGCGTCCACATTGAAGGCTTCCACCTTCACGTCGACCACCGAATCGACTGGCGGGCTGAACGAGACGCGCGTGCTCGTGGTCCCGAGCGTTCCGATATTGGGGACGCCGTCCAGTAGAGCCGCATTGGCGCCGGTTGCGGCGCCGCCCATGGTGAAGGTCGAAAATCCGCTGTTTTCGAAGGGCCGGTTCTGGTCGCGGACACCAGTGTTCACCACACCGTAGCCGAGGATCGCCAGGTCCATGGGAGCGCGCCCGTTCACCGGCAGGCTCTCCACTTCGTGGGTGGTGATCACCTGGCCCGCCGACGCGCTGACGCTTTCCAGTTGGGCGACGTCCGCGCTGACCGTCACGGATTCGCTGGCGGTGCCGATGGCCAGCGGGATGTCCTGAGAGACGCGGGTATCGCTGCCGATCTGTATTCCCGACTGGACGTATCGCTTGAAGCCGGATGCTTCCGCGGTCACGTTATAAGGACCCGGCGGCAGGAATGGAATGGTGTAGAGCCCGTCGGCGTTGCTGACGGTCTCGAATCGACTGTTGGTGTCGCTCTTGATGGCGGTGACTTTCACATTGGCCACCACGGCGCCGGAAGGATCTGTGACCTTACCGGTGAGCGTGGAACGAAACTCCTGGGCATGCGAGAGGCAGGCAAAGAGAATGACGAGGGCCGGAATACGGCGCGGCATAAACATCTCCAGTCTTGGGGAGGCGACCCGTCGGTCCCCGGTTTTTAGAGGATTATATGACTAGAGTTCAAGAAAGGCAAGATTATTCATGAAACGAGGCAACAATTTATATGTATAATAGCAGCCATTGTTCATGAATTGGTGAACGCGTTATCGCTATCAATGGCGCCCGCTTAATTTATTTCATGAAATAATGCGATATGTTACACTATTCTTCGTGCCCAAACCCAGACCGATCAAGCGGGCGACGATCCTGGATGTCGCCGCCAAAGCCGGCGTGTCACTGGGCACGGCTTCGCGGGTGATGAACAACCGGCGGGATGTCGACCCCGACCTGCGCCGCAAGGTGATGGAGGCAGCGCGTCTGCTACATTACGTTCGCACGCAGCGCGGGCGGCGCGCCGCGCGCGAGAGCTTGCCGATCATCAGCTTTGTCCTGAGCAATCGCGAGTTTCTGCACCCCATGCATGCCCGCATGCTGCAGGGAGCTGAGCAATACTGCGAAGAGCGCGGCTATTTCGTGGTGTTCAAGCGGTTCGACTACGCGCCGGAGACGCCGGCACAGCAGATCAAGCTGCCCTCGCTGCTGCGGGAGCACGGCATCGCCGACAGCCTGATACTGGCCGGCACGAACTATCCCAACCTGATCGAAGCCACCGCCGCCGCCGGCGTTCCCTATGTGCTTTACGGCAACAACATGGTGGGGTACGCGCGGCTGCCTCGCACCGACCTCGCGCGCTCCGACGACCGCTCCGGCTGCATCGAGGCCGTGCGCTACCTCATCAAGCTGGGCCACAAGCAGATCTGCTACATCGGCGATATATCGCAGCCCTGGTTCTCGAACCGCTACCGGGCCTACCTGGCAGCCGTCGAAGAGGCCGGGCTAGACCCCATGGCGCAGACCGTCAGGCTCTCGGCCGACAACTTCCAGAGTGGATTCAACTCCGCCGAGGCGATTCTGCGGCAGGGCTTGCGGCCCACCGCGATCTTCTGCGGTTCGGACCACATCGCGTTGGGAGTGTGGGAACAACTGCGCCGGAGCGGCGTGCGCGTGCCGCAGGACTGCTCCCTGGTCGGTTTCGACGACATCCCGGATGCGGAGGTCACCAACCCGCCGCTGACCACGGTGCACAATCCGTTTCTGGAAGTGGGGCGCGAGCTGGCGCGCCTGGCCGTAGAGAAAGCAAAATCCCCCTGTGCTTCCGTGCCGGAGGCGGTGCTGCCCACGGAGCTGGTGATGCGCGGAACCACGTGGCCGTGTCTGGAGCCGCGGCCGGCAGGCTGAGATCTCTTACGGCGCCCACTGCGGCGCCACGTACGCATAGAACATCACCAGCAGGCCGATCACGCTGGCCAGGAAGACCGAGTGCTTGAGCGTGAAGCGGAACAGGAGCGCTTCCTGCTCGCGCTTCATGCTGGTGGCGGCGGAGGCCACCGCGATACTGGTGAGGCTGATCATCTTGCCCATCACGCCGCCCGCGGAATTCGATGCCGCCATCAGCACGGCGTTCTGGCCCAGCTTGTTCGCGGTGACAACCTGCAACGTGCCGAAGAGCGCGTTGGCGCTGGTGTCGCTGCCGGTGAGGAAGACGCCGAGCCAGCCGAGCAGCGCGCTGAAGAACGGGAACAGCGCGCCCGTGGCGGCAAACGCCAGTCCGAGCGTGGCGGTCGAGCCCGAGTAGTTCATCAGGTACGCCAGCCCCAGCACCGCGGCCAGCGTAAGCTCGGCCTTGGCCAACTGTTTGGCGGTGTGGGCAATGACCCCAAGAAACTGGCGCGGCTTCAGGCCGGCGAAAATCGACGCGCAGATCGCGGCGAACAGACAGGCCGTGCCCGAGGCGGAGAGCCACGTGAAGTTGTACGCCGCGCCGTAAGGCGATGGCTTGGCCACCACCGGCGGCATGCGCAGGATGGTGTTGTGCAATCCCGGCCATTGGATCAGTTTGTTGGACGAGTTGAGCCACGTCTTCATCGGGTCGATGCCCCACGCCAGCACGAAAACCACGAGCAGGGCGTACGGCATCCACGCGGCCACAATCTCCTTCCTTGGGTGACGCTGAACGCCGCCGGACCGGCTCACGAAAATCAGCAGCGCGCCCATCGCCGCCATGGAAGAGAGGATATCGGTGAGCTGCGGGCCGATGAAATTGGACACCAGGAACTGCGTGCCCGCAAACGCAATACCGCACAGCGCGGCGGCCTTCCAGACGCTGCGCAGACCGGCGCGTCCGCTCATCACGGCGATGAGGTAGGCCGGTACGAACAGCGACACCGGCGCGCAGATACGGCCCACCGCCGCGCTGATCCGGTCGAGCGGCAGGCCGGTGGTGCCGGCAAGGGTGACCACGGGAATGGCAATCGAACCGAAGGCGACCGGCGCGGTATTGGCCAGCAGGCAGATGGCGGCGGCATAGAACGGTTCGAACCCAAGCCCGGTGAGCATAGCCGCGGCCACCGCGACCGGGGTGCCGAATCCCGCCGCGCCCTCGATAAATGCGCCGAACGCGAACGCAATGAGCATCGCCTGCAGGTTCCGGTCGGTGGTTAGGTGGCCGATGGAATCCTTGAGCACTTCGAATTTGCCGCTCTCCAGCGTCACGCGGTAAAGCATGATGGCGCTGAACACCACCCATCCGATCGGGAACAGCCCGAACGCGGCGCCGAATACCACCGACGAGAACAGGCGGTCCAGCGGCATCCCGTAGACGCCGCCCGCGACCAGTGCCGCCGCCGCCAGGCCGGAGAGCGATGCGATCCACGCGGGCTTGCGCATCACACCCAGCAGAATCAGCAGCACGAAAATCGGCACCGCTGCCACCAGTGCGGAGAGCGGCAGGCTCGCCGCCACCGGAGTGTAGGTTTGCTGCCACATCGAGTTTCACCCCTGTATGCGAAGTTCCTTGCCCCGCCAGAGCGTCTCGCGCAGCTCGCGCTTGACGATCTTGCCGGTGCCGGTCTTGGGTAGCGCATCATCCGAAAAATGGATGCGGCGCGGCATTTTGAATTTGGCGATGCGCCCCGCCAGGAAATCGAAGAGCTCCGCTTCGGTGAGCGGCGCGCCGGGCTTGCGTACCACAAACGCAGCGGGCACTTCGCCCCACACCGGGTCCGGCGCGGACACCACCGCGCACTCCAGCACACAGTCGTGCGCCGCGATGGCGCGCTCCACCTCGATCGAAGAGATGTTCTCGCCGCCGCTGATGATGATGTCCTTCTTGCGGTCGACCACCAGCAGATAGCTCTCCTCGTCCCAGACCGCCATGTCACCGGTGTGCAGCCAGCCGTTCTCCATCACGTCCGCGGTGGCGCGCGGCTCCTTGTAGTAGCCGTCCATGACGTTGTCCCCGCGGACGACGATCTCGCCGATGGACTGCATGTCGCGCGGCACGTCGTTCATGTGCAGATCGACGACGCGCACTTCGCAGCCGGGCATCGGCCAGCCGGTCATGGCGCGCCGGCGAATCCGGTCTTCCTCGCCGGAGAAGTTCACGGTCGATTTGTCGCGCGCCACGGTCGCCACGGGCGCGGTCTCGGTGAGGCCGTAACCGCTGAATACCGTGCACCCGAACGCCTTCTCCATGCGGGCCACCAGTTCCGGCGACGATGCCGCGCCGCCCATCATGATCATCCGCATGCTCGAAAAGTCGTGCTTGCCGAGTTCGGGGCAGTTGAGTAAAGCGTTGGCCATGGTCGGCACCAGCGACATCGAAGTCGCGCGCTCCTCCTCGATCAGCCGCAGCACCGCCGGCGGATCGAAGCGCCGCACCATGACCTGCTTCAACCCGTGGAACGCGGCGCATTGCGGCCGCCCCCAACCGTTAGCGTGGAACAGCGGAATGGTGTGCAGCTCCACCGCGGTCTCGTCGCTGTAGAACATCGTCGAGACACCCAGCATGTGCATGTAGAGTGTCCGGTGAGAGAGCATCACACCCTTCGGCGTGCCCGTGGACCCCGAGGTGTAAAACAGCTCGGCGATCTCGCCTTCATTGAAGCTGAAGATGTCCGGACGCTGGATGCGGCCGCGCTCCAGCAGCGCTTCATACTCGGCGCCGGTTTCCACCCAGCACTGGACGGCTGGGCACATCTGGCGGAGGTGCGCGACCAGCGGCCCAAAATCGGCCTCGTAGAAGACCAGGCGCGGCGCGGCATGGTTGAGGATGCACGTCAACTCCGCCGGCGTGAGGCGCACGTTGAGCGGCATCACGATGGCGCGGATGAGCGGCGCGGCATAGTAGCCTTCCAGCAGTTGGTTCGTGTTGAAACTGATGAAGGCGACACGGTCGCCGACGTTGACGCCCTCACTGAGAAGGCCGAACGCCAGACGCTCCACCCGCTCGCCGAATTCGCAATAGGTGAACCGGCGCTCGCCGCTAACGATACCGGTCTTCTTGCCGTAGAGGTCCACGCCCCGGTAGAGGGCGCGGACGGGGGTCAGGGGCACGAACATGTCCCTGAGATTGTATCAGGCAGTGGAAGAGGCTACGCTTTGCCGGCCGCGGCCTGCATGGCGGCGATGCGCTCTTCCATGTGGCGGGTCAGGTGGGGCTTGATACCCAGCATGCGCTCCGCCACCATGAGCTGCCCGCGGTGGTGCATTTCATGCTCCTTTATGGCCATGACCATTTCGAAGCGCGACTTGGTGGGCGGAGTCATTCCCGGCGGATAGGAAACCGTCTCGCCGAGGAGCGCCTCGCTCATCCCGGCCAGCATGGCTTCCGCTTTATCGCCCTCGCTCTTCAGCAGGTCGATAATCTGCTGCTTGGTGCGAGGGACCTGCTCTTCGGCCAACTGCGGCCCGAGGAAGCCGAAGAAGTCGAAATTCGCGAGGTCGGAAACGTGGTCGGTAATATGGATCTTGTTTTGCAAGCGCCACACTACCGCGATGTGCACCAGCGTCTGGGCCACGGTGCGGCACCCGGGAGCGGCAGAGAAACTGTACTTGTCCTCCGGAATCTCTTGAGCGATCGTGAGCGTATTGTTGCGAACCGTCCGAAAACTGGCGGCGAGTTCTTTGGATCCGTAGTAAGTCATGGGGCCAGTTTACCGCGCACGCTTCCCGCGTGGGCGTTAATAGATAGTTACGCTTCTCAGAATGCGCCGCGCAGCCACTCGACCACAGGCCGCGGCTCGAGCACCACGCTGACGATATCGAATCGGACCCTGTCCCACGGAATATCGGCGCGGCGGGCATAGTCGCGGGCGGCACGCAGCACGCGGTCCCGCTTTTCGAAATCGACCGCGGATTCGGGCGCGCCGAATTCGGTGCCCGCGCGGGTCTTGACTTCGATAAATGCGAGCTTCTCGCCATCCCACGCAACCAGGTCGATCTCTCCTGAGCCGGAGCGCGTCCGGTAATTGCGCGCCACCACGGTGCATCCATGGCGGCGCAGATGCCGGTGCGCCAGGTCTTCGCCGATGCGCCCGTGATCCCCGGGCCTGCGCCGGCGGCGGATCGCGTCGGCGGCGCGATACAAAAGCGAGATCATCTATTTCAGAACTTCGAACTCGAACTCCATGACCTTCCCCCGGACTACGTAGCAAAGGTAGTGCTCCCAAAAACGGCGGAACCGCGGGAAATGGTTGACCAGGAGTTCGAAGCCCAGCCATCGCCAGAATGCTAGTAGCCTCACGCGCACGAAAATCTCACGAAAGCGGCAGGTCGAATAGTAGCCGAATCCGCCGTGGTTCTCGCCAAAGTAGCGGAAGCTGAAGCTGTTCAGGTGATGGCGGTGGGTGGGATCACAAAATGAGCTGAAGTCCGTATAGTGCGGTGTCTCGATACGTACCGTGCCGCCGGGGCGCACCAGCCGATGAAACTCCTCCATCGAGCGAATCACGTTTTCCACGTGCTCGATCACGTGGATGGCGGTTAGCCGGTCGAAGGAGCTGTCGGCGAACGGGTACGGGATGCGATCCAGATCCGCGAGAACGTCGGCGCGGCTGGCCGGATTGCGATCCAGGCCGATCGCGCCGGGCTGCTTGTGGATACCGCAGCCGACATCGAGAATCCTGGAAGCCGGGGCGGGCCGGGAGGCCCGCGTTACACTGCCGCCTGAGTCAGGCACGCTTCCAGGGTATCAAGTGCGAAATCGCACTGGTCGCGCGTGATCACGAGCGGCGGGCAGAGCCGGATGGTGGAGTCGCCGGCGCCGAGCACCAGCAGGCCACGCTGGAAAGCCAGGTCCAGTACGCGGTCGCGGAGCAGGGGCGCTCTCTCCTTCGTGAAGCGGTCGCGAACCAGCTCCACGCCGAGCATGAGCCCCAGGCCGCGCACATCGCCGACAACCGGGAAGCGTACCGGCCATTCGAGCAGGCGCTCTTTCATGTGAGCGCCCATGCGGGCCGCATTGTCGATGAGTTCGCGCTCCAGCAGGGCGATGGTGGTGAGCGCAGCGGCGCAGCACACCGGGTTGCCGCCGAAAGTCGAGGCGTGCGCGCCGGGAGGCCACGTCATCAGGTCCGCGCGGGCGACGGTGGCGCCCAGAGGCATCCCGCTGGCGATGCCTTTGGCCACGGCGAGAATGTCGGGCACCAGATCGAAGTGTTCGGCGGCGAACATGCGTCCGGTGCGCCCCATGCCGGACTGCACCTCATCAAGGACCAGCAGGATTCCGTGGGCGTTGGCCACGCGCGTGAGCTCGTCGAAGAATTTCTTCGGCGGCACCACATAGCCGCCTTCTCCTTGCACCGGTTCCACCACGATGGCGGCAATCTCTTCGGCCGGAGCGATGGTCTTGAGCAGCGTGTCTTCGATGTGCTTGACGCATTCGACCGCGCACGTTTCGGGCTCCTGGCCGTACGGGCAGCGATAGCAGTAAGGATACGGCGCATGGACCACGCCGGGTACGAGTGGGCCGAATCCGGCGCGTTGCACGGCCTTGCGCGAGGTGAGCGAGAGCGCGCCCATGGTGCGTCCATGGAAGCTGCCGAAGAACGCGATGATCTTTTCGCGCCCGGTGGTATAACGCGCGAGCTTTATGCATCCCTCGATGGCCTCGGCGCCCGAGTTGCCGAAGCTCACACGGCGCGGCACATCGCCCGGCGCGATGCGCGCCAGGGTCTCGGCCAGGGCCACCATTCCCTCATAGTAGAAATCGGTGCCCGACATGTGAATGAGGCGCGCGGCCTGCTCTTGAATGGCGCACACCACTTCGGGATGGCAGTGGCCGGCGGCCACCACGGCGATGCCGGCGTTGAAATCGAGGAAGCGATTGCCGTCGACATCCTCGATCATGGCGCCCTCGCCGCGCTCCGCCACCAGCGGATAGCAGCGCGTGTAAGACGGCGAGACCACTTGCGAATCGCGTGCAATGATAGCCCGGGCCCGCGGGCCAGGCAGAGGGCCGGCGATTTGGGGGAGGTCCGGCCGGACCTGTTCCAGGGTGTTGCCCATGGAGTAACTCCTATTCAGTTGTCCAAGGTTAGTGACCTGCACGGCGGGCGCAGCCGCCGCACACCGCGGGGGCGCGGATGAGGAGTTAGTCGCCGAAGAGGCCGGGGCGCGAGATGGTGGGTGTTGCTTCCATCGCTTTTATTCTACACCCGGGCAGAACTGGTAGATCTTACACAATCCCCCGAAAGTACCACTTGGTCCCCACCCCCTACAAGGACTTACAGGATGGCACCGGTTTTGCATGACCGGAACCAAGGAGACAACAGCCATGCCGAAATGGATATGGATCGCGCCGGCGCTGCTGCTCGCAACTGGCTGCTCACGGAATCCGGAGCCAGTGGAGCGGACCGCGGCAGCTACCCAACCGGGCGCGACAGGTGGAGGGCGTGGGTCGGCGCCGGCACCTCCGGCCGCGACGACGGCAGCCGCAGACGCGACGGCTGGCGCGCCCTCCACCTCGGCGGCTGCCGGCGCGGCTCGGCCGGGCGAGTCCGCGGAGCCCGCTGCGCCGGTTCGACAGCCGATCGTAATTCCCAACGGCACTCCGCTTCACGTCCGGCTCGACCACGAATTGGACACGAAACGGAATCGCGCCGGCGACCGGTTCACAGCATCGTTGTCAGAGCCGCTGGCGATCGCGGGTTCACCGGTGCTGCCGGTGGGCACGCGATTCACCGGCCACGTAACCTCGGCAGGCGCGTCGGGGCGGCTGAAGGGCCGTGCGGAGATCGGGTTGACCTTGGACTCGTTCGAGTACCAGGGGCAGCGATACGAAATCCACACCACCAGCGTGGACCGCGTGAGCGCGTCCCACGCGAAGCGTAACGGCATCCTGATTGGCGGTGGTACCGGCCTTGGCACGGCTCTCGGAGCGATCGCCGGCGGTCCCAAGGGCGCGCTGATCGGCGCCGGTGTCGGCGCGGCGGCGGGCACCGCGGGCGCCGCAGCTACCGGAAAGCGGGAGGTCGCTATCCCCGCCGAAGCAGTGCTTCGGTTCACGCTCCGAAAATCCATCGAGATCTGACCCGTGACTTCCGTTATCGGTAATTGGCCAAAAGTATACCGGTAATGGCCTTGACTTCTCCCTTGCCAAAGAATATATTCAGGTCGAAAAGTCTCGTTTTGTGAGTTTCGCCACAACGGCGAAACTCCTCAAGGCAAAGGAGAAGTTCCATGAAGCAACTTCTGGTGTGCGTCTGCGCACTCTCTCTCACCCTCTCGCTCGCCTTTGCGCAGAGCTCCAGCGGCACCATCAGCGGCCGCGTTGTCGATTCCACCGGCGCAAGCATCGCCGCCGCGGAAGTCCATGTGATTAACCAGGTGGATCAGAACACTCGCACCTTCACCTCCACGCCGGCTGGGGAGTTCGTATTTCCCAACCTGGAACCAGGCGCCTACACCGTGACGGTAAAGGCCGCCGGCTTCAAGCAGTACGAGAAGAAGGACATCACGCTCAATGCGCTGGACCGCCTCGCCATCGGCGATCTGAAGCTCGAAGTCGGCGCCATTAGCGAGACGGTGGAAGTTACCGGACAGGTGGCGCAGATTCAGACCGCCAGCGCCGAACGGTCGGGAGTGCTCGACAACAAGCAGGTGATGGATCTGATGGCGCGCGGCCGCGATGTCATGGCGCTGCTGCAGATTCTGCCGGGCGTGGTGGACGATAACACCGGGTCGGACACGCTGGGCCAGTATTCGACGCCGACCATGTCGGGAACGCGCTCCTTCTACAACTCGTTGAACATCGACGGCATCTCCGGGAACACGGCACGGGGCCGCACCGCCGAATCGCCGCTGAATATGGACGCGATTTCGGAGCTGAAGGTGCTACAGAATTCCTATCCGGCCGAGTACGGACCCTCCGCCGGCGGCGTCATCAGCATCGTGACCAAGGGCGGCACGCAGCAGTTCCATGGCGGCGCCTACTATTACAACCGCAACGAGGCGTTCAACGCCAACAGCTTCTTCAACAACCGCGCGGGCGTCCCGGTGCAGCGCTACCGCTACAACACCACCGGCGTCAACGTCGGCGGACCCATCTACATTCCCGGCCACTTCAACACCAGCAAGCAGAAACTGTTCTTCTATTTCTCCATCGAAGTGCTGCCGAACCAGAGCCCGAACTCGCTCTCGTATTTCACCGTGCCTACGGCCAACGAGCGGCAGGGCATTTTCAACCGCGCAGTCAAAGATCCGCTCACCGGGGCCAACTTCCCGAGCGTCAACGGCGTGACCACGATTCCAGCCAACCGGATCGATCCCAATTCGAGCAAGCTGCTCTCCATCTTCCCGCTGCCGAATACCGTGGATACGCGCGGCAACTACTACATTGCCGGCTCCGAAGATCTGCCGGTAAACCAGGAGCTGCTGCGCGTGGACTACAACAAGTCGGACAAGAACCGCCTGTGGTTCCGCGTCACCGGATACAGCAGCAGCAATACCGGACGCACCAGCCCGGCGATCAGCAATCAGTGGGGCTTGGCCGACGTGAACTACGCGCAGACCATGCCGCAGATCGGCGGCAGGTGGACCACCATCTTCAATCCGACGCTGATCAACGAAGCCACCATCGGCATGAACCTGTGGACGGAACAGCAAAAGCTGTCCGACGAGGGGCTCAAGGCCTATCAGCGCGCCACATACGGGATCAACATCCCGCAAACCTACCCCGGCAACAACCCGCTGGGCGTGTTGCCGGCGATGTCGTTTGGCGGCATCTCGCCCAGTCCGGCGCAGGTGAGTTACGACGGGCGCTTCCCCATGGTGGACGACTCCACAAGCTGGACCATCAATGACGATGTCACCAAGATTATGGGCGGCCACGAATTCAAGGCCGGCATCCGTTTGCAGCGTGCTCTGTACAACCAGTACCACCAGGCGGGCGGCGCCAACTTCCCCGGTAACTTCGCGTTCGGCACCGACTCCGCCAATCCGCTGGATAGCGGCTACGCCTACGCCAACGCGGTCCTCGGCGTGTACGACACGTATACCGAATCGACCAACCGCGTCGATTACGCGCCCATCACCAAAATCTACGAGTGGTACTTGCGCGACCACTGGCGCGTTACCAGCCGGCTGACCCTGGACGTCGGCTTCCGCTTCACATGGGCGCTGCCGCAATCGCCGAACAACAACAATGCGGGCAACTTCGTGCCGTATCTGTACAACCCGGCGAAGGCGACCGTAATGTACCGCCCGGCCGTGATAAACGGGCAGAAGGTCACTATCAACCCGATCACCGGTCAGATCGTGACGCCCCCGGTGCTGGCCGGCCTTCTGATTCCCGGCAGCGGCGATCCGATGAACGGCATCATCACGCCGACCACTCCCGGCTATCCGCGCGAGATGGTCTATAGCAACGGCGTCCTGACCGCTCCTCGCTTTGGCCTGGCCTGGGATCCGTTCGGCAACGGCAAAACCGCGCTTCGCCTGGGCGGGGGCTTCTTCTATAATCCGGGAGCCGATGCCGGCACGCTGGGCAACCTCTTTTTCAATCCGCCGGCGATCTACAATCCGATGCAGTATTACGGATACGTGGCTCAGGCGGCCAACGGGACTGGCT
>Ga0335079_10003417_pt1 | contig 18364 bp, 19 predicted proteins | sample Lox_Sample_33_FD_206719 | JGI IMG/M metagenome (GOLD analysis project Ga0335079, IMG submission 206719) | Soil microbial communities from Loxahatchee National Wildlife Refuge, Florida, United States - Lox_Sample_3.3 | ecosystem: Environmental > Terrestrial > Soil > Wetlands | place: USA... | reverse complement strand
CCGTATTGCGCTCGACAGATGCTCCTGGCGGTAGTGCTCGGTCAACACGGCATTTGCCTGGCCGGACCTGCAGGTGATCGTGCGCTGGCGGACCTGGCAGCGGATGACCGGAGGACCGAAGGACCGCTAAGGGGAGATGGTGGCGGGTACCGCGGCCCGAGCCGACGCTCCAGCCATCCAGCGGCAGCTTGCGGAGCAGGCCGTCTGCTGAGACTTCCGGTACGTAGCGGTCCTGCCCGCTGCGTCGCCGCCACCACCGTGCCGGCGTGCGACTGACGCGCCCGGCATGACGGCGCGGTCGGCTGCTTCCCGCCGCTCGGCCTGCCGCTGCTTGCGGAACTTCCTCGGGTAGTACATGGCAACCGGCACGCGGACGGTACGCCGTCGGCCCGCTCCGCCGGGGGATCATGGAGTGTCCTCCGCCGGCGGAGGACCGGCGCGTATTGTCGAACCTGATCTGCGACAAGCCGTGCGGGGTCGAGGAGGTCCACACCATGTGTCGTTGGCTGGCGTACTCCGGGGAGCCGCTGCGGCCGTCAGAGTTGGTCTTGGACCCCCAGCACTCGCTTGTCGCGCAGTCGCTGGATTCTCCGCTCGGAGCCGAGACGGTCAACGGTGATGGGTTCGGCTTCGGCTGGTACCCGAAGGATCCGCAAGAGGGCAACGTTCCCGGGCTGTTCCGCAGCATCGAACCCGCATGGAATGACCAGAACCTACGCGAGCTCACTCAGGCTATCGAGTCTCCGTTGTTCTTCAGCCACGTCCGCGCCGCGGCTGGCCCGCCGATTCAGCAGACCAACTGTCACCCCTTCCGCTTCCAAAATTGGCTGTTCATGCACAACGGTTCCCTCGCCGGGTTCAGCTCGGTGAAGCGTGACCTGACCTTTGCCGTCGACCCGTCGCTGTACCCCCATATCAAGGGGACCACCGACTCGGAGGTTCTGTTCCACCTCGCCCTGACCCTGGGGCTGCGCGAGGATCCCGTAGCCGCGATGGCAAAGGCCATCCAGGCGGTGGAGTCGGTCGGCCACGAGCACGGGGTGAACTTCCCGATGCAGGGCACTGTCGCCGTCTCCGATGGCGTCACGGTGTGGGCCTTCCGGTACTCCTCGCAGCGGCAGACGCGCACGCTGTTCCACTCGGCCGACATCGCCACGCTGGAAGAGATGTACCCGGACGTGGAGCGGCTGCGCGTCTTCGCTAAGCGCGCCCACGTCGTGGTCTCCGAGCCGCTGAACGACCTGCCTGGGGTCTTCATCGAAGTTCCCGAGTCGACGGTCGCCGTCCTCGACGAGTCCGGATACCACCACCACCCGTTCCTGGCCGACGAGTCATAGCGGGGTCGGCGCCAGAACCGGTCTAGGCGGCGGTCGGCACCGGCTGCCTGGTCTTGAGCGGCAACGACCGATCGGGCAGCCGGGGGGATGGCGGGGGCGGCGATCCCCGGGGTCCGGGCGCAGGCCATTCTCCACGCGCGCGCCATGGCGGCCACATCCAGTCTCCACTCCATCTGGCTTTCATCAGATTCAGGCAACAGATCGGGCCGAGAGCCAAAGGGAGGCCGAGATGAGCCCCGTCCTGGCGAGCACCAGTCAAATTCGCAAGATCTCCGTCCGCGTGTTTCGTGCGCTCCGCGACATCCACGAGGACACGGTTTTCCTGTCCGAGATGTCGCGGACCCTGCCGCAGGCACCGCCGCGGCCAAACGCAGCTGCTGGCCACGCCCCGCTGCCGACCACGGCCCGGCGGCGCTCCGTGACGCTGTCAGCGAAAGATCAGCGACTCACCTGAGGTGCTGGCAACGCCCACAGTTAGGCTTCGTGACCTGCTTGCAGCGCCGCGATAGGACGCACAATTCGCGCGCGACGTCGGCGACCAGATTGCGCCGCAACTTTTCGTAGCAGCCAGCGCGACGAGCAACGCGAGCAGTGCCGCCAGCCCGGCGGCGCCGCCGATCCTTCCGGGCTGCACCCTGGCGACCGGTCGGGCTACGGTGAAGCCCGCCGGCCGGACGTCAACCAGCAAGCCGATCTTGATCATGCCGCAACCATGCTGAAGATCACACGCAGCGCCATCAACACCAGCCGCAGCCGCTTTGCCCCCGCTTCGCCGGGCATCATCGTGGTCAAGCGCTGGCCTGGTACGCCCTGTCGCGACTGGAGCGACCGGGCCCGGCGAGCAGGGAGCGGGCGGATGGCGGCGACAGTGCTGTTGGTCGAGGATGAGCGGAAACTGCGCGATCTGGTGCGCTCCTACTTGGAGCGGGCCGGCTTCGCGGTGCTGTCGACGGGATCAGGCGCGGAGGCGATCAGCCTGGCCCGATCGGCGGCTCCCGACCTGGTCGTGCTCGATCTGGGGCTGCCGGACGTCCCGGGCGAGAGCGTGGCCAGGGAAATGCGGGCCACAGGGACCACGCCGATCTTGATGCTCACGGCTCGCAGCAGTGAGGAGGACCGGATCAGCGGTCTGGAGTTGGGCGCCGACGACTATGTAACTAAGCCGTTCAGCCCTCGTGAGCTCGTCCTGCGCGTGCAGGCGATCTTGCGGCGTGGCGGGCAGGCCGCCGCGGACCAGGCGGTGGCCCGCTACGGCGGTGGTGTGCTCGTCATCGACGAGCCCCGGCGGATGGCCGCGGTGCGCGGGGCGATCGTGGATCTGACGCCGACGGAATGGGGCATCCTGCTGGCGCTCGCGGCGTCGCCTGGCCGGGTCTACTCGAGGTTCGAGCTGATCAACCGGGTGCGCGGTTATGAGTTCGAGGGCTATGAGCGCACCGTCGACTCGCACGTCAAGAACCTGCGCCGCAAGATCGAAGAGGATCAGCGGGCGCCGGAGATCATCCAGACCGTGCTCGGTGGCGGCTACCGGCTCGGTCTTACCCGGGATGACTAGGCCGGGCGGTTCGGGTCCGCTCGGCCTGCGGCTGGCGCTTGTGTTCGTCGCGGTCGCGCTGTCGGCTATGGCCCTGCTCGCCGCCGCGACGGCGGTGTCCGCCACGGCCGACATCTCGCATCTGGCGGCCACGCAGCGGGCCGAGCTCACCCAGGCGATGACGGCGGGCGCCGCCGCGGCCTGGAATAGGGCGGATACCTGGAAGGGCGCCGACCTCGGACCGGTCCTGGATGTTGGCGGGCGGATCGGCGCCGACGTCGAGATCACCGACAGCGCGGGCCGGCGCGTCACGGCCTCACCAGGTTTCGACCACGGCAAGGGGCCGGTCCAGCATGCCCCGGTGATAGCGCGCGGCCAGCGAGTGGGAAGGATCGCGCTACGTCTCACCGGCGCTGGGTTCACCGCTGCTGACGATGCCCTGCGCACGGCGTTGTGGCGCGCGATCGCAGGGGCCGCAGGTCTCGCGGCCCTGCTCGCGCTGCTCGTCGGCCTCGCCGTGGCCAGGCGGATTACCCGCCCGGTCGGCCAGCTGATCGAGGTTGCCAGGGCGATGGGGCGCGGTGACCGCACCGCCAGGGTGGGGGAGACCCGCGCACCCGGCGAGCTACGCGACCTGGCGGCCGCCTTCGACGGGATGGCCGACGCACTGGCCCGTCAGGAGCAGCTCAGGCGCGATGTCGTCGCCGATGTCGCGCATGAGCTCCGGACCCCGGTGGCTGTCCTGCAAGCCGGGCACGAGGCCCTGCTCGACCAGGTGGTCGAGCCGACGGCGGACCAGTTGTCATCGCTGCGGGACGAGGTGCTCCGCCTCGCCCGGATGGTCGAGGACCTGCACACCCTGGCCGCCGCTGAGGCCGCCGCGCTGCAACTGTCGCGTAGCCCCTGTGACCTTGGGGAGGAGGCCGCCAGTGCGGCGGACCGCCTGACGGCCAGGTTCGACGCCGCTGACGTCGCCCTTGAACGACGGCTGGCATCGGCGGCGGTCCTGGCGGACAGCGACCGGCTACATCAGGTGATCACCAACCTGCTCCAGAACGCGCTGAAGTTCACCCCGCCCGGAGGCCACGTGATCCTGACGGCCGGGCCAGCGGGTGCACAGGCCAAGCTGAGCGTGTCCGACACCGGCTCCGGCATCGCCGAGGACGAATTGCCGCACATCTTCGACCGGTTCTGGCGCGGTCGGCAGGCGGCTGGTGTGGCGGGCAGCGGCATCGGGCTCGCCGTGGTCGCCGAACTCGTCCGCGCCCACAACGGCACGATCGATGTGACGAGTACCGAGGCGAAGGGCACCGAGATCGTGGTGACGCTGCCCCGTGCCGACCGCTGACCGCGGCCCGTGCGGCAGCCGCGATCTCCTTTATCTGTTCCGAACGCCTGCCGGGTGGCGCGGGGGACAGTGAAACTGCAGGGCGTACGCGGGTATTGGCGGCCCGCCGCCTTCTCCATCCGGTCACCACATGGGTGGCACCAGGGCTGCATTGGTGGCGGTTTTCCTTGACCTCAACAGGAAATGGCAGCCGTCGCGGCCCCAAGTCCGGCCAGCCAGCGAGGAGGACCTTCATGGCCGTGCCGCCGGCCCCGTGCGGATCCCGGTCGCCCTCGGCCAGCTTCGCGTGAGTTGTTCTGAGGGTGGCCGGCTCCTTCGTGAGCGCGTCGTCAATCGCGGTGCACCCGGCGCGTTCGAGTGCACCGGCCAGCGCTCGCTCAGGGACGCCCGCCGGGCGAACCGCAGGCCGACCGGGTGCCACCGTCGTCTCGAAGGAGGGCCCGCCCCGATGTCCGCGCACGTGATCCAAGCCCGGCCCAATGCGGCCGAGAGGGCCGGCCGCGGCCCGCTTCCCAGCACACCCGCCGCGGCTGGCCCGGTCGGACCGGATCCGGCTGGGCTACCCAGGAAGCTCCACCCCACCCCGGAGCCGGATCCTGCCACCGAACAAGATCTTTTCATCAAGCGGAACCCAGCGGCCAGATCCCTGCCGCAATGGCGCGCCCTGCTCGAGGCGCGGTGGCAGGCACGGCTGCGCCAGGTCACGGAGCTGTCCCTGGCCTACCACGACGCCGCCGCAGTTGGCGCCCGGCAGAGCGACGACCACGCCGCCGCCGCGAAACTGCGGGATATCCTGGGCCGCACGGTCGCCACCCGCCGGGCCCTTGCCGACACAGAGGACGCGCTCACCCGGCTGTCGGCCGGCCGATTCGGCCGCTGCGAGCAGTGCGAAGATGCCATCCCCGCGACCAGCCTGGCACTCGCCCCCGAGGCACGGTACTGCCGGACCTGTGCCACTCAGTGCCGCTAAGCCAGCCGCCCGACGCGGCCGCGCTTCCCGGGGCGTCCCATGCTCGTGGTGCTTCACCAGCGCCACCCGGACTCGGACCTATGTGCAGTCAATTCCATCAGCAGGATCGCGCCTGCGGTGATCACGATGACGCCGCCGAGCGGCGGGTAAGGAACCGCGTGCCGTCGTAATCGTCGGTGACCGGCATGATCCTGCGCCGGCGAGAGCTTCCGCCAGGGGCCGGCCTTGGGGCCGCCGCCGGCCAGCCGGATGGCGGCGAAGACCAATACCGCGCCGAAGATGCAGAAAGCCCAGCTCAGCTACTGAATCAGTGCCGCTCCAGCGGCGATGAACCCGCCACGAAGCACGGGTGCGCCGATGACGCCGAAGAACAGCAGGCGATGCTGGCTGGCGGCCGGTACGGCGAACGCGCGGAAGAGCACCGCGAATACGAAGAGGTTGTCGATACTCAGTGCCTTCTCGATCAGGTACGCGGTGAAGTGTTCGCGGCCGGCGTCGCCGCCCAGCGCCGGGGCGATGACGAGCCCGAAGGCGATTCTCGCACCCACCCATGCGGCGCTGACGAGCACCGCGCGCGGCACTCAGGACCCTTGTCTGCCCGCGAGCAGGTCGATCGTGAGCAGGCAGCAGATTGCCAGCCCGGCCGCCACCCAGGCCCAGCCAGGGGCGCTGGTCATCGGATCCGACGGCGATGCCGGCGGGACGTCGCGCCGCGGCGCGACAGCCGGTAGCCGATCACCGCGAGCCCGGCACCGAACAGCAGCCACGGCGCAAGCACCAGCAGATCGGCAGCGTTCACCTTCTCCCGCCTTCCGCCAGAGTCCCTTTTCTGTCACGTCAAGCAGACAGCGCAGGAGCGCAAGAACGGTGAAGCCGATGTGATGATCGTGTGAAGGCTGGCGAGTTCTGCTGAGGGCCGTGGCGAAACTCGGCGTGACCTCCCCCGCGCCGCGAGAGGACGGCTAGGGAGAGGTGATCCCCCGCACCGCCGTTGAGTATCAGTTGTCGCGGCCGAAGGGCGGCCGCTGCGGCAAGGCCACGCAGGGCATTACCGGAGGCCAACATGCATCCCATCATCCAGCGCGATCTGATGCGTGCCCGGGTCGCTGATCTGCGCCGTGAGGCCGAGCGTGTCCGCGCCACCAGAAGCCAAGTCACAGGAAGGGCTAGCGAGCCCGACGCCGCGGGCATGCATCGCCAGCCACGGGCGGAGCTGGCCCAGGGGGGACCGCTGGCGGCTGGCATCGCCGAACAAGCGCCCGTGATAGCGATCTGATCAGCCGTGCGGACGAGAACGTCTTTGCCTGGGGATGGCCGATCCGTGGGATGCCGGCCTACACTCGCCGGAAAGGTGGTGCTACGGATGGCCTCGACGGCCGGTTCCCCGGTCTGATCTACGGGCTCGAGGAGGACGGTGACTGACAGCCCGCGTGCGGGCGGCGGCACCCCCGCGGTGACGCTGCGGGACCTCATACCCACGCGCGTGGTGATCGTTACTCCGGAGACCACGATGGCGGGCGCTGCTGCCGCCATGGTCAGGGCGCGGGCAGGCTCGGCGGTCGTCGTACAAGCGTCGTTCCTGGCTGGGATCGTGACCAAGTGGGACATGTTGCGGGCATCTGCCTCGGGTGAGGACCCCTCGAGATCGGTGGTCTCTGAGTGGATGACCCCGGACCCGCAATCGGTGAGCCCTGACACGCCGGCCGAAGATGCCGTTCAGATCATGCTGCGGCAAGGATTCCACCATCTGCCAGTGCTGGAAGGCAAGGAAGTGCGCGGCGTGATCAGACTTCGCGACCTGCTCGCGGCCAGGATCCACCGTCCCGCGGCACCCGCCGCTGCGCCCGCTGACGCCGCGCCCGGGGACGCCGGACCAGCGGCCGGCCGGTAGTCAGTTCGCGCATGGGCCGAAGACGAGGCCTGCGCTAGTGCACGATCGTGTCCGGGTGACCCGCAGCCACAGCCCCTGGCGACGCTTTCGGTTCTGCTCGTAATAGCCACGGATGGGATTGTCTGCACGCACGGGCGGGTTTGCGCTGCTGGCGTGGGCTGCGGATGCCGGCCAGGATCGGGGCGATGACTTCGTCGCGCGGCGCCGCCAGCGGGCGATGGTAGGGAGTGATCGCGTCCGAGAGGCTCGTCGTGGTCTGGGAAGAAAGGGCAACCATGACTGAACGGTCTCGTGGCCGGCTGACGGGACTGCCGGTGCCGTATACGCGGCCGTGCTGCGTGTGGCTGGCCCGGCTGGGACGCCGGTGATGCCGGATCTGTCGGGCGAGCAGTTGCAGGAGCCCGGGCGAAGACGCCCTCCACGACGGCGGCTCGTCCAGGGCTTCTCCTCACCAGACAGCTACGGCCTTGTGCTCCTTCTCATTCTCGTGACCTACGCCCTGTCGGCCGCGCTGACGGCGTCTTGGGCGGCCTCCTTGGTGCTGGCCGTGCAGATCGCCACGGTGTGGGTGGCGCTGCGGGCGGCACGCGCGCGCCGGCCGGTCCGGGTGGTCACCAGCGTCGCTCTGGTTGTGGCAGCGCTGGCGGCGGTCGGGAACCTTTTCTTCCATGATCAGGTCAACGGCAGCAGGATCGTCCCCTGGTTCAGCTGCCTGCTTTACCTAGCTGCGCCACTTTCGATCGTTCGCCACCTTGTGCGCAGGCGGACGGTGGATAGCGAGACGGTCCTGGGGGCGATCGCCGCATACCTGATGGCCGGGATGTTCTTCGCATTCCTCTACCACGCGGTCGGACTTGAGCAGGTGCGGCCGTTTTTCGGGTCCCAGGGCCCGGGCAGCCTGTCACAGGACCTGTTCTTCTCGTTCACCACGCTTACCACGACAGGGTACGGAGACCTTGTCCCCGCCGGTAACCCGGGCCAGACCTTCGCCGTGCTCGAGATGCTGATCGGTCAGCTGTTCCTGGTCACAGCGGTGGCCAAGGTCGTCAGTGCCTGGCGACCGGGTCAGGGCATGGGAGGGCTGCGGGGGAGTTCCAGCGACGAATGACGGCGCTCGAAATCGCGTCGGCACGGCGATGGTGCAGCGTGGGAGCCGCTGGCGCGCAGTCAACGCACCCGAACTCGTCGCGCTCGTCAGCGCCGGTGCACGCTTCGTTAACGGCAAACTCCTCGAACGGCCCGACGAATCAGGAGGCGATACCCAAGCCGCGTGACACGCCCGGTACGGGTCTTGGCACTTCCTCCAGCCTGCCAGGCCAAGGAACAGCAAGGCCGCGGTCACGACGGTGGCAGGTCGGATAGACCGCACAGCATTCCCTTTCCGTCGGTGCTGACTCACCTCCCAGTACGGGCACCGGTCGCCGGGCGTTCACCGAAATGGAACGGCGCCGGGCGCTAAGCTGCTGTGTCGTGCAGGAGACGCGCCTCGACACTGCTCGGATCCGCGCGGCTCGCCGGGTAATCGACCCGATTTTTCTCGACACTCCGCTGTACCGCTGCGAAGCGCTGGAGCCCGACCTCGGGTGCACGGTAAGCATCAAGCTCGAAACGGCGAACCCGGTCCGCAGCTTCAAGGCCCGCGGCACCGAGGTAGTCGCGAGCCTGCTCGCCGGGAATGGCTCGCGAGCCGTGGTGTGCGCCAGCGCGGGCAACCTTGGCCAAGCCCTCGCTTGGTCGGGTCGCGGCCGGGGGCTCGACGTCACCGTCGTGGCATCCCGCTTTGCGCCTGCGGCCAAGCTTGATCGCATCCGCGCATTGGACGCCAGGTTGGAGCTGGTGGACGGCGACTTCGACATGGCTCGCGAGCGGGCGGCGGCCGTCGCGCGATACGACGGCATCCGGCTGGTCGAAGACAGCCTGGACATCGAGACCTGCGAGGGCGCGGCGACCATCGGCCTGGAACTGGTGGACACCGTGCCGTCGTTCGACGCCGTCCTGATTGCTCTCGGCGGCGGGGCGCTGGCCACCGGTGTGGGTCATGTGATGAAGGCCTGGGCGCCCGAAGTCGAGGTGATCTGCATCCAGCCGCTGGGCGCACCGGCGATGACACACTCGTGGCGCCAACGGCGCGTCGTCACCACCGACTCGACCAACACCATCGCTGACGGCGTCGCAGGCCGGCGTCCCATCCCGGCCGTCCTCGACGATCTCCTCCTGGTCGCTGACGACGCCGTCCTGGTCCAGGAGGCGTCGATCACCGCCGGTATGCGGATGCTCCTCGACCACGCTGGCCTCGTCGTCGAACCGTCGGCCGCGCTCGGCATCGCGGCGATCCTCGAAGACCGTGACCGCTTCTCCGGCCGACACGTAGTCACCATCGCGTGCGGCAGCAACGTCGACCTAGACGCGTATCGCCGCTGGGTCGGTGCGGCTCCCATCCACAGGTCTTGACAATTACTCGCTACTAAGCCGACGGCCTCATATTCCTCCTGGTCTGACCGGCCGACGTCAGGCGGGTGGGATGTTGGCGTTGATGTGGAACACGTTGTCCGGGTCATACTCGGCCTTGATCCTGGCCAGCCGTTCGTACTTAGCCGTGCCGTAGCTTCCGCGGACCCGGTCGTGCTGGTAATCGGCCGTACCGTTGACGTAACCGTCCCCGCTGCCGATGGCGTGCGACCGCATTGCCTGCCAGAGCTTGCGGACCCAGCCGCGATCCGCGGCGAGCAGATCGGTGTCCGGCGCGAAGCCGATGATGAAGGTGCCGTATCGCGGTGATCGCCCGCCGCTGAATGCTGTCTCGTCGTCGCCGACCCGGCTGTAGGCGCCGTCGAGCCGGTAGAACAGCAGCGCCGACATCGGTGAGTTCTTAAGCGGGACGTGCTCCGTGACCACCTCGATCACCGCGTCGGACAGGTCCTCGATGTAGGTGCCCTTCTCATAGGCGTAGAAGCCCCAGGCGAGGCCCTCGTCGAGTAGTTTCTGCAGTTCCACGTAGGGCATCGGCGTGACCATGTCGAACAATGGTGGAACACTCGCGCGGATCTGGGCGGCGAGCCGCGCATGCTCCTGCGCGGATCCGAATCCGGTCAGCAGCAGCACGTAGCCCGGCACGAAGTGGTGCTGCTGCGGGACGAAGGGCGCCGGTGGCGCGTTCAGCCCGCCGAACACTGCATTGACGTCCGGCGGCATCGCGGCAGTGAGCTCGCGGGCCAGCCGCAACGCCTCCGGACCCTGGTCGAGGTTCCAGAAGAACAGCCCGAACTGCACCATCGGGTCGACCTCGTGCAGGAGGAACTCGAAAGAGGTGACGACGCCGAAGTTACCGCCGCCCCCGCGGATCGCCCAGAACAGGTCCGGCCGTTCGTCTGCCGCCGCCCGCAGCACCCGCCCGTCGGCGGTGACCACCTCGGCGGAGACCAGGTTGTCGATGCTCAAGCCGAACTTGCGCGTCAACCACCCCATGCCGCCCCCCAGGGTAAGCCCCCCAACGCCGGTGTGACTGTCCAGCCCGGCGGGCACGGCAAGCCCGTGTGCTTGGGTAGCCGCGTCCATATCTGCCAGCAGCGCGCCCCCGCCGACCCGTGCCCGCCGAGCGGTGGGGTCGACCGTGACCGCGTTCAGCAGGCTCAGGTCAATCATCAGGGCGTCATCGCAGACGGCCGTACCTGCGGTGTTGTGCGCGCCCCCGCGGACGGATATCGCCAGCCGGTGCGCGCGCGCGAAGCCGATCGCCGCGACCACGTCGGCAGTCGAGGCGCAGCGGGCGATCACTGACGGACGACGGTCGATCTCCGCGTTGAACACCCGGCGTCTGTCATCGAAGTCCGAGTCGTCGGGCGCGATGACGGGCCCGTCCATAGCCCCACGAAGCTCCCCTATCCCTCCGCTAATCGCCTGCGTCATGATCCGTCCCCCTTCGCAAACGTCCCCTTAACGCCGTCCAACACAGGGAGCGGCATTTTCGGGCAGCATACATAGGAGATAACGGTCGCACCACCCCGAAACGGCATGTTCTGCTTTGTGACTCGATCGACACGCCTTGAGCCGCCTTTGGGCCGACCGCCGCCCGGCTTGCCCGCCTGGTTACGGGGTTGGCCATCACCGGTAAGATCACGCGGGCCTTGGGAGCTGTCGGGTTCGAATACGTGCGAACCAGGGGCAGCCACGCCGTCTACCGCCATCCGAATGGGAGAGTCGTCGTCGTCCCAGCCCGCGACACGCCGGCGGATGACGGAAGATTCTCCCGGTCAAACCGCGGTCAAACGATCTAGAGCCTGGTTATCGAAGTTGATAACCAGGCTCTTACCTGCAAGAACTGGTGGGCGATACTGGTATCGAACCAGTGGCCTCTACCGTGTCAAGGTAGCGCTCTCCCACTGAGCTAATCGCCCTTGCCGACCGAGGCGGAGGCGGGAATCGAACCCGCGTACAGGGCTTTGCAGGCCCTTGCCTAAGCCACTCGGCCACTCCGCCGCAGGGGGCGCTTCCGTCGAAGACCCACCCCGTGTAACCGAAGGGCCGCAGGACCGTCTGGCATCGCATTTGACGGTGTCGGGCGCCTCCGAGCGGACGACGGGATTCGAACCCGCGACCCTCACCTTGGCAAGGTGATGCTCTACCAACTGAGCCACGTCCGCATGCCGCCGAACAGTACGGCGTGCGTTCAGAACTGTAGCCGATCCACGCCCGCGGGCAAACTCGGATCACCGCTACGCTCGCTGCGGCTCACCGAGGGGGGCCGTGACCCGCTGGCGCTGGCGTCGGCGGGCGGAAGCTTGTTCGTGGCAGGCTGTCGGCTATGCGAACTGTGGTCGTCACCGGCGACGGCCTCACCGTCGAGGACGTGGTGGACGTCGCGGCGGCCGAGGCGAGCGCCGTGCTCGGGCCTGACGTGCCCGCCAGGATGGAAGCGAGCCGCAAGGTGGTCATCGCGGCGATCAGCGGCGACGCGCCCGTCTACGGTGTCAACACCGGCTTCGGAGCGCTCGCCGATACGCAAGTGCCGCACGGCGAACTCGCCTTGCTGCAGCACGCGATCATCCGGTCACACGCGGCAGGAACGGGGGCGCCGCTGGATGACCGCACCGTGCGCGCGGTGCTGCTGCTCCGCGCACGGACCCTCGCGGCCGGGTACTCAGGCGTCCGGCCCGAACTGCCCGCCCGGCTGCTCGAACTGCTCGGCCGCGGCTTGCTTCCTGTGATCCCCAGCAAGGGCTCAGTGGGTGCGTCGGGCGACCTGGCGCAGCTTGCTCACCTGGCGCAGCCGCTCATCGGCGAGGGTCGGCTGCGACGCGCCGGTGCCGTGGACCCGGGCGGCCACCCGGCCGCGCAGCTACTCGCCGAGGAGAACCTGCGGCCGCTAAGACTCGCCCCTAAAGAGGGCCTGGCGCTGGTCAACGGGACCGAGCCGATGCAGGCACTGCTCGCGTTCTCCGTAGACGAGGCGCAGATGCTCGTCCGGGCGGCGGACGTGGCCTGCGCGCTCTCCGTGGAGGCGCTTGTCGGCACGGACCGGCCGTATGACGAGCGGGTTCAGGTGATCAGGCCGCATCCCGGCCAGCAGGTGAGCGCGGCCAACCTGCGGGCGCTGCTCGCGGGGTCGCAGCTGATGGCGAGCCACAGGCACAGCCGCCACGCCGTCCAGGACGCCTATTGCCTGCGCTGCGCGCCGCAGGTGCACGGCGCCGTGCGTGACGTGCTTGGGTACGTGCGCCGGGTGACGGAGACCGAGCTTTGCTCGGTCGTCGACAATCCCGTCATCGTGCCTGACGGCTCGGTGATGACGACGGGCAACTTCCACGGTGAGCCCCTCGCCTTCGCCGCCGACATGCTCGCTATCGCGCTCGCTGAGCTTGCCAGCATCAGCGAGCGGCGGGTGGACCGGATGCTTGACCCGGCGTTTTCGCGTGGCCTGCCGCCGTTCCTCGCCCCGGAGGCGGGCACCAACTCCGGCTTCATGCTCGCCCAGTACACGGCGGCCTCGCTGGTCAGCGAGAACAAGGTGCTCGCCCACCCGGCGAGCGTGGACACGATTCCCACCTCGGGCAAACAGGAGGATCACGTGTCCATGGGCTGGACGGGCGTGCGCAAGCTGCGCGAGGTGGTCGCCAACGTGCGAAGCTGCCTGGCGGTGGAGATCCTGTGCGCGGCGCAGGGTATCGACTTGCGCGCGGCGAACCCGTCCTGGCCGGCGGCGCCCGCCGCGGCGATGCGCGCGGTCCACGAACGGGTCCGCGCGCGGGTGCCGGTCATGCTCACCGACCGCGAGGTCGCCGCCCAGATCGGCGCTATCGACGAGTTGCTGCCCGGTCTGACCTCGGTAGCAGCCGCGCATTGCGGCCTGCGCTAGCGCGCGGCAGGCGCGCGGCGCACCTGGCGGCGCGCGCCACCCCGGCGACCGTTAGACGATGCCAGCCCCCGGGATCCCCCCGCACGAGTGGATGCCTATTCGCGGCAGCCGTTAGGGTGCAATGTCGTGAAGGTATGGGTGAACGGCGAACTCCGGGATGAGCATGACGCGCGGGTGGCGATCTTCGATCATGGCCTCACCGTGGGCGACGGTGTTTTCGAGGCGATCAAGGTCATCGACGGCGTGCCGTTCGCGCTCAGCAGGCACCTGCAGCGGTTGCGCCACTCGGCCCTGGGGCTCGGGCTCGGTGAGCCGGGCGTCGACGCGATCCGGCCGGGCGTCGCCGAGGTGATCGAGGCGGCCGGGCGGCCCGCGCGCGCCCGGATCAGGATCACCGTCACGGGCGGGCATTCGCCGCTCAGCTCCGAACGTGGCGGCGGCCCCCTCACGGCCGTCGTAGCGCTTGAGGACCTGGGGCCCACTGCTGCCGTGGGCGACGTGGTGATCGTGCCCTGGCAGCGCAACGAGCACGGCGCGCTGACCGGCCTCAAAACCATTTCGTACGCGGAGAACGTCCGCGCCCTCGCTTATGCGCGAGAGCGCGGCGGGATCGAGGCGATCTTCGGCAATACCGCGGGGAACCTGTGCGAGGGCACCGGTACGAACGTGTTCCTTGTCAGCGGGGGAGAGCTGGTCACACCGCCGCTTTCCGCGGGGTGCCTCGCCGGTGTCACCCGTGCGCTGGTGATCGAATGGTGCGGAGCGCAGGAACGTGACGTGCCGCTGGGCGCGCTCGCCGAGGCCGACGAGGCGTTCCTCACCTCCACCATGCGCGACGTTCAGGCGGTCCGTGGCGTGGACGGAAAGCAGTTGCCCGTGGCGCCAGGGCCGGTCACCAGGAAGGTGGCCGAGGTTTTCGCACAGCGCGCGGCCGAGAACGCCGATCCGTGACAGCCCTGGCCCCTAAGCTTGGTCGTCATGGCGGGACGGCCGTTAAGTGAGATCGTCGATGCGGGCTGGGCCGGGGCGCTTGAGCCGGTCGCTGAACGGATCGCTGCGATGGGTGATTTCCTGCGCGCGGAGGTGGCCGCGGGGCGCCGCTACCTGCCCGCGGGCGAAAATGTGCTGCGCGCGTTCAAGCAGCCGTTCTGCGACGTGCGGGTGCTCATCGTGGGGCAGGATCCCTACCCCACACCTGGGCATCCCGTAGGACTGAGCTTCTCTGTTGCGCCCGACGTGCGGCCGCTGCCGGCGAGCCTGGTGAACATCTTTCGTGAGTATGGCGCCGACCTCGGCTACCCATTGCCCTCGAACGGCGATCTCGGCCCGTGGAGCGAGCGCGGTGTGCTGCTGCTCAACAGGGTTCTCACGGTCGCGCCGCGGCGGCCGGCCTCCCATCGCGGCAAGGGCTGGGAGGAGGTCACGGAGCAGGCCATCAGGGCGCTCGCCGCACGTGACGCGCCGCTGGTGGCGATCCTTTGGGGCCGCGACGCCCGGAGCCTGACGCCGCTGCTCGAAGGTGTGCCCTGCATCGAGTCCGCGCACCCGAGCCCCAACTCAGCGGACCGGGGGTTCTTCGGGTCGCGGCCGTTCAGCCGGGCGAGCAGACTGCTCGAGGAGCAGGGTGCCGCGCCGGTCGACTGGAAGCTGCCCTAGCGGTCACTGCCGCCCCAGCAGTTCTTCGAGTTCGCCGTCCACATCCACGAACTCGCCTTCGTGACCCGCGGGAACCAGCTCGTAGGTGCGCCGGGCGAACTCGGCGATCGCGGCCGCGGGCGCTTCGAAGAGTGCCTGGCCGAATGGTGAGGACAGCGCGATGTTGAGCACCTCGCCGCCGGTACCCAAGGACGGCCAGACCTGGACATCGCCGTCGCCGCCGCGCGCGTCGGAACCGGCGAGGAGCAGTTCCCTTGCGAAGATCCACTCGACGGGCTCGTCCGTGCCTACGTGGAACGCCATGCGAACGGCGTATGGATCATCGCCGCGGTAGCTGAGGCTGGCGACCAGTGGTACCGCGGTGTGGTCCGGAACGACGAGCTGCAAGCCGAGCTCGGCGGAAAGTGTCGTGCTGCCGTTCATCGTTGTCAAACCTTTACCTCGTCGTGTCCCGCTATCTCGGGCGCCATCTGTATCGAAGCGATCGCCCGACGGGATGAGGTGCTCGGGGGGTGAACTTCCTCACTGCTAGTGATTCCGCCACCGGGGCCGCCTGTAACCTCGGTCATGACTGACAAAACTAACGTGACCTGGGCAAACGCTTCAAGATTTATAACGCAGCAACCCGTCAGCTTGTTTCCCGCGCCGAACATTGCCGCGGCGGCTCCGGCGGCCCCGGCGGCCTCGCGAGGCGGTGCGCGGCGGCCCTGCGGGCCTCGCGGGGTGCGGCAGCCGCAGATGCGCTAGTCTGTGACCGCTCGGGCGCGCAGCGGTCCGGGTGATGAAGCGGCCGCCGGGTCAGGAGGGCGATTAGCTCAGCGGGAGAGCGCCTCGTTCACACCGAGGAGGCCACTGGTTCGATCCCAGTATCGCCCACCAGGCACAACGCCTTTCTATCGATCTTGTTCCGGGCCTTGTGCAACGCTGAAGTACAGCAACCCTCAGCCGTCCAGTTGCTTGCCGAGCGCCCGCAGCGCCTCGCGCGTGCTGGCATCGGGCATTTCGGTGTAGATCTCCATGGTGATTGCGATCTTGCTGTGCGGCAGGATCTGCATGGCGACGCACGGGTGCATGTCGAGCGCGGCCAGCAGCGATCCGCACGTGCGCCGGGTGTCGTGGACCTTGATTTAGCGGACGCTCGCATTCTCGCAGCGCAGGGCGAAGTGGCGGGCGAAGTTCCGCGGCTCGTACGGCGTGCCGAGCGTGGTCGTGAAGACCAGGGGAGAGACCTGCCATACGTCACCAACAGCGGCCCGGTCCCGGGCCTGACCCTCGGCGCGCAGCTTCAACCCAGTGACGCGGATATCGGCAGTGGCAAGGTGGCATCGGAGCCTGGCGTCTTGGTCTCGCGGTGACGCTGCTCGCCACGTGAGCGTCGCAGTTGCCAGGTGATCACCACCCTCCGCGTCGCCGTTAGCGTGCTGGCGGTGGCCCACCGCCGTGATGCTTACCGGCCACGATGGGGTTCGCCAGCTCGGACAGCCGGGCCGCTTTTGCGTGCCGTCGGCGGCGGGCTGGCGTCCAGGGCGGCGGTGAGGCGGCGGGCGCGCCGGGGGCGGTGTCCAGCAATGCCCTGAGGGTGGCCCCTGCGGCGCTGGCGTCGGCGATGGCGTGGTGCATCCTGGCGAACGTGCCGACCCCGGTGCCGGGCAGCCCCGGCAGGAAGCACATTTCCCACCGGGGGCGGGAGCGGTCCCGCCGTCGGCGGCGTAGCTGCTCGACGGCAAGTGTCGCCCAGAATGCTGCCTTGACGAGCGAGCCGGCCGGTGCGATCAAGCTCCTTGGGGTGTGAGATTTCCTCCTGGGGGAATAAGCACGTACCGTGACACAGGTCGTGATAGCTGCGAAATGATAAGGGGGGCAGCCATGCCGGACTTTGGAGAGTTCGCGGACAAGGCCAAGGATCTCGCGAGCGAGCATCCGGATCAGGTTGACCAAGGAATCAAGCGGGCCGGAGACTTCGCCGACCAGCAGACGGGTGGGCGCTTCGGCGACCAGATCCAGCAAGGCGAACAGCGCGCAGATGAATACCTGGGTAGCGGCCAAAGTGGTCAAGCCAGTCAGGGCGGCCAGTCCGATCAGGGCGGCGGTCAGGATCAGGGCGGCGGGTACGGCGGCCAGTCCGATCAGGGCGGCGGTCAGGATCAGGGCGGCGGGTACGGCGGCCAGTCCGATCAGGGCGGCGGTCAGGATCAGGGCGGCGGGTACGGCGGCCAGTCCGATCAGGGCGGCGGAAACGGTGCTCAAGATGAGGGCGGTTACGGAAACCAGTAGCCCCTGATCATCGCTGGCGGGCCCCGCGACAGGACGGGGTCCGCAGGCGAATCAAGGACGAGCCAGCGTCAGCGCGGAGATGCCCAGTCGGAACGCCGCTTCGGCCGCGAAGTTGTCTTCGATCTGCCAGTCCTGATCATAGATCCCCTGGTTCTGTTTCCTTGTCGAAAATGTTCTTGCCCGGCCCCCAGAGGACCCCAGAGATGCACGTTCGATGATCTTCCGATGAGGCAGCCGCCGCCTCGCCGGGCGGCCGTCTATGGTGCCGGGAGTGGCGCCGTGAGTGGTCGACGGGCTCCGTGGCATGGCTGCACCGTACTCGCGGGCGTAGAGCAAGCAGCCACGCAGCATAGGCGCATGTCTTTACCAATTTGGTAGTTATTTCATGACAAAGAGTCATTCTGCTTGAATAACTTTCCCGCGTGTGCTGCGCTATCTCTTCGGGTACTGGCATCATCCCAGTACGGGCTGCCAGGGGAGTTGGCCACATGGGAGAAGACAGCCACGTTCCGCCGCTGTCTCGCCGAGACAGCCACGTTTCGCCGCTGTCTCGGCGCGTCCCAGGTGGAGCGAAAGGGCCAAGGCCTTCGGCGCGCGTGTCGCCTCCGGCGCTGTCCGACGAGGTTTGCCAGCGGGTACGCGCCGCGCTTGATGCCGCCCGGGCGGAGGCAGCGGGTCCCGAGTCTGGAGGGCGCTTTTCGCAGCAGCCGCGGTCGGCGCCCTCGCCCCAGCGGGTACCGGGTGCGAACGGGCTCAAACCGTCGTTGCGGCGCCTGACAGCCTCCCCAACGGGGGAGCTGTCAGACCCGGAGGCCGATACGCAGCCGTTCCCGGCCATCGTGGCGCCTGCCATTGGCGACAGCATGGGTCCCGTTGCGGACGAGACCTGCGCGCAGCATCACCCCGCGCAGCCCGGGATCAGCGTTCAGCCCGGGATCAGCGTTCAGCCCGGGATCAGCGTTCAGCCCGGGGCCAGCGTTCAGCCCGGGGCCAGCGTTCAGC
>Ga0335079_10003415_pt1 | contig 18365 bp, 12 predicted proteins | sample Lox_Sample_33_FD_206719 | JGI IMG/M metagenome (GOLD analysis project Ga0335079, IMG submission 206719) | Soil microbial communities from Loxahatchee National Wildlife Refuge, Florida, United States - Lox_Sample_3.3 | ecosystem: Environmental > Terrestrial > Soil > Wetlands | place: USA... | reverse complement strand
TCAGCCTTTCTCCGGGGTCTACGAGACCTTCATGCTGGCCAACCAGCATGACGACATTCAAGTGCGGCTGGAACAGTTATTGGAGGCGATCAAGCTGGTGTACGCCTCGACCTTCAGCCAGCACGCAAAGACCTATGTGCGCGCCACGCCGTATCGGCTGGAAGAAGAAAAGATGGCGGTGGTGCTGCAGCAGGTGATCGGCGCAGCGCACGACCATCGCTTCTATCCGGATATTTCGGGGGTGGTGCGCTCGCGCAACTTCTATCCCCTGCCCCCGGTGCAGGTGGAAGACGGCTTTGCCGCGGTGGCGCTGGGGTTAGGGCGCGCGGTTGTCGGCGGCGGCAAATGTCTGACGTTCAGCCCGCGTCATCCGCGGCATCTGGTGCAGTTCTCCTCGGTGGAGGACATGCTGAGCAATTCGCAGAGCGAGTTTTGGGCGCTGGAGCTCACGCACACGGTGCCCAGCGACAATCCGGCGAACAGCCTGCGCGAAATTGCGTACAGCCTCGGCGTCGCCGAACGCGACGGCACCCTGCGGTCGGTCGCCTCCACGTACTCCCGCGAGAATCACGCCGTGTATGACGGCCTCAGCCGCCAGGGGCCGCGGGTGGTGAGCTTTGCGCCCATTCTCAAGCACGGCCTGTTTCCGCTGCCCCACATTTTGGACCGGCTGATGCAGATGGGCGAGGAGTCGCTGGGCCGGCCAGTGGAAATTGAGTTTGCGGTGCGGCTGCCGCAGGCGCCGGACGAGGCGGCCGACTTCGGCTTTCTGCAACTGCGTCCGCTGGTAATGTCGCGCGCGGGCGAAGACATTCGCATCGAGGAGGTCGAAGCGGACAAGCTCATCTGCCAGAGTTCGGTGGTACTCGGGCACGGGCTTATCGACGATCTTTGCGATCTCGTGGTGGTGGACGCGCAACGCTTCGAGCGCTCGCGCAGCCGCGAGGTGGCACATGAGGTCGCACGCATCAATGCCCATCTCAGCCACGAGAACACACCCTATTTGCTGATCGGCGTGGGACGTTGGGGCTCGACCGATCCCTGGCTGGGTATTCCGGTGGCCTGGGACCAGATCTCGGGCGCGCGCGTGATCGTGGAGTCGGGATTTCACGATTTTCGCGTCGCGCCTTCGCAAGGCAGCCACTTCTTCCAGAACCTCACCGCCTTCCAGATCGGATACTTCACGGTGAATCCCGATGCGGGCGAGGGCTTTCTCGATTGGGCATGGCTGGCCGCGCAACCCGCAGAGCAAGAGCATGGCTGCGTGCGTCATCTGCGATTGCGGTCGCCGATCACCGTGCTGATGAACGGCAAGGAAAGCCGGGGCGTGATTTTGAAGCCGGACGAAGCAGGACCAGCAATTAGCAGTTAGGGAGACTCTGATTAAGCCCCAGTTTTTGAAAGGGCACGGCTTCAGCCGTGCCGGAAGTTCAGCAAAATCAGTGCGGGCTTTAGCCCCTGAGGCCGACCGATCCACTTGTTCAGAGTCTCCTTAGCAATTAGCAACTAGCTACGGCATGCGTCATCACTCGGGCCTGCTACATTGCCTCACGATTTTGCAACGTTACCCCGCTGCTGTGGCATCTCTCATTAAGCAAAAGAAAAAGCACCAGGCGATGTCCCAAGAATGCATGCTGAGCTGGTCGAAAAGGTGGGTGATGAGCTCGCATGGCACACCTGAGTAACTCCGCCCTGGCACGTTAGAGTGCTGGTACTAGGTTCATTTTGGGGAATGCGCTCCGGCCAGCTCGCATTTATCATAGAAAGACACTACTCAGCTGTTTCGTGGTTCGACAAAGGATTATGCACAGAAAGTTCTTCTTGTTCGCCTGTGTTGTTGTCTGCTTAGGTTTGTTGGTTGCCGCCTCCTCAGCTTCGGATTGGCGGCTGATCGGCCCGGAGGGCGGAGACGTTCGCAGTTTGGCGTACGACCCGGCCAATCCCAATCGGATCCTGCTTGGCACCAGTGCCGGACAGATGTTCGTCTCGGAGGATGGCGGCGCGTCGTGGTCGCTGTTCGCCCATCTCGGCCCGGGCGACGATTACGTACTGGACCACATCATCTTCGATCCGAGCCATTCCGCGACCATCTACGTGGCGGGCTGGAGCCTGTTCAACGCCGAGGAAGGCGATGTCTTCCGCTCCGACGATGGCGGCCGCACCTGGCGCGCGCTGCCCGGCGTGCATGGCAAATCGGTGCGCGCCCTGGCGATGGCGCCCAGCGATCCCAAGCTCCTGCTGATTGGCGCGCTCGACGGCGTCTTCCGCAGCCGCGACGGCGGCCAGACGTGGGAGCGCATCTCACCCGAGAACCAGGCCGAGCTCAAGAACATCGAGTCGCTGGCCATCGATCCTCAGAACCCGAACATCATCTATGCCGGCACCTGGCATCTGCCGTGGAAGACCGAGGACGGCGGCGCCACCTGGCACAGCATCAGCAAGGGCATCGCCTTCGACTCCGATATGTTCAGCATCATTGTCGATCCACGCGACCCTTCCGTGGTTTATGCCAGCGCCTGCTCGGGAATGTACAAGAGCCTGAACAAGGCCGAGTACTTCCATCGCCTCTCTTTGCAGTTGCCCAATTGGGCGCATCGCACCCGCGTGCTGAAGCAGGACCCGAAGCGCTCAAATATTGTCTATGCGGGCACGACCGGCGGTTTGTGGAAGACAGTCAATGGCGGCGACAAGTTCACGCTGGTGACCGACGATTCGGTGATCGTGAATGACGTGCTGGTCGATCCGGTGAATCCCGACCATGTGCTGGTGGCCACCGATCGTGGCGGCGTGCTGGTCAGCAATGACGGTTTTGCGCATTACCAGACTTCCAACCGCGGCTTCGCGCATCGCGTGGTCGGCGGCGTGGTGGTTGACAACAAGGACCCGAATCGCATTTATGTTGGCGTGGTCAACGACAAAGACCTGGGTGGCTTCTTTGTTTCCGACGACCGCGGGGCCACCTGGCGGCAATCGAATCGTGGCCTCGATGACCGCGACGTTCTTAGCCTGCAGCAGGCCGGCGACGGCGTCATCTATGCCGGCACCAATCACGGCATCTTCTACTTGACCGCGTTGAATGGGGAATGGCGGCCGGCAGCGATGATCAACAGCCCTATGCCGCAAGAGGAGAAAACGACCTGGGAGCCGGCGTATAAGGCGGCCGGGTCGCACGTCAAGGCTTCTGCGCAGCACGCGAGAGTCGCCCACAAGACTGCCCCGGCGGAGCACGAGATTCCGTTGGAGAACACCCCGCGCATCCAGGCCTTCGATCTGGCCGGCGACACCTGGTATGCCGCCAGCAATGAGGGCTTATTTGTCAGCACCGACCATGGCCGCAAGTGGTACCGCAGCATGGTTGACGGAGCCACCAATTTCGTGGCGATTGAGACTTTCCAGGACGGCACGGTCGGCCTGACTGCTCCCAGGAGCGCGTTCCTCTCGCACGATGAAGGCAAGTCGTGGACCCAGGTCACCTATCCGCAATATGTCACGGAGATATACCACCTGACCCAGGTCAGCGACGGCTCGCTCTGGCTGGGCACGCGCGAAGGGGCGCTGCACTCCACCGACGGCGGCAAGACCTGGGAGCATGTTCTCGGTGGATTGCCTCCGCGCTACGTCTTCGCGGTGCGGAGCGGACCGGGATCGCAGCGCCTGTTGGCCACGGCGCAACATACGCACGGCGTCTTCGAGAGCAACGATGGCGGCAAGACCTGGCAGCGCTCGCCGGATACGGGTGTGTCGATTCGGGCAGTCATGGATTATCAAGGGCGGCTGTTGGCCGCTTCCACCTACAACGGACTGTTGTTGCAGGAGGGCAGCGCTGCCACGCCGGAGACGGCGAACGCGGGCGCGGTCAGCTCGGGCACAAACCGCCAATAGCGGACAAATTCACCACAGAGGCACAGAGGCCCTCTGTCGAAAAACGGTCCGGTGCCCAACGCCGGGATTAAATCGTATTTCTTCTGTGTCTCTGTGGTGATTCGATTTTCGCATTCGGTCCAAAGCCGGAAGGATTCTTCCAGAATTCGGAACGGGAGGCTTCCGGTTTAACAATAACTTGCATTCGTTCCGCTCAATGGCGGTTCCATTCTGAACTTTTCCTAATGCAGCAATCCCTGCTTCCATGTGCGTGATCCTGCGTAATTGGCTTCAAAGAATGACTTAGAGGTGACTCGCGGATTGGCGTGCGACGTGCTTTAGAACAGGCGTGTCGGGACGAACAATCCAAAACGGCAGGCCGAAGATGCAAGCGATGAATCACGGCGGGCTGGGCGGCATAGCTCTGGCAACCGGCCCCGCACGCGATGTGCCTCCTGAAATCGCCGCGGTAGTGGAAGCGCCCAACCGGCTTGCGTTTGCCGACTTCGCAAGGCCGGCCAAGGGCAGCGCTGCCCCTCTGGATCAAGGCAGCGGAATATGCGACGCGGTGACCTCCTCCTGCGGTGAGAGCGAGGGGCGTGTCAGCGATACGGCATGCCCCTCGCAGCTCAGCGATCTGCTGCATGATCTTTCTAACCTGATAACCGGCATATTGCTGAACGCACAGATGCTGGAGTGGAAACTTCCCCCGTATAGCCATCTCAAGAGGCCGGTGCGGGAGGTGGCACGGAACGCGCAGCGCGGCAGTGAGTTGATGAAGCGCCTGCAGCGGCTGGGCAGCGAAATTGGCCAAGCGGAAGCTCAAGCCGGGACGTTCGCCGGCGATGGGAGTGGAGCGAAGCTGCCATCGCCGAAGACCGACCAGTACAACTCCGCCGCCTGCCCGCAGGGCGTTCTGCCCAACCAGGTTCTCGACCTCACAACCAGCTGTGACACCCGTACTAGCAACTCTTTCCCAAAAAGGGATGATAGGAATGGGGAATAACCGGGCCGCTGATTTCCGCTGCCGGACATGGCTACCCACAAAAGAGGGGGGCGAGTAACGTGATTGCAACCGAAGGAGTTCCCGTAGGCGAATCGCCGGTTGACAGCAATTTGTTGAACTTGTTGATCCTGGAGGATGATCGGGCAGTGCGGGAGTGCTGCCGCGATGTGGCGCGTGCGCTGGGCTTCCACGCACAGGCGGCCGAATCCCGCGAGGAAGCCTATCGCGTCTTGCAGGACGGTCAGGTGGATGTCGTTCTTCTGGATCTGCGCCTGCCGGGCAACAACGGCCTGGACGTGCTGCGCGAGATCAAGCGGCGCCGTCCGGAGGCGGTGGTGATCGTTATGACCGGCTTTGCCACGGTGCAATCGGCCGTACAGGCCATGAAGCTGGGCGCGTATGACTACATCACCAAGCCCTTTAATTTTGACGAACTGCGTCTGGAACTGGAGCGCGTCACCGCGCACCTGCGGCTGACGGTGGAAAACCGCCTGTTGCGCGAGCAGCTGCGATCGAAGCAGGGATTCGGGCAGTTGGTGGGACACTCGCCGGAGATGGAAAAGCTGTATCGCATCATTGCCAAGGCCGCGCAGAGCAGCCATCCGGTGCTGATCCTGGGCGAAAGCGGGACCGGCAAAGAGTTAGTGGCGCGCGCCATTCACTTCGCGGGGCCGTATAAGAACAAGCCGTTCCTTCCGGTCGATTGCGGGGCGCTGGTGCCGACGCTGATCGAGAGCGAACTGTTCGGCTACGTGCGCGGGGCCTTTACCGGCGCGATGCGCCAAAAAGACGGCTTGCTGGCGACCGCCGAGGGTGGCACCGTCTTTCTCGATGAAGTGGGTGAGCTGCCCATCGACCTGCAAGCCAAACTGCTGCGCGCCATTCAGGAGCGCGAGATCCGGCCGGTGGGCGGAACGCGCGCCCTGCCCATCAATGTGCGCATTCTTGCCGCCACCAACCGCGATCTGGATGCGGCTGTCGCCCAGGGTACTTTTCGCCGCGATCTCTATTTCCGGCTCAACGTGCTGACCCTGCGCATTCCTCCCCTGCGCGAGCGCAAGCAGGACATTCCACTGCTGATCGGCAACTTCCTGGACAAGATCAACAACACCGGCGGGATGCAGAAGCGCAGCCTCTCCGACGAAGCGCTGCGCCTGATGCTGCAATACGATTGGCCGGGGAACGTGCGCGAGCTGGAGAATTGCGTGGAGCGGGCCTGCACCACCTGCTCGCTGCCCACCATCCAGGTCTCCGACCTGCCCACGCAGGTACGCAACTGCAACGTCAAACCGGAAGCCGAGGAACTACACCCGGCTCCTGAAATCATCACGCCGCTGGAGGAATTGGAAAGACGGGCGATCCTGCACGCCATTGAGGTGCTGAACGGCGACAAGCTGGAAGCGGCCCGCCGCCTCGGTATCGGCAAGACCACTCTGTACCGCAAACTCAAGGAATACAGTTCGACGGTCTGAGCCATAAAGGCCGCAGCGCGAACTGGCGATGTTGCAAACGAGCGCCGCGCGGGGGCCCGGGAGTGGAAGTGTGGCCCGGTGAAGCGGCAGAAAGGGACGGCGATGATTCTGCTGGTGACAACCTCTTCCCGGGGCAAAGAATACGCAGCGGCGCTGGAGCGTGCGACCGGCCATACGACGCATGTGGCCGGCTCGGTGCCGCAGGCGGTAGCCAAACTGCAGGCCGCGGAGTATGACCTGCTGGCGACCGACCAGTCGCTGCTGGAAGCGGACTTGCGCGCGATGGATACGCTGCTGAACCGGTGCGGCATGGCCATTCCGGTGTACGTGAATTTGGCGCTGCACAGCAGCGAACGGATTGTGCGCGAGGTGCAGGTGGCGCTGCGCCGGGCGCAGCAGGAAAAAGTGGCGGCCGAGCGAGTGGCGGGGAAACTCCTGGGCAGTGAGCTGCGCGGCGAGTTGACCGGCATCCTGCTCAATTCGGAGCTGGCGCTGCGGCATGGCGGGCTGGCTCCGGAGATCGCGAAGAACATCAATTCGGTGCGCGAGCTGGCGGAGAAGATGCGGTCGCGGCTGCAGATTCCGTAGCTGGGCGGTGAATCTGCGGCGCAGATTCTCCTCCGTCGAAAATCATTTTCACCACGGAAACACGGAAGACAAGGAGATTTCTTGGTTATGGCCTTCCGTGTTTTCCGCTGGTTCCGTGGTGAATGATTTCCGGGAGAGGGATGGCGCAGGGTTGTGCCCGGAGACGAATCGCTCCACAACCGTTTTCTTGCGTCCCAGGATCATCGCCTGGCATCGCGGTCTGGCGAGCTGTAAAGCCAGCGCAGCCGCTTTCGCCGATTGATGACCAAACCCGCATCGCTGCAGTCTAATGGCCTGAGAACACCCCAGCGACTCCCCGTACATCTCAGTCTGCTGCAGACTGTATAATTTGCATCTGGGTTGGTTAGCCGGAGGACAGTGAATGCATTCGCAAGTTTCAGGTTTCAGGCAAAGGTTCAAGGCCAATCGCTTTGCCTCGACCGCGGTTATCCTGGCGACACTGACGCTAGGTATTCTGATTGGCACGGTCGTCTCTGGGGCCGTCAAGGGCAATCAGCAGAACTCTTCGGCTGACGCTACGCCGCTGAAAGTTCCTTCGCCCGTCCAGTTGTCCAATCAGTTTTCCACCATTGCTCGCCAATTGGAGCCCTCGGTCGTCAACATCAACACCGAATCCACCATCAAGAACCCGCACCACCGCATGATGCCGGGCAATCCGGACGAAGGTCCGGGTGGCGGCGACGAAGACAATCCCTTCCAGGATTTCTTTAACCGCTTCTTTGGGGGACAGCCCGGCGGAGGCGGCCAGGGTGGTCAGGGCTTCGAGGGCGCGCCCGACATGCGCGAGCGTTCGCTGGGCTCCGGCGTCATTGTCGATCCCAAGGGCTATATCGTCACCAACAACCACGTCGTGGAGAAGGCGGACAAGATCCGCGTCAACCTGATGGGCGACCCCGAGACCGTCACCTACACGGCCACGGTGATCGGCACCGATTCGGAAACCGATTTGGCGGTGATCAAGATTGACGCCAAGAAGCCGCTGCCGGCGGCGCGGCTGGGCAACTCCGACAGCATGAATGTCGGCGACTGGGTGCTGGCCATCGGCAGTCCCTTCGGGCTAAACGAAACCGTGACTGCGGGCATCGTTTCCGCGATCGGGCGCAATATCGTTCCCTTACGCCAGTTCGAGTCGTTCATCCAGACCGATGCGGCCATCAATCCCGGTAATTCCGGCGGCCCGCTGGTGAACATGAACGGCGAGGTCATCGGCATCAACACCGCCATCTACACCAGCGGCGGCGGCTATCAGGGTGTTGGCTTCGCCATGCCGTCGAACACCGTGGCCAACGTCTACAACCAGCTCATCGGGCCCGAGCACAAGGTGATGCGCGGCTCCATCGGGGTGCAATTCAATGCCGTGCCCAATCCGGCGATCGCGCGGGTTTATGGCGTGTCCAGTGGCGTGACCATCGCCGACGTGACTCCGAACGGCCCGGCCGAGAAAGCCGGCCTGAAGACCGGCGATACCATCGTTTCCGTGAACGGGCATTCGGTGAAGAACGGCGACGAACTTGTCGCCGACATCTCGGCCCTGAAGCCGGGAACCACGGCGAAGATCGGCTATGTGCGCAACGGCAAGGAGCAGACCACTGAGGTCACCATCGCCGACCGCGCCAAGCTGTTCAGCAATCGTCTGGGCGGCGGCGAGGAGAACGGCGAGGAAGGCCAGCCGCAGGAGAGCAAGTTCGGCATCACCGTCCGCGGCATCACGCAGGACATGGCCAACCGCTTCAACTTCCCCAACACCAAGGGCGTGATGGTGCAGGATGTGAAGCCGGATGGCTTCGGCGACACCGCAGGCCTGAGCCGTGGCGACGTGATTCTGGAGATCAACAAGCAGCCGGTGAACAACGAGGCCGACTTCCACCGCATTGAGTCACAGATGAAGAGCGGACAGGACGTCGTCTTCCTGGTGCGTCCGCGCGGCAGCCGCGATAACACCACAGTGTTCATGGGAGGCACACTGCCATAAAACGGAAAGTTGGGACTAGGGACTAGCGTTCCATTCGTGGGTCCGCTGATCCCTAGTCCCTTGCCTCTATTCCCTTGATTAACCAGACGGTACTCTGGGCAGCTCGGAAGATTAACTAACAAGCAACCCCACGAGCGGTGCTGATGCATCGAATTTGCACGATGCGCAGCGCCGTTCCTTTTTGGGAACCTGGGTCATTTTGCTGTTCCAAAAACGATTAATGAGTCATTACAATGAGGGAACATTTCGTGCAGAACAAAAACTTGCCAGAGAGGTGGTCGTTGCCTATCGCGAAACGTATTCTTAACGCCTGCAATATTTTGCTCGTCATCTTTGGCTTGGCCGCTTTCACATCGGCGACCACGACGACCCACCCCAAACCCAAGCATGCCAAGGTTTCCAGCGCGCACAGCACTTCCCGCCGTCATGACTCGACGCACAGCGTCAAGACCGCACGCTCCCGTGGGCAGCACAGTATCGACGAAGACCGCACGCGAGAAATTCAGACGGCTCTAATCCGCGCGCACTACCTGAGCGGCGAGCCGACCGGCGTGTGGGACCAGGAGTCCAAGGACGCGATGCTGAAGTATCAGGCCGACAACGGTTGGCAGACCAAGATCACGCCCGATTCGCGCGCGCTGATCAAGCTGGGCCTGGGGCCGGACCACAAAGGCCTGCTGAATCCCGAGACCGCCAACATCCCTTCGCCGCATGAGCTGGGGGTCGACAATCAAACCCAGCCCGGAGGCGCGGCCGACAGCGAGTAGCTCGGACAACAATCTTCTGGATAACGATGGGCGCAGTAATCCGCGCCTTTCTTGCTTTTTGCCGGTCTCTCGCGTCCTGTCAGCCTGCTGTGCTACTCTCGCTGCACACCCAAGAGGCGATCCATGGCGCAAAAAGAACACGACCTGCAGATGGACTACATCGAGTTTCCAGCCACTGACATTGAAGCGACCAAACGCTTTTACCACCAGGTTTTCGGCTGGGGTTTCCAGGACTTCGGCCCGGGATACACCAGTTTTCACGACGGACGCCTCGCAGGCGGATTCAATCGTGAGGCCACGCCCGCGGGCGCCGACAGTACCGAGACCCGCGGGACGCTGGTCGTCATCTACGCGGCGTCGCTCGAGGACACCTACGCCAAGGTGAAGGCGGCCGGCGGCAAGATCGTGCGCGAGACCTTCGAGTTTCCCGGCGGGCGCCGCTTCCACTTCGCCGATCCCAACGGTAACGAGCTGGCTGTCTGGAGCGAATAAGTCACGACTGCAGGATTCCTTTTCGCGCTGGCCCTCTTGGTCCTGCCGCTTCCGATGCAGGGCACTGTCGGCGATAGGGAGCCGTCTTGGCAGGCCGGCTCGACATCTTTCGATGCGAAGGCCGAGGCCGAGCTAGTCACGCTCATCAATGGTGCGCGAAGCCAGTATGGCCTGCCGCCCTTGATGGTCGACCAGCGCATGACGGAGGCCGCACGCAAGCACAGCGTGCTGATGGCGGAACATGCCGCAATCGGGCACCGGTTCGAGGGCGAGCCTGCCGTGCAGACTCGCATCAGCAGTGAAGGGCTGCCTGCCGACAGCGTAAGCGAAAACGTCGCGCTCAGTAATCGGGGTGCCGCGGCGGCCCACGACGGACTGATGCATTCGCCGCCGCATCGCAGCGCGATTTTGAGTGCGCAGTACAACACCGTCGGCGTGGGTGTGCTGCGCGATGGCGACGATCTCTGGGTCACTGAGGACTTCGCGCACAAGCTGCGGGAGATGTCGAACCCGGAGGCGGAGGCTGCCGTGCAAGCGGCCATCGCACACTATGCCAGATCGCGTGGATTCAGCGCCCCCTCTCGCAAGACGGAGCTGCGACTGCGAGCGATGGCCTGCAGTATGGCGGCGAAGGACCGGCTGGAAAGTGAGGACGCGCTGCGTCTGACCGGCGCGCAAGGCGTCTTGGTGTGGACGGCGACCGATCCGGCGGACCTGCCTAAGGGAATGTCGCAAACGCTGTCGCGCAACACCTCACAGGACGCGCTGGGAGCTTGTTTCGCTCCCAGCAAGAGTCATCCCGGAGGAGTGTATTGGATAGTAATGGTGACCTACTGATAGGAAACGGCAGACGGTTTTGCGCTTAGTGGAGCGAGCGCAACGGCCGCGTGCTGCGCTCCAGGCTATGAGGCCCGATGTTTTTCCCGGCCAGGCTAAACTTGATGTAGTCCTCGCCCGCCTGCATCATATGCGTCCAGACGTCCTGCGCCCGGCCTTTTTCGTTGAGGAAGGCCGCCACTTCGGCGGCGTTCATGGTCGTCCCCAGCTCGCGAGCAAATTGCTGCAGATGAGCCAGGGTAATCTCGGCGGTGACTTTCTCCCGCCAATACTTCTTCTTGTTTTCGTTCATTTCTGCTTCCCGACAGAAAGAATTCTTGATGCATCCATAGGAATACCGCGCCGGCGCACCGGGCACGATGGCCGAGATCACCGGGAGCTGTGACTGCGGTCACTGGTTCCCTGTTCGTGGTGAACAGTGGGCGTTGTGTCGAGAGCGGCGCGGGCGCACGTCGAGGTTAGGGCGTTCTGGGGAAGAGCCGGATTTCGCAAGCAGAGTTGCCGGCCAGAATTGCTACGAACTGCTTTTCACGGTTTGCCCTGCGGACTTGGCGAAGACGATCTCGGAGACCAGCAGGAGTGCGCCGATCACGATGGCGCTGTCGGCCACGTTGAATGCCGGCCAGTGATAGCTGCCCAGGTAGAAATCCAGGAAATCGACGACATGGCCGGTAAACAGGCGGTCCCACAAGTTACCCAGCGCGCCGCCGAGGATGAGCGACAGGCCGACAGTGGTGGTGGTAAGCGAGTGGCCGTTCTTCCATAACAGCGCGGAGACGACGATCAGCGCCAAAACCGAAAAGCTGACCAGCGCGCCAAGCTTCCATTGTGCCGAGGATTCGGCGAAAAGCCCGAAGGCGGCGCCGGAGTTCTCCACGTGATACAGGCGAAACAAGCCGGGAACCACCGGTACATCATGCTGGAGCGGGATGTTGCCGGCCACCGCCCATTTGGTGATGCGGTCCAGCAGCAGCACAATCCCAGCAATCAGGAAGAAGTACTTACGCATTGGTTGAGCCTGTCACCCGTTCCTGATTAGACGTTTCTACCCAGCGGAAAGAAGCATCCCGATACTTGCAAACGCGCAATGCGAGCCCATGAGAGTGTTATCCCGAGCGCCGCCGGTGTCCAGATTCGCCCATCTCTTGGGCTAACCTGGGTCTTGCCACCATGGCCCGGGTTAGCGTGCAAAAGAAGCTCGCGAACCCTTCAGCAAACTCAGGGCAGGCCCTGGGGCACCGAATCAGCCCGCCGTCGCCGTTGCCTCAATTTCGGCCAAAACGGCGCTGCAACGTTCACAGACCGTCGGATAATTGTTATCTTCGCCGACGCGCGTCGAGTAGTTCCAGCAGCGCTCGCACTTGTGGCCCGGCGCATGGAGGACTTCAATCGTCAGGCCGGCGTCGCCGTCGCTGGCCGGCAGTTTTTCGAGCACCACGTCGGAAACGATGAACAAGTATCGCATCTGGTCGTGATAGCGCTCCAGCACCGGGTACATGCTCTGGGGCGCGGACAGGCGAATCTGCGCCTCCAGGCTGCTGCCGATACGCTTCTCGTTGCGAGCTGTTTCCAAGGCCTTCAGTGCCTGATCGCGAACCGAGAGCAGCGTCTCCCAATCGTTCTTCAGCGCGGCTGCGTCGAAACCCGTGCGCAGCGTGCCGGTAAGGTCTTCCGGAGCAGGGAAGTGCTCAAGATGCACACTGTCGGAGCGTCCTGATGGAGCCGGCAGATATTGCCAGACTTCCTCGGCGGTGAAGCTCATTACCGGCGCGAGCAGTCTCACCAGAGCTTCGCCCAGCCGCCACAGTGCCGTCTGCGCCGAACGACGCGCCAGCGACTTCGGGGCGGAGGTGTACAGCCGGTCCTTCAGCACGTCGAAATAGATCGCACTGAGATCGACGATGCAGAAATCCTTCAGCCGCTGATACAGGCGATGGAATACGAAGTCGTCGTAATGTTGGCGGACGTCTTTGGTCACCTCAGCCGCGCGCAGCAGGATGTACTGATCGATGGCATGCATCTCGGCGAACGGTACGACGTCGTGCGCGGGATCAAAGACGCTATCGATCGTGTTTATTGTTGGTGGGCCCTGGTCATCGCGAATAATTTCGAAATCGCGCGTCGCCAAGTTGCCGAGGATGTAGCGAAAGGTATTACGAATCTTGCGATAGCTTTCGGCGACGCGCTGCATCAGTTCGTCGGAGGCCATAACATCTTCGCGGAAATCGACGGACGCGACCCATAGCCGAATGATTTCTGCGCCCAGTTTGTCGGCGATCTCGACCGGATCGACGACGTTGCCGAGCGACTTGGATTGCGCGCGTCCCTGCGGATCAAGCACCCAGCCGACCGTAGCCGCGCTGCGGTACGGCGCTGCGCCTTTGCTGGCAACGGCGCAGAGCAGGGAAGACTGGAACCATCCGCGATGCTGGTCGCCGCCTTCAAGATAGAGGTCGGCAGGCCAGGGCAGTCCGGGCTCACGACCGAGCACGGCGGCGTGGCTCGAGCCCGACTCAAACCAGACATCGACGATGTCCATCTCCTTGCGGAACTTCGTGTTGCCGCACTTCTTGCAAGCAAAACCTGAAGGCAGAATCTGCTCGGCGGAGTATTTGTACCAGGCGTCGGCGCCTTCGCGCGCGAAGAGATCAACCACGAGACGATGCACTGCAGGATCGCCGACGAACTCGCGGCAGCCCTCGCACTGGAACATGGCGATGGGCACGCCCCAGACGCGCTGGCGCGAGATGCACCAGTCGGGACGGCTGGCGACCATGTTGGCGATGCGCTCCTCGCCCCACGCCGGGTCCCACTTCACCTTCTTGATCTCTTCCAGCGAGCGGGTGCGTAGTGTGCCGCCTCCCGGACGTTTTTCTTCCATCGAGATAAACCACTGCTCGGTGGCGCGGAAGATGATGGGATTGTGGCAGCGCCAGCAATGCGGATAGGAGTGCTCGATCTTCTCGTAGCCGAGCAGCACGCCCCGCGTCTTCAGCAGTTCGACAATCGCAGCGTTCGTCTTGAAAACCTGCTGGCCTTCATATTCGGGCAAGCCGTTGCGCAGGATGCCGGCGTCATCAACATCGCAGCGCAAGCTGATGCCGTACTTCACACCGGTATTGAAGTCGTCAGCGCCATGCGCGGGAGCGGTGTGGACTGCGCCCGTGCCGGTGTCCATGGTCACATAATCGCCCAGCACGCCGAGGACGGTGCGATCGAGGAAGGGATGCGCAAAAGTCGAGTACTCCAGTTTTGTGCCGACGAACGAGGCAATCTCGCTGGCGTCGCCGAGATGGCATTTCTCGACCGTCTGCTGCGCCAGCGCTTTGGCGACAATGTAGATCCACTCGCCCGTGTCGAGCGCGACATACTCCGCATCGGGCGCGAAGGTCACGGCCATTGACGCGGGCAGCGTCCACGGGGTCGTCGTCCAGATGATGGTCGCGATTTTCTTACCAGTAAGATTATGGTCGCCAATCTTACTAGTAAGATTTTCGTCAATTTTTGCCGGATCGCTGGTCAGTGGATAACGCACCCAGATGCTGGGGCTGGTGTGCAGCTCGTATTCGACTTCGGCCTCGGCGAGCGCGGTCTTGTCGTGGATGCACCAGTAAACCGACTTCAGTCCCTTATAGACCAGTCCCTCTTCATAGCACTTGTAGAAGGTCGCCAGCACCACGCTCTCGTACTGCGGATCCATGGTGGAGTACGGCTTGTCCCAGCGGCCGAGTACGCCCAGACGCTTAAATTGTGAGCGCTGGAGATCGAGATACTTGTCGGCGTACTTGCGGCACTCCTCACGCACGGCAAGGGGATCGAGCTCCAGCTTCTTGCGGCCAAGCTCATTGTCGACTTTGATTTCGATGGGCAGGCCGTGGCAGTCCCAACCGGGAACGTAGGGCGCATCGAAGCCGCTCATGCTGCGCGATTTCACAACGAAATCCTTCAGCGTTTTATTCAGCGCAGTGCCCAGGTGAATGGGCCCGTTGGCGTACGGCGGCCCATCGTGCAACACGTAGATCGGCTGGCGTTGGTGGACTTCGCGAATGCGGTCGTAGAGGCGAGTCTTCTCCCAGCGCTGGAGCATGACCGGCTCGTTCTTGGGCAAACTCGCCTTCATGGGGAAGCCGGTCGTGGGCAAGTTCAGCGTGGCTTTCAGGTCAAGCGGCAATGGGTGGATTCTCCGGCGCTGTGCGTGGTTACGGCAACGTGAATTTTAGCCTGTGGATTTTCATTATAGGGAGCCGGAAAATGCGAGTCTATGCGATGGAGCCGCGGCAGCGGCGACACCACTCGCGACACCAGTCTCTAAAGGTTCGCTCCACCTGGATCCAGCAACCCTGAAACCGCTCTAGGATTGCGCCTGGGCCTTGGTCCGCAAAGCTTCGTCGATGGTCATGATGTCGACCATGCCGAAGCAACCATAGATGGCCGGCAGCACGCGCTCCGGCGGAAACGTCCGGCGCAGCGCAGCCAACTTCTCTGTGCCCGCGCGATAAGCGGGCAGATACATTCTGCCCAGCAACGGATGCCGTCCCCATGCGCCCGAGAGCTTGTCGGCGCGCTCTTCGCTGACCAGGAAATCCTGGCGCAGCGTTTGCGCGATTTCGGGCTGCGGCTTGCCTTCGCCCCAGGTCAGATACGACGACTGGTTCTTGGCATCGTCCTGCAGCAGCGCCAGCAGCACGCCGATTTGCATGTCTTCGTCCGGCAATTCGGAAACTTCGTTCACGCCATGCGCGATGAGGATGGCATTGTTGGCCAGCCCTTCGAACAAGGTCGCCGCACGCGTGTTCATGGTGAGCACCGTCGCTTCAAATCCGGCTTGCCCGCGTGCATAGAGATTTTGCAGATAGGCGAACGTGGTCACGTGGCCGGGTACCACTTCGTGGGACACCAGCTGCTGGAACTCGGGAAAGCTGATCTGCAGCGAGGCGTTGATCTCGTAGCTGGCCTCGTATTGCGGCGAGCCGTCGGGATTGCGCTTGCGCCCCAGGTAATTCATCGAGCCGGAGAACCACGCGTCCTTGATAGGCAGGAACTCGATGTTGGCGCGCGGCACGGTCGCGAGCTCGTGCGGCAGGTACGGCAGCAGGTGCGCCGCGCTGAGCTGATCGAAGTAGGCGATAACAGCCGCGCCCAGAGCTTTGACCGAGCCCATGGGGGTGATGCGCTCGCGCCGCCAGGCATCGACCGCGCCGAGCAGACCACCATTGTTCGCAGAATAGCCGGCGCGGCTGAGCAGCTCGGCGACGCGCTCGCGCTTGGCTTCGGGCTTCGATGGCTCGGGCGGCTTGCCGGTCGAGGCCTCGACCGCGCGCGTGTACGGCACAGCAGGGCCGTTGCCGAGGATCTCCATCGCAAGGTCCCACATGACTTGCAGGCAGTTGGCGAGTCCGTTGATGTACTGCCCGCGCAGCCCGCTGAGCTGGACCGCGCTCTGGCGCACTCCGGCGATGGCGGCGGGCAGGTCGATGTCGCGCAGATAGGCTTCGACCGCGGCGCGATCGACGGTCTTGCCGCCCACGCCGCCAGTCTCGCGCACCTTCGCGGCGGATGGCGTGGTGTATGCCGCGGGCAGCGGCTCGTCCGAATACCACGAGTCGGCGATAAATCGTCCGGTGCCCGACGGGCACATCACATCCCCGCCCCAAAGCGTGTCAATGCCAAGAACGGCGTCAGCTACGTAGCGTGATAATGCGTCCATGAAAGCTCCCTTCCTTAATTGAAGCACGTCAATTAACGCGCTTTGTAAGAATGCATGAATTGCTGTGTCATCGTGAGGGTAGCGCCCGACTCGCAAAAGATGCGAGTCGGAAAAACACGCGGGCGCTCCGCTCAGGATGACACCCAAAAAGAGAAGGATCGTACCGGCACGGCTGAATCCGTGCCCTGATACGAACCATCACGCCGCGCTGAAGCGCCGCACTACCCAATTTCTTTCCCTTTCACCGAGCTCACCCACACATACACGCACAACGCAACAAAGAAAATTGCCGACACGGTCTGCGATGCCGGCTCGTTCCCATAGAACGGCGTCTGAATCCATTCTTCCTTGAAGCTAGGCATCAGGCGCAGGGCTGCGCCGAAGACGCCGCCCAGCGCGCCGCCGGCCATCAGTCCGCCGGCGACGATCACGCCGCGCTCGGTGATGCTGCGGCCGGCGTCGCCCGACTTCTCCGCGCGCTTGTTGACGAAGTGCGACAAGAACCCGCCGGCGAGAATCGGCGTCGTCAATTGCAGCGGCAAATAAATCCCCAGCGCGAAGACCATCGACGAGACCTTCAGCATCTCCAGCACCACGGTGATGAGCGCGCCGATGCCGAACAGCACATAGGGCGCGGGCTGCCCGCTCATGAAGCCCTCGACGATGGCCTTCATCGCCGAGGCTTGCGGCGCCACCAGCACCTGGCGCAGGTCGCCGGGCGCGGCCTCACCGAACTGGAAGGCCGTCGCCAGCAGCACAATCGTCAGTCCGGCGGTGACGGCCGCAGCAGCCACGCCGATGAATTTCACCTTCTCCTGCGCCGAAGGCGTCGAGCCGATCCAATAGCCGGCCTTCAGATCGGTGATGAACTGTCCCGAGACGCACAGCGCCACGCACACCATCGCGGCCAGCGCCATCGCGAAGAACATTCCGGTCGCGCCGGAGAGCCCGAACTTCAGTAGCACCACGGCCGAGATAATCACGGTGAGCAGCGTCATTCCCGACGCGGGATTGTTGGCCGTCGCGGCAATCGCGTTGGCCGCGACCGTGGTGAAGAAGAACGCAAACAGCAGCGTCAGCGCCAGCCCGACGACGACGATGGTCCAGCTCACGTGCAGTTGTCCGTAGAACGCGGCGACCGCGATCGCGCTAACGATCACGCCCAGCAGGATCGCGATGATGGGAATGTCGCGGTCAGTGCGCTCCATGTGCGGCGCCTCGCCGTGGCGGAACGCATGCAGCGCGATGCCGAACGAGCCTACCACGACGCGCAGCGACTTGATGATCCCGACCAGCCCCGCCGCCGCAATCGCGCCCACGCCGATGTAGCGCACGTAATAGCGATAAATCTCCGCCGCGTGCATGTGCGAAATGGGCATCGTTGCGGGATAGACGGTCGCGTCGCCCATGTGGCTGCCGACAAACCAGATCGCCGGCACGAGCACGAAGTTCACCAGCACACCGCCGGCGCAGAAGATCATCGCGATGCGCAGGCCCATCACGTAGCCCAGGCCGAGGATGAAGCCGATGGCGTCGAAGTTGAAGACCATGCGATTGCGCTCGGCCAGCGACTTCATCACTGGCACGAACTGGAAGTTCAGGTACTCCTTCCAAACGTGAAACGTCGTGACGAAGAAGTCAT